>WBZP01000258.1_pt2 | contig 62691 bp, 58 predicted proteins | sample 5204301 | NCBI WGS metagenome assembly WBZP01 (sample SAMN12412401, study PRJNA552823) | activated sludge metagenome | isolation source: activated sludge from nitrification reactor of wastewater treatment plant... | place: USA: Pennsylvania | collected 2017 | reverse complement strand
GACTTGATGCCGCAATCGAGACTGATGACCAGGCTGAAACCGTAGTCTTTGGCAAAATCAATACCCGCTTTGCTTATGCCATATCCTTCGCGGTACCGGTGCGGGATATAATAATCAGTAAATGCCGGGTCGTATATACCGGTGATGAACTGGTACATGGAAGCTACGGCGGTGGTGCCATCCACATCATAATCGCCGAATATCAGTATTTTCTCACGGGAAGTAACGGCAATGTGTATACGCTCCACTGCCTCTTTCATGCCTTTCATCAGCCAGGGGGAATGCAACTGGTCAAGTTGCGGGCGGAAATAGTTACGGGCTTCATCATATGTTTCAATTCCCCTTTGTACCAGTATGTTGCAGATGGTTTGGCTGATACCCAGCGACTGCCTGAGCTTTTCAGCTTTTACTTTATCGCAGGGCAATATATTCCATCTTTTTTCCAAAAACCGTCAGTATTTTCTGTCTGTGGTAAAGCGCACCAGCTCTTCCAGTGCGTTCCTTACCGGAGATGGGTCAAAACTATGCAATATTTCAAGTGCTTCGTCCCGGTATGAATTCATTTTAGTTTCTGCGTAACGGATTCCGCCTGCTGCAACCACATTATCAATAATAAAGTTTATACTTTCTTTATTTTTATTTTCATTCTTCAGCATATATATCAGCTTCCGGCGGGTAGCTTTATCTGTATTATTGAGAGTATATATCAGCGGAAGGGTCAGTTTTTTTTCCCGGATATCGTTGCCGGTGGGTTTGCCAACATCTTCTTTGCCATAATCGAACAGGTCGTCTTTTATCTGGAATGCGATGCCCACTTTTTGCCCGAAAACCCGCATCAATTCTGTCTTTTTCTCATCTTTCCCGGTACTGTATGCACCAACGGCACAAGCGGAAGACAACAGGGAGGCTGTCTTATTCCTGATGATTTCAAAATAGACATCTTCATCCAGGTTCAGTTTGCGTGACTTTTCAATCTGAAGTAATTCGCCTTCACTCATTTGTCTTACGGCATCCGTTAGAATATGCAGGTGCATGAAATCTTCATGGGAGGTAGACAGCAGGAGCCCTTTTGACAGCAGGTAATCGCCAACAAGAACGGCAATCTTATTTTTCCAGATGGCATTGATGGAGAAAAACCCCCTTCTTTCCATTGATTCATCTACCACATCATCGTGAACAAGGGTAGCGGTATGCAGGAGTTCAACCAGGGCGGCTGCCCGGTAGGTACTTTCATTCACTTCGCCTATCAGTTTTGCACTTAAAAATACGAACATCGGCCTCATCTGTTTGCCCTTACGCTTGATGATATACTTCAAAATACGGTCCAGCATGGGCGTATTACTGCGTACGGCATCCTCAAACTTCTTTTCAAAAGTGCTTAATTCTTTGCCTATTATGTTTTTTACAAAATCCATCAAAAAAACGGCAATTTAAGCCAGTAAAAACCGTAATCAAATTATTTTATTCGGGATGCCGGACAGGTATCGGGCAACCTGGCTGATTTAAATATGATTATTGGCGAAAATCCGTTCCAAACAGTTTGTGGTCAAAGCTTTAGTAAATACAACATTTCGGGTTATTTCCGAAATCCGGTAATATAAATAAAACCTAAAAAAATTTGGTATTTCATGTGCATTCGATAAATTTGCATTTAATCAACTCGTATTTTAGAAATCTATCAATCATTAAGTTATGGAAAGCAAAAAGTTAAAACTATTATTACTGATCATATGCACTACCCTTGTTTCGGGGCTGTATGCCCAGATGGGGAGTGGATATGACGTAAAAGACTCAACAGTTATTTCCAAAAGGAATTTGCCTCAGCACAATGAATTCTGGAATAACACTTACAATTTCCCTGCAAAGCCTCGTAACATGTGGGAAGTAGGTGCTTCTGTTGGTACTTTAATGATAAGTGGCGATGTACCCATCAAATTTCCAACCTTAGGTTTTGGTGTTCATGTAAGGAAAGCATTTGGTTATGTTTTCTCTATGCGCTTGCAATACATCAATGGTACCGGAAAAGGATTAAGTTGGCTTGCTTCCGAAAATTTTGCTAAAAACCCTGCATACAAAGGATATTTCGCTCCTGTACGATCTTCTGCAGGCCCGATTGTATACAGTGACGGAATTGATGGAAACCCGCTGGGAACTGCTCCTGATGTTGTGTACTACAGTTATAAATCTCATGTACAGGACCTCAGTTTACAAGGTATTGTTACATTGAACAATGTACGTTTTCATAAACAAAAAACCGGCTTTGTAATTTATGGTGGCGGTGGTATTGGTGCAACCATTTACCAGGTTAAAGTAAATGCACTTAATGACAACGGTAACAATTATGCTACTGAATTCAGGAATATTTACAACCAGTACGGAACCGTTTACAAAACTCGTAAAGATGTAAGGAAAGCACTGAAAGATGTGATGGATGATTCATATGAAACCAAAGCGGAAGATAATGGTGAGCGTCGCCCGAAAATTGGAGATAATACACTGAAGCCTTCCGGAACTGTAATTGTGGGTGTTGCTTTCAAACTTGGAAAAAGGATCAATCTGGCTTTAGAAAACCGTCACACGTTTGTTAAAGACGATTTACTGGATGGCCAGCGTTGGGCAGAACATGCTTATGGCGATGCGAGCAATACAGATGATTTTGATTCATACAACTATTTGTCACTGGGATTAAACTTTAACCTGGGTGCCAAATCTGTTGAACCATTGTGGTGGCTGAATCCATTGGATTATGCTTACAGCGAACTGAACAACCCAAGGCATATCAAACTGCCTAAACCAACTTATGATGATGCTGATGGCGACGGTGTTCTTGATGCACTGGACCGTGAGCCAAATACACCTGCCGGTTGCCCTGTTGATACACATGGTGTAACCAAAGATACAGATGGCGATGGTATACCTGATTGCAAAGACAAGCAACTGATTACTCCAACAGAGTGCCAGCCTGTAGATGCTGATGGTGTTGGTAAATGCCCGGAACCGGAATGCTGCAAAAAATTAGCTGATGCGGCTGCACTGAACCAGGCTCCTCCATGCCCTTCAGATTACCCAAGCCTTACATTTAAAGGAAACGGTTCTACCCTGGGCAGCGATGCCAAAGCGATGCTGGCTACTGTTGCTGCTAAAATGAAAGCAAATCCTAATTGCAATATCAATATCAATGGATATCCTGAAGCTTCAAAAGCATCTCAGGCTGTTTGCCAGAAAAGGGTTGAGGCTGCAAAAATGTACCTGGTAGAAAGGGAAGGTATCAGCGCAGACAGGATTACTACTAACTGCGAAGTTGGTGGCGGCGACAAGAATACAATTGACATCAAGTCAAACTAAAATAAGTTTTAATTCCACTTTTTGCTCAATGATTAAGCCCTCCCATTTTTGGGAGGGCTTTTATTTTATTGCCGGGAAGACGGGAAGATTTGTTGCCGGGAAGGACGTAATTTTTTTTATTGCCGGGAAGACGGAAAGGTTCTTTTTTTTTACTTTTCAGTTTTATTGTAATCTGTAAACTATTGTAGTGTTACAGGGAAGGTTCTTATTAAAATCTTGGCTTGAATAAAAAAGGCATATAAATGAATTAAGATAAATTAGCATTTATATGTTTGCATTTTTCATAAAAAGTTAAGCACATAAGCGTTATTAAAAAATAAATATAATAAAAAAATTATATACAAATTATCTTCCCGACTTCCCGGCACCATTTACTTCCCGGCAGATTTAATATTACCATGCTTTATATATAACTTAACACGCCTTTTTTGGCTATTTATGTATTTACCGGCATATTTGAAAAAAATCTATTAATTTTGCACTTCTTTATGCATATACTTAAAAGGGTTTTCCCTGTTTTCCTTCTTGTTTTGGTTATTGCATCATGTAATAACATGAATAAGATTCAGAAAAGCAAGGATTATGATTACAAGCTGGCAAAAGCGGATGAGTTTTATGCCAAAAAGAAATACAGGCTGGCTAACCAGTTATATGAAGAACTGTTCCCTGCATTTAAAGGAACACAGAAATTTGAAGATCTTTATTATAAATACGCCTATTGTTTCTATTATATGGATTTGTACCGGGATGCTGAAAACCTCTTTAAAGGATACCTGGAAGTTTTTCCAAACAGCAGCCGTGCCGAAGAAGTTGATTATATGAGGGCATATTGCTTTTATAAGCAATCTCCCAAGATTGATCTTGAACAGGTGAATACGGTAAAAGCGATGGGTATGATGCAGACATTCATCAATACACATCCCGGATCTCCACGCATAAAGGATGCTACGGAAATAATAGATTTATCAAGGGCAAAACTGGAGGTGAAAGAATACAGGGGCGCCAAATTATATTATAACCTTAGCCAGTACAGGGCAGCAGCCATTGCATTTGCAAACCTGCTTAATAATTATCCTGAATCGGCAAAAGGGGATGAGTATAAATTGATGATTGTAAGGTCTTACTACCGCTTTGCAAAACTGAGTATACCGGAAAAGCAGGAAGAACGGTATGAAAAAGTGATGACAGAATATGAGGATTTTGCCGATCGTTACCCGGATAGTAAACTGCTGAAAGACGCAGAAGAATATTATAATTTAAGTAAAAATCACATTAAAGAAATAAAAAATGAGCAAATTACGTCGTCAGCTAAGCGCTAGTACAAATAGTGTGGTAGAACCAAAAAAACTTTCTGACCTGAAAGAAAAGACAGGTAATGTATATGAGTCTATCGCTATTATTGCAAAAAGGGCGAACCAGATAAACATTACTATCAAAGAAGAGCTTCATAATAAGCTGGAAGAATTTGCAAGCCATACCGACAGCCTGGAGGAGATCCACGAGAATAAGGAGCAAATTGAAATATCCAGGGCCTATGAGCGTATGCCAAACCCGGCATTGCTGGCAACAGCAGAATTCCTGGATGATAAGGTTTATTTCCGCAAGAATGACGAGGATTTATTCAGTTGATGCGGATGAATTTTTATTTTTACATCTTCTTTTAGAATAGAAGTTATAATTTTAATCTCGCCATTACCGGCGGGATTTTTTTATGCTGACAGGAAAAAAAATATTATTGGGAATTACAGGAAGCATAGCTGCATATAAAGCGGCCATGCTGGTAAGGTTACTGGTTAAAGCAGGCGCAGAAGTAAAAGTGGTTATGACCCCTGCAGCCGCCGGTTTTATCACACCGCTCACCCTGTCTACCTTATCAAAAAATGAAGTGCTTACTGAGCTATCACATAACAGCTCATGGGCAAACCACGTAATGCTCGGCCGATGGGCGGATGTTATGCTGATTGCCCCGCTAAGTTGTAATACCCTGGGGAAAATGGCTAATGGAATTTGCGATAACCTGCTGATGGCAGTGTATTTGTCGGCAACATGCCCGGTAATGGCTGCGCCGGCCATGGATGAAGATATGTGGTTACATCCTTCCACAAAAGCGAATATCAGCAAAATCGTTTCTTTTGGAAATCACCTGGTTCCGGTTGGTCATGGTGAACTGGCCAGCGGACTTACAGGTCCCGGTAGAATGGCAGAACCCGAACAAATCCTGGAATGGCTGAAGGATTTTTTTTTTAAGGGCAGGCAGTTAACGGGAAAAAAAGTGCTGGTAACAGCCGGGCCTACGTATGAACCAATAGATCCGGTGCGATTTATCGGCAATCATTCATCCGGAAAGATGGGAATAGCTCTGGCAGATGAGTTTCATCGGCGCGGTGCTGAAGTAACATTGGTTACAGGGCCTGTTACACAACCATTGACCGGCAATTACCCGATTGTAAAAGTAAATACGGCCGCTGAAATGTACGAGGCATGCATGCGTATTTTCCCGGAAACAAATATTGCCGTTATGAGTGCTGCCGTAGCCGATTATACAATTGCAGAGCCGGCCGGAGAAAAAATAAAAAAAGATTCGGGTACACTTAGCCTGGTATTGCAAAAAACGGCTGATATTCTGAAAACGCTTGGGGCTAAAAAGAAACCCGGGCAGTTCCTGGCTGGGTTTGCATTGGAAACAAATGATGAAAAAGCGAATGCATTAAAAAAACTACAGTCAAAAAATGCGGATATGATTGTGCTGAACTCCCTGAATGACACCGGTGCAGGATTTGGCCACAACACTAACAAAATCTGTATTTTTGATAAAACAGGGAATGAATATCATTTTGATACAAAACCGAAGCAGGCCATTGCTGCGGATATCGTGAATACCATTTTAAAAATTTCAAATGCGTAGAATAAAATGTTTACTGCTGTTGTTGGTAATCAGCAGCGTGGCTAATGCACAGGAACTGAATGCAAGGGTTACCGTTGTTACAACCCGTGTAAGCAATAATGTTAACCGGAATACTTTTCTTACCCTGCAAACTGCGCTCAATAATTTTCTGAATAACAGGAAATGGTCTTCCGATACCTATGCACCCAATGAGCGTATTGAATGCAATTTCCTGTTAAACCTGGAATCAACTTCTGAAACAAATGTATATAAGGCTTCTCTTACCATCCAGGCGGCCAGGCCGGTGTTCAACAGCAGTTACCTGTCGCCGATCATCAACTTTAAAGATGACGATGTTACATTTAAATACATTGAATTCCAGCAATTGGATTTTAATGAGAACCGGGTAACCGGTACCGACCCGCTGGCGTCTAACCTTACAGCCGTATTCGCCTATTATGCTTACCTGGTAATCGGCTTTGATGCTGATTCATTTTCACCAAAAGGCGGTGAGATCTTTTTCCAGAAAGCACAGAATGTGGTGAATAATGCACCGGATGGGAGGAATATTGCCGGCTGGAAGGCATTTGACGGTATCCGTAACCGTTACTGGCTTGTGGAGAATATTTCCAATAGCAGGTTTGCCATCATGCACGATGTTTATTATAATTATTACAGGCTGGTAATGGATAAGATGTATGAAGATGAGAAAGGGGCCAGGTCAGAACTGCTCAATGTGCTCAACCTCCTCGACAACTTCAATACCGAAAACCCGAATAAGATGATTACACAGTTCTTTTTCCAGGGAAAGGCAACAGAACTGGTAAAGGTATTTTCCAAAGCAACACCGCCTGAAAAGGCAAGAGCCCTGGAATTATTGCCCAAGCTTGACCTGACCAATGCAGGCAAATATAAAGAAGAGCTGAAATGATACGTTTTGCACCACTGTTGATGCTGGTTCTCCTAAGTTCTTGTGGCCGTAAGGAAGATGTGCCGGAAGGTATTTTGAAACCGGCTAAGATGCAGGACCTTTTCTGGGATTTTACAAGGGCGGAAGTATACAGCAGTTATTTTGCAAAGCGCGACAGCCTGCGCAGCGAAGCCATCGAAAACCTGCAGCTCCAGGAAAAGATCTTTAAACTGCATCATGTAACAAAGGAGGAATTTTATAAGAGCTACACCTATTATTCCAATCATAAAGACCTGATGACGAAAATGATTGACAGTATTTTGGCCAGGAAGAAAAGAGAAAAGGAAAAGAAACAGCCATTACAGAAGGAGATTAAAAAAATTTAAACGTATAGTATGAACAAGGTTTATGAAAACGCCGGCCAGGCAATTGCAGATATTGCAGATGGTAATGTACTGATGCTTGGCGGGTTCGGCTTATGCGGGATACCGGAAAATTGTATTGCTGCGCTGGTTGAGAAAGGCGTGAAAAACCTTACCTGTATTTCCAATAATGCCGGGGTGGATGATTTTGGTATCGGCCTGATGCTTAAACAGAAGCAGGTGAAAAAAATGATCTCATCCTATGTTGGCGAGAATGCTGAATTTGAAAGGCAGTTGCTAAGCGGCGAACTGGAAGTGGAACTCGTTCCCCAGGGCACACTGGCAACACGCTGCCTGGCTGCCGGGTATGGGATGCCGGCCGTTTTTACTCCTGCAGGCGTTGGCACGGAAGTAGCCGCCGGGAAAGAAATAAGAAATTTTAACGGTAAGGATTACCTGCTGGAATATGCCTTTGAAGCAGATTTTGCTATAGTAAAAGCATGGAAAGGCGATACACACGGGAACCTTGTATTTAAAGATACTGCCAGGAACTTTAACCCGCTGATGGCCATGGCTGGAAAAGTAACCATTGCTGAAGTGGAAGAACTGGTTCCCGCAGGTGAACTGGACCCAAACCAAATTCATACACCCGGCATTTTTGTACACCGCATTTTCCAGGGAAAGGATTATGAGAAAAGGATTGAACAAAGAACCGTTCAGAAACATAAATCCTGAATGAAAAGCATCAATATTAATTTACCATTTTAAAGAATCATAATGGCACTTGATAAATACCAGATTGCTCAAAGGATTGCTAAAGAATTGAAAGACGGATATTATGTAAACCTGGGTATAGGTATCCCAACCCTGGTTGCCAATTATATTCCTGATGGGATAAATGTTGTACTGCAAAGCGAAAACGGATTATTGGGTATGGGGCCATTCCCGGAAGAAGGGAAAGAAGATGCAGACCTGATAAATGCCGGTAAACAAACAATAACTACATTACCCGGATCATCTTTTTTCGACAGCGCCCTTAGTTTTGGAATGATACGTTCAGGCAAAGTAGACCTTACGGTATTAGGTGCTATGGAAGTAAGCGATACCGGTGATATTGCTAACTGGAAGATTCCGGGAAAGATGGTCAAAGGCATGGGAGGGGCAATGGACCTGGTTGCCAGTGCAAAAAACATTATCGTTGCCATGATGCATACAAACCCAAAAGGTGAAAGTAAATTGCTGCCCGCTTGCAGTCTGCCGCTCACCGGTGTAAAATGTGTGAAAAAGATTGTTAGTGATCTTGCAGTTATGGATATCACTGCAGCCGGTTTCAAACTGCTGGAGAGGGCCCCGGGTGTAACGGTGGAGGAAATTAAATCTAAAACGGCCGGCAGGTTGATTATTGAAGGAGATATTCCTGAAATGCAGTTTTAATATTTTTTACAATTATAATATTAGCATGGGTTTTCTCAGGTTGGAAGGTTACTTAGGCTCACTAAACTGTGAAACGGAATAGCGCTTTGAAAAAAGTTTAAAAGAATATGCCCCGGCATTTACCGGGGCATATTTTATACAGTCAGTATAGGTATTAAATTGCCGGAGCAGCCTGTAAAATTTCCTCCGATACACCGGATGCATATTTTTCAAAATTGCTGATAAATTCAGCTGCCAGTTGCTTCGCTTTCACATCATATTGCTCTTTATCTTTCCAGGTATTGCGTGGGTTCAGCACTTCTGAAGGAACGCCCGGGCACTCTACCGGCATCAGCATACCGAATACCGGGTGCGCTTCAAATGGTACATTATCCAGTTTGCCTTCCAGGGCCGCAGATATCATCGCCCTCGTGTACGGCAGTTTCATCCGTTGTCCAACTCCATAAGGGCCACCGCTCCAGCCAGTATTTATCATCCATACATTCACCTGGTGTTCTTTCATCTTCTTACCCAGCATTTCTGCATATTTTCCCGGGTGAAGTGGCAGGAAAGGCGCTCCAAAACAGGCGCTGAATGTAGAAGTAGGTTCATTCACACCTGCCTCTGTTCCGGCAACTTTTGCCGTATAACCGCTGATAAACTGGTACATAGCCTGTCCGGGTGTTAACTTACTCACCGGTGGCAGTATGCCGTATGCATCGGCAGTAAGGAAAAAGATATTTTTTGGGGTTTGTCCGATTGATGGTTCCAGCGCATTGCTGATGAACGTTAACGGATAACTTACCCGGGTGTTTTCCGTAATGGCCTTGCTGCTGAAATCAATTTTATTCGTTCCGGGGTAAAAAGTTACATTTTCAACCAATGCACCAGGCCTGATGGCATTATATATTTCAGGTTCTTTTTCTTCGCTAAGGTCGATTGTTTTGGCATAACAGCCACCTTCAAAATTAAAAACCGAATCTCCTGTCCATCCATGTTCGTCATCACCTATCAGTAACCGGTTAGGGTCTGCACTCAACGTTGTTTTTCCGGTTCCGCTCAGTCCGAAAAAGATAGCAGTATCACCGTCTTTGCCCATATTGGCACTGCAATGCATGCTTAATACATTGTTATGTTGCGGTAATGTATAGTTAAGCATGGTAAAAATCCCTTTCTTCATTTCACCGGTATAACCTGTACCTCCAATAATGATGGTTTTATGTTTGAAACTAAGCATGGCAAAATTTTCAGCTGCGGTTCCGTCTACTGCCGGGTTCGCTTTAAAACCCGGTGCCTGTATGATATGCCACTCCGGGTTGAAATTTTCCAGGTGTTTTTCAGAAGGTCGAATGAACATATTATAACAGAACAGGTTGCTCCAGGGGTTTTCATTAATAACCCGAAGGCTTAAACGAAAATTCTCATCGGCACAGGCAAAGCAGTCCCGTACCCAAACTTCTTTATCTGACAGGTAACTGGTCAGCTTTTCTTTAAGGCTGAGGAAAACCTGTTCATCCACGGGTATGTTGAACTTGTTCCAGTGAACGGTATCCGCCGTTAATTCATCTTTTACGGTAAACTTGTCTTTGGGGCTCCTGCCGGTGAATTTACCCGTATTTATCACCAGGGCTCCGGTATCATTTAGAACACCTTCATTGCGTTTGAGCGTTTGTTCACTTAATTCTGAAGGGCTTAATTGGTAATGTACAGGCTCTGTTGTACGCAGGCCCAAGGATGCCAAAGCACCCAATGGCGCTTCCAGCATAATGTTTATTGACATAGCAAGCTTTTTTGTTCGGGCACAAAGGTAATATTTCGTTAATTTAAAAAAAATATTCACGGTCAGGCCTTTATACCTGTTTTTCAAACATTTGCCATGTTTGTCCTTTATTTTATTAATCAGGAATGGGTTTAATTAAAGTTTGTATTGGTAATCAGGAAAATTATTGAAAGACGTATATTTTTATTTGCGACAAATGTGCACGTATATTATATAAAGTATTATTAAAACGTATATTGCAATACGATTTTTTAAAATGCAGGCTTCATTTACAAACAAACACATACAATGAAATATTTACCCCTTAATGCCGAGATATTCATTCAGAACCGGGCAAGGTTCGTAGCCAGGATGGAGAAAGGATCCATAGCCATTTTCAACAGCAATGATGAATTGCCGGCCAATGGCGACCAGTTGCACAGGTTTATACAAAATTCAGACCTTTTCTGGCTCAGCGGCATAGAACAGGAAGATTCCATGGTTATCCTGTTTCCGGATAATCCCGATCCGAAATACAGGGAAGTGCTTGTACTCGTAAGGCCGAATGAGTTGAAGGAAAAATGGGACGGGCACCGGTTACGAGTAGATGAAGCAAGGGCCATTTCTGGTATACAAACCATTGTGTGGCTGGATACGCTGGATGGGTTACTGCAGCCCTGGATTCACCTGGCCGACAACATATATCTGAACAGCAATGAAAACGACCGTAAGGCGAACCTGGTTGCCGTTAGGGATTACCGTTATGCAGAAATGATGAAACAGCGTTACCCGCTTCACCAGTACAGGCGCAGTGCAAAGGTCATGAAAGAGTTGCGTGCTATAAAATCGGCGCTGGAAGTGGAAGTGATACAAAAGGCGATTGACATCACGGATAACACTTTCCGGAGGCTGTTGTCGTTTATCAGGCCTGGCGTAATGGAGTATGAAATAGAAGCTGAAATATATCATTCGTTCCTGTCACAACGGTCAACCGGACCTGGTTATGGTTCTATCATCGCCAGCGGCGACAGGGCAAGGACCCTGCATTATGTTGAAAACAACCAGGAATGTAAAGACGGCGAATTGCTGCTGATGGATTTTGGTGCCCAATATGGCAATTATACAGCCGATCTTACCAGGACGGTGCCGGTTAGCGGCAAATTCAGCAGGCGTCAGAAAACCGTTTATAATGCCTGCCTTCACCTGCATCATTATGCGGCCAGTATCCTTAAGCCCGGTATAAGCATTATTGATTACACCGAAAAAGTGGGCGATGAAGCCACTGTTGTGTTCCAGAAGATCGGCCTCTTAAGGAAATCGGATATTAAGAACGAGGATCCTGAAAACAGGGCTTACCGCAAATACCTGTATCATGGCATTTCGCATCACCTTGGTATTGACGTACATGACCTGGGTACACGGACTGAGCCTGTTAAAGCCGGTATGGTCTTTACCATTGAACCCGGCATTTATATTGAAGAGGAAAAAATGGGTGTGCGTATCGAGAATAATTTCTGGATAACAAGAAATGGCAATAAAGACCTGATGAAGAACATTCCAATAACCGTTGAGGAAATTGAAGCGTTGATGAAGCGTTGATTGCCTAACTGTTAAGTATACATGCTTTGTTAGCAGTTTTTTTGCAAGCATGTATTAGTGGAATTCCATTTCCCGGGTTATCCCGGTTTCTTGTTTTCAATTTTTATAACAGCATGAAACAAATCCCCAATATTTTCACACTGCTGAACCTTTTTTTCGGGTGCCTCGCCATTGTGGCCATTTTGCAAAACGGTATCAGTATCCAGTACTCACCGGATGGAGCCCAGTTTGTAGATATCCCGGAAAAAATATGGCTGGCCTCCCTTTTTATCGGCCTGTCAGCCCTGGTAGATTTCCTCGACGGATTTGTAGCCAGGTTATTCAATGCAACATCTGACATGGGGAAACAGCTTGACTCGTTGGCCGATGTGGTGAGCTTTGGCGTTGCGCCGGCCATGATTATATACCAGTTCCTGCGTATGAGTTATGCAAAGGAAGAATCGGGGATGGATGTACCGGTTATTTACCTCGTTCCGGTTTTCATACTGGCCGGCGCTTCCGCTTACAGGCTGGCAAAATTCAACCTCGACCAATCACAGCAATATGGTTTTAAAGGCGTGCCAACACCCGCCATGGGCCTGCTGGTTGCATCTTTTCCACTTATATACTGGTATGCTGAGTATGAATTTGTTTCCGTCATATTGCTGAACAAATGGTTTTTATATGCCATAACATTTGTGTTATCATGGCTTATGGTAAGTAATATTCCCATGATGGCCATGAAATTCAGGAATTTTTCAGCTAAAAGCAACCTGCCAAAACTAATCCTGTTGCTGGTTACTGTTATTGCTGCCATTTTTTTACATTGGGTAGCTGTACCGGTAACATTCATTTCCTACATTATTTTATCTTTCATTTTTAAAAACAGTTGACATGACATATACTGCACAGATAAAAGTGATGCCATTAAAAGACCTGCTTGATCCACAGGGAAAGGCCGTGCTGGGAGGCTTACAGAACCTGGGTTTACATGATGTATCTGATGTGAGGATTGGGAAACATATTGACCTTAAAATAGAAGCAGCCGATAAGGAATCAGCCATGCAACTGGCGTCTGATGCTGCTAAAAAATTTCTTGCCAACCCGGTGATGGAAGTTTTTGAAATAGCTATTAATTAAACTAAGGTCATTAGCTTTCAGTGATTAGCCATTAGTATTGTCTTGGTTTTTGCTAACAGCTATCACCTGCTAACTAACAGCTATTATGCTTTACATCGTTCCATCTCCTATAGGCAACCTCGCTGATATCACATACAGGGCCGTTGATATTTTGCAGCATGTAGACCTGATCCTGGCAGAAGACACCCGAACGTCCTCTGTATTATTAAAGCATTATCAGATTCATAAACCCGTATCCCCCTATCATCAGCATAATGAGCATAAGATAGTAGCCCATCTCTCAGATCAGCTTGCCGCAGGAAAAACAATGGCATTGATCACAGATGCAGGAACACCCGGTATCAGCGATCCGGCTTTTTTGCTGGTTAGGGAATGTATAAAAAATGGCATTGACGTGCAATGCCTTCCCGGTGCAACAGCATTTGTACCCGCATTGGTTAACAGCGGGTTGCCAATAAACAGTTTTTGTTTTGAAGGGTTCCTTCCATTGAAAAAAGGAAGGCAAACCATGTTAAAAAAATTAGCGCAGGAAGAGCGTACCATGGTATTTTATGAAAGCCCCATGCGGCTGGTAAAAACCCTTGAACATTTTATTGAGTATTTTGGTGCAGACAGGCCTTGTTGTGTAAGCAGGGAATTGAGTAAAAAATTTGAAGAAAATAAAAGAGGCTCTTTGCAGGAGGTACATGATTACTTTAAAAACAGGCAGGTGAAAGGTGAGATTGTTATTGTAGTGGCTGGCAAATCATAATCATTTCCTTTGCATAAAACATGGAAAATGAACGTTGGTTAGTTTTCCCTGTTTTATGAATCTTAATTAAGTTATTTTCAATGCTATCATGATGAGATTACTTATTGTAACGCTGTTTTTTTTTACATCTGCTAACCTATTTGCACAGGATGTTTCTTTTGGAAAGCAAATGGTTGATACGCTTACCTCTCCGTATTTCTGGGGCAGGGGCTACACGAATAATGGCATGGAAAAGGCGGCAGCATACATTGCCGGGGAATTTAAGCGGTATAGCATAAAACCAATGTCAGGAAAGTCATATTACCAGGAGTTTTCTTACCCGGTAAATAGTTTCCCCGGAAAGATGGAGTTAAACATAAATGGGAAAAACCTGTTGCCGGGGAAAGATTTTATTGTAGATCCGGCTGCAAAAGGTATCAGGAAAACAGGAAGTTTGATCAGGAAAGACAGTGTGAGCTTCATCAACCCGGAAGACAGGTTCATAGTTCGCCTGGAGGACAAGCTTACCTGGTCTGTTTCACAGGTTGCTGCGGATTTCAGCATGGTTCATATCGATAAGAAATCTATAAACGGGTATCCGGAAAATTACGGGGCCAACATAGAAAGCAAGTTTATCAGGAAGTTCGGTGCTTCAAATATTTGCGGAATGGTAACCGGTAAACGAAAACCTGATTCAGTTATATTGATTACTGCTCATTACGACCACCTTGGCGGAATGGGAGCGGAAACCTATTTCCCCGGTGCCAATGACAATGCAAGCGGGGTTTCTTTACTTATGAACCTGGCAAGATATTATGCAGCCAATCAGCCGGATTACAGTATCGGGTTCATTTGCTTTGCCGGCGAAGAGGCTGGGTTGGTTGGTTCGCAGTTCTTTACAGAAAAACCACTTGTACCGTTAAAGCAGGTACGCTTCCTGGTTAATACAGACCTGGCCGGTACAGGCGACGAAGGCATTACTGTAGTAAATGCTACAGAATATCCCGCCGAATTTGCCATGATGAATGCAGTAAATGATGAATTAAAGCTGCTGGTTAAAATTAATCCTCGTGGTAAAGCGGCGAATAGCGATCATTATTTTTTTTCAGAGAAAGGCGTACCGGCTTTTTTCTTTTACACACTGGGCGGTATCAAAGCATATCATGATATATACGACCGGCCCGAAACGTTGCCATTGCTGGAACACGAAGACCTGTTTAAGCTTTTAATAAATTTCAATAAGAAGTTAATGGGTAATTAAAACTGCCCAAAACGGGTGCCGTTCATCCGATTAACAACATTAACTACTGTTTTTTCCCGATTTTTGCCATAAATAGATTGCAGTATGAATTATAAATCAGTTTCCGTTTTTGTTATTTCCATCTCCCTGTTTATCGTTGCTTCGGCACAGCCAGACCGCTGGCAGCAACGGGTAAAGTATAATATGAATATAGATATGGATGTTGTAAGTAACCGCTTTAAGGGTAAACAGAAACTGGAGTATGTAAATAATTCACCTGATAAACTGGGTAAGGTATTTTATCATTTATACTGGAATGCCTTTCAGCCAAACAGCAGCATGGATGTACGCAGCAGGGAACTGGGTAAAGCGCTTACAAATGGCCGCCCCGATTGGGATGGAAGGGTGAGGGACCGAATCATGAAACTGAAAGAAGAGGAGATCGGTTACCAGAAAATCATTTCCCTGAAAATGAATGGTGTGGAACAGCCTTTCAGGTACCATGAAACAATACTGGAGGTGAACCTTACAAAACCGATTTTACCAAAATCAAAAGTGGTATTTGAAATGGAATTTGAAGCCCAGGTCCCATTACAGGTGCGCCGCAGCGGACGGGATAACCCCGGTACCGGTGTTAGGTACAGTATGAGCCAATGGTATCCGAAGATGTGCGAGTACGATAATGATGGCTGGCACCCTACACCCTATGTGGCTCGCGAATTTTACGGCGTGTGGGGCGATTTTGATGTAGTGATAAATATAGACAAATCTTACAAGATAGGCGCAACCGGTGTTTTGGTAAATGCCGCTGAAATAGGATGGGGATACGATAAACCGGGAACAGAACTGAAAGAAATTGCTACCCCGAAACGGAACTGGCACTTTACCGGAAACAACATACATGATTTTGTATGGGCTGCTGATCCCGATTACAGACACCTCGTAAAGAAAACACCTGGAAACGGCCCGGTAATACATACCATTTACAAATTCAAGCCGGGAAAGCAAGCTAACGATGAAGCATGGGCGAAGATTGGCGATGCTACTGCGGAGATGCTGCCTTTTATTGAAAAGAATTTCGGCAAATATCCTTATCCTCAATATTCTTTCATACAGGGCGGCGATGGAGGTATGGAATACCCGATGGCTACCCTCATTCATACTTCATCGCTGGGCACCGTTATTCATGAATGGCTGCATAGCTGGTACCAGATGATGCTGGGTACCAACGAAAGCCTGTACCCCTGGATGGACGAAGGTTTTACCAGTTATGCGGAAGACCTGGTTACCAAGTTCTATTATAAACGGTCGTCTCTGCAGGAATACCGCGATACACTTAAGAACAGGCCTGATAACAAGGCTTTGAAGGAACTGGTTGAGCATGTTTTGCCGGAAGACCATTCAGGCGCCTATAACAGTTATTTCCGTTTGATTCAGTCAGGCCTGGAAGAACCGCTTTCCACACATAGCGACCACTACAATTCAAATTTTGCATACAGCGTGGCATCATACAGTAAAGGGGAAGTGTTCCTGGAACAATTGGGTTATATTGTTGGAGCACCGGTAAGAGACAAAATCTTGCTGGAATATTATAACAAATGGCGCTTTAAACATCCTACGGCGAATGATTTTATCAAGGTAGCACAGGATGTGAGCGGCATCCAGTTAGACTGGTACAAGGAATACTTTGTAAATTCCACCAAAACGATCAACTACAGTATCGACAGTCTTTGGGAAGAAAACGGAGTTTCAAAAGTGAGGATGAAACGCATTGGCCTTTTCCCGATGCCTGTTGACCTGCAGCTTACATTCAAGGATGGCACTTCAGAAATGCATCATATTCCGCTTAACCTGATGTATGGAAATAAGAAGAATGAATCAAACCAGGTTTACATCGTAGAAGAACCCTGGAGATGGACACATCCTACTTATATAGTTGAATTGAAACGTAAGCTGCCTGAACTGGTGAAAGTTGAGATTGACCCATCCAAAAGGATGGCAGATACGGAACGGAAAAACAACCTGATGGAATTGAACTGGTAAGGCTATCTTTATCAGTATCGCATGATACTTACATTACATAGGCCAGGTAATTACGGTACGGGCAACGGGAGATTAACCTGTTGAATAAAGAATCATTTTTTCAACGGCTGGTACAATATGTATTTCTCCCTGAAATAATCTTCTGCAAAGATCTTGTCAATTTCCCATACATACGGTTTGCACCCGCTTTCATGTATTTCTTCTGTAAGGTCGCCACCTTTAAGGCAAATCAGCCCGTTTGCTTCGCCTTCATGCCTGTTTTTTCTAAGTAACGGCCGGCTCCAATGCCAGAGTTGCTTTAGCGGGGCCACCGCACGTGATACTACGATATCAAATTGCCGGTTTTTTATGTCTTCAGCGCGTGTATGCTCAGTAGTTAGGTTCTGTAAACCGATAGCTGCGGATATTTCATTCACTACTTTCAGTTTTTTGTTAATGCTGTCTACCAGGTGAAAAGACACTTCCGGAAAGTAGATGGCTAGTGGTAAACCCGGGAAACCCCCGCCGGCCCCCAGGTCCATAACCTGTGTGTTCTTTTCAAAATTGAATTTTGCGGCAATGGAAAGTGAATGTAATACATGGTGCAGGTAAAAATTTTCCATGTCTTTCCTGCTGATAACATTTATCTTTTCATTCCATTCGGTATATAAACCCTGTAAAGCTTCAAACTGCTTCAGTTGTTCATTGGTGAAACCCGTAAAATATTTTTCCAGGATCTTCATTGGTTAATTATTTCCAGGTCTGTTTTGGTTTTACAATAAGTGCTGGAAAAAAAATGATATAGTATGCAAACATCCAGATATCCAGCAACGGGAATAATGGAAAAAGGTCCTTCTCATCCAGCCTGTGCATGGTTTTGTAAAAAACGATTGCCTGAATGATAAACCTTGTACTGTATACGATGAGTGCATATTGCCAGTTATAAAAAAGCATGCTCAGTATCATCAACGGGTAAAACAGGAAATGCGAAACCGAATACATACCAAGCAGGAATTTATGCAGCGGCCTGTAATATTTGCTGGTTGTATAATGCCGTTTTTTCTGCGAAAACCATTGTTGCCAGGTAGTGGCAGGTTTGCTCAGTGTAAAACTGTCTTTGTTGATATTGATCTTTGTATTCTTCCTGGTAGCAGCCATATTGATAAACAAATCATCGTCGCCGCCAGGCAGGTTATTGTGGGCTGAAAAACCCTTGTGGCGGAAAAAAATGGCTTTTTTGTAACTCAGGTTCCTTCCCACGCCCATATAAGCCGTACCTGCCAGGGCGTAGCTTAAATATTGCAAGGTGGAGTGAAAGGTTTCCCACCGGATTATCTTGTTTAATAATCCTTTCTTTTTGAAATAGGCGCCATATCCCAGCACAATTTCAGTATTGTCATCATACACTTCCTGCATGCTGTTTATCCAATGTTCACTGGCCGGAATGCAATCTGCGTCTGTAAGCAAAACCACTTCATATTTTGCTGTTTTGATGCCGATACTTAATGGGAATTTCTTTCCGGGAATCATTTTGGCTTCCTGTGTAAGTTCCACTACATGTAATTGCCTGAATGTCTTTTTCAGTTCTTCCAGCAGATATTTACTGTCGTCGTAAGAATTGTCGTTAACCACTATCACTTCGTGCGTGGTTTTGTAATCCTGTACCAGCACTCCCGGCAAATTATTCGCCAGGTTTTCTGCTTCATCCCTGGCACAGATGATAACACTAACTGCATTGGTACGGGAAGATTCTTTCATTTTTGATTTATGGAAAACCAGCCGTATGAAAAAAAACAGGTAGTAAAATAACTGTATGGAAGTAATGGCACAGAAAATGATGAATAAGATTGTTTGCCAGTTCTGTAGCAGGAAATTCGGTAAATGCATGGCTGCAAATGTAAGCCATAATTCAATTTTTCATCTAAAGTTTTAATGCAGTTCAGGTATACCTGTTGCACCTGATTTGGTATCTTTGCAAAAAACATAACTGTATGAAAAGGATTATTATTATTTGTTGTTTGCTGTTACCATTATTTGTTCCGGCCCAATCACGGCCAACAGAAGTGGAATACCAGAAGCAGCTTAGGCCGGCCATCGTGAACGATATACCATTTCCGCAATCAACTATTGAAGATGCCATTAAAGATCATTTCACCAAAATGGGGTATAAATCAACCAGCTCAAAAGGATTCCTCATTTTCAAGGGTGTTGGCATGAAAGACTGGGGAGCCGGCAGTTTTGATTTATATTTTATGGCAGATAAGAAAAGCAGGAAGGAAAAAGACCTGAGTACCGTTACCATGATGCTGTCAAAAGGATTTGATGAATTTGTAAGTAACAGTTCAGATGCTGCATTGTTCGGGAAAGCACAAAGCTACCTTGATTCATTGCGTAATATGATAGCGGTGTATGACCTGGAGCAGCAGATCATTGCACAGGAAAACGAAGTTAAAAAGGCGGTAAAGAAAGCGGCAGAACTGGAGGATGAAGCCAAAGACCTGGAAAAGAAAAAACGTAAACTGGAAGAAGATATTGAAGACAACAAAAAGGCACAGGAAAAACATGCGAAGGAACAAGATAGCCAGAAACAGATTCTTGATGTACTGATTAATAAACGCAAGAAATAATATAATTCACCGGTTCCGTTAGCATAGCGGGTAGCTATGCTTTTTTATTAGCACAAACCATTTCTTTTGCGGCTTATTGCAATTAACTTTATCATATTACGGTGCACTCATTAAAACATGGCCAGATTAGGATTTGAGATTAATCATAAGGATGTATTAACAGGAGCAAGAGCAGGAACAATCACTACTGACCATGGGTCTGTGCAAACACCCATATTCATGCCGGTAGGTACCGTGGGCACTGTGAAAGCCGTTACCCAGCAGCAACTGGAAAATGATGTGAAAGCAAGGATCATCCTGGGCAATACTTACCATCTTTACCTGAGGCCGGGACTGGATGTATTGGAGAAAGCAGGCGGCCTGCACCGTTTCAACGGCTGGCATCATCCCATATTAACAGATAGCGGCGGGTTCCAGGTTTTTTCGCTGGCTGCAAACCGGAAAATAAATGAAGAGGGTGTTTTGTTCCAATCGCATATTGATGGCAGCCGGCATTTATTCACACCTGAAAAAGTGATGGATATACAAAGGACGATTGGTGGAGACATCATCATGGCATTTGATGAATGCCCGCCCGGCGGCAGTGAACACCCATACGCAAAAACATCTATGGAATTAACACATCGCTGGCTCGACAGGTGTTTTGCCCGATTCAATGAAACGCCGGATAAATATGGATATACCCAAAACCTTTTCCCGATTGTACAGGGAGGTATTCACCACGATTTAAGAAAAATTTCCTGCGAATACATATCATCAAAAGAGGCAACCGGGAATGCCATTGGCGGATTAAGTGTTGGGGAACCTATTGAGAAGATGTATGAAATATGCAATCTCTGCTGCCAATTACTTCCTTCAGCAAAACCCAGGTATCTAATGGGGGTAGGAACTCCCTGGAATATACTGGAGTGCATTGAAATGGGCGTTGATATGTTTGATTGTGTGATGCCTACCCGAAACGGCAGAAATGCCATGCTGTTCACAAGCAATGGGATCATCAATATTGATAACAAGAAATGGGAATTTGATTTTTCCGTATTGGATGACGGCATCGACTGCAGCATCAGCAATTATTACAGCAAAGCCTATTTGCGTCACCTGATGAAAGCCAAAGAATACCTTGGCCTTACCATTGCAAGCGTTCATAACCTGGCATTTTATCTTTGGCTGGTCAATCAGGCCAGGGAACATATTTTGGCCGGCGATTTTAAAAGCTGGAAACAGGAAATGGTTATAAGGCTGCAGCAGAAGTTATAAGGATAATTATTTGTTAACACATTATTTTTTTATGGCTATTGTTATATTTTAGTGCCGTTTTTTCAGCTTATAAATCATACTAATATGAAACAGTTTCTTTTTATTGTTTTTTTAGGCTTTACCCTTCCGGTTATTTCCTATTCGCAGGCAAACCCTGTTCAGAATGCCTCTATACCAAAAGATGCACCCATTGACGTTACTGTGTCTGATTTCAAGAATAACATGAAGGCAAATGAGATCATTGTATTTAAAAGCCAGATAAACGCTAAAGAATACCAGGGGCTTACCAACGACAGCGGTAAGTTCTCCATCCGGCTGCCGGCTGGTGATAAATACGAGATTTTCATCCTTGGATTTAAAGATTCAACCAGTTATAATATCCTTGATATACCCGCTACTACCGGAAATGCCTATTATAAAAATGCGTTTAAAGTAGACATTCAGTTTCAGCCGGCAAAAACCTTTGTATTGGATGATTGTAATTTTGAAACCGGAAAGGCAACCCTTCAGCCTGAATCTTATGCTGTGTTAGACGAACTGGTTGCATACCTGGTAAGAAAAGACGATGAGAAAATTGAGTTGGGCGGTCATACCGATAATGTGGGCAGTGCGGCCAGTAACCTGAAACTTTCACTTGACAGGGCTAATACGGTGAGGGCTTACCTGCTTACAAAAGGAATAGACCCTGACCGGGTTACTGCAAAAGGATATGGGATGACACAACCGATTGCCGATAATAAATCTGAAGACGGAAGGGCATTGAACAGGAGAACAGAAGTTAAGATACTTGATAATTGATTGTTTCTGAACTATCAATTACGGCATATTGTACGCTGTATTAAAAAAGGCAACTGAATGATAGTTGCCTTTTTTAGTGTCATGAGTTTACCATTAAATAAATGGTAAATAAAATCATTCTTATTCAAGGGTGATCGGGTATTCATACAATCCGTCGTAACCGGGATAAAAGCCAGTGATGGTAATAGATTTCTCCGTACCTATCACATCTTTCAGGTCTGAAACAGATTTCACTTCATTTCCGTTCACTTTCAGAATGACAAACCCGTCTTTCATGCGTGTCTGGTCATTGAATGCGCCTTCCCTTATTTTCTTAACGATTACTCCGCCGGAAACACCGAATTCCCTTGCTTTTTTGGGCTCCAGGGTAACGAAATCGGCCCCGAGCAGATCTGTTACCTCATCATTTTTTACTATATCATAAGTGCCTGATTTATTCTTTAAGGTTACAGTAAGCACCTGTTCCTTACCGTTACGGATAATCGTAACTGCTACTTTATCGCCCGGTTTGTAACGGCTTACCTGTTCCTGTAGTTCGCCTCCGCTAAAAATGCTCACACCGTTTATCTTTACGATCCTGTCGCCTACACGAACACCGGCTGCATGAGCGCCACCGTCTGCCGGAACATCTGTTGCATATATGCCGTCATATGATTCAACCGGAACATTATACTTCTTTTTTGCTTCGTCTGTCATATCAGCCGCATTGCCAAATGCGATACCCAGGTACCCCCTTTGAACGGTTCCGAATTTCACAATATCATCAACCACTTTCTTCACTATGTTAACAGGAATGGCGTAAGAGTAACCTGAATAATATCCGGTAGGGGAAGCTATGGCAGAGTTAACCCCAATCAGTTTTCCGTCTGTATTGATAAGGGCACCGCCGCTGTTTCCCATATTTACGGCTGCGTCTGTCTGGATAAATGACTCAACACCGCCACCCGGGTTCCCTGTTTTATCTTTATTTAATCCAAGGCTACGGGCTTTTGCACTAACGATACCGGCGGTAACCGTAGTTTCAAGGTTCAACGGGTAACCGATAGCCAGCACCCATTGGCCGATCTTAACATCATCGGAATTACCATAAAGCAGGTATGGCAATTCAGTGGCGTCTATCTTTATTACTGCCAGGTCATAAGAAGGATCGGTTCCTATTATTTTAGCCTTAAAGGTTTTCTTGTTGTTTAGTGTAACAGTGATCTCATCTGCATTTTGCACCACATGGTTATTGGTAACAATGTACCCGTTATCGCTGATGATAACACCGGAGCCCGAAGCCCGTTGTTCCGGTATCACATTATTGCGCCCTCCGAATAATTGTTCAAATATATCATCACCAAACATATCGGTGAATGGGTTTTGCCGTTGCGTTCGCGGCAGGCTGTTACTAACCTGCTTGGCATTTGTTTTTGTTTTGATGTGAACTACTGCAGGTGTGGACGCCTGTGCCGGTGCGGTGAAATCTACGGCACTGCCGGGAGGGGTATTGCCATCCGAAAAACCGGCATATCTGTAATTTGACGGGATAATACCATTTTGCTGTGCAGCGGAGATATTACTTTCCCTGTTAAAAGTTCCATATCCCCATATCACAGCCATGCTGGTAATAGCGCTGATGGTTACGGTAAATAGTACTTGCTTGAGTTTCATCTTATCTAATTTTTTTGCTTCAATTTTTTTATAGGCTCAAATCCTGTGCCTGTGACTACAAAATAACGTTACACTGACAAAATGTTTTATACCTCCTGACATCTTTAACATTAAATTAGTAAGGTCTTCGTAGATTGTCATAAAGTTAATAAAAACTGCATGGTATCGATGCCGTCGGCATAAGAAAATAAACCGGGGCTTTGCGATGAACCAAATGCAGTATTCCCATATCCTACAATGCACTGTATTTCTTCATGGTTCATAGCTTTTGCTGCCCCTGAATTTCCAGCATCGTAATATTCATAATGTAAAACGCTGATAGGGGAAAATGCCTGGTTGTTTTCCATCAGCAGCGTGCTGCCATTGGTCATATAGTATTTGTTGTTAAGCAATGCTATGGAAAGCTGGTAATCGTAATTATTCTTGTATTTATGGTGATCAGTAAAATAGCTGTACCTGTTAAAGCAATCCAGTAACGGTAAGAAGTCATATCCCCGGGGTACAAAAATCTGGGTTACATTCCTGCATCCTAATCCAAAATACATATGAATGTCATCGGTAAGCTTTTCAAGCTCAGCGGTTGATTCCTCACCGGTTAACAGTGCTATGGAAGTTCGGTTACGCCTGATAATATGTGGAAATTTGTCAAAATATTGCTCAAAGTACCTGGCCGAATTATTGCTGCCGGTGGCTATATAGGCATCGCAACCTTTTAATAATGCTGAAACGGCAACAAGGTTCCCGGCATCATTATTCCAGCTAATCAGTTTATCTAGCAGGAAAGGGAATAAAATATCATCTTTAGATGACAATTTGATTGTTTGCCGGTGACCGCAAATAAATGCAGCCAGGAAATCATGAAATCCAACCAGGGGGATATTGCCTGCCATAACAATTCCAACATTTTTCGGGTTGATATTGTCATCCAGGTGGTAAAAAGCCGACCAGTGTTGAAGCAGGTCTTTTTGTAAAAAATGCTGTACGATGTTTTCTGTGGCAAGGCTTATAAATTCCGGGGTAAACCAGGGGTTATTTTGGAAAGCTTTTTGTTTGGTTTCCTGCCATTCCGGGTCTTCGGATTTTAAAAAAATCCCCAACTCATACATTAATTCAATTCGTTCTTGTAATTTCATCCTGTTATCATTAAATTGCATCAAAAATACAACACATGGCTATTAAGATTACAGACGAATGTATAAACTGCGGAGCTTGTGAACCGGAATGCCCCAATAATGCCATTTATGAAGGCGGTGTAGAATGGGCATTGGCAGACGGAACAACCATTAAAGGCAGTTTTACCCTGATGGACGGATCAGTTATGGATGCTGACCAGCGCAATGCACCAATTGCCAACGATATTTATTATATCGTTCCCAATAAATGTACAGAATGCCAGGGTTTTCATGAAGAGCCCCAATGTGCAGCTGTTTGCCCGGTAGATTGCTGTGTAGCGGATGATGATTACCGTGAAACGGTAGATCAACTGATGGACAAGAAAAACAGGCTGCACATATAGTGATATTATAAAGCATTTTTTTTGCTGGCAGGAAGTTTTGCCTGCCTCGGTGGCGATAGCATTATCAGTGCTTTCGCCATTTCAATTTGTACAGGCTGCCCGCATGATTGCAGATGATGCGGATGCATTGCTTATTTATTTTGTTAACTTGCCGGTCAAATAATTATATGTACAGGATTTTTACTTTTTTTTTCATCATTACCATAACCTTTTTTTCCTGCGGGCAGAAAGATTCGAAAAAAACCGTTGTTGCTGATAAAAGGGAGGTATTGAATGCAGATATAGAATTTTCCAGGTTAAGTGAAGCAAAGGGGATGAAGGCGGCTTTCATAGAGTATATCGACAGTAACGGGGTGCTGCTCAGGCCCAATGAAATGCCCATAATTGGTGCTAATGCCATCGACTACCTGATTCAGCAAAATGATACCGGTTATTCGTTAACCTGGCAACCAAACGGAGGTGATATTTCCGTTTCAGGCGACCTGGGTTATACCTATGGTATTTATGCCATGCGGCCGGCTTCAAAAGACACGGTTATTTACGGTACCTATACAAGTATCTGGAAAAAGCAAGAGGATGGAAAATGGAAATTCGTACTGGATACCGGAAATGAAGGTGTTGGTGAAGAAGCCAGGTAATTCCGGAATTTGTTAAGAATAAGTAATAATGCATAATTGAGCAGTTAATATTGTGTTTCTTTGAATAATCAATCATCCCGCCATAGCAATGAATAAAAAAATAGCATTGGTTACCGGAGGTTATTCCGGCGAATCAGTCATATCCTATAAAAGTGCTGAAACCATCAGGAACAACATAGACCCTTCCAGGTGGGATTGTTATTTGATTGATATTAATCCTTCAGGTTGGTTTTACCTTGACAACAAAGGAGATAAATATCCGGTTGACAAGAATGATTTTACCATTAACATCAGCGGGAACAAGCTGGGGTTTGATGCCGTGCTTGTTGGGCTGCATGGTACACCGGGTGAAGATGGAAAATTACAGGGGTATTTTGACTGCCTGGGTATTCCTTATACGTCCTGTGATGCGGCCACTTCCGCCCTTACATTCAATAAGCGTTTTACCGTTGCCGTTGCCTCCTTTGCCGGTATGCATGTAGCGAGGTCGCTGCACCTGTTCAGGAATAATCCGCTCAATGCAGAGGCAATCCTTCAGCAGTTAAAGCTTCCTTTATTTGTTAAACCCAATAATGGTGGAAGCAGCCTTGGCATCAGCAAAGTGAAAGAATCCGGCGAACTGGAAGCCGCTCTGATGAAGGCCTTCAATGAAGATGACCAGGTGCTGGTGGAAGAATTTATCACCGGGCGTGAGTTCACAATCGGTGTATTCAGGAGTAAAGGAAACACGATAGCAATGCCTATAACAGAGATCATAACCAGTAACGAGTTTTTCGATTTCCAGGCAAAATATGAAGGCGCCAGCGAGGAAGTGACTCCAGCAGGGATAGACGAAGTGATGGCAGGAAAGATCAGGGAAGCTGCCATAAAAGCATACGGGGTATTTAACTGCAGGGGGGTGGTTCGTATCGATTTCATATTTAATGAACAGCAAGGGCAGCCATACCTGCTGGAAATAAATACGGTACCCGGCCAAAGCGCAGCCAGCATCGTGCCACAACAGGTGAAAGCAATGGGCTGGTCGTTACAGGAATTTTATACGGCACTCATTGAAGAATGTTTCCGGTAATATAACAGCATGCTGTAAAAATTGTACATTGTATCATAATAAACTGATTATACAAGGTGTTTAAATTCATTACAGGAAAACCACTCTGGGTTAACATACTGGCGGCCATTACGCTGGTGGTCCTCATCGTTTTCCTTTTCATACAGCTCCTGGGCATGATAACGAAACATGGCCAGTACCTTACCGTGCCTTCTGTAGTTGGAAAGAAAACCAGTGAAGCGGTGAAATTTTTAGAAAGCAAAGGGTTTGAAGTTGTGATACAGGATTCTGTTTATACAGATACGGCTAAAATGGGCATCGTTTTAAAACAATTACCCGACCCAAACAGTACAGTTAAGATTAACCGAACTGTTTTCCTAACTGTTAACAGGCTAACATTGCCTCTGATTGAAATGCCACAGCTAAAAGGGAAAACCCTGTCATATGCCATCATGATACTGGAACACAGCCACCTTAAACTTGGCGATACTACATTCAGGCCCGATTTTGCCTGGGGCACCATCCTGGAACAGCAATATAAAGGGCATGTGGTGGAATCGGGAACAAAAGTACCATGGGGCAGCAGCATTGACCTGGTAATTGCCAGTGGTTTAACCAGCGACCGCTTTAAAGTGCCTAACCTGCTCGGGCTCACTTATAACGAGGCAAAAGCCATTCTTGATTCAAACGGGATTGTGCTGGGTTCCATCGTGGCAGATGCCGATGTACGTGATACCGGCTCCGCTTTCATTTACAAACAGATACCACCTACGTTCAGGGAAGATAAACAGCCGGTATTCATTCAATCCGGGCAATTGATGGATATCTGGTTAAGCCCGGTGATGAAAGTGATTGATTCAACAAACATATCAGAATAGAAAAGTTTACAGTATCATGCAAATAATCAGTACAGAAGAATTGAAGAAAAGGCTTGATGCCAATGACAAGCCTTACCTGGTAGATGTAAGGGAACCGGCCGAACATATGGAATTCAATATCGGCGGTAAATTAATACCACTTGGTAATATTATGTCGATGGCAACCGAAGAAATTGATTCTTTAAAGAATGAAGAAATAATCTGCTATTGCAGAAGTGGTAAAAGAAGTATGCAGGCAGCCATGATGCTGGAAAGCATCGGGTTTAGCAATGTAAAAAATTTAACCGGCGGTATGCTGGAATGGCAGGAGAAATTTTCGGGTAAATAGGTTGTGGTTTGAAGTTTGTGGTTTGAAGTTTGAGGTTTGGAGTTTGAGGTTCACAGGTAAGTTATAAAAGACATCTATCAAAACTAATACCTTACACATTGTTTTACAACCTGATATTCAGCCCGGCCATTACATTGATCGTTGCCATGGGAAAGTAATAGTTTTCAGTAGTTAGATTTCCTCCGTAGAAATAACTGAAACTATAACCATTGGCTTCATATTTTTCAGAGAAAATATTTCCGGCCAGTATAAATAATTGCATTGATTTGAAATTTTTCGGAATAAAATCATAACTAAGCCTTATATCCTGAACATAATAATCATGCAGGCTCCTGCTGCGGTTTCCCGTATTGTCTAAAAACTGCCTGCCCACATATTTCCCAATGATATTTATTTCTGCCTGCTTGAATGGGAATAAATTCAGAGAGCCGCCGCCGGTAACTGCAGGTGAAAAGGAAATGTCGGTTTTCCTGTAAAACTTCGTTTGTTGACCACCGTTATCATAGTCGTCTATATACTCCGTGAAGTTCCTTATCTTGTTGCTGCTTACACTTATATTCCCGCTTACGGTTACCCATTTAGTAAAATGGTGCCTGCCTTGCAGTTCCAGCCCGGCCCGGTAACTCAAAGGTATATTGGTTCTTGTATAAGCGCCTACATCATTTATTTTACCGGTAAGTACCAGTTGGTTCCTGTATAACATGTAGTATGACGAAACACTCCAGCCACTTTTTTTTGTATTGCGTTCAATGCCTGCTTCAAAATCGTGCAGCATTTCCGCTTTGGGTTTTGAAGTGACGCCGGCTTCAAAATCATCCCGGTTCGGTTCCTTGCCTGCATGGGCATATGAAAAATAAATTTGAGTGTTGTTTTTTGAATACGTAATGCCCGCTTTGGGGTTAACGAACAAGTATTTATTGTTAATGGAAAGCGTTGGGTTATTCCGGAAACCATTGATACTGTAGTTAACTGACCGTACCTGCAGGTCGGCAAATGTTTGCCAGTTTTCAGAAAGTTTTTGTGTCCATTTTATATAACCAGACAGGTCTGATTTTCCGGCAGGCAGGTTATACCATGTATATCCCTTTGGCACAGCAGCTTGAATACTGGCCCAACTGATCTCTCCAAAATGTTTTCCGTCGTATTTATTCCATCCGCCACCGGCAATAAGGGTTGTTTTGTTTTGCTGGTATTGCAGCGAAAAAACGGTGCCGTAAAAATAGTTATCCAGCCATAGCCTTCTTACCAGGTCTGTTGCTGTTATAATACTCGTTCCGTCATTATAATCGGGTAAACCGTAATCGCCCAGCGCTGCAACCGTTTTGTATTGTTCATAATATCCTTTGCCCCTGGTTAAGAACAGGGCAACATTCGCTTTCAGGTGTGCTGTATATTTTGCGTTGTAAAAAAGCTGGTAATGGGTTTGCCGGTAATTATCTGTTTCATTGTCGTACGGTTCACCTGGTTTTTCTGTACCTGCCGGATTATACCTCCTGTTTGTATCCAGCGTTTGCTCATTAATGCCATACCATGCCTGGTACGTTTTCTCTTTTCCTGAAAATACATTCAGCCGCAGTGAATAATTACCGGCGGTATAGGCAGCACTGGTATAAAACGACCTTAACCTGCTGGCGGCGCGGTCAACATAACCGTCGCTCCTGATATTGCTTAGCCTGGCATCTACGGTAATGTGTTTTGCCAGCAGGCCGCTATGTAACTGCAGGGTGTTTTTAAATGTATGGAATGAACCAGCACTGTTATTCAGTTCAAGCCCCGGTTTTGTAACCAGGTCATTTGTGCCGATATTGATAGTTCCGCCAAAAGAACCGGCACCGTTAGACGAAGTGCCAACACCTCTTTGGATTTGTATGCTTCCTGCGGAAGAAGCCATATCCGGTATATTAACAAAAAATGTTCCCTGGCTTTCAGCATCATTATATGGGATGCCGTTGATGGTAATATTGATGCGGCTGGCATCTGTGCCACGTATCCTGATACCGGTATAACCAACCCCATTTCCTGCGTCAGAATTAACAATTACAGAAGCAGTTTGATTGAGGATAAATGGCAGGTCCTGCCCGGTATTGAATTTGAGTATATCCGTTTTTGAAAGGTTGGTCTTGGCTACAGGTGTTTTTTCACCCGCCCGTACGGCCAGCAGTTCAACCGGTTGTAACAGGCTGGTATCGCCCAGGTTTGTAATTACCTGTGCATGGGTAAATATTACTGTGTGGCACAACAGGGTGCAGATAATAACTGACCTCATTTCAATAAAATTTGTGCCGAAGATCCGGGAAGCTTCCGGTGGTAACATTAATCTCCCTTCGCAGGCATTATCCTGTTCAGGTTATACGGGTATAATCTCAGCCTTTGTAAAAGCACCCCGGAAATTCTGGCGGTATTATTAAGAACGTTTGTCTTGCAAAGGTAGTAAAACCTGCGGATTATATTTTAACAGGCATATTAATCAACAAACCGGTTTTAATACCGGCGTTTTTAAAAAAGGCATCAATTATTTCAGAAAATAATATTAATGCCGGCTGTAACATTTTTATTAGTTAACCGTACAGTAGAAAAAATATTGCCATGAAATATTTATTTATCCTTCTAACAACCATTTTCAGTACTGCAGCATTTTCACAGGAATCTAAAATGGTCAATGATCCAAATGCCCATTCAAGGGCCTTAAATGCTTCATTTTCAGCCATTTCAGTAACGGATGGCATTGAACTTTACCTGTCAGCTTCCAATGAGGAATCACTGGCAGTGAGTTATTCTGATGAAAAATATGCCAGGTATTTTAAAACGGAAGTAGAAAACGGTACGTTGAAAATTTATTACGACCACAATGCAATCAATTACAGTGATAATAACCGCCGTAAACTGAAAGCATATGTTTCTTTCAAAACGCTGGATAAGCTAACTGCCTCGGGCGGGGCGCATGTAAAAATCCCGGTAGCCATATCAGTGAATGACCTGTCAATCAGGTTTTCAAGCGGAGCTGTACTGGATGCTGCCATTAACGGGAATTCGCTTTCTGTGGAACAAAACAGTGGAGCACAGGTTTCTGTAACCGGCAAGGCTGGTAAAATAAATGTGGATGTTAGCAGCGGTGCTATTTTTAAAGGGTTTGATTTTGCTGTTGATTATTGCGAGGCAAAGGCAAGCAGCGGTGGAAGCGTACGGATAGCCGTACAAAAGGAATTGTCTGCAAAAGCCAATAGTGGCGGGGGAATCAGGTATAAAGGAAATGCGGTAATCAGGGATATTGATATCAGCAGCGGAGGCATTGTGAAAAAAGCATAACAATTATAAAACACTAGTGAAATGAAAAAAATATTATTTCTTTTTCTTACTTCCTTTCTTTCGGTGCTGGCAATTGCGCAAAAACAGTTTGTCGTTGATCCGAATGCTGAAATTCGTTCAGTGAATGAAAGTTTCAATGCTATTGTTGTTACCGGCGGGATTGATATTTATATTTCCCAGTCAGACCGGGAGGAACTGGCGATTAGTGCTTCTGAAGACAAATTTAAAGATGGAATAAAGACAACCGTTATCAATAAAGTGCTTAAAGTATATTATGACGGGGACAAAGGCTGGAACAGCAGGAGCAAGAACCTTAAAGCCTATATTTCATTCAGGGAACTGGAAAGGCTGGAGGCAAGCGGCGCCTCTGATATCATCATTGCCGGTGAAGTGAAGGTTCCGTCGCTGCTGATAAAACTTACCGGAGCCAGCGACCTGAAAGGAAGTTTGACAGTGAATGCCTTAACAGTTGACCTTAGCGGGGCATCAGATGCAAGGATCAGCGGAACTGCTACTGAAGCCATCATTGAATGCAGCGGTGCCAGTGATGTTAAAGGCTTTGACCTGGTAACAGATAACTGTACGGCAAAAGCATCCGGTGCTTCTGATATCAATATTACAGTTAACAAGGAATTGAATGCGAATGCCAGTGGCGCCAGTGACATATATTTCAGGGGAGCGGCTGTAATCCGCAGCCAGCATAACAGTGGTGCCAGCAATATATCAAGGAAAAAATAATTGCGTTAGATTTTCCCATGCCGGTAACTTTATCCGGTAATGGGAAAATCTTCTTTTTCGTTTATGCTTTACCGTTTATTTATTTTCTGCCAAATGCCCATTGCAGGAAATAGGGAAACCAGTGGCTCCAGGAACTGTATTCATGTACGCCATCCTTATCTTCCGTGTAAATGATATCTGAGTCTGCACAGACTTTCTTGCTTTTTATCAGGGTTACCAGGTCTTTGGTATCATCAATTACATCTATGATGCCGTCTTTATCCCGGTCGCCGGTTTCTTCCCTGCCACCGGCATAAAACCAGTATTGCAGTCTGGGTTTTTTCCTGGAAGAGCGGACCTTACTGATGATGATCCTGTTCTTATCATCTGAATATGTTGGTAATCCTGCGTCGGCATCCCGCCACCAGAAGCTTCCGGAAAAAACACCTACTTTATCTATCTTGTCTGCATGGTCCCAGGCAATATCAAAAGCAGACAAACCTCCCAGGGAACTTCCTGCAATAGCAATGGAACTGAATTTTCGGGTGCCGGTTTTTTTCTTGATAAATGAATACAGTTCATTATCTATGAACATGGCATATTTATCAGCTTTGCTGCCATTTCCCTGGTAATCGGGCTGGCCGGAAACGCCATATTCCTGTAACCTGTCGCCTGCATGTATGCCAACAACTACGAGCGGGCGAATGGCTTTATTGCTGTACAGGCTGTCAAGTACCTGTTTTACCCTTAATTTGTCCATATCCTGGCCATCGTTCAATAAAAGCAGGTTCAGGTCAGATTTGCTTTTAGGTATTTCTGTGGAAATGATTGTTAATGCAACATGTTTCTGCAGGTGACGGCTGTAGATTTTATCCTGTTGCTCTTTCACTTTGTTGCTGCAACTGCTTAAAATAAGCAGTACGGAAAAATAAATAAGGAGCTTACCATTCATGATGAGCGTAGTATTAGAGCAACTAAAATATAAATTTTTGGCTGCAAAGGCATAATATCTTATTTTTGCACCGCGAAGTAGAGCAGCGGTAGCTCGTCGGGCTCATAACCCGAAGGTCAGAAGTTCGATCCTTCTCTTCGCAACTAACAGGCCTGGTTTCAGGCCTTTTTTATTTGAGGCAGATTTTCCCGTAAGGCAAATTCTTGATTTATCATGGAATAAGTATATATGATAAGTTTGCAATAATTGATTTGGCAGTTTAAACCTTTATTATTTTCTTTGGCTTTATTAAATCATTTCAAAAAATATTGCTTTATGAAAAGAATTCTTTTGGGTATTTGCCTTGTTGCAGCCCTGGCTTCATGTAAAAAAGACGATGATGATGTTTCCTGTGAAGTTAGTATAACCGGTATTGCTGCCAGTTATAAGATTACTAAGATTGTAAATTATTTTCCTTCTCCGTTGCCGGATCAGGATGTAACTACATCTTTTTTATCTACGAGTTGTGAGCAAAACGGTATTTATCAATTAAAATCGGATAAAACAATTTCTTATACCGAAGCGGCCGGTTGCGGTGGCGACGATACAGGAAGCTGGGATATTGTAGGCGGTAAGATTTCCATAGATGCAGGTTCAGTATTCTTAACTGATTTAACCGTTTCCGGCTGGGATTGTAATACACTTACTATTTCCCAGGATTTAGGGGCTGGTTTAGGTATACGTTATACCTTTTCTAAACAGTAATACAGCATCAAATTTCGAAAAAAGCCTCATGTTTCATGAGGCTTTTTTGTTTGATATTGTGCCTGTAAATCAATGTCTTTATTTACCGGAGCAATTGTAATAAAGGCGATTTACGGTAAAAATGCGATAGTTTTACATCAGAATGCAGGGTATACCCTGGATATTTTTTACATGAAAACAGGGTTTGTAAATATTTTTGGAAAACCGAATGCCGGTAAAAGCACCCTGCTCAATGCCCTGGTGGGCGAAAAAATGGCTATCGTATCGCATAAAGTGCAAACAACCAGGCATCGCATCAAGGCCATACTTAACCACGAAGATTACCAGGTTATTTTTTCAGATACGCCCGGAATTATAGAACCCAGGTACAAGTTGCATGAGAAAATGATGCAGGCAGTAAAAGGAAGCCTGGAAGATGCCGACCTGGCCCTGCTGATTGCTGATGCCAGGGAAGATGTTCAGGAAAGCCATGCGGTGTTTTCAGCATTACATTTAAAGTCACCTGCCATATTGATTCTTAATAAGGCAGACCTGGTGGATAATGAGAAAGTACTGGATGAGGCAAGTGCTTTTTTCCGGGCACAACCTTATTGCCGGGAAGTGATTGTGGTATCTGCCCTGAAAAAGAAAGGGCTGGACCACCTGATGAAACGCATCCTGCATTACCTCCCAGAAGGGCATCCGTTTTATGAAGGGGATGACCTGAGTGATATGCCTACAAAATTCTTTGTGAGTGAACTGATCAGGGAAAAGATTTTCCTGTTATTCCAGGAAGAACTTCCTTATCATACTGCTGTATTGGTACAGGAGTTTAAGGAGAAACAAACATTGATAAAGATAACTGCTGATATCATTGTACAAAGGGAAACCCAGAAAGGAATAATTTTAGGCGAGGGCGGAAAAATGATCCGGCAATTAGGAACGCTGGCCAGGAAGGATATTGAAGAATTTCTGGGAAGTAAAGTTTTCCTGGAGCTTTATGTGAAAGTAAGGCCAAAATGGAGGGATAATGAAACACACCTGAAAGAATACGGATATTGATTGGAAATTGGAAAACTATAACTGTTTACAGCAGGCTTATCAATTTTCATCAAACCATTGTAATATTAATTACCAGATTATGAGTTTTACAGTAGCAATAACAGGAAGGCCGAATGTAGGAAAAAGCACTTTTTTCAACCGGTTACTGGAGCAACGGAAAGCGATTGTGGATGATGTTAGCGGGGTAACACGAGACAGGCAGTATGGCGTTGCTGAATGGACCGGGAAATCGTTCAACCTGATTGATACAGGCGGGTTTGTACCTCAGAGTGAAGATGTTTTTGAAAAAGAGATAAGAAAACAGGTTCATATTGCCATTGATGAAGCGCATGCAATCATATTCATGGTGGATGCGGCAACCGGTATCACCAACCTGGATGAATCCATGGCAGATATGTTGCGAAAAAGTATAAAACCGGTTTTCCTGGTAGTGAATAAAGTGGATAACCATAACAGGATGCTTGAAGCCAGTGAATTCTACAGCCTTGGTTTTGAAAATATCTTTTTTATCTCATCCATCAGCGGAAGCGGTACCGGTGAATTGCTGGATGCGATTGTTTCCCTGATGCCCGATGATAATCCCGAAGAAACAACAGATGCTGAATCAATACCCAAATTTGCCATCATCGGCCAGCCCAATGTAGGCAAATCATCGTTGCTGAATGCACTAATTGGCAAAGAACGCACCATTGTTAGCGATATAGCCGGCACAACCAGGGATACGATTCATACGCATTATAACCTTTTTAATAAGGAATTCATGTTGATTGATACGGCAGGCATCAGGCGTAAGACCAAAGTGCATGAAGACCTTGAATTCTATTCCGTGATAAGGGCCATCAAAGCAATGGATGAAGCGGATGTATGCTTATTGCTCCTGGATGCTGGAAAAGGCATTACTGCGCAGGATCTTTCCATATTTTCATTGGCTGTAAAAAAGGGTAAAGGCATTGTTGTATTGGTTAATAAATGGGACCTGGCAGACAAGCAAACCAATACAGCCCGCGATTATGAGAAGGAATTGAAAAAGCGCTTTGCTCCTTTTTCTGATGTGCCGATCCTGTTCATATCCGTAACGGAAAAGCAACGGATATTTAAAAGTATAGAAACAGCCCTGCAGGTTTTTGAAAACAAGCATAAGAAGATTTCCACGTCAAAACTGAATGATGTGATGCAGAAAGCCATTGAAAGCTATCATCCGCCGGTAGTGAGGGGCAATGCCATTAAGATAAAATATGTTACCCAGTTACCTACCCATACGCCCAGTTTTGCCTTTTTCTGTAATTATCCCGATGATATCAAGACACCGTACCGGAATTACCTGGAAAATAAGCTGCGTGAGCATTTTGATTTTACCGGTGTTCCGGTCAGGCTGTTTTTCCGCAAAAAATAATAAATGAGATTGTTTAAAAATATAAGTAAAAAAACTTGTATGATTTAATATTTAATATTACATTTGCGGCGAAATTTTTAAAATTATAAAAAAACCAAAATGAAAAAATTATTCGCAATTATTGCTGTTGCATCTATCATGACTGCATGCAATGAAGCAGAAAAAGCTGCAGATGCTGCTGCAACAACTACTGATACCCTGGCTACAGAAGCAAACAAAATGGCTGACACTGCGTCATCTATGATGAACAATGCCGTTGACACTGCTAAAGCTATCGTAGATACTGCTGCTGCTAAAATTGAAAATGCTGCTGGAAAAGTAACTGAGAAAGTTGAAAAAGCTGCAGAGAAAATGGAAGCAAAGCACTAATCTCTATAATAAATTGAAGAAGCCGCTGGAATTAACCGGCGGCTTTTTTATTTCTTCGATTGGCTTACTGTGATTATACTATATTATTTTCCTGATAATAAGAAACGCTGCTATAATCAGTAATAATATTAGAATGATACTAAAATAAATCCAGGATTGTTGCCCGCCATCTTTAAAAGATGCTCTTCTTTTCTTTTTATGAAGTTGTTTTTTCAGTCCTGCATTTAACTGGTTTACCAGTAAAGGGATTTCATTTTTGTTTTCCAGGATTTGCAGCCCTTCTACTGCATCGTTCATAAATTCATCATCATTCATCTGGCTTTCAAAAGCATGTTTCTCCTGTTCAGTCATATGCTGGTTAAGGTATTGAAGCAGTTTTTCCTGTTCTATATCCTTATTCAGGTTGGATAATATGTCTTTCAGGCCGTCACTCATTGTTACTGTTCTTTTCCATAATGATTTTCAGGTTTCGTTTCCCGTTCTGGATATTGCTTTTAACCTGCATCAGGCTATAACCTGTAATGTCAGCAACCTGCTGATAGCTTTTCTTTTCAAGATAAAACAAAGTTACGCAAAGCTGTTGCTCCCTGTTCAGTTCCCCAAGCGCTTTTGAAAGGTTGTCAAGCGCCCTGTCTTTTTCCTTTATTTCCTGTATTACCAGCCCATCCTGCGTAGCTGGCAGAACCTGGTCATTTATTTCAATGGTATGCTTGCCTTTATCGCGGAGTTTCATCAGGCAATGGTTTTTAGCAACCATGTACAACCAGCTTTTGATGTATGCTACCTTATATTTTTGCAGTTCATGTATTGCTTTCAGGAAAACCTGTTGAACGGCATCTTTCGCCTCCTCTTCATTTTTAAGGTATTTCATGCAAACACCAAAAAGGAGCATGGTGTATCGTTGAAGCAGGATGCCCAGCCACTCATTATTGCCATCTGCATAAAAGCGTTGGAGCAGTTCGTTATCGTCTGTATGGTTATGATTTCGCAGATTCAAAACAAGGAATCAGTTATTACCGGTATTAAGATGTTATTGTGCTGTTATTCCATAAAAGGTTATATGGAATACAAGCAGTTCTTCAGGTATTTATATGTTTTACAGGTTTTTCCGGTTGCTTATTATCCGCTGCCTTGTCAAAAAACAGCAGTTTTATGGCTATGATCATCATGAATACCGCAAATATTTTCTTGACGGTATCCTGTGGTAACCTGAGGGCTATTTTGCTTCCAAAATAGCTGCCAAACAGGAATGCAAAAGAAATGGCCAGTACAACTTTAATATCTATAAAACCTTGTTTGTAGTACTGAAGTACTCCCAGCAGGCCCACAGGTAACAGCAGGATGCCAAGAGAAGTGCCCTGTGCCATTTTTTGTGAAAAGCCCATAAATAAAATTAATGCCGGTACAATGATGATTCCGCCGCCAACACCAACAAGTCCGCTCAGCATTCCGGCTGCCACACCAATAAGCAGCAGGATTGCCAGTGTTTGTATATCCATATTTCTATAAGGTTTAAACATGCGTTTTCGGGTACTTCGATTTATAAAATGAAATGGCTTCCTTAATCACAAGATATGCAGCCGCTTTATCCTGGAATTCATCTATTTCAACCACTTTATTTTCAAGTACTTTATATTGTTCAAAATAATTTTTTAATACGGCGAAAAAATGAGGAGGAATTTCACGGATATCTTTGATATGGTTCACGGTTGGGTCGTTGGTGGCCACAGCAATGATCTTATCGTCTTTTTCACCATTATCAATCATTTGCATATTACCGATAACAGTGGCTTGCACCAGGCAAAGCGGTTCAATGCTTTCGCTGCACATTACCAGGATATCAAGCGGGTCATTGTCTTCACCAAGTGTTTGTGGAATGAATCCATAGTTTACCGGGTAGTGGAATGAGGAATAAATCACCCTGTCCAGTTTAAGCAATCCTGTCTTTTTATCAATTTCGTATTTGCATCGGCTTCCCTGGGGGATTTCTATAAGGGCGTTTACTTTTTCCGGTGTAAATTCCCCGCTGTCGGCGCCATGCCAAGGATGAAGGATATGCATGATGTTATATCTTTTTTTATTTTCCTGTATGTATTAAAAATATTAGCCGGTCATAAGATATCCGTTTATCTGTTCACTTATCTCAGGTTGATACCAGTTTAAATCCCGCCCATGCTGCAACGATACCAAGCAAGATGCTTAACATAATGTAAAGTACCGATTGCATGTATTTTCCCTCAAGCATCAGTTGCAGGTTCTCAATACTGAATGCGGAAAAAGTGGTAAATCCGCCACATATCCCTGTTGCCAGAAAAAGTTTCCAGTTAGCATTAATAGCCGGTTCTTTCATACTCAATCCGATCACGATACCGATAACGAGGCTGCCGGCAATATTTACGATAAATGTAGGAACCGGGAGCTGGTTTGATTTGAACAGATACCAAGCCAGGTAGCGTAACATACTTCCGATTCCTCCGCCAAGCCCAACTAGTAAGAGGTTTTTAATCATATTCAGTCAATTGGCAGGTTACCCGAGTAGGTATATTTGAAATCAATTTGCCATGTTTTATTTTGCCTGATCACTTTTATTTCCATTGGTTTATGCATGTATGAGTTGGAATAATTGATGATTGTGGTTGAATCGTCTGCATCTAGGTATTTATTTATTTCATAAGATGCAGCCCGGTAATTCTTTTTCTTTTCATCAGACAACCTGCCATAGTACATTTTGTAAGAGTCAAACAACTGGATATTTTGGGAATCCCTGAGCAGTAATTTTTCTGCGGCTTCAAAATTTCCATCAAGGCTTGCCCTGATAAATGCACGGCCAGTATCCAGTGCTGTTGAAGGTTTTTCATTTTTTTCATTGTTGCAGGAATAAAGTGATGCTAAAAGCAACAAGCCTGCAAGTAATTTTCTTGCCATGATAATTTTATTGCAATAAAGTTAAACATCTTTCGGGTAAAGACATAAAAAAAGCACCCTGTATAGGGTGCCTGATATAAATAATGTGGGATTATTTTTTCATCTTTTCTGCTTCGGCCTTGATGGTGTCAAGCATCTCCATACCTTTTTTCATACCTTCTTTTATTGAATCCATATCCATTTTTTTCAGTTCATCCAATGCATTCCCGATGCTGTCAGCGGGGTTGATTCCTTTCTCATTCATCTTTTCCATTCCCATGCTCATCATGGATGCTTTGTCGAAAGCCACTTTCCAGGAGCCGTCTTCTTTCTTCAGTATATAATTGAGGGATTCTCCTGATTTCTTTTCTTTAACCGGAATGGTAGCTTTGTCGCCTTCTATTTTCACTTCGCCGAATTCCATGGAAGATTTGTCAAATTTATCCGTATCCTTGTTATCCTTGCTCATGTTCATACCCATTTCCATCATATCTATCATAGACTTACTGTCTTTAGTGGCAAGCTTTCGTGCGGCTTCTATGTCTTTTTTAGAAAGCGCATCAAAGAACTGGGTCAATACTGCTTTCGGGTCGCCGCTTTTGTCGGAATTACAACCGATAAACATTGTTGAAGTAACCAATGCAATCGCAAATAAGATTTTTTTCATAACAGTTTTTTTAGTTTAAGTTTCAAAAGTAGAGAATATATTATTTCAATATGTTTTTATTGTATTTTAATTGTGCCTGTATTTTGCACAGCGGGTGCAAAAACAGGTCGTCAACACCAATGAATTCAAATTGTTTTATCCGGCTCCTGTTAAACGGCTGATTCCAAACGGTATTCTTTATGAAACATTTGTAAACGAATTCTGCACAATACATACGGTCGTCAGTTTCCAGGTTAAAATCCATATCAAACATGATTCCTTTTTTGAATAGTTCCCGCGCATTTTGTGCAAAACCGGTAGCAGTGCTTTTGGGCAAGGTAAACCTGAAAATAGCTATCCCTTTGTTATTATAAGGTTCGGCAAAGTCTTCAAACCGGTCTCTTACTATTTTCTGGTCGGGATTGAAATCACCACCCAGGGCATGGTAAACAAATAAACTGTCGTTTTCTATGCTGGCAATACCGCAGTGTGAAAATGTATTGTTTCTTTGATTGAGGTTCCTTAATGTTTCGCTGGTGAAATCGTTGCCGGTGCGGGTTACCAGGTCGCCGGTTATTACTTGTGATTTTAGCTGTTGAACCTTTACCAAAGCACTTTTTATGATTGCCTGTTGCTGAAGCGAATCCTGCCTGGTTGTAATATAACTGTTGTAACCGTTGTTTTCCTTACAGGCCGGTATAAAAAAAATAAGGCAGCCTGCAGGCCACCTTACCAGGTTAATAAAATGTTTTTTCAACGTGTTATTATTTTTTTGAAGCATCATGCATGTGCTTCTCGTCATCCTTGTTGTAAGCCTTGATGATGGCTTTAACGAGTTTGTGGCGCACTACGTCTTCCTCATCCAGTTCAATATGGGCGATGCCTTCAATATTCTTCAATATTTTGGTGGCTTTAAAAAGCCCGCTTTGCTGGTTTTTTGGAAGGTCTATCTGGGTTGGGTCGCCTGTTATGATTGCTTTTGCGTTCGGCCCAATCCTTGTAAGGAACATCTTTATCTGCAGGTCATTTGTGTTCTGGGCTTCGTCCAGAATGATGAATGCATTGTCGAGTGTACGACCCCGCATATATGCCAGCGGAGCAATTTCAATGGTGCGGGTGCTCATGTAATAGCCCAGTTTATCTGCCGGTATCATATCATCCAGGGCGTCATATAATGGCCGCAGATACGGATCTATCTTTTCTTTCAGGTCACCGGGCAGGAAGCCTAAACTTTCTCCTGCTTCAACAGCGGGCCTGGTGAGGATGATCTTTTTAACCAGTTTATTTTTCAGGGCACGTACTGCCAGGGCAACTGCTGTATAGGTTTTACCGGTACCGGCGGGCCCGATGGCAAAAACGATGTCATTTTTGTCGCAGGCATTTACCATCATTTTCTGGTTAGCAGTACGGGCCCTTACTGTTTTGCCGTTGGGGCCGAAAACCAGTACATCATTGGGGTTCCTGTCCATGAAATTGTCAACCACTTTTTCATCATCGCCACCCAGGATCTGGTCGAAATAATTTTCACTCATATGACCGTTGCGTTCCAGGTATTGTACAAGCAGGTCAATTTTTTCTTTGGCTTCCTCAATTTGTTCCGGGGCTCCACTCAATTTTATTTGTGTGCCGCGGCTCAGGATTTTTAAAAGTGGAAATTTCTTTTTCAGAATGTCAAGCTTACCATTGTTGACTCCAAAGAATTCGATAGGGTTTACGGTTTCGAGGTTAATGATAGTGTCTGTCAATGCTGATCAATTTTTAATGCTTTTTTCATTTTTCAAAAAAAAGCATGCTTGGGTAAATAAAAATTGTTAATTGTACTTATTGAGCTATCTCTATCCAATATTATTAATACAAACGGTTATAACACGAATTTAATTATACACATTAGAAGTTATTTCGTGGAAAAGTTAAAAATAGCTGGCAATGAAAACATTAACATAATGGATATAAAGCCTTTCCGGTACTTATCCTGTAAATGAATTTCTAATTCTATCATAATTTACAGGCAATCATCAAAGCATGCCACTGGTATGCAAGACTGTTTTTAACATCTGAAATTAAAATCTTGCCAGCAGTTTTACATTCAGTAATCTTGGTGTAAGCCGGTTAGGTATAGCATACACTGCATTTGAAAAATCCTTTATTAGCTGGTAAGAGATGGTGTTTGGCCTGTTGATGAGGTTGAATATTTCGAGGCTTGCCCATATATTATCAAATGACCGGAAGGGGCTATGGCTTCTCCTCAGTGTTTTTTCATTCAGCAGTAATGCGCTGAAACCCATATCAACCCTGATGTACGGATCTATGATAAGCCCGTTCCGGTATCGTACACTGTTAGGTATATTGAAAGGCATGTTGCTGCCGTATAACAGGTTCAGGTGAACCTTGAAATTCTTATTGGTTGTAAGATAGTCTTCCAGGTAAAGGCCTACTGTGATTAACCTGTCTGTTGGCCTTCTTAACCAGCCCACTTCATTTCTTACGCTATCTGCCACTACCTTATCGGGGGTGTTAGCCGTAATTATTTCGCCGGCTGCATTCTTATACAGGTAATAATAATCATCATCAAGGTTTTCGCGGCTACGCATGAAAGATATGCTTAACCAGCTTTCTGCGTCTTTTACCAGTTCGCCAAACAACCTGAATTCAATACCGGTTGCATAAGCTTTCGCATTGTTGGCACCCATGTATCTTATCTTCACATTATCTATGTCGTAAGGAACAATATCTTTCATCGATTTGTAATAAGCTTCTGCCGTAAACCTGAAAGGCCTTCCGCCAAACCCGCTGAAATTATAATCCATACCGCCCACCACCTGCATGCTCTTTTGTGAAAGAATGGCTGTATTCAAAGAGCCATCCTGCTTTCTTAATTCCCTGTAAAAGGGTGGTTGGTTATAAATGCCTGCAGCCGCTTTAAATACGAAATCTTTTTTCCATGTTGGTTTCCAGCTTGCCTGTACCCGCGGGCTTATCAGCAGTTCCTTGTTCAGGCTGTTGTAATTGTACCTGATGCCACCTTGTATGGTTATGTCGTGACGGGCTTTATTGAAATGTATATTATCCTGGATATAGCCGCTGTATTTCATGATAGTGAGGTCTGCTTCGCTGTTTTGAGAATTATATAACAGCAGGTTTGGCTGGTTGTGCGGAAGCGAATAACCGGCAGAATCCTGGTATTCCCATTGTTTAAGTTTATCCTTAATCTTCGTCTGTTCTATACTGTTACCCCATTGGATGAAATGCCGGCCTTTGTCGAGGCTTCCTTTATGGTTGAAGTTCCAGATGCCGATATTGAGTTCGTTGCGGGCATAGTTCTGGTAATAACCAGCACCCAGCGGGTTTACAATTTCTCCGAAAGTACTGCTGGTATTATCAAAATCCCTGTCACCGAAAAGATAAGTGCCGCCAATATCAAAGTTCTCCTTTTCATTATCAGTAAAGTGGCTTAGCATCCATTTCAGTTTCAGGTTCTTGTTTGGCGTATGTACCAGTGTGGCACCAGCCATCCCGGTACGATACTTGTCTTTTTCCTGCCCTTCAAAGAAAATATCAAGCCCCAGGTTTGAACTGAACAGAGGCGAAAAGACAGAGCTTGTTTTCTTTACTGTTTCGGGAAAATAACTGAACCTTGATTCACTGAAGATACCCAGCAGTTCGAGTTGTATTTTTGAACTAAGCTTATACGTTATATACGCCTGTAAATCTGATGCCGAAGGTATGTATGAACCCTGTACAGGCTGGTTACTTAAGAGGTTACGGTTGCTTTTATTGCGTATACCGGCAATATACGTGATGGCTCCTTTCTTTGCGGTCCCTTCCAGGTTTAAGCCTTGTTCCAGTAAACTGATATATACACTGCCTGCAAATGAAGCCGGCTTTTTATATTGTATATCCAGCACACTGCTCATCTTGTCGCCATATTTTGCCTGGAAACCACCTGTGAAAAAACTCACATTTCTAGTAAGTTCCGGATTGATAAAACTTAATCCTTCCTGCTGGCCGCTGCTAACCAGGTAAGGACGGGTTATTTCAAAATCATTGATGTAAACGATGTTTTCGTCATAACTGCCGCCCCTTACATTATATTGGGAAGAAAGTTCGTTGTTGCTTCCAACCAGTGTTTTAATAAGGCCTTCCACACCGCCGGTTGTGCTGGGCAGCAACAGCGCCACTTTAGGATTCACTTTAACCAGGCTGTTTTCCCTTCTTTCCCTTTCATCTGTGATAATGACAGTTTCCAGTGTTTTACCGGTCCGCGTAAGCCGTATACTGACGAATTCGGTTTCTCCCGGACTGAGGTAAAAATTTTTTTGCACGGGCAGGTAGCCGGTATGCGTGAATGTTAGTGCAAAAGACCGTTCTGCTGCCACTTTTATGCTGAATGTTCCGCTGTCGCCGGATAAAATACCGGTGTTTTTTCCCAGTATGGTAATTGTTACCCCGGTGATGGCATTTTCATTTTCATCTATTATACGACCGTTAACAGTGGCTGTTTTGTTTTGTGCAAAAACACAGGGAGCAAATACCAGGCAAAAAATGGTTAAAAGCAGTTTCATGGTATAATAACCGTTTTGGGATAAGCGAAAGCGCCGGATGCTTATAATTTTTTCAATAATTCAATGGTTGCAGCCGGGTTCGCCGATTTGAACACGGTATTTCCGGCAACTAATACATCGGCTCCGGCATCAATGATAGATTTAGCATTATCCAGCGTAACACCGCCATCAATTTCTATTTTCACAGATAGTGCACGGTCTTTGATCATTTTACTCAATTGTGATATTTTATGCAAAGTATTTGGTATGAAAGCCTGACCGCCAAACCCTGGGTTTACACTCATTAAACAAACAAGATCTATATCTGCAAGAATGTCTGAAATACTTTCAACAGGTGTGTGTGGATTGATAGCCACACCGGCATGCATACCAAGTGCTTTAATCTGCTGTATATTCCGGTGCAGGTGCGGGCATGCTTCCACATGTACGGTAAGGTTATCGGCACCTGCTTTCTTAAATGCCTCTGCATATTTTCCCGGTTCTTCAATCATCAGGTGAACATCGCAATATTTAGTGGTGGATTTCCTGAAGAATTCAACGATCATTGGCCCAAAGCTGATATTAGGTACAAACCTCCCATCCATCACATCCAGGTGAAACCAGTCGGCTTTACTGTTATTCAGCATATTGCAATCATGTTGCAGGTTAAGGAAATCTGCTGATAAAAGGGAAGGGGCTATCAATGCCATGCTGTATGAAATTTAAACGTTTATTTGTTTGTAAATTACCATTCTTTCATTAATTGGCCACATGCAAAAGCCTGTTTAATGCATCTTTTGCCTCAGTATATTCGGGATCGTACACGAGTGCATTCCTGTAAGACTGAATGGCTTCTTCTTTCCTGTTCAGTTTTTCAAGGCACCTGCCGCTGTAATAATACCCTTCTTCAAAACTGTTTTGCAAAGTAAGGGCTTTGTCAAGCACAGCCAGGGATGAATCATATTTACCCAAATCATACAATGCGATCGCTTTTTCACGGTAAGCATCCATGAATGAAAATTGCAGGTTCAGGCATTTATCGAAATAAACGATGGCTTTCTCTTTTTCATTTTTATAGGTATAATAAAGGCCTGATATGTAATTGGCATCTTTTGCTGATTCCATTTGGCCGCTTTTCAGCAATAAAGCGGCTATTTGCAGTGCTTTTGGATTTTTGGTTTGTGCATACAGGTTCCCCAGCCCAACGAGGTATTTTGTTTCGGGAACCAGGCTGATTGCTTTTTCCAGCGAGCGGATAGCAGGCATTGTATCCTCATTTTCAAAATGCAACAGGGCTTTCGATTCCCATAAGCGGGGCAGGAGGCTGTCATGTTGTATGGCCTTATTTATTTCGGAGATAGCTTTTTCATAATTTCCACTGTTCCTGTAAAACATCACGAGGTTTTCCCTGAAAATAATTGAATCGGGATATTTAGATACCAACGAGGTTAAATTTTTTTCATCAGCAGCAGTATCACTGGTTTGGATATCGGGATTGTTTTCCCGTTCCGGATCATGGCAGGCAGCCAGTAAAAAAAACTGGCACATGGCAAAGAAAAGTATGGTTGGTTTCATTTATTGACAAATTTAATGTTTACCGCATAGAAGCGCTGACAATATTCTGACAATTATTTTTATATGTGATGTTATCTTTGCGGCTGATAAAAAATATAACTGATGAGATATCTCTTCTTTTTGGCGGGTTTGGCGGTATTTTCATTGTCATCAGCATTTAACAGCAATGATAAACTGTACATTACATCAGGCCCTTCAGATACCATTCATTTTCCCGGCGAAACCCATTTCAGGAATATCCGTCAGTTGACATTTGGTGGAGACAATGCCGAAGCGTACTTCAGTTTTGACGGTAAGTACCTGGTTTACCAGAGAACGGATACAAAAAACGGGATTGCCTGCGACCAGATATGGATGGGAAAACTTCCTGAATCACCGGAGGAACAATTTACGCCAAAACTGGTTAGTACCGGAACCGGCCGCACCACCTGCTCATTTTTCTTCCCTGATGGTAAACATATTTTGTATGGCTCCACTCATCTTGGAGGAAAGGATTGCCCGCCGGTACCTGACAGGAAGAAATATGGTAACAAGTACATCTGGCCTCTGTATCCTGAGTTTGATATTTTTAAAGCAGATACGAATGGGAATGTGATAAAACGCCTTACCAAAACCCCCGGATATGACGCTGAGGCGACAATCTCTCCCAAAGGCGACAAGATTGTATTTACATCTATGCGTGACGGTGACCTTGAATTGTATACCATGAATATGAATGGAAAGAATGTGAAGCGTATTACGAATGCATTGGGGTATGATGGCGGGGCATGGTTCAGCCCGGACGGATCAAAGATTATCTGGAGAGCTTCCAGGCCAAAAACAGATTCAGCAATCAGGGAATATAAAGAACTGCTGGCTGAAAATATGGTTGCACCAACCAATATGGAAGTTTGGATAGCCAACGTGGATGGAACAGATGCCCGGCAGGTAACCAACCTGAAGCAGGCTAACTGGGCGCCCAATTTTACACCTGACGGGAATCATTTTATATTCTGCAGCAACCATGAATACAAGCGTGGTTTCCCATTTAATATGTATCGTTGTAACCTCGACGGTTCCGGAATGGAAAAAATTTCCAGGGACAAAGGGTTTGATGCATTCCCCATGTTCAGCCCCAACGGTAAAAGGATTATATTCAGTAGCAACCGTAATAATGGCGGAAGCAGGGATACGAATATTTTTATAGCGGACTGGGTGGAGTAGTTGTTTATGGTTTGAAGTTCGAAGTTTGAAGTTTCCGGTTGATAAAATTCGAGATTTAGGTTACAATTCAATCACTTCACAATCCTTCATATCCGTTTGATCAATAACAAAGCGGATGATGGTGCGTACCTTATGCCAACCCTGTTTTCCTGCTGCTCCCGGGTTCATATGCAGGCATTGCAACTTTTCGTCGTACATTATTTTCAGGATATGGCTGTGGCCACTGATAAACAGTGCGGATTTATTATTGGTTATTTCCTTTTTTACCCCGGGGGCATATTTACCGGGATATCCCCCAATATGTTGCATGAATACCCGAACGCCTTCGCAGGTAAAATGCAATTTTTCAGGATACACTGACCTGATATCTGTACCGTCTATATTGCCATAAACGCCGCGAAGGATAATTTCTTTCGCAGATTTACTGTTGTTAATCCCTTTTTGCAGGTTTTGAACACCCCGGAAGAGGTTTTGCGCAAGGCTGAATGAACCAAAATCACCGGCATGCCATATTTCATCGCAGTTTCTGAAATGCTCAAATATGTTTTCATCCAGGAAATCATGGGTGTCTGATATGAGGCCTATTCTTGTCAAGATTACTCAGATTAAATTGGTAAATTTGGGTTGAAGTTAATTATCAAATCTGTGTAATGACCTTTTTCAGGAATTTTATTTACTACATAGACAAGCGAAACTGGAAATATTATTTCCTGATGCTGGCATTGTGCAAAGGGTATTAGTTGTTGTGTAATTTTTACAATCACAACAATCATTTTATCTAAAAATAAATACACACTCATGCCACATTATCATAAAGCGGGGAATTTCCCGCATAAGCGGCACGTACAGTTCCGTAAGCCGGATGGCAGCCTGTATGCCGAAGAACTTTTTTCAACAGAAGGATTTTCCAACGATTATTCACTGCTGTATCATTGTTATGAACCAACACTGATTGTTAGTTGCGATGAACCCGTGAATGTTGCCCCAAAAATTGCAGAGGAAAAAATGCTAAAACACCGGAGCCTGGAAGGGTTTAAGGTTAAGCCTGAAGATGACTTTCTGCAAAGCCGTAAAGCAGTATTGGTGAACAATGATTGCCATATCGTGCTGGCGGCTCCCCGCAAAAGCATGGCAGGATATTTTTATAAAAATGCGGATTCTGATGAAGTGATTTTTATTCATGAAGGCTCCGGTACACTGAAAACCTGCTATGGAGAACTTACTTTCAGTTATGGCGATTACCTGGTTATTCCAAGGGGTTGTATATACCAGATCCATTTTAATACTGAAGATAACCGCCTGTTTATTGTGGAATCGCATGCACCTATACGTTATCCTAAAAGATACCTGAGCAAATACGGACAGCTGATGGAACATTCACCATTTTGTGAAAGGGATATCCGAACTCCTGAGAACCTGCAAACCATCGATGAAAAAGGAGATTTCATCATTAAGACAAAAAAACAGGGTTTCTTGTATGGTATTCATTATGGCACACATCCTTTTGATGTGGTAGGCTGGGATGGATGCTGTTATCCATATGCATTCAGTATTCATGATTTTGAACCAATCACAGGCCGTGTACATCAGCCGCCACCCGTTCACCAGACATTTGAAACAGATGCATTTGTAATCTGTTCCTTTGTTCCCAGGTTATACGACTACCACCCCCAAGCTATTCCGGCACCATATAACCATAGCAATATCGACAGTGATGAACTGCTGTATTATGTTGATGGGGAATTCATGAGCCGCAAGCATGTAACCCGTGGTATGATTACCCTTCACCCGGCCGGTATTCCGCACGGGCCGCATCCGGGTGCTGTGGAGAAAAGTATAGGCGCAAAGGAAACAAAGGAACTGGCCGTTATGGTTGACACTTTCAGGCCGTTGCAACTAACTGAAACAGCCATTGAAATTGAAAACAAGGGCTATGTGATGAGCTGGGCGGAATAGCCACTACTTGTACAGTCACCGGTTTATTGTAATAGGTACACAGCTATTGGATAGCTTTCGTTATTGCTGTTCAACCATGATACGGTGATATAGAACAATTTTTTAACTGATAAAAAAATGTTTAAATTGTAATCACTAAAACAATCAGCTATGATAAAGTTCCATGAAATAAAAGTAGGTGATTATTTGATCGCCGATAACGATGGTGATATGAAAAGAGGTGAAGTTACCAACCTGAATGGTGATGAGAAACAGGTTTGTGTTGATACAGGCCAGGAGTTCTGGTATGAACTGAACCAGTTACAACCTTTACCGCTAGACGAAGCGGAGTTGAATAATTTCAAATTCCACAAGCAGGTGAATGACGACGGAACGGTAAAATACATGAAAGGCGCTTTCCGGATCCTGATTCCAAAAGAAGGTGATTTTTCCCGAATGGAGGTTTGGTACCGCGATGAAACGCGTCATATTACGCATTCCATTTATGTACATAACCTGCAGAATCATTTTTTTGAAATGACCAAGGTTCACCTGAATGATGAATCCTTTGACTGAGGAGTTGAAAGCGAAATACTGGCAAATGAATATTTGTATTCAATGGATTTTAGTAAGGTCTTAGGACATAGATTTGAGATGACATCTTTGTAAAATGATTCGTATCGTTTTCATAATCAAATCGATATAAAGGTTTTTTTAAGATGACATCTCATTTTAAATCTAAACAATTAATAAAAAACCCCCGAATTTCGGGGGTTTTTTATTATTAGGTCTGAGTAGTTTATTCAGCAGTTGGTTCTGTAGCACCTTCAGAATCGTCCGTTGCTTTAGCAACAGTTTCTGCAGGTTTTGCTGTTTCCCTGCTTTCGCCTGATGCGGCATCACTGTCCATTTTGGCTTTCAGGCCTGCCAGAACGCCCAGGTCTCCAAGTGTTGCTTTTTCAACCTTGCTCTGGATATTCTTAACAGCCTTCTTGGTAATTTCAGCTTCTGCCTTCTTTTCTTTCATGATCACCTGCTTTTCTTCTTCTTTTTCCTGTTCCCACAAACGGGTATGGCTTAACACGATACGTTTGTCGTTGCGGTCAAATTCAATTACCATGAAGTTGGCAATTTCATCTGCCGTAATGGTTTTGCCATCTTCTTTTACCAGGTGGCGTGCAGGTGCGTAACCTTCAAGTCCGTAAGGTAATTGAACAACAGCGCCCTTATCGTCTTTTTTCACTACAGTGCCTTCATGAATTGAGCCTTCTGCAAAGGTTGATTCCAGTGAATTCCATGGATCTTCTTCAATCTGTTTGTGCCCTAACTGCAGTTTACGGCCATCCTTGTCTATGTTCAGTATGATAACCTCAATCTGGTTTCCTACTTTCGTATATTCATTAGGGTTATTGAAGCGCTTCAGCCAGCTTAAATCACTGATGTGAATCATGCCACCGATGCCGGTTGATAATTCAACAAAAACACCGTAAGGGGTGATGTTCTTAACAACGCCCATATGGCGGCTGTTTTCAGGGAAAGTATTCTCAATGGTGCTCCATGGGTCTTCAGTCATCTGTTTGATGGAAAGGCTCATTTTGCGGGTTTCCTTGTCAAGCGTAACCACTTTGGCCTCGTATTCATCACCCAGCTTGAAGAATTCTTTTGCATTGATAGGCGTGTTTGCCCAGGTGATTTCACTTACGTGAACCAGCCCTTCCACGCCAGGCATGATTTCAAGGAAAGCACCATAATCTTCAATATTAACCACCTTGCCTTTTACAATTTCACCTTCTTTCAGGTTTTCTGCAAGCGTATCCCAAGGATGCGGTGTAAGCTGTTTTAAACCTAAGCTGATACGTTTCTTGTCATCATCAAAGTCAAGAACCACCACGTTCAGTTTCTGATCCATCTTAAGCACTTCGCTTGGATGGTTTATGCGGCCCCAGGAAATATCGGTAATGTATAATAAACCGTCTAAGCCACCCAGGTCGAGGAATGCACCAAAGTCTGTGATGTTCTTGATAGTTCCTTCCAGTACCTGGCCTTTTTCAAGTTTGCCGATGATTTCAGCGCGCTGTGCTTCAATATCACTTTCAATAAGCGCTTTATGTGATACAACGGCATTTTTGATGGCTTCATTGATCTTAACCACTTTAAATTCCATTGTCTTGCCAACAAACTGATCATAATCAGTTACAGGCTTCACGTCAATTTGTGATCCGGGCAGGAAGGTTTCCATACCAAACACATCAACGATCAATCCGCCTTTAGTTTTGCTGGTAACAAGCCCGGTAACGATTTCACCGGTTTTATTAACTTCAACAATCCTTTCCCAGGCCCTGGTGATACGTGCCGATTTGCGGCTCAGGTTCAGGTTTCCGTCCCTGTCTTCTTTTTCTACCACCATCACTTCAATCACATCACCCACTTTTACACCACCCGGAATATCCCTGAATTCATTCAGAGAAATCAAACCGTCGCTTTTGAAGCCGATGTTTACTACAGCATCAGTTTTGGTTAGTGATTCAACAGTTGCCTGTATCATCTCCCCATCATTGATCTGCTTGAAAGTGTTGTCGTATACATTGTCATATTTTGCTTTTTCTTCAGCAGAATATGCAGCAACGTTACGTTTGTCACGCGACCAGTCGAAGTCGTCATGAGCCGTTTCAACCTTTTGTTCAACAGGTTTTTCTACTGCTGTTTCAACCGGGGTTTCTACAGCCATTTCTACAGGTACGTTTGTTGTCGCAGTAGCTTCGGCATCTGATGCTATCGGCTCCTGTTCGTCTGCGTTTAGTTGTTTAATAATATTGAAAGACATAATAAAATTCCCGTTGTTTTATTCGGGGTGGCAAAGGTAAGCTATTATGATGGATTTTGCCTATAAATATTGCATTATTTCGGTATATGATAAAAAAAAAGGCCATCAATCTGATGGCCTTGAAAATAAGTATTAGAATTATTATAATATAACTACAGAACCGGTCTTGATCCGTTTTCCATTAACATCACCTAATTCAACGCGGTAAATTCCTTTGCTGTAATTACTCATATCAACATCCATCCTGCTGTAAGGGAGGGTAATATTGTATGTTCTTGAGAAAACACGGGCACCTTTAGAATCATAGATTGAAAGGGTACGTGGGTTAACAGCATTTCCATTAAGGTTATAGTACCTTACCTGGAACTGACCGGTATTAGGGCTAGGATAAATGAACAGGATATCATTGGCTGCCTCTGAAATGGTAAGAGATGCAGAAGAATTAGTACATCCATTAACATCATTAACCATTACGCTGTAGTCGCCCAAATTATCAACATCAACTACTATTCTTTCATTTGTAGCTCCGGGAACAGCGATACCGTTTTTATACCATTGGTATGTTACCGCTGCATTTGGTGAAACTGCCGCGGTGATAGTTGTTGTAATGCCCGGATGCAATTTAGTATAAGGTGCGGCATTGATAACAATTACCGGCAGCGGGTTAACAGTTAATATTGCAGCGCCTGAATTTTCTGTGCTGGAACATGCAGTAACCGTTAATACAGCGCGGTATTGATTGTTGGTAAATGAACCCGGAACACCTGTAAGATTTAGCGTAGCTGTTGTTGCTCCGCTATATACACCACCATTGGTTATATTGTTCCATGATGCACCGGCATCAGTACTTACCTGCCATTGGTAGGTAATCGGATTGCCATTACCTGCAGATACTGTGAAGGAAGTATTTCCATTTACACAGATTGACTGGTTAGATGGAGCAGTAACATTACCAATAGAATTGGCAACAGTTATTGGAACGATTGCAGGTGTACCGGTGCAATTTGCAGTGCTTATTGAAACACTATAATCGGTAGAAACTGATGGTTGGGCATATACGGTATTTGCCAATGTTCCAGCTACATAAGGAATTGTTGCTGCAGCATCACTAAATAAACCGGTTACAGGACTCCAGATTCCAGAGAAAGGTGCACCATAGGTAAGTTCTAATGTCCATGTACTCAATGTTCCTTCATCACCATTAAATCCGTCATAGATCGCCAGTGTCCAGTTTCCGTTTGGAACGCTAAACAGGTTGGCGAAATTATTGGTTGTTGGAAGGTTACCAGTTGGACCGGCAGGAGGGTTACCGGTAGCAGGGGTTACCACAGCATCAGGCCTGAATGTGCCGGTATATGGGTTAGACGCTGTACCAATCAATGGAAGAACAGGTGATGTTTGTGAACTGAATGTGGTATTTACATATCCTGTACCCGGACCAGCTCCTGTTGCTGAAATGAAATAATTAAGGTTGATGATACTGCCATTGGGTGCTTTCAATACAGCGCAAATATCACCTGGCCATGTATGAGCCAAAGAGAACCTCACTTTTATTCCTGTAACAATTGCTCCTGCAGGAACTGCATTGGTTGTAATTGTATTGCTTGCACCGGCAGGGTTATTATCAGGTATGATAAGTGTTAATGGGCCCGAAGGAATTGACAGCGTAGTAGGAGGCGCTGTAGTGGTTATTGATAATGGTTGTATAGTTCCATTACAAATGGTGGCAGAAGCCGGGTTAACCGTAGCAACCAGCGGCCCAACAGTAAGCGTTGACGTATTAGACAGGAACAATGGAGTACATGGCCCGCCTATTGCAACCCTGTATTGGCGCCCGTTGAAATTGGTTGTAATGTCAGTTAATGTTAGCGTAGCGGTAGAAGCACCAGCATATACACCACCATTGGCAATTATTGTCCATGGAGAAGTGGCATTCAGCCTTTCCTGCCATTGATATGTAAGAGAAGTACCTACTGCTGTAACACTGATGCTGGCATTGCCAGAGCAATATGAAGTTACAGATGCTGCAGGTTGTGTACTGATTGTACCCGGAATACAAGGAGTGATGTTGAGTGCATAATCTTCTGTTTCGCTGTATGTGTATCCAGTACATGCATTGCCTGCAGGGAATACAGCACCGAATTTAACACGTACCCTCATGGTTGTAAGTCCAACCAGCGCATTACCGGGTAGTATTACCGTTCCGTTTATGGTTGTATTGTTTCCGGATCCTAATGATGTGAATTCAGTTGCTTCAAATACACCGTTCTGGTTGTAATCAATCCATACACCAACAGATTCTGCACCTCCATTTCCAACTGTTACAGACATTGGCATTGACATGCCTGCCGCAATTGAACCAGGAGCAACGGTTGAAGTATAATTGGAATAAGCAGAAGGCCCGCTGCAGGTACTGTTGTTATTAATGCCGGCAGCAGTTACATTCAAAATTTCATCGCCGTCTGTACAATCTGAAGCAGGTGGCTGGCAATAGCATGATGTTGGTGCACTCATGCCAACCTGCACTGATGCAGATGCACCCGTATTGCCGGAGCAGGTAACGTTACACCTGTAATAAGTTGCCGCTGTCTGGCTGGTTGTTAATGTTGAAGAGGTAGCACCAGCAATATTCGTCCATGCGGCACCGTCAGGTGATGACTGCCATTGATAAGTTATACCAGAACCGGGAACGTTGTTCTGAAGTGATAATATGAAGTTGATATTCGGACAAACAGTTGCTGCTGAAGATATGGTATTACCCGGGTCAGGTGTACCCGTGCAGGCTGCTCCAAAAGTTGTATAAACCACATCATCTATCCCTATATAATCGGAATTATTTCCGCTAGGGCCGCCATCTTCCACAAAATACCTGAATGCTATCCTGCCGGGAGTGGGAGTTGGCACACCCGAAATAGTAATGGTATATTGAGTCCAAACACTTGGATATACTGTAGTAGAATAAGTTGGATTGATATCAAGCAATAAAGTACTGAAATCACCAACACTGGTATTGCTTGATCCCACATTGGTGCTGGTTCCGTTGGTACTTAACCTAACCTGCAACCTGTCCGGGAACACGGTTGCGCCAGGAGTGGTAGTACGGGTATAAAAGGTAAACTGGTCACCGTCTTTGATGGTTACCGAAGGTGTAAATAACCAGTTGCTGATTGTATTGGCACCTGCCACACTATTGAAGTTGGCACGGATGTAAGCAGTTGGTGCACCACTGTTGGAATTAAAAACAGTATTTACACCCTGTCCCCAGTCAGGTACCGTACCGATTGGAGCACTTAAATTCTGTTGCGCCCATCCGGTTGGAAGCGGAACAGCCGTATTAAAGCTTTCGCTGAAAAGGATCTGGGCTTTTAGTCCAGTTGTAAACAAAACAGTCATGATCAGCAGGCAAACTGCGACCAGGTTCTTTTTGTAAAATAATTTCATGAGCAGAAAATTTAGTTAGTTAAAAATATACCTGTTCAATTAATACAGGTACATTATTGCATAAAAGTATGATATTTTTTCATGTTTTCAACAATTGAAAAAATGGGCTTTTAATTATATTAGTATTTATTGAATATGTAATTCATCAATTGTGAGTAGATATTGTTTTACTATTTCAATATTGTTTATTCCGCATATTTCCTTTTTTTTTAAAAATCTGATAGTTAAACAAATTCGTCAAAAGACAAATCAATACTGATTTAAGTATCAGGATTATAAGGAATTACAACCAGATATGATAAAAAAAACCCCGGATTAACCGGGGTTTCTGAAAAGATATTTTTTTTAGGTTACAGTATGATTACTGAACCGGTTTTGATGCGTTTACCATTCACATCTCCAAGTTCTACACGGTAAATTCCTTTGCTGTAGTTACTCATGTCAACATCCATCCTGCTGTAAGGCAAAGTGATGTTGTAAGTCCTAGAGTATACCCTTGCACCTTTTGAATCAAAGATTGAAAGTGTACGTGGATTAACTGCGTTGCCAGCCAGGTTATAATACCTTACCTGGAATTGACCAGTGTTAGGGCTAGGATAGATGAACAGAACATCGTTTGCTGCTTCTGAAATGGTTAAAGCAGCTGATGTGTTATTACATCCGTTTACATCAGTAACAGCTACACTGTAAGCACCAAGGCCATCTACGTCTACATTGATACTGCTACCTGTAGCACCTGGAACTACAACTCCATCCTTATACCATTGATATGAAGTAGCATTCGGATTTGAAGCTGCAGCAATAGTGGTTTGTAAACCAGGATATAGTTTTGTGTAAGGAGCAGCACTTAACGTAACTGCAGGTAAAGAATTCACTGTTAATGTTGATGCAGATGAATTCGCTGTGCTTGAACAGGCTGCCACACTTAATACAGCCCTGTATTGGTTACCGTTAAAGCTTGCAGGAACGCCGGTTAAGTTTAAAGTAGTTGTTGTTGCACCACTGTAAACACCGCCATTGGTGATATTATTCCATGTAGTTCCTCCGTCTGTACTAACCTGCCACTGGTAAGTGATTGGGTTTCCACTTGCTCCGCTAATAGTAAATGAAGTATTGTTGTTTAAACAGATGCTTGATGTAGCAGGTGAAGAAACAATTTGACCGGTAACTGAATTAGCCACCACAATTGGAATAACTGTTGGAGCAGAAGTACAGTTTGGTGTACTGATGGTAACTGAATAATCAGTAGATACCGTAGGTTGTGCATAAACGGTATTTTGTAATGTACCGGCAACATAAGGGATTGTTGCAGCAGCATCAGTGTAAAGTCCTGTTGCAGGTGACCAGATACCGGAGAACGGCGCACCGTAAGTGATATCCATTGACCATGAAGTGAGGGTTCCCACATCTGCCGGGCCACCGTCTGCTAAAGCCAGTGTCCAGTCGCCATTAGGAACTGAATACAAATCAATGAACGCAGCAGCATTGGAAACAAATCCGGCAGGATTTTGTACTGTAACACCGGCAATCGGGGTGTTGATAGCATCAGCCCTGAAAGTACCGGTAATTGGTTGTGCAGTTACAGTGCCTAAAGCAACTGTACCTGTTGAGCTGATAACTGTATTTACAAAACCGGTATTAGGATAAGTACCGGCCTGGTTACCAGTTCCTGTAAGGTATTTAACCAGGTTCAGGATCTGTCCGTTTGGCGCTTTCAGGTTCATCAGTACATCGCCGCAATAAGTATGGGCCAGGTTGAACTTTACAGCAATTTTTGTGATGATAGCTCCAACTGGTATAGTGTTTACATTTATGGTGTGGTTAACGCCATTTTCAGTAAGATCAGGTATAGCCAATGTTAATGGGCCAGAACTGAACGTTACAGTTGTTGGAGGCGCTGTGGCCGTTAAAGATAACTGCTGGATGGTACCGTTACAAATAGTGGCAGAAGTTGGGTTAACTGAAGCAACCAATGGTCCAACAGTTAAGGTAGCAACACTTGACAACACAATCGGCGTACATGGTCCGCCTACTGCAACCTGGTACTGACGACCATTGTAATTGCTGGTAAGGTCAGTTAAAGTTAAAGTTGGTGTAGTAGCACCGGAATATAATCCTCCGTTGGAAATGATTGTCCATGGTGATGTTGCATTTGGCCTTTCCTGCCATTGATAGGTAAGCGCTGTTCCGGTTGTTGCTACTGTGAAAGAAGCATTGCCAGAGCAATATGAAGTGGCGTTTGCAGGTTGTGTACCAATAACACCCGGGATACATGGAGTGATATTGATGGTATAATCTTCAACCTGGCCATACGTGTTATTTCCGCAAGGGCCGGTTGTTCCGTTTCCGAAAACGGCATCATACAAACGGATCCTCATCCTGGTATTACCATTTGTGGCATTAACCGGGAAGGTGATAACCCCATTGTAAGGGCCGGCACTTTGAGGAGACTGGTAAGCCAGTTCACCTGCATCTGTGAAGTTACCGTTTTGGTTATAATCTATCCAAACCTTAACCACGTCGCCGGCATATGTATTGCCGTTACCGGTAATCCTTATATTATTTGCACTGCCTGCTGCAAAAGAAGCAACCGGGGTTAAGTTTGTGAAATTCTCATATCCTCCATTTGATGTAGAAGCATTATTGATAGTGCCAAATTCTACTAAAGCAATTTTTTCAAATGTAGGGTCAACATCGGTAGAGCCTGCAGCACAATAACAACCGGAAGAAGGTGTTAATTGAACCTCAACAGGTGCTGAAGTGGCTGCGGGGTTGCCTGCACAGGTAACTATACACTGATAATAAGTTGTAGCAGTTAATGTGGTATTATAAGAAGAACTGGTAGCGCCAGGAATATCAGTATATGGACCAGCCTGGGCTGAAGAAGACTGCCATTGGTAAGTTACACCTGAACCACTGGTAGAATTTTGCAGCGTAAGGTTAAATGCAACACCCGGGCAAACTGAGGAAAGAGAAGTTAACGTATTACCCGGATTAGGGGTACCGGCACAAGCACCTGTTGAATAATCAATTAAGAAATGAAGGTCTTGTGGAGTATTGCTGCCACCATCCAATAAGTTTGCCCATACATTTCCTACTGTATTTTTTTGCTTGGCATTGTTACCAGGCTGTGTTGTTGTACCTACAACAGTTCCTACAGGTGTAAAATGGTTTCCTGCAGTAGAAGTTCCAGTTTGCCATTCCATCCAGTAAGTACCCGGAGCGAGGATAACGGAAATGTTTGCTTCAATCTTCCATATTTGCCTGGTTGTTCCTGCAGTAGCTGCAGTTCTATACATACTGGCAGTAGAAGTATTACTGAGCCTGTTTGTTGTAAGGTCACCAAAAATAGGGGTAGGTGTTCCTACGGATGGGTCAGTGTTAAAAATACGCAACCTTAAATCGTTGAAAGGAGAAGTAGTACCTGCAAAACCGGTTTGGTAAGCAAAAACAGTAATTTTTGATACGTTCCAGGATGGTCCTGCTGGTACTGTAAAATCATCGGCCAGGGTAAAACCGGCGCTCAGGCTTCCGGCAGTTCCCAAAGTGGTGTTTGTTAACTGTAATTCGCTCCAGGTAAAGCCTGCAGGCGCAGTTGTGCCTGTAGATGTTGTAGCCCCTGTACTCAAATTACTGTTTACATACGTTTGTGCATTTATCTTCCCTGTGAAAAAAGAAAATAAAAGCAACATCAAAAAGGAAAGCTGAAAAACCTTCCGCAAATTTTTAAACAAGTAAATTTTTTTCATGATGTAAATTTATTTTGTGAAATATTACTGTATGACCAATATGGACATACAGCGTATTATTTTATAAAAGTAGGAATATTTCTTCTATTCTTAACATTGTTTTAATAGTCTTTTAGATATTAATATTATTTATATATATAATTCCGGCCCATTGGTTTTGCAAATCAAATCAGGCTATGCTTTGGCAATCTTAATTAAGTGCATCATATTTAAATGCAATATTTTATAGTATTGTATGCAGGCTTGGCATTTATTGTAAACCTGCAGCTTACTTTATGCAAATGGGCAGTATGAAGAATTGCGCCTTAAAGGCGAAAAATTGATTGAATGGCATTGTTTCCGTAAATAAAAATACTGACGTGGTAGCCGGCCTTTTATTTGTAATAACAGATTGCAGGCAGGGGGTTATTTTATAAATAAGGCTTTCAGTTCACTCGCCTCTTCCGGTTTCATTTTTCCGCCCAGGATCAGCCTGATTTGCCTGCGCCTGAGAGCACTTTCATATAATTTCAGTTCTTCTTCCGTTTCGGGGATAAGTTTGTTAACCGGTCTTGGCTTACCGTTAGGGTCAAGCGAAACAAAAGTATAATAGGCTTCATTGCTCTTGTATTTATACTGCTGGATGGCATCTTCTCCCCAAACCTTCATGTGTATTTCCATGCTGCTGTTGAAACTACGGGTAACTTTGGCTTCTATATGAACCACATTACCCAGTTTGATAGGGTTTTCAAAGGAAATGTTATCAACCGAAGCCGTTACAACAGGCGCCCCGCCATGTTTCATTGCCGCAAGAGCAGCAGCAATATCCATCCAGTACATCAGCCTTCCACCCATCAGGTTGCCAAATGTATTTGTATCATTGGGTAATACCAGTTCGGTCATAATTACCAGTGACTCAGATGCTTTCTTATCCATATTGTGCAGAAATTTGTGCAAATATAAGTTTCAGTTACCAGCTTTCGGGTAACTTTGACATGGCAAAATGATTCTACCAATCTTTAGAACCGGTGCTGCTGCAATTTGGGTTTACTTATTGGCAGATTGTTTCCGGGTAGCCAAATAAAAATAACCAATTTAACCATTATGATTTCTTTTGAGAACACCCGCGATGCGTTTGCATATAAGTCAACCAAAGAATTAAAAAAAGCCCATTTTCTATTTTCCATGATGGGCCATCCGATGATTGTAAAGTTAGGGCTGGCCATTACTCCTGTGGCCATAAAACTGCATGTACCGTTCACCCGGACGCTCATAAAAAAAACCATTTTCAGCCAGTTTGTTGGCGGGGAAACATTGCAGGAAACAGCACCTGTTGCCAGCACACTGGAAAAATATAATGTGAAAGTAATCCTTGATTACGGCGTGGAAGGCGGCAACGACGGTGAGAATGGATACGACCATGCAACGGATGAATTCATCAGGGTGATAAATTATGCATCCACCCAGCAAAATATACCTTTCATGAGCATCAAGGTTACCGGCATTATCCGGTTCGGGCTGCTGGAAAAGATAGATGCGTCTATGCATAAATGTGAGGGAACCCTGATGAAAAGGTATCACAACGTCATTGAGTCATTGCCCGGCGATGAAAGTGCCGAATGGCAGCGGGCGGTAGGCCGTTTAACCCGCATTTGTGAAACAGGCGCCATGAAAAATGTGGGTGTACTGATTGATGCGGAAGAGACCTGGATTCAGGATCCGGTAGATGCCTTGACCATTCTGATGATGGATACTTTCAACAAGAAAAAAGCGGTTGTTTACAATACCATGCAATTATACAGGCACGACCGTTTCGCATTTCTTAAAGATAGTTACCAGGCTGCCATTGAAAGGAATTTCATATTGGGCGCAAAACTGGTGAGGGGCGCATATATGGATAAAGAAAGGAAGCGGGCGGCCGATATGGGATATCCTTCACCCATACAACCAGATAAGGAAACTACCGACCGTGATTTTAACGCATCCATTGAATTCTGTATCGAACACCTGGATCATATCTCCCTCATCGTGGCATCCCATAACGAATACAGTAACCTGTTAACTACAGAATTCCTGGATAAAAAGGGATTGCCGCATAACCACCCTCATGTGCATTTTTCACAATTGTACGGCATGAGCGACAATATCACGTTCAACCTGGCAAAAAGCGAATGCAGTGTGAGTAAGTATCTTCCGTTCGGGCCAATTAAGGATGTGATACCTTACCTGATGCGGCGTGCCCAGGAAAACAGTTCGGTGTCCGGGCAAACCGGGCGTGAGCTGGGGCTGATAAGAAAGGAACTGGAAAGGAGGGGGAAAGGAAAATAACAGTAAGGGGTAATCGCAAATTTTTATTTCGTGTGTGGATTTATGTTAGTTTTGTGGGTTCGGCCTCATATAACCCGCTGAACAGGTACCATTTCCTGGTAGCGGGCTCAAAACACTTATACCGTGTACGTATTTTCTTCCCTTTAATGAAAATCCTTCCACCCCTGATCCTGAATGTGTCGCCTTCCTGCAACTGTTCTACCAGTACATGCCCGTTTTTTTGCTGGTCGTATCTGCGTAAAACCCTGAGCAAATGCTCATCACCGCAACTGCTGGCTGCCGGGTTTTTCAGCGTCTTCATCAATGCCTGTTCCACATCGGTTGTAAATATCTTTTTTTGAAGGAACTGTTCCAGTATTTTACCGAATTCATTTTTCCATTCCTTTCCGTGAGCCTGTACCCGGTGGCCATAACGCTCATACGTGAAAAGGTGTGCCAGTTCGTGGAGGAGCGTTATGAGGAAACTGTATTTGTTCAGGTTTCCGTTGATACTGATCCGGTGTGCTTTCCCTTCATGCGCATGGCGGTAATCGCCTAAGATGCTTTGCCGCTGCCTGGTAACGGTTAGCTGTACCCGATAATGAACGAGGTAATGGTATACGTCATCAAAACTGCCCTCGGGCAGGTAATCTTTCAATTGAAAAAGGGGAACCTCTTCTTTAGGCATCGGCTTTACTGTTCTTATTCAGTTTCATCAGGGCAGACACTTCCACAGCAAGGTATACCAGGTACATAAACAAAAGGATGAATATGCTCCGCTTGTTGTAATCACTGCCACTGAAGTATACATAGCTGAATACGGCGATTACGCAAATGATCATCTTTATCATCATGCCTGAAGTTACGCTGCGTATAAAAGCGTGCGGGTTACTGTTATTCAGTCCTTTTACCTGAATAAACACCGACAGGATCCCGATC
>WBZP01000357.1_pt1 | contig 62741 bp, 52 predicted proteins | sample 5204301 | NCBI WGS metagenome assembly WBZP01 (sample SAMN12412401, study PRJNA552823) | activated sludge metagenome | isolation source: activated sludge from nitrification reactor of wastewater treatment plant... | place: USA: Pennsylvania | collected 2017 | reverse complement strand
CTGCGGCGTTGAATTCGGCGTCCCCACCGACCAGTTCGGAGATCTGCGCCCGCGGAAACCCGAACCCCAACGGATCGAAGGTGAGCTTGTCGACGGTGCCGGCCTGCACCCGCCAGATGGTGCTGGTTCGGGTTGTCGGTCCTGTTGTGGGAGGACATCCTCGGCATCCCGCTGTACTGGATAGTGCTGGCGCTGTCGATCATTCTGTTGCTCGCGGTCGGGTCGGACTACAACCTGCTGTTGATCTCCCGGTTCAGGGAGGAGATCCACGCTGGACTCAACACCGGCATCATCCGCTCGATGGCCGGGTCCGGCTCGGTCGTCACGTCCGCCGGGCTGGTGTTCGCCGCCACCATGGCCGCCTTCATCGTCAGCGATCTTCGCGCCATCGGCCAGGTCGGCACCACCATCGCGCTCGGGCTGCTCTTCGACACCCTGATCGTGCGATCGTTCATGACGCCGTCCATCGCCGCGCTGCTCGGCCGCTGGTTCTGGTGGCCGCAGCGGGTGCGGCCCCGGCCTGCCAGCACGATGCTGCGGGCGTACGGGACACGGGCCTCGGTGCGCCAGCTGCTGCTGTGGGAGGACGACGACGACGTCACGGACCGCGGCCCGGCGAAGGCCAAGGAGGTGTGATGCTCTCCAGCTACTGGGGTGTGCTGACGATCCTCTCCTTCATTGCCGAGTTCTTCTTTGCCGCAGTCGCTTTCGTGTACGTCCGGCGGCTGATGCGGCGCCGGCCCACCGAACTGACCGAGGAGGTCGGCAGCGTCAGTAGGGTCCTGCGGATGGTGCGCAAGCGTGAGCCCATGACCGACGACGAGCTCGCGTATGCCAAGCAGGTCATCTCCGACCGGCGCTCGTTGATGGCGTTCTCCATTCCCGGCGCGATCTTTGCGGTCGGCTGCATCTACGTGTTCGGCAGCCTCGAGCAGTTGCACGGCCGCGAGCCGTCGATCCGGGCATTCATCGGCGTCATCCCCATGCTGGCGGCGACCAACCTGACCCTTCAGTTGCTCAGGATTGGCGCCCTGAAGCGGCGTCTTCCGCGCCCGGCGTGAACTCGTCGTCGGAGTCGCGTGCCTGGCGTATACGCCGGCGAGCTCCGAGCCAGTCCGTCCACGCGATGACAATCCCGATGGAAGCGGCGGTCGCTAGAACGATCGGAATCACGCTCATAGTCCGACCGTAATCGGCGGGTAAGCAAAAAGATTGAGTAGTGCACTACCTGACTTTGTCGAGCGCCTGCGCCCGTCAGTTGCCACCACCGCCGCCACATCCACCACCACACCCGCCGCCGGCGCAGCCGCCATGGCCACCGTGCCCGCCGCCGGCGCAGCCCGCCGACGATCCGCCTGCGCCGCAGCCGCCGCCGACGAAACCGCCCTGGCCGGTCGCCGACCAGAACTCGACATGAGCCGCGTGGCGTCTGCGTCGTCTCCGCTCCAGCCAAAAGACCCAGCCGAATATCGGCGCGACGAAGGCACCCATGGTGAGTGCGGCAAGAGCGGCGCCCATCACGCGACGGTAACCACAGGTTGGGCGACAACATCGAGTACCTGACTACTCGATCTTCGAGGGCGCGGGCCCTCTACCGTTTGAGGATGTCGGCGCCACCCGCCCGGCGCGCCAGGTCAGCTGCGAGCTGCCAGCGCGGACTCGATCTCGGCCACCCGCCCGAGGTCCAGTCCCCACGGCCCGTCGACCCTCACCGTCGAGTCGAGATCCCACAGGACACAACGCTCACCGGGCCTGGCCACCAGCGACCAGGCGATCACGGTCCGACGCAGCTGTTCGTCCATCGAGTCGGCCTTGACCTCATGGCCGGCAGGTGCGCCGCCCTCCGGGTGGTGATGCAGGAATCGGCCGTAGGCCGCGTCGCAGAACGTCGCGTAGCGCGCGGTGCACAGGATCAGGCCGTGCCAGGCTTCGTCGACGGCGTGCGAGGGCATGCCGATGATCTGGTCGTCGCGCAGCGCGGCCGCACAGCACAGCAGCCACTGGCGCAGACCGTTCTCGACCAGGCTCCGGGGTTCCCACGGGCAGGTTTTGAACGCGGCGCTCGGAATCTCGAGATCCTCGATCGCCCCGCGGGCTCGTTCGAGGGCGTCTTGGCGACGGCGCCACATGGTGTCACTGTAACGCGCAAGTCTCGTCGACGGGGTGGTTGCTCATGAGACCGGACGGCGCCGTCGCCGGGCTTGTGGTCGGCATCTTGCTGACCGTACTCGGGCTCATCCTGGTAGTGGCTTTGTGGAAGATGCTGCGGCGCAGGCGAAGTGGACACGACGAGGAAACTCCCTACCAGGCATATCAGCGGGAGGCCGCCAAACTTCGGGAGGGCGGCTACCTGCGACGGTACGGCTCTGCCGGCGGGGTGTGGGGAGTTGGTGCCGGGGGATATCTCGGCGGCTCAGGCGGGTGCGGCGGCGGTGGGCACGGCGGCCACGGCTGCGGTGGCGGAGGCTGTGGCGGCGGTGGTGGATGCGGAGGTGGCGGGTGTGGCGGCAGCTGATTCGGCCATTGCGGCAAGCGCATCACCGGATCACACTCTGACTCATGGCCTACCTCAAGCCGCCGTGGTTCACCGCCAAGGTGTTCAACAAGCTGGCGATGGCGACCGGTGTCGCAGGCACCGAGACGCTGACGCTGACCGCCCGTTCCAGTGGGCAGCCGCAGAAGATTCCCGTCATCAGCGTCGACGTCGACGGCGTCCGCTACCTGGTGTCCACCCGCGGCGAGTCGCAGTGGGTGAAGAACCTGCGCGCCAACCCCGCCGTCAGCCTGACCACCAAGAGTGGCGTCGCATCCTGGACTCGGTGATCGCCACGATCACACAGGGCCGGCCGTACCGGCACGCCATCGGCTTCGAAGTCAACGAGCAGGGCCGGGCTCTTAAGGACTCGCGCTACAACACCGCCGCCCGCCAGGGCTGGTATCCGCTGGTGGAATGGGGCTTCACCAGGCAGGACTGCCTGAACTACATCGCCGAGAAAACCGGCGTGGAGTGGCTGAAATCGGCCTGTGGGTTCTGCCCGTTCGCGATGGCCAACGACAGCGGTCGCCGAAATCTCCTGGAGCGCTACCGCACCGATCCCACACTGGCCGCCAAGGCGCTGCTCATGGAGGACATCGCCCGCAGGCTCAACCCGCGCCAAACCCTCATCGCGGGCAGCAGCTTGGCCGAGGTGGTCGCCGCGGCCGATCTCCCCGCCGTCTGGGCCGCCCTCGACGCATTGCACGCCGAACTGGAGTTCGCCGTCTACGAGGTGCGCCGCGTGACGCCCCGGGCCAAAGACGGCGGCCGCGGTGTGGCCGCGCGATCGGTACGCGCCGTGGCCCGGGGCAGCCGCGCGCAGATGGACACCCACCTGGCGGCCCTGCCTGGTCAACGCATTCGCGGGGAGGACCACATTGTGCGCCACCATCTGCCCGCCGCCGACCGCTGCGAGCATCTGTTCGTGGTGGCTCCGGCGCTGGTAGACGACAAACAACGCCCCCAGTTCACCACCTTCTGGCAGGAGCACAACGCTGATGCACTGTTCTGATCTCGACTCTGAGGACTCCACGATCCTGGCCCGTATGGGCGCCACCATCCGCGACCAACGCGCCGCGCTGGGTGTGAGCCAGCGCGAACTCGCAACCAGGGCCGGCGTTGACCGGGCCTTCCTCAACGGCGTCGAAAGCGGGAAACGCAACCCCACATTGGCCATGCTGGGGAAACTCGCCGCCGGGCTGGACACGACCGTCGGCGCACTGACCAAACATCTCTGATCGCCGCCGGGGATGACCCGGCCGCCATCCCCATCCAGGCTTCTGCGGTTTTACCCCCACAACGGTGTGCTGGTCCCCGCACCGGGAGTGCGCGGGCGCCGCAGTGCAAGACCGGCTTCCGCAGTGCAAGACAGGCCCCGCAGTGCAAGACACCCTGAACGTTGTTGCCGGTCAAGTGTCACCGGCGATCCGCTTGCATACCAGCCATCCCACCTGACCGCATGGCGCGGTGCGCCCGCCGCTGGGTCGCGCGCCCGCCTGGCGCCATCACAGCGAGCGGCGACGCGCCCCCGCGGCCTATCCGCCGGGCGCGGCGCGGGCGCCACCCCTACGCGCTACAGTGGTAGCCGATAGCCAACAGAGGGTGAGGAGGGTGTGATGGCGACGAAAGCCGGCCCCGACGAGGAGGACATCCGACGGAAACTGGCACGCACCATCGTCGTGCTCCGCGAACGCCTCGGGATCAGCCAGGTGGAACTGGCCCGGCGCGCGGGCGTGGACCGCGCGTTCCTCAACGGCATCGAGCGCGGGAAACGCAGCCCGACGGTTCCGGCGCTGGTGAAAATTGCGAGCGGCCTGAACACGACAGTCAGCTTGTTGACCACCGGCATCGTGGTGGCCGAGCCGGGGGAGGCGTGGGATGAGGCTGAGTGGGACAAGGCCGTGCTTGAGGAAGTCGAATGGGCCGAGTCCCAATGGGACGACGACCAGGCAGGTGAATCGCCGTAACGACTGCACCTCCGCGGCCTCGGCGTAGTACGCCGCCGAGCGATGCTACGTTTCGCAGCGTGCCACGGCTCCTTCTGCACAGCTTGCGGGGATTTCCGGTCACCGACCTGGCGGCCCATTTACCGATCCGGCTGACGGTGATGGGGCGGCTGCGAGCCGACGACGTTGCGGGCCGGTACTGGTACTGCCAGGTCGACCCGCCGATGCCATGTCGTCTCGGCGAAGGAGTGCAACGAGACCACATCCACCCGGATCTGTTGTCGGAGGACCGCAACACCCTGCAGCTGCAGGCCGTCGTCCTGACCCCGACGGCAAGCAATCGCGTCCTCCAACCCGGTATCACCGGGCTGACAGTGCATGTGGCGGCCGTCCTCGACCCGAGCGTGGCCGGCACCGGCGTTCTCGACACCGCGAAAACCGGCTACCTGGGCTACGCCGTCGTTGACGATGACGGAGATGCCGACACCGATGGTGGCGGCAAGTCAGACCCGACCCCCAGCGCGACTGCATCTCAAGCCGACTCCGACCCGGCGCCGCCGAGTTCAGCCGGGTAAGCAACAAGATGGCACCCGGCGCACCCCGCGGCAGCCTTGGCCCACTGACATGGGCCTTCTTACGAGTTGACCGCGGGGTCCGATTCGTAGGCCCAACAACCCTCTCTGGGGACACCGTAGGCGAGCCTCAGTGCGTAGCCCGTGTACGTGGCGTTCCGGCGGTCTGCCCGTTCGCCGAGCAGCTGATCTAATCCCCCCTATGGGTGCGGGAGCAGACCGTGAGCGGCGGTGCAAGGTGTGACGCTGCGAGAAACGCGCCGCGGTTACGCTGAGACACCACCTGATCGTTGTGAGGGGTGCGGTGAAGTGTTCGCACCGCGGAAAGTGCTTGTGGGGGTGAAGCACTGCCAGTGCGCCGAGGTTCGGTTTCACCGCTCATTTCACTGCCGTCGGTGCGGTGCGGACACCTTTGTCCCGGCGCTGGGTCCACAGTGCCGGGCGGTGAGCTTCGCTGCGCGCGTAGTGACCGGCGAGGGCCGTTGGGCTAGGCAGGCAGTGGACGTTGACGGGGAGGCCGACACCGACGATGTCGGCGACGCAGACCCGACCGTAACTGCTAGCGTCATTGCAGCTCAGAACGACTCTGACCAGTCGTCGCCGGATTCAAGGGGAGAACAATGAAGATCGCACTGGCCGCCGTGCTCGCCGCGGGAAGCTTGGCCTGCGCACCAGCGGCACTGGCTGACGATTCGGCAGCCGATTTGCGGGTCGGGCAAGCAGGCACCCTCGTCAATGGCGAAGTCGTGCAGACCTGGACGATCAGCAGCTTGCGGCGAAGCGGCGATTCCATTCCCCGGGCGATTGACGGCACCCTGTGGGAGGCGACCGCCACCAACACTGCGGTTGCCGGGTCGGTGATCCCGATCATCCCGAACTTCAACGCGCGGGCCGGCGGGGACAACTATCGCGTGCTGTTCGGGGTAGCCACTACTCAAGGGATCAATCCAGCGACCCTCGCTCAGGGCGAAAAGTCCAGCGGCAAACTGTATTTCGATATTCCCGACGGCGTCACCCCGGATCGAGTCGTCTTCAACGATGGCGAAGCCGACCGGCTGGTGTGGCTCAACGCGCCGGAACCAGTAGTGTCCGGTCCGCCGAGTGTCCAATCCGCTGCTCCGCTATCGGCCAAACCGGCAGGATCACCAACACCCGCGCAGCCGGCCCAGACCCCGTCGGCCGCCGCCGCACCGGCCACCTCGGGCACCCCCGCGGCCACCAGCCAGGGCACCCCCGCGGCCACCAGCCAGGGAACGCCAGCCGCCACCAGCCAGGGAACGCCAGCGACAGCGGGCACACCATCCGCCTCCACACCGGCGGCGAGCCCGGCGCCCACCAGCCAAGGCACACCAGCGACAGCGGGCACACCCTCAGCCGCACCGGCCGCACCGGCGGCGAGCCAACCGGCTCCCGCAGGCGCACCCCCGGCGGCCACCAGCCAGGGCACACCGGCGACTCCCACGGCTTCACCTGGGGCCAGCGGCAGTACAGGAACCCCAGCGGACCCGGCGGCTGCGGCGGCGGGCGCACCGGCCAACGCCGCGGGCACCGCATCGACGCAACCGTCACCCGCCGCAGCACCGACGACGGTCATCCCGACGCCCACGCAGGCCGCGACCAGCGCAGGAACCGCGGCAAGCTGATCTCAGCTGTGGGTCGACCACCAGGTGTACAGCTGATCTAGGCGTGCACGGCCAGGCTCTGCCTGGATGGTTGCCAGCAGCATGGCGGAATCAAGGGTCCATCCGACGGCGGGGTTTCCCTCGCGGGTACCGCAGACCAGGGTTCCAGCGGGAACCTCCGGGGTGGCGGTTTTACGCCAGGGTCCGGGGGAGGCGTAGTTGCCTGGACATATCTGCACGGCCATACCCGCAATCAGTTGGTCCATTGCTGCGGCGAGTGGCGGCGCGTCACCGAACAGGGTGTAAGTGGCTCTAGTTCCGGGGGCGTCGGCGTTGGCACCGCATTGAAGCATGGACAGGGCACCCGCTGGCGGGGCGGCCGGGCGACACGCTCCCGGCGGGTAGCCCGACGGCAACAGGGCAGTCAGACGGTCGTCGAACTCGCGTACCTGACTCTGCTGGGTAGGAGCGGCCGCGGGAGCCGTGGTGGTAGGGGCGTTGACGGTGGTGGCCTGCACGGTGGTGGTGTCGGGCTGTAAATCGCCGCCGACGAGAGTCCACCCGAGCAGAATGATCACCATCGCCAGAGCAGCCACCGCGGCACCGCCGGCCACGACCGAGCGCGGCCACTGCGGAAAGCGAAAGCGTCTGTCCGCGGCGGGCTTTCGCACAACATCGACCATGGCCGGGGACACCGGCGGGGCCGCCTCGACGGGCCGAGGCAAGTAGGGCGCCGGTTCCTCGTCACCCCATGCAAAGAAGTCGGTGAGTGCCGGCCATGAGTCGGTGGGTGTGTCGTCGTCAGATGACATACAGAGGGGCTCCTCCTGCGGCTCCGGCGTTTCCTAACCCCGAATTGCCCGAGCCGGTCTGGATCAGAAGTCGGTTCCAGCGATCATTGCTCATCACGGTTGGCGGGCGCGGCGGCGGGGATCGCGAGTCGCGCCATCATCTCGTGGGCGGCGGTCAGTGCTTCGGTCAACACCGTGACGCGGTCGTCAGCGTTGCGCTGATATTGGGCGAGTTGTTCGGCATGGGTGATGCGGAGTGCTTCGCGTTCTGCGCGTGCTTCGGCGCGCTCCCGGTCCAGGTCGCTGCGCACCGATTCCAACGACTCCCGGGCGGTGTCGGATGCACGCGTCGCAGCAGCCGCCTGGGCGGTCGCCTCGGCCACGGCGGCGCGGATCGCGGCCGTCTCGGCGGCCGCCGCCTGAAGGTCGTGGCGCGCCGAGTCAATCTGAGCCTGTAACTGCGCGCGGAGCAACTCGAAATCAGCGCGGGCGGTGTCAAGTTCCTGCCGCAACAGGGCCGCATTCTCCCGGTCGCGTGCCGCCTCCGTGACGGCTGCGTCGCGAGCGGCAACCGCCGCCGCCGCCTCAACCCGGGCAGCAGCAACATCGCGGCGAGCCTGCTCCACCTCGGCGTCGCGCTCAGCCAGTTTCGCAGCGAAATCGGCCTCGGCGGCGGCGAGTTGCTGTTGTGCGTGGCCGATCTCAGCCTGGGCATCGGCCCTGACCCGGGCCGTCTCGGCGGTGGCCTCCTCGGTGAGGGCATCGGCTTCGTCGCGTTCCTCCTGGGCCGCTTTCGCCGCCGCCTCTGCGCTACGCGCGGCGCGTTCGGCGGCTGCCGCACGACGCTCGGCCTCGGTGACTTTCGTGAGCGCTTCACGATGGGCGTCCTCGACCTCCGACCCGGCGGCCTCGATGTCCCCGGCGGCACGAATGTCAAGCACCACACCGTCGAGGTACTGGCGCAGATCCGCGAACCGTACCGGCAATTCGGACAGTCGCTGTTCCAGCGTCGCGCGGGCCATCGACACCGGCGCGGTCACGCCATCTTCAGGGGGCACCCCGTCGTCGTGTGCCCTGCGCGCTTTCCACGCAGTGCCGCGGTTGTGGATAGGGCCGCCGCCGTCGTCCGCGAGTTCGCAGTAGCGCGAGGGGCGACCCGTGGCCGGGTCCGGGCGCCGCGGGCGAGTGCATCCGGGGTAGGTGCACAACTTGTCGGTGGCGTTCGCCGGCGGGGTGATGTCACTCATAGATCCATAGTGACACATTTCGTCACTATTATGACGCGACATAACAACATAACGAAACGTAACAGAACGGAACGAAACCGAACACCACGCGTTACTCAGCCTGAAGGACCGCGGCTGGCGGCCCCGCCAGCCCCGCGACGAGGGGGTGATTTTCCGATGCGCACTGGGGAGTGATTTCCGGTGCCCCGCTGGCCGCAGGAATACGTCACTGCGTTGCCTGCAACTTCCGGCCGGCACGAAGCCGTGTTGCGCGAACGCGCCGCCGCCGTCCTTAAAGCAGCAGTTCAGAACTGGACACGCCGTGGCGTTTCACGCATAACAGGCAATATGCCAGATATGGTGATGGGGGTTGTCGGGCCTCCCCGAGGGGCCCTTGGGAGAGGAAGCGACAGCCGAACCCCATGTCGGCACCCCGGGAGAGTGACAGGGACTCGGATGAGCACTGCGGTACCCGGTGTGACCGCGCCACAGCGGGCGCGCCCGGAGTGGTTCGTCACCTTCCTGTCTGACCGCGGAACCCAGAAACGCTCAGCGCATACCTTGGCCGCGTACTGCCGAGATTTCGACGCTATCGCCGAGATCATCGTGGGGGGAACTGACCTGGAGGCGCTGCGCCTCACCGACATCAACCGGGAAGCGCTGCGGGCCGCGTTCGCTCTGTTCGCCGACACCCATGCCGCTGCCTCAGTTCGGCGGTGCTGGTCCACCTGGAACACCCTGTGCACCGATCTCTACAGCGATGAATTGATCGCCGCCAATCCGATGCCGACAATCGGTCGCCCCAAGAGCGACGAAACCCTCGCAAAAGCACTGCCGCCCAACGTCATTGACGCCCTCCTCGACAGCTTGGAAGCCGAGCAGCAGCCCCGGCGCCGGGATGATTGGGTCGAACGCGACCGCGCGATACTGCTGACGGCGCTGCTGGCGGGACTTCGATTGGAGGAACTGGTCGGCATCAACTTCGGTGATATCCGTGTCGTCGGCGACGGCGCGGTGGTCCATGTGCGCGGCAAAGGCAGAAAAGACCGGCGCGTCCCCATCGAAGCCCCGCTGATCGAAGCCCTTGAAATCTATCTCGCCAGCCGGCGCGCCCGGTTCCCGGGCGGGTCGCGGCTACGGTCCTCCCCCACCGGGGGACTGGGCAGCTGGCCGGCCGACGCTCCGCTGTTCGTCAGCGCCAAGGACGGCTCACGGATCACCCGCAGCACCGTGCAATACCGGGTTCTACGTCTGTTTCGCCGGGCCGGAGTCGACTCCGAACGCCAACGCGGCGCACTGGTCCACGGCCTGCGCCATACGTTTGCCACCGACCTCGCCAACGCCAAAGTCAGTGTCTACGAACTGAAAACACTCTTAGGGCATAAATCCATCGCCACCTCGCAACGGTATGTCGACGGCGCCGGGCAAGAAACACGGGCCGCTGCAGCCAGCAACCCGCTTTACGAGCGGCTACGCGGAGACTGACCTCCGTCAGTGCCACTCCCCCGCCGCCCGGGGCAAGGAAGTCCACCTGGTGCTTCGCTGTGCAGTCTCTCGCACACTGGTCGGGGCAGGCGGCACCGCGAAGCTGATTGAAGATGTCCTCACACGGCCACGTCCTTCGCCGCCACCACGCTCGCGCGGAACCACTTGGCGATGTCGGCGACGAGACTTGCTCGCCCCGGGGCGTTGGTGAAGAAGTACTCGCTCATCTTGTGATGCGCGTCTTGGTTGTCGGCGACGGCGCCGGTGACCGCGTGGTCGAAATCGGGAGACTCGATGAACTGGGTGGCGGTGTTGACCTTCGCCTGCTGCACGAGGTCGGGGTCGTCGAGCAGGGTGCGCAGCAGCGCATGCAGGAACGACACCTTCTGTCCCTCGGTGAAGTCTTCGGAGCCGAACAGGTCGTTGAGCCGGTCCAGCACCTGCTGAAAGGCGACCATCGTGGGGTCGCGCTTCTCCCCGGAGCCGGCGGCGGTCACCCCGTGCAAACCGACGCGCACACCGAGGCCGATGTCGGTCTTGCCGCGGTCGATCTGTTTGACGTTGCGCAGCACCACCTCGGAGAGGTCGATGGGGGCGGTGTAGGTGTCGGGTTGGATGTATCGGTTGAGGTTGCGTAGGAAGATCTGCTTCTTCTCCAGCTCAGGGTCGCCGTAGTTGACGATCTGGGACATGAAGTCGTAGAGCCGCACGAAGGTGCCGACGTCCTTGCGAAACATGTCGAGCTCGGCGAGCGCGGCTTTGTCGCCTTTGCCCTCGTTGGCCAGCAGCGCCGCCTGGTAGCGACCGGCGAATATCTTCTTGGCGGGGTCGATGGCGGCGAACATTTTGTCGCGCAGGGCGCTGTCGGTTCCGGCCCGCACGAACGCCTCGGCGCACTGGTCGATCTCGGCCTGGGTGTAGATGCCGAAGGTGTCGAGCTTGGCCGACAGGTCGTGCACCAGGTTGGGGTCGGTCTCGGTCTCCAGGAACGCATCGGTGTAGTAGGGCTCGAACGCCTCGCGGATCGTTTCGGGGTCGTTGACGAAGTCCACGACTTGGGTCATCGCCGCGGTCTTCACCGTCCCGGCCGGGGTGCGGTAGGTGCGGTTGAGCCGCGACAGGGTCTGCACGGCGGTGACCCCGGTGAGCACCCGGTCGACGTACATCGCGCACAGCAGGGGCTGGTCGAACCCGGTCTGGAACTTGTTGGCGACGATCATGATCTTGTACTCATCACCGCGGAAGGCGGTGCGCAGATCGTGCACCCCGGGGTTCATGCTGGCCTCGGTGAAGTCCTCCGGGCCGGACTCGGGATCGGTGACGGTGCCGGAGAACGCCACCAAAGTGCCGTATCCGTAGCCCTTCGTGGCGATGTACTTGTCGATGGCCAGTTTGTAGCGCACCGCCGACTTGCGGAGTTCGGTGACGACCATCGCCTTGGCGTGCCCGTCGAGCAGACCGGCGATGTTGTCGTGGAAGTGCTCGACGATGATCGCCGCCTTCTGGGCGATGGTTTGTGGGTTGAGCTTGACCCAGCGCATCACCTCCTTGGTGGCCTTGGCCTGATCCACCTCCTCGACCCCACCACCACCGCCACCGCCGCCGGCTGCGTTCTTGCCGACCTGGAAGGCCAGCTTGAACGAGTGGTAGCCGGTGAGCACATCGAGGATGTATCCCTCCTCGATGGCCTGTCGCATCGAGTAGACGTGAAACGGCGCAGGCTTCTCCCCCGGCGCCGGGGGGCGGCCGAACAACTCCAGGGTCTTGGCCTTCGGGGTGGCGGTGAACGCGAAGTAGGAGATGGCGTCGGACTCGGCGCGTTCGGTGGCTTCGGCGGCGAGCAGGGCCTCGATGTTGATCTCGCCGCCCTCCTCCTCGATCTCCTTGACTTCTTCGGCGGTGAGGACCGCTTTGAGTTTGGCAGCGACCTCCCCGGACTGCGAGGAGTGCGCCTCGTCGGCGATGACCGCGAACCGTTTCCCTTTGAGCCCCTTGTTCTTCCGGATCTCCGCCATGGCGAAGGGGAAGGTCTGGATGGTGACGACGATGATCAGCTTGCCGTCGAGCAGCGCCTTGGCCAGCAGCCCCGACTTGGACTTGCCGTCCCCGGACTTGGCCACCTCCGCCCGGTCGATGGCGACGACGATGCCGGCGTCGTTGTCGATCTGTTTGATGGCGTCGCGCAGCTGGGCGTCGAGGACGTTGCGGTCGGTGACCACGATGACCGAGTCGAACACCTTGGTGTTGTCGACCTGCAGCCGCGCCATCCGGTGCGCGGTCCAGGCGATGGAGTCGGTCTTGCCCGATCCCGCCGAGTGCTGGATCAGATAACGCTTGCCGACCCCCTCGGCGGTGACGGCGGCGGTGAGTTCGGTGACCGCCTCCCACTGATGGAACCGCGGGAACCGCAGGGTGGAGGACCGAGTGGTCTTGCCGCTGATCGGGTCGGTGCTGGTCTCGTGCTTGACGTACATCAGCCGGCCCAGGATGTTCAGCCACGCGTCGCGCTGCAGCACCCGCTCCCACAGATAGGCGGTGCGCGGGCCGAGCGGGTTGAGCGGGTTACCCGCGGCGCCCTCTTCGGTGCCGCGGTTGAACGGCAGGAAGTGGGTGGCGTCCCCGGCGAGCTTGGTGGTCATCCACACCTGCTCCTCGGAGACCGCGAAGTGCACCAAAGCCCTTGCACCGGAGACGAACAGCGGCTGGACCGCACCGATGGCGGGGTCTTTGGGTAGCCGTGAGGTCTTGTACTGGGTGATCGCATCGGCGACGGTCTGGGTGAGCTCGGTCTTTAGCTCGATCGTGGCCACCGGTAGACCGTTGACGAAGAGCACCAGATCGACCGACTGCTGGTGGGCGGTGGAAAAGTGCACCTGGCGCATCACCCGCACCCGCACCGCGGCGTAGTCGGCAGTGCGCTTCTCGTTGAGGGTGGATTCCGGTTTGAACACGCACATCTGGAACTTCCCCGACAGGTGCGAGAAGCCTTTACGCAGTATCTGCAGGGTGCCGCCGCCGTTGTCCAGCGGGGTGTCGAGGACTTTCACGATCCGGTCCAGCAGCTGCGCCTGCTGCTTGGCGACGTCACCACCGAGCTTGACCACCTTGGCGAGCTGCTCGGGCTGGGTGTCTGCCAGCCAACCCAACACGTCCTCGGGGAACAGGGCGCTTTCGCGGTCGTAGCCGGCATCGTTCGGCGAGTACAGCCAACCGTGGGCGGCCAGGTACTCGGCGAGGTTCTTCTCGAACGAGATCTCCTTGTGCAGGTCCATGTTTCAGGCCGCCGCCCGCACGTCGATCTGCCCAGTGACCGCAGCGGTGATCAGCGCCGAACGGCGCTCGCGGGCCAACTCGATGAACCGCTCGGTCTCAGCGATGAGCGTGTCGATCTTGGCGGTCTGCTCGTCGAGATAGGCGGCGATGCCGCGCTGCTCGTCGAGGGGCGGAACCGGTATGCGAATCGACGCGGCGGTGTGCTGGTAAATCGTCTTGTGCGTCGAACCCATCATCAGCCCCTGGAACTCGCGATACATCGCTCGGAAAATCCACATCAGATAGGTGGAGTCGAGTAGATCGCCTGGCACCCAGTTCCAGAAGTCCTGACTCGTCGCCATTGGTACCGGCATTATGCCGCTGAAGCCCACTGACGCTGTGCGTGACAAAACGACAGTTCCTTCGGGGAGCAGTTCCGCAGCGGAGTTAGCAAGACCCTTCTCGCTGATAAGGTTCGCGGTCTCGCCGAGATAGGTCTTTTTGCCATCCCTCAACTGCCATACGTCCGCCAACGTGAACCAGGGAATGGAGCAGTCCACCCAGTAGTCGGGGTTACTCCGACTGGGCGTATGCCCAGTTTTCATCGCTGCAAAGCTCCGGATGTTCGCAACGGTCCAATGTTCAGGAACGGCACTGACCCATGACAGTCCGCTTGTCTTGAGGGGGGCATTCTTGTCTAGCCCCCTACCGACACCCGATTCGATCAGTGCCTGCCGCCGTTCCCGAAGCAGCTCAATCAGCCGCTGCTGCTCCTCGATGAGCGCGTCGACCCGGCCCGTTTCGCGGTCGAGGTAGTCGGCGATGGCGCGCTGCTCGTCGAGGGGCGGGACTAGAACGGGTAGCAGCCGGTAATCGTCGTTGTCGATCTCGACTTGACCGATCCGGACGCCACGCGACAAGAGCGTGTAGGCGTGGGTATAGGGCGGTGACCGGAATAGCCAGTTCAGGTAGCGGGCGTCTTCGCTGTGCCGGGGTGCGAAGCAAATGTAGTGGCCGGACACGATTCCCCTCAGAGGGGAGATACCAACCGACCCTTGCCAGGCTTTCATCCTGTTGGTGACCAACCAGCCGGGATGGACGAGTTGGTAGATGCTGCGGTTCTCAGCGGTCTGGTTTAAGTTGCTCCGAGAATCTTTAGCCACGACGCCGTAGTCGCGAAAGACCGACAGCATCCGTTCGTCTGGGTGATCGACGTCCTTAACGCGCTCGAACATGGACCAGAGAGGAAGCAATCTCCACCCGGGATTTAGCGGAGGAAGCCACTCGACGCCGTGAGCAACTTCCACAGAGGCGGTCCTCACGCCTCCACCTCCCGCAGGAGCCCCATGATCTTGGCGACTTGCTTCTCTAGGTCGGCGTCGATCTCGGCCAGGGGCCGGGGCGGTTTGTACTTGTAGAAGTGGCGGGTGAAGGGGATTTCGTAGCCGACCTTCGTCTTCTTCTCGTCGATCCAGGCGTCGGGAACGTGCGGCAGCACCTCGGCGGCGACGTACGCCTTGATGGTCGCATCGCGGCCCGCGTCACCGGCGGTGTTCCCGCCATAGGTGAACGGCACGTTCTCCGTGTCGCGGCGCTTCGGGTCCGGCCTCGGCGTCCCCTTGCGGTCAACGACCGGGTTGCCGGCGTCGTCGAGAAGTGGCCGTTCCACGGTGATCGTCCAGTAACCGAAGTCGTTGGCGGTGAACACCTTCGAGAACTCCGGATCGGCGTCCTCGAAATCGTCGTAGATCGCCAGGATGCGGTCCCGGGAGGCCGCGTCGACCTCCCGCCCCTTCGACCCGAGGTTCTTGCGCAGCTTCGTCCAGAACGAGGAGGCGTCAATGAGCTGGATCTTGCCCCGCCGCTCTGGGCGCTTGGTGTTGTCGAGAATCCAGATGTACGTGGCGATCCCGGTGTTGAAGAACATGTTGGTCGGAAGCGCGATGATCGCCTCCACCAGATCGGATTCCAGCAGCCATTGGCGGATCCGAGACGGTCCGGACTCGGCGGCGCCGGTGAACAGCGGCGAGCCGTTCAGGACGATGCCGGCGCGGCCGCCGCCCTCGTGCGCGGGACGCATCTTGTGGACCAGGTGGCACAGGAAGAGCATGGCGCCGTCGCCAACACTTGGAAGTCCATGGGAGAAGCGCGATCCCGCGATCAGCGCCTCCTTCTCGACTGATTCCCGCGCATTCTTCCAGTCGTATCCGAACGGCGGATTCGAGGTGCAGTAGTCGAAGGTCCGGTCCCAGAACTGGTCGTCGGTGAGGGTGTCGCCCACCCGGATGTTGCCGGGGTCCTGGCCTTTGACGAGCATATCGGATTTGCAGATGGCGTAGGACTGGTCGTTGATTTCCTGGCCGTACAGCCGCAGACGGGCTTGGGGGTTGCGTTCCAGGATGCGTTCCTCGGCCACCGACAGCAGCCCGCCGGTGCCTGCGGTCGGATCGTAGGTGGAGCGCACCGCGCCGGGTTCGAGTAGGGCGGCGTTGTCCTCGGCGAAAAGCAGGTCGACCATCAGCCGGATCGCGTCGCGCGGGGTGTAGTGCTCGCCGGCGTCCTCATTGGAGGCTTCGGCGAACTTGAAGATCAGGAACTCGAACAGGTCGCCCATCTCGGCGTTGGGCACCGTGTCGGGGTGTAGGTCGACCTCGGCGAAGCTCTGGGTGATCTGATAAAGGCGGTTCTTCTCGTCGAGGGTGGCGAGTTCGTTCTCGAACTTGAACCGTTCGAAGACGTCGATGTTGCCCGAAAACCCGTTGATGTAGTCCATGAGGTTGGCGCGCAGCCCCTCGGGGTCCTCCAGCAGCCGGGCGAAGTCGAACGGCGAGGTGTTGTAGAACCCCAGCCCGGTTTTGCGCTTCACTTGCACGTCCAGAGCGCCGTCGCTGTACTGGGCTGCAAGCGCCCGCACCTGCTCGCGCGTTGGGGCCAGCACGCAGTCCAGGCGGCGCAGGATGGTGAACGGCAGAATGACCCCGCCGTACTGGTGGGGCTTGTAGACCCCGCGTAGCTGGTCGGCGATGCCCCAGACGAACGTGCCTAGCTTGCTCAACCCAGATCCCCCTCAGATCCTGCTGCACAACGAGTTCTCTGCGGCGCTAGGACAGCATCACTCCAGCACCCCTGCGTCGTGGACAGCGACCGCGATCCGTTCGACGCGCGGTGGAACGCCATGACGGACCCTCCCCCACGGTCGCTCACCGATTGCCCCCTTCGCGCGCGAACTTTTCGCACCATAGTTGCTGTGTTCGGAGCGACGACGTTCAAGGGCCGCGCGTTGCTTGCCGGTTTGCGATCCTTCGCGCTGATAGCCTCCGCACGTCCCGCTCCGGCACTCAAGGGATGACTGTTCGCGGGTCGGGTCGGGGCTGCGGGCTGGTGCCCACGGCCCGTCTGTACGGTCGGCCGCGTGATCGCGTTCACGGTCAGAGTTCTCGGCCGCTGGTGGGCTGTGTGCGCTGTTGTTCGGTGCGGGCGCGGTGGGCGGCGGCGTTCCGTTGGGCCCATTGGTAGGCCTCAGGGCTGAGGCCGCCGCGACCAGCAGGTTCTTGTTGGCGTTGTTGTTGGTTGGCGCGTGGTGTGAGGAGCGCGGTGAGTCGGGGGTCGGTTTTCCAGGCGTCGCCGTAGACCTGGACCGCCGACCAGAGGGCGATGGCGGGTGTGGCGGGGCCTTGGAGGCGCACGGGGGCGCACTGCTGGTGGTGGAAGGCCATGACGAGGGTCCGCCGGGGCAGGTCGATGTGGTGTTCGGCGAGGTCTTGGTACCAGAACGACAGCCAGCCCCCGTCGGGGCGGTTGCACATGATGCGCTCGGTGGTGGTGATAACGGAGGCGGGGCGGGTCATCCGCCATTCCGGTTGCGCCTGCTGGGCGTCCTGGCGGTTTCGCCGCCGGTCGGCGAGGGCTTGGACGGCCATCGTTCCCAACATCAGCGTGGGGTTGTAGGCCATGATGGGCGCCCGGCCGCCGCGGTCGGCGGCAGGTCCGCGTTGGAGGCGGCTGTACACGGCGGGGGCGTGGGTGCGGACCCGTTCGCCGGGCTCGAGGATCAGTCCGTGCACGGGATGGGCGGGCGGTTCGTGGCCCTGAGTGAGGGCTGTGGCGCATCCGTGGGCGTAGTCCCACCACGGGTCGTGCGGGGCGGCGCGGGGGGCGGTCATGGTTTAGAGCGCGAGGTCGCCGCGACCCTCACCGTGGTCGTGGTCGCGGTTTGCGTCACGGTCGCGGCATTCGTCGCGGTAGGCCTTGGCGCGGTGGCGTGTTTTGAGGTTGTAGGCGTAGCGGTAGGCCTCGGGTGAGTCGTAGCCGGCCTCCTCGCACAGCGCAGGGGTGGGGTTGAGGTCCAGGGACCAGCCTGGTTGTCGGCCGGCGACGCGCATCCGCTCGGCGACTTCGGCGGCGGCGGCTTTGGCGGCGGCGCTCTCTGATTCCAGACGCAGCACGGCGGTGAGTTCGTCGAGCAGGGCGCGCTTTTCGCTGAGTTCGTCGCGGTGTTCGAAACCTTCGGCAGCGCTGCTGGTGAGGTCGGCGAGTTCGTCGGTGATCACCGCCTGGTGGGCGGTGAGCCGATCGAGGTGCGCGGGGATGTCTTTGTAGATGTTCTCGGCGCGCTGCAGCAGCCCCCGGGCTTTGGCGTCGGCGCCGCCGAGGGTGGGCTGGCAGGCCGCGAGCAGATCGGCGGTGGAGACCGCGATCTCCGTCGAGGGGGTGTCGAAGGACAGGTTCACGGTGCCGGCCACGTTTTCACGGCGGGCGAGCAGCTGCAGCCCGTGGATAGTGGCGACGGGGCGGGTTTCCCAGTGTGGGCGGTCGCGCAGCTGCTCCCAGGCTCGCCGGCAGGCGTTCGCGAACGGCAGGGCAGCGTCTTTGCGCTCGGCGAAGTGGTGGTCGCCGATTGTCACGGCCAGGGGGCCGGAGGAGCGTGCGGCGATCTGTTCGACCATGGGTGCCAGCTGGTCGATATCGGCCTGGCCCCTGGCGATTTGGCGGGTGGTGTCTTTGATGAGGCGCTCGCGGCGGGCGATCGCGTCGAAGTGGGAACGCTCCAGAGCGTCGAGCCGAGCGACTTCGTCGGTGAGTTTCACCTGCTGGATGTAGCGGGGGTCCCCGGTGGAAGCCGCTTTGGTTTCGGCGGCACTGGCAGTGAACTCCCCCCCGATGTCGTCGACCTCGGTGGCGTCGATCTCGTTGCGTTTGATCTGTTCGATGAACATGGCTTTGGCTTCGACCTTCTGCCACATGAACGTGTCGAAGCTGCCCTCGGTCACATAGTTGAGGATTTCCACGGCGGCGTTCTGGTTGCCCTGACGGATCACCCGCCCCTCGCGTTGCTCGAGATCGGCGGGCCGCCATGGGACATCGACGTGGTGAAGCGCCACGGCGCGGGTTTGCACGTTGGTGCCGGTGCCCATTTTCTCTGTCGAGCCGATCAGTACCGACACCGCGCCGCGGTTGCATTCATCGAACAGCCGCAAGCGGTCCTCGGCGGTGCGGGCGTCGTGGATGAATCGGATCGCGGCGGGGTCCATGCCCTGCTCGACTAGCTCGTCGCGGATCGCGGAATACATCGAAAAGGATTGGCCCTGCTTGGGAGTTCCCCGGTCGCAGAACACGATTTGCAGCCCGCCGGTGCGTTCCATGGGGGCTTTGGTGTCCGGGGATACATAGACGTTGTCGGCGGTCTGGTGGTGGATTCGCATGATTTCGTCGGCCACCGTTTTCGCGCGGGAGGTTTCGGGTTTGGCCAGGTTCGCCAGCCGCGGGTCCAGCGACACGTTGCGGCCGTCGTTGCTGATTTTGAGGATGTTGTCGAGGTCCATGCGGCGGGGGTCGATGTTCTGGGCGCGGTGGGCCAGGTCGGTGATGAAGTCCTTGACCTCCTGGCTGGGGGTGATCGTGACGATCTTGCGGCGCCCGCCGACCAGCCCGGGCAACGTGAGTCCTGTTCTGCCGCTGGCGACCTGGGTGCGGGTGACGACATCGGTGAACGCCGAGGACAACGCGAGAAGCTCTTGAAGGTTGGTGAACTTGCCCACCCGGGTCACCGGGTGCAGTCCGGTCCCGGTGGCGTTGGCTTCCACGGTGTTGACCGTGGCGGTGAAGGTGTTGCCCCAGTCGTTGATGTCGGCGGTGCCGCTGTCGGCGAGCAGGTCCGGACGCAGGTAGGACTGCATGACATACAACTCGCCGAGACTGTTGGCGACGGGAGTTCCGGTGGCGAACGTGGCCACCCGCTCGACCACCTCTGCCGGGGGTGTGCCGGCGGCGATGGCTTCATCGCGGCGCCGCCCGCGCAGCACCATCAGTTTGAGGTCGAGGTCGGTGGCCTTGGCCGACCCTGACGGGCAGGCGAGTTCGCGGATCTGCGAGAGCCGGGTCTTGTTCTTGTAGTGGTGGGCCTCATCGACGAACAGATAGTCACAGCCGGTCTGCTCGAAGGTCACCCCGGTGTCTTTCGCCGCGGCTTTCTGCAGTTTCTCCAGCTTGGTCCGCTGGCGTTTGAGCGCGGCCTCGATCATCTTCTTCGTGAGCGGATTCTCGGCGGTGCGCAGCTGTTCTTCCAGGGCGCTGAGTTCACGGTTCTCGTAGTCGGCCCGGATGTCGGGGTGGACGTTGATGCGCTCGAATACCGACTGCGGGATGATCACCATGTCCCAGTCGCTGGTGGCCGACTGGGCGGCCAGCCGGCGGCGGTCCTCGGCGTCGGCCCCGGTGGCGCCGATCAGAAGTCGCGACGCCGGATACCACCATTTCGCTTCCCGGGCGACCTGTTCGATGAGGTGGTTGGGAACCACGATCCAGGGCTGTTTGACCAGGCCGAGGCGTTTGAGCTCCATCGCGCCCATGAACATGGTGCCGGATTTCCCGGCGCCCACCACATGGTCGAGCAGCACGGTCGGCTCGGCGATGATCCGGGCCACGGCGTTGCGCTGGTAGTAGTGCGGGGCGAACCGCGTCGACAGGCCCGGCAGTGACAGGTGCGACCCGTCATGGATGGGGGCGCGCAGGCTGTTGAAGCGGGTGTTGAACTCGGTAACCAGTTCCTCGCTGCGGGACTCGTCCTCCCACACCCATTTGCTGAACCGATCCATCAGCTTGCCGCACTTGGCTTGGGCAGCGACGGTGGCGGCGCGGTCGATGGTCGGTCCGCCGCGCAGTTCGACGTCGGCGGCCGGCCGGTTGACCACGATCGTCTGAGAGTTCAGGGCGGCCTCAAGCAGGTCGATCGCGTCGCGGTGCCCGGTCCCCCACGTCTCGGTCATCGCGACGGTGTTGCGCGTCCAGGCGGGGCAGTCCACCGCCCACTTGCCGTTGTGGTGGGCGATGGTGATCCGCCGCGCCTCGAGCACTTCGCGGGCGAACTGTTCAACGATGTCGGGCCTGATCCACGGCGCACCCAGGCGGGCGTTGATCTGGCTGGCCATCTTGTCGGCCGGCATCACCTGCCGCAACGCGTGGACGTAGTCGGCGTAGATCGGGTTGGTGTCGGCCGCGGCGCGAGCTTGGGCCAATTTGCGTCGGACGTTGCCTGACAGGGCGGTGACCGCGGGGATGAGGTGGTCGGGATCGCTCAGCGACGGGTAGACCAGGCCGCGCAACTGTTCGCGCACGGAGTCCTCGGTGTCTGCGAGCAGGGCGGCGATGTGGGCGACATCGACACGCTGATGCTGGTCCAGGCACACCGCGAGCGCGTCGTGGATGTTCTCGGCCTGGGTGATGGTGACCGGATCGGCGAGCAGATCCACCGAGAAAATCGGCGCCTTGGTGGGCAGACCGGTCTCCTGATCGACCCCCTCCAGGGATTGCAGGGTGCCCCAGCCGGGATCTGCCCGCAACGCCTTGACGATGTGCGGCTGGCGCTTTTGCGGGGCGGCGGGCTCCCACGCCGCGGCATCCCACTCGGCGGCCAGATCGGCCGGGATATCGGAGTCGTCGGCGTTGTTCTTGGTGCGCCAGGCCAGTGTGGCGGCGGCGACCGCGGCGTCGTGTTCGGCCTGGGTGCGCGGTTTGGGCTCGGTCATCTTGAACCGATTGATCGGGCCGTGCTTGGCGACGTAGGTGTCGTAGAGGCGGTTGAGGTGAGCGCGGAGCTGTTCGCGTTGCGGACCGGGAGTAGCGGTGCGCTGCGAGCGGGTGACCGCTTCGGCGGCATCACGCAGCGCAAGCAATTCCAGCGTCTCGGCCATCCGGGTCTTGAAAATGGTGACCGGTTCCCAGCCGTTGCCCTGCCACGCCTGCAGCGACTGGCTGTCGGGATCGAAACGCAGCGAGTAGAGCGGGATTTCACCGTCGGTGGATCGGGTGAGCAGCCCGGCGTCGAAAGAAATTTCGGTGACGTCAACCAGGGTTTCCGGGGTGGCGGTCAGCGCTTTGCCCCGCGCTCGGGCGTCGCTGATGATCGCCGAGAGTCGCTGCGACAGTGCCGCGGCCACATCGGTGTTGTCGCTGGTGACGGTGAGGCTGTCGTTGCCGTAGGTGCCGTGGCCGGCGCGGACGACGCCGAGGATGTGGTCGGGATTGCGGTGGTAGTAGCTGTTGATCGCGAGGTCGACCATGCCCTCAGCGGAGGGCACCGGCATCTCGGCGGTCTGGACCCATTCCAGGGTGGCGGGGTCGATCTCCTCGCCCGGTTCGCGGCGGCGCAGCACCAGCACGTCGGTGACGACGCTGGTGCCCGCGACACGTTGAAATGCGTTGTTGGGCAGCCGTACCGCCCCGAGAAGCTCCGCGCGGGCGGCGATGGCCTGGCGTGCCCGCGGGGTGGTCCCGTCCATCGTGAAATGGCTGGTCAGTGCGACAACGTAGCCACCCGGAGCGGTCAAGTTCACCGATTTGAGCAGGAAAGCGTTGTGGATGGAAAACCCGCCCGGGTTGTGCGCGGGGTCGGACACCGCGAACTTCCCGAAGGGAACATTGCCGATGGTGGCAGCGAAGCTGTCGTTGGGCACGCGGGTGGATTCGAAACCCTCCAACCGCACCTGCGCGGAGGGATACAGGTGCGCGGCCACCGCGGCGGTGATCGGATCGTTCTCCACCCCGACCATCTGGGCGTTCGCGGGCGCCAAACCGATGAACGTGCCTGCGCCGCAGCCGGGCTCGAGTACCCGCCCACCGGTGAACCCGGCCTCCTGCACGGCCTTCCACATCGCCGCGGCGATGGCCGGGTCGGTGTAGTGGGCGTTGAGGATGCTCGCCTCGGCGGCCCGGTACTGGGTCGCGGTGAGCACGGTTTTGAGATACTCGCGCTGCGAGGAGAACGTGTCGCGGCGCACGTCGAACAGGTCGGGCACCGCGCCCCACCCCGACCATCGCGCCAACACCTCCTGCTCGGCGAGAGTGGCGGGGCGGCCCTCGGCGTCCAGGCGGCGCAGCAGGTCAATCACGGCGATATTGGCCTCGACACGGGCGGTGGCCCCCGACGGGACCCGCACCGTGGTGTCGAGGACGAAATCAGTGGCGGGCGGCGGCAGCTCGACCACCGCCGCGTCACCGTCGACCACCGTCAGTGCAGGCCGGGGTTCGGGGGCGCTCTGCGCCGCCGGCTGGGTCGCGGCCGGTTCGCTGATGTCGGGCGTGGCGACCACCGACAACGCCGGCGGTGCTGTGGGCGTGGCCTCCTCCCCCACCGGCGCCTGCGCCGGGCCGGGGGCGGTGTGCCGGACCGGCGGCAGTGGGCGGCCGCCGGGATCGACGATCCGCGGGTCCATCGGCTGGTCGAAGGTGTCGTCGTCGGCGAACAACGACAGCTGATCCTCCGCGGGGAGCGCCGCTTTGGTGCGGCGGCGGGCTACTCGGGGGGGTAATTCATTCGGCATAGGAACTCGTTGATGTCGCGGACTAAGTCCTGGGCCAGTTGATCGCGGCGGGTCCTGGGCACCGGGCGGCCTTCCTCCAACCGCGCCGCCAGCAGCAGACCGCCCATCACCTGGAACATGGTGCTGTTGTCGGGCCAGACCTGGCGGGCGTGTTCATTGATGGCGTCGGTGACCTCCGCGACGCGGTAGCGGTAGTCCATCCAGCGTTTCTCCCACGGCACGCCGCTGACCGGCTCGGGCGGGATCGCGTCGCCGTCCTCGTCCAGTGGGATTCTGTCGTACAGGCGTTCGCGGACCACCGCCTCACGGGCGGTCTCCATCGCGGTCGCGCTGAGGCGCACGCTGGTCTCGAAGTCTGGCTGCCGGCCGTGTTCGGCCTGCCAGGCCCGTAGCGACTCCTCGCGGATGTCCACCGCCAGGTCGCCGGCCTCGTCCTCCAACCGGTCCGCCCACAGGGCGATGAACGTTTCGCGCTGCTCAGGGGTCCACTCAGTCGGGATCGCCAACCATGTGCCGTAGACCTCCGAGACCGGCGCGTGCATCCATCCCATCGCTTCCCGCCCCTTCCTGCTCCCGCTGCTGATCCTCGGCGTCGACTTCCTGTTCCAGAGCAGATGCTCAGAACCGACATCGACGCTCATGAGCCGCCCTCACCGGAGGTCGCCGGCGGATAGTGCCGCGGGTCTTCCAAATCGCTGATCACCACCGAGATTTGGCTCATCACCCGATCCACGTCGGCGAGCAGTTGCTCAACGGCCTGATCCTGGCGCTGCAGGCGGGCCTTGGTCTGCATCAGCAGGTCGAACGCCGCGTTGAGCGGCACCACCGCCCGGTGCGGTGACAGCGGGGCTCCGCGCGGTCTGGGCTGGCCGCCGCGCAACACCGCCAACGCCGACCCCGGTTCCCAGTTGGAGAAGGTGTCGATGCGGTGCAGGGTTTCAGCGCTGGGCGCATACCCGCGCCGGCCCAATGTCGCCATCGTCGATCGGCCCGGACCCCCGATCTGGGCGAAACGCTGCTTACTGATCCCCAACTCAGCCAGCCGCTCCCCCACCAGCCGCTTGAGTTCGTCATAGTGATAGGCCGACTGGTCGTCCTTGGCCATCTCGAAATAGATCGAGTCCAGCGTGCCCTCGTCCAACGCGGTCTCGGGATTGGCCGCCGCGAACTCGCGGGTGACCGGCTCCTTGCCGTACAGCGCGGCGTGGGCCGAACCCGGCACCCAGCTGAGCAGCTCGTCGAACTTCGCCAGCGTGACATAGGAAGGCACACGGCTGCCGGGCTTGTTCAGGCTGTGAAGCGTGGACCGGCTCACGATGCCCAGCTTGGACGCGGCCAGGGTGCTCATCCGCAGATCGGCCAGCCTGGCCTGGACATGCTTGGCCAGCAGGGCAACATTGGGTTCACCCTCATGCTCTTCGTTGAGGTGGGCGATGCTCGACACAGCGCGCGGCGTCTCGGTGATGGTGTCGCCTCCCAACAATGGCAATCAAAACAACGTCCCCGTTGTGCCCAATCTTAGACCGGAATTGCACAACGATACACAGAGGCGCACACATCGCGCGTCAGCCGCTGGTTGCGCGTCGGCCCGCGCGGGCTATATCACGTTATGGGGCGTTAGTAGATATAAGTGTGTATATACCCCGAGGGTCTAGCCCTCCAAGGCGTCAACGATCACTGGGAACGGCTGTCCCGAATTGTGTTCCTTCTCCAAGCGCTCGCAGAGATCGGCGATCGCGCGGCGGATGAACACCTGTTGGTTGCGGATGCCCGTGCGTGGGCCGGTCCACTCCATGGTGTTGACCATCCGCTCTTTCAGGTTTTCGTCGAGTTTGAGCAGGATGGGTTTTTGTATCCGCGCCACCTTGGCCGTCTCGGGCGCCGGCTGCTCTCTTTTGGCTCCGTCCCGGCCGCGCTTGGAGACAGCGGTGGACGGGGCTGCGGGCGCCGGTTTGGTTGCTGAATCCGGTTGCGCTGGAACAGCAATCGAGTTTCGAAGGATATCGGTGGCCTTACCGGCGTCCTGCTCCGCGGACGCCGAAGCGGTATCAGCGTCAGCGTCGTGGCGTGCTTCGATGACGACCTGTTGAATCGAGGAGCTGGGTCGCTTTGGCGGCATCGCCGGTGCGGGTATTGCGCTCATGCGGCAGCCTCAATTCCTTTGACGATGTCGTGGAACACCTCGGCGATGTTGCGGCTGCGGGCGGTCTTCTTGGGATGCTCGTCAAGCCCCATTCCGACTGCGGACAGTCTCGACAAATCCGCCATCAGCGGAATGGGTTCGCCGAGTATGGTGACCTCCTCCTCCTCGCTCATTCTCCTGATCTGGGCGAGCATCTCCAGGTGGTCGTTTCGGCGAATGTCCACGCGATTGATCACGACACCGGCCGTCACCAGACCCTTGTCGAGGTACTTCTCCAACTCGTCGATCGCCCGCTGGGTTTGGTGGCCGCCTCGGACCGCGCCGATCTCCGGCTCGAGGATCATCACCATGTTGTCCGCGGCCATCAAGGCATTGATGGTGAGGAGGTCGGTTGCCGGCCGAGTGTCGATGAAGACGGCATCCCAACGATCGGCGATCGGGCGCAGAACACGGCTCAAGGAGTTCTCTGCGCCGGGCTTTCCGAAAAGGGCGTTTTGGACGACTTGCAACGCATCGAAGCCGCACGGAAGCAGGTCGATTCCTTCCCGACGTGAGGGGGTGATCGCATCGTCGATGGAGATCCCGCTCTGGCGGTCGAGAACGTCGGCCAGCGACGCCCGCGCCGGGGTATCCGGGGATATCGCGCCGTTGGTCATTTGAATCGACGTGTTCCCCTGTGGGTCTGCGTCAATAAGCAGAACCCGTTTGCCGTCGGCCGCGGCGGCGTGCGCGCAGCCCATCGAAATCAATGACTTCCCCACACCACCCTTGAGGTTGGCGAACGCGGTGATGGCCATCCGGGCTTCCTTTCTCTGCCCCCTTCATCCCACGTGCAACGCGGAGACTCCCCGAAGGGGGGCGCTGATAACCGTTCGTCGAAGCGTAGGACCGCGAAACCGCTATCGACGCTAACGTTAGCTAACAGTCCTGTAACTAAGTTTGCATACCGCTGTGTGACGCTAGCTAAGCGTAAGGTACATATCGCTACATTGTCTACCGTAGACATACACTAGCATACGTATATTTGTAATACGTTAGCAAACGTTACGTTAGCTAATGGTCGATATACGGTATATACCGTATATCCGTGCGTCCGGCGTGGATGGTCAGATGGGGTCCAGTCCGCGGGCGGCGCGGACTGCGGCGTCGCGGGCGGCGGCGTCGGTGGCGGCAATTTGTGTGCGTCGGCGAAGGCTGCGGAGGTGAGCCTCGGCGGCGGCCTGGCGGGCGGCAGCCCGGCCGGGGCCGGCCAGTGCGGCCCGGGCTGCAGCGCCGGCGGCGGCGTTGCGCTCGCGGGCGGCGAGTTGGTCGGCGATGCGGGCTCGGGCGGCGGCGAGCTCGGCGGCCTCGCGGGCCATGTCCAGGGCTGCTGGGCGCACGGTGAGGTCGCCGTGCCATTTGAGCATGGCCCCGAGCAAGCCGATCGCGGTATGAGGGGTGTCGGGGATCCAGCCGTGGATGCCGGCCCAGTCGGTGATGAGTTGGTTGATGTCGCGGGCACACCATCGGTGGCGTGCTGGGGCGGCCAGCAGTGCGGCCCAGGCGTGTGGACTGTGTCGTCGGGCCCATGGTGGGGCGTGCGGGTCTGCCCGCCATGCCCTCGCCAGCGCCGTGCCCCCGCGGTCAGGGCCTTCGCGGCGCCCCGCGCCGCGTTCACCGACGCCCGTAGGGCGGCGGCTGCCTGTAGTGAGTACAGATGAACGAGAGTTAGGGGTAGTAAAAAGAGACCCTTCGGGGTGGGGTGACAGGACCCTAACGGCGCTGGTAAGAGTGTGTCGGTCGTGCAGTGCCCACACCGATGCCCAGCCGCGGGCTCGGTCACCGACCCGCCAGGACGCCAACCGCTCAGCGCGGGTGCGTTGCCGGCCCCTCAAGACCTCGGTGGCCACGCCCAGCAGCCGCAGCGCCTTGTCGGCCCGTTGGACTGTGCGCTCCTTGCAGCCGACCAGTGGCGCCAGGGTTTTATTGGTCGGTCGGGAGTTGCGGCCGGTGGTGAAATCGGCGAACTGTGCCCGTGCGACCGCCACGGCGATCAGCGTCTTGCGGCCTATCTGGTTGTCGCCCATCAGCGGCCGCACTTCTGTGTCGTAGTACAGGTCGTAGGCGATCGGCACCACCCAGCGCGCCCACCGCTCCGCGCGGCCTGTCCAGCACGGCACACCGGCCCACACGCCGTCCTCAAGTTCGAGCACGATCGGCGCCAGGGCCTTCGCCGGCGGCTCATCGGTCAGCGCCGGCGCGGCGGCCGGCTCGTGGCTGGGGCGGTCGCAGCCCGCCCCAGCCACACGCACTGCCCACGGCCGGGTACGGGCCACCCCCCGGCGGCGCAACGCAGGGGAGCACCCGCGGTAGGCGCAAGGTTCCGCACCGGAGTGGGGAAAATGCAGAGACACGGTGCCCGCATCTGGACCGGCGTCCAGGTATGAGCTACCGTGAGAGCTGTCCACCAAGACAGATCCCTTCGGGAAGTGGCGCTTAGTCGCCCGACACGCCCTCCGGTTGCCGCCGGGGGGCATAGTCGTTTTTGGTGACCGTTAGCGCCCTATGAAGATGTAGGCAGGTCGCACCGCCGGATATTCGACGTGGAAGTCAGGCGGTACGGAATCGGTCAGATCGCCAAGGGCAACCTCGCATCCTGGGTGGTAGCACGGGTGCGGCGAACGCCGAGACTTTCCGCGATGGCCTGGGCGATGAAGGCTGCGCGGGGCAGGCCCGAGTCGCGGGCGCCCTGGTCGAGTGCACGAGCCACGTCGGGGTGGACCCGCATTGTGCAATGCCGGGTGGTCTTGGGTCCGGGAGGTTTGGGCGCATCTCGGACTGCGTCGTCGGTGCAGAACTGGATGGCGAGTTGGGGATGTCGGATGACATCGGGCCGGCCGACGTGCCAGGCCAGGAGATCGGCAAGAAATGGCGAGCGGTTAAGCCCCCCACGTTCGGCGTCGATCAGTGCTTCAAGACTGGGCCACAGTGCTGCCGTGAGGTGCTCACGGTCTCCAAGGCTCGGGCGGCCCGCGCGTCGGCGAACGGTGTGCTGAGTCGGCTCAAAAGCTAGGTCAGCCATGGTGTCCTCACTTTTCCCGGAATATCCCCGTGCGCCGATCATGGCCGACACATTCCGGGAAACGCGTTCGACACGCTCAAGGATGGAGATCGAATCGTGACCATGAGGTGTTTGGGTCGAGATTGACGGCCAACGCCGATGAGGGGTCCCAACCGGGTACTTCGGCTCGCGTGGGCTGGGGGGCGGGGACATGGGGGTAGCTCCTGTCGGGGAGAGGTTCACCTCGAGGACGGCTGTCGAAGCGTCCGCCGGTGGCGGGCAGCACTTGCGCATCCGCCGCCGACGATACACACTAATGCACATAAGTGGACACCCATGAACATGATTTGCACACACCTGGAGAGGGTTGATCCTGTGTCATCGACATCGCCTGTTCCCGCCATCGCGCTCGATTCCGAGGCGGCCGCGTTCGACGCCGAGGGTCTGCGCGCCTACGCCGATCAGTTGGAGCAGTACGGCCGCCACGACCACGCCTCGCTGGAGGAACTGCGCCGTGCCGCTGGGCCGATCTATCACGCCTTCATCGACGCCAAGCAGGCCGAAGGCCAGGCGCGCACGGCTGCCTATGCGCGGGCGGCGGCCACCGCTCGGGCGATGGCCGACAAGCTCGACAACACCCGGCGCACCTTTGAGAGCGAAGACGCTCAGGCGGCGGCGGCGATCCAGTCGATCACCGGCAACGCGTAAAGCAGCGGATCGCGCACGGTCCCATGCAGTACCTCGACGCTGACCCGCAGGCCCTCTCCGGTGACGGACAGGGCTTGCAGCAGTGTGGCCCCGGCGCCGCCGGGGGCGGCGGGTGCATACCGGCGGGCGCTGATCCGATTTCGACGGCGGTAGCGGCATCGTTTTCGGTGTGGGAGGCGGGATTGGAGGCGCTGGTGGCGCATTCGCAGGCGGTGCGAGTCGCCGGCGGGGTGGCGGTGGCCCGCACGGGGATGGTGTTGGAGGGCACCGACCAGGCCGGCGGTATCACGATTTCCTCGCTGGCGAGCGCCCCGGCACCGTCACCGGACGCCGCCCTGGCGGGCGGTGCGGTGCCCGCACCGCCGGCGCTGCCGGTCGCTCCTGCGGTTCCGGCGGTGCCCGAGGCTGTCAGCGCGCAGTCGTGGTCGGCGCAGATTCACTCCGGTGCCGGTGCCGCCCCGTTGGCGGCGTACGCCTCCCGAATGCGGGGGACAAGCGCGGATCTCACCGCGGTGGCCGAGGAGCTCCGCAGCCACGCCCGGGCCATCGACTCCCACTGGGATGACGGGGGCATTCAGCGTGCGGGTGCCAACGTCGCCCGCCTCGCCGATTGGTTCGACGACACCGCGGCGTACGCCCGCGAGGTGGCCGCCGCAGCGGAGCGCTCCGCGGGCCATGTCCGCGACGCTGTCTCGGGCACACCGCGCCCGGAGACCTTCGCGCAGCTCCAAACACGCATCAACGAGGGACTGCAACGCTTCACCCGCAGCGGCGGTCTGGACGCGGTGCCGTTGCAGGTGGCGACCACCGATATGGCTGAGGCTCAACGTAACGCGATCGACGCCCAGGTCGCCTACGCCGCTGCGGCGAACACCACGACCGCCGAGGTGCCTCACCCGCCCAAACCCGCCCCACCGATCGTCGCCGCCCCCTCCACCACCGGCGGGGACACCCGCCAAGCCAGTCCATCCAGCGACGACAACGCCGACACCGACGACGCGAAAGCCAAAGGCAAGAACATCGGCGACGACGCCGAGAAAGACACCGAGCCGGGCAGCCAGGAAGGCACCGACCCGGCTGGTGCCGAACCGACAGCGCAGGCCACCGCCGATCCCGATCTTGGGTCCGCCGCAGCAGACCCGGCACCGGCCGCCACCCAGGACGCTGCACGGCCCGCCGTGGACCCCACCGCGTTGTCGGCGCCCGCGGCCACCACCGGCGCCACGGCGGGGCAGCTTCTCAGCGGGCTGACCCAGGCTGCCGGCGGCATGTCCCCCGGCGGCGGGGGCGGGGGATCGCCAATGTCGGCGCTGTCAGCGCTATCGGGGCTGCCGGGCAGCTTCACCAGCGGCGGCGGGGCAGTGCCGAGCCCCGCGGAGATGGCCTCCCCAGAGGATCTGGGCGTCGACAGCGGCGGGGCCGGCTACCCGATGGACAGCGGCGGTGGCGGCGCCGGGGACACCACGGCCAGCGGCGGCGGGGACATGGGTGCCTCGCTGCCGACCGGGACCACCGCGGCCCTGCCGGCCGCGGCCCCGGCCAGTCCCGCGATCGGTGCGCTGCCCGGACCGGCGACGAGCGCCCCGGCCCCCGGCGGGGCCATGATGGGCGGCGGGGGCATGTATCCGCCGATGATGCCCGGTGCCGGCCAGGGCAGCCAGAACGGGGAACGCGACAAGTCGCTGTACCCGGATAAGCGGGTCGTGCACCGCGAGATCCCCAACACCGAACCGGTATTCGGCGAACTGGAACGAGACCGACGACGTTCGCCGCGGCCGCGGCCGACGAAGGACGAGGAGGAACCACATGGCACCACCCGGTAACCCCGCCGCCGGACTCACCGCGGTGCGGGCCACCACCGACCCGGTGGCCCAGGTCGCGCAGGTCACCGACGACCTCGACGCACTGATTGAGGTGGTCGCCGCCTGGCGCGACAAGGTGAACAGTTTCGTGGCCACCGGCAGCGACGACGACGACGTGATCGCTACCCACGACGCCCGGGGCCGGCTGATGGAGTTGTGGGTCCAGCCCGGCCTTCAGCAGGACATGACCGTCGAGGAGTTCGAGGACGCCATCAACGAGGCGATCGAAGGCAACACCACACGCGCCAACGAGCAGTTTTCCAAGATGGCCGACGAGTTCCTCGCCCAGTTCGCTCAAGCCCCCTACACCGCGATGGCACAACATCCCGTCGCCGATCAACTATCCGACGCGTTAACCAGCAGAAAGAAACGGTGACCATGGCCGACGATCGTGTCGAGATCGACCCTCTCGGACTGCCGGCCTCGGTGGCACAAACCACCGCCGCAGCCTCGGCCGCGGGACTGACAACCGGACGCGGCGGCCTGACCGCGATGACCCTCGGCAATGGCAGCGGCGTCGATGCGCTAACCGCCGAAATCGCCGCCGCCATCGCCGCCTGGTCGCCGCAAAGCGAGGTGATCGCCGCCGATCTCGCCGCCGGCGGCACCCACCTGGGCCAGCGCACCGCCGCGACCACCACCGGGCTGACCGACACCGACCACGACAGCGGCGGCGACATCGACGCCATCACCACCTAGAACCGCGATGTCAGCGACGGCAACTAAACTCGGGAGCAACCGAAGGGGCGCGACGATGACCTATCCCATGACCGGTGGCCCCGGACCCGGCCCCGGCGTCTACCCGCCTCAGCCGCCGTGGACCCCACCGACCTCACCGCCCCCACAACCGCCCCGCCGCAACGCCACACGCCTGGCACTGGCCGCAGCGATCCTCGCCGCCGCACTCGGCGGCGGGATCATCGGCTCCCTCCTCACCCGCGCCGACACGTCCGCTACACCGTCAACAACAGCGGCACAAGAAACCGCGACACCGGAATACGTTCGCGCGCAAGACGTCAAACTGTGCACCGAATACGTCCTCATGACCGCAGCGCTGACGAAACCTACGGTCGCTGGCGAGTTGGCGCCTGCAGCAGCGGCGGTGCGAACGTCTCTGGCAGCCCACCCCGGCGCGAGTGCGGATATCCGGTCGGCCCTCAGCGACGTTGTCGATGCCTACCTCGCCGAGCTGTCCTCTTTCGAGAGCAGGGGACCCAAGGGTCTTGTGGACCCACCAAAGTACGACCAGGCGGCAGCGCAGGCCACCTACGACCGCGCGTGGGCCATCTGCGGCCTCAAGTAGGAGAGGCTGAGCCGTGGTTTCAGCGTCGGGCGATGTGCCGCGTCCCACCGGGCCGGCGGCGCAGCTGCTGCTGGCGACGGCTTGGCCGGGGATGAGCGAAAGCAGCCTGGAACACCTGGCCGGCGAGCAGGCCGCGATGGCGGCCGCGGCGAACGCCTACGGCGATCAAGTGATGCGCGACATGGCCCATCAGCGCGAACTGTTAAAGGGCCACGCCGGGGACGCCCACCAACGGCTGATGGGCGCACTGCGCGATCACGCCTACGCCGCAGCCGATCACTTCGACACCAAAACCGCGGCCGCCAAAAGCTACAAAGCGTTGATCTACGGGCTCAAACTTCGCCTCAGCCAAATCGCCGATGCGGCAGAACACGACTGGAGCAACACACCACCAGCCGCCCGCGGACTGGTCATCACCGCCTATGCCCCCGAAGTCGCATCCGCCGTCGCCGACGCCTGGGCCGACTTCCACGCCACACCCGCACCCAGCACGGTCCCTCCATCGCCGGTCACAAAAGGAACACCCGCGACCCCTGGGAACAAGCCGACCAATAACGACCCCACCATCCACGCCGTCGACAACAAAACACAGAACCAAAGCGGGGACTACACCGACATCGAGAAACCCGCGAGAACCGACACAACAACCGTCACGGCGAAGGACCAGAGCGGGGACTACACCGACCCCGAGAAATCCGCCAGGCCCGACACAACAACCGTCACGGCGAAGGACCAGAGCGGGGACTACACCGACCCCGAGAAATCCGCTAGGCCCGACACAACAACGACCGCAACGAAGGACCAGAGCGGGGACTACACCGACAAGAAGCTCGCGACGCCTCCAGGGGTGTCGCAGATGCCGATGATGCCGGGGAGTAGTTCGGCGCCGTCGATGCCGTCGATGCCGTCGTCGTCGGCTGCGTCGATGCCGTCGTCGTCGTTGTCGTCGTTGAGTAGTGCGACTGGGCTGACGAAGGCGGGCAGCCCTTTGTCGGGTGGTGCTGTGTCGGGCAGTGCGGTGTCGGGGGGTCCGTCGGTCCCGTCGGCGCCGTCGGCGTCGACGTCTCCGCAGGGTCTGGGTGGTGGTGGGTCGCCGTTGGCGAATGCGACGCAGAGTTTCCAGTCGGGGTTGGCGAGCGGGCTGGGTGCCTCGTCGGGGGCGGTGCCGCCGCCGGCGTTGGGCAGAGCGGGTGAGCCGGTGATGGGTCAGCCGGTCGCGGCGCAGCCGGGCGCGGGGCAGCCCGGTGTTGCCCAGCCGGCGAGTGCGCCGTCGATGGCTGGTGGTGGCCCGGCCGCCGCGGCGGTGCCCTCGGCAGGCGGTGGCGGGGCCGGCCCCGGTGCTGGCGGCGCGGGTATGGGCGGTGGGGGCGCGTTGGCGCCGTTTGTTCCTCCCGGCGGCGCCCAGCCGACACCGCCACCAACGGCGACGGCAGCGGCTACGGCGGCACCGGCGGCACCGGCCAGCCCTGCTGGTCAACCGGGCGGGCAGCAACCGGCACCTGGCGCGGCACCGATGGTGGCCGCGACATCGGGGGGTACGACGGCGGGGATGCTGCCCGAGCGGGATGTCAATCCTGATCTGGCGGTGGCGAAGCGGGTGCTGACCGGATTGATTGTCGGGGCGGCTGCGGCCCCGGACCCGGTGGTGGTGGATTGGGCGGTCTCAGTGCTGAACACCTCGATGGGCAAGCAGGTGGTGATCGCCTCCAGCATGGGTGGCGGCGGGTATGTCCCGGCGACGGTGGCCCTTCCTGCCGATGCCCGCTTGGCGGTGGCTGATCGTGCTTTGCCGATGGGGTGGGCGGCGGTGTTCACGGGCTGGCCGTCCCCGGTCGATATTGTCGTCGCCCACAGCGAGAAGGTGGCCGAAAGGCTTGCGGGGGTGTCGATTTCAGCGATCGCAGCTACCAATTCGGGGCAGGCGGCGGCCTATCGTCCTGCCGGGGTGGCCGATTACCTGACGGTGTCGTTGGCGGATGTGTTGAGGTCGGGCGCGGGGGCCCCGGTGTTCGGCGGCGGCTATCAGCACCGCATGGTCAGCATCGACCCCGATCTGGCGCAACGGGTCACGATGGTCGACCGCGGCGGTGACGCCACAATTCAGCTGGCCTCGCAGCTGACCGCCGCGGTGGTTCGCGCCGCCCAGGAGGAAGCGCTGCACACCGGGTCGGCATTGGTTGCCGCCGCTGACATCGACCTGCTCTCGGCGCTGGGCAACGGCGCGGTGATCGACTGGGCCGAGCACTACCAGCAGGTGAGCCAACGCGAGAACAATGCGATGTTCTACCCGTCGATCAAGGCGGCCCCGCGGGATCTGGACGACTCGCAAACCTCGATCAACTCGCGGGCGGTCTATCAGCACTACTACCGCATGGGCCGGCTGGTGGAGTTGGTCCGCTGCTGGCAGCACAGCCCGCCGAGCGTCCTTGATATCGCGTACTGCGCGACCACCGCGGGGTTCGGGGCGACGGTCGCCTCCGTCACCTCCGCCTGGGAACAGCACCTGAACCGCCCGCTGACCGTGCACTGAGGGCCCTCGGTGTCGCCAGGGACGACGACAGCAACGTTTGGTGAGCCGTCGTGCGCAGCTACCGTGGATCGGGTTGTGGTGCGTTCGACCGGCACCCTCAACGGGGGTTATCTCGCCACAACACTGCCTACTGTTGCGAACAGTAAGTTGTACACCAGTGTTTACTGGTGACTGATTATGTGTAAGGATGACGCCATGACGGTTGGTGTGGTCGGGACGGGGGCGGCACGGTGACCGCGGTGCACGGCGCGGACGACGACCTTGATCCCGCACTGCGGGAGGTGGTGGCCAGCGCGGTGTCCGCGCGGCGCACGCTGATGGTGCAGGTCAACGGCTTCGGGTTTGTCTGCGGGCTGCGTTTGTTGAGTCCGGCGGTACGCACCTGGGACTCCGCGACGCTCAATGAGCGCGTCAAGGCCGTCGCCGCGGTCGCCCACGACCGGTTCTACGCCAACACCCGCCCCGATCCCGACGACGGTGAGTTGGTGGCTATCGCGGCGCGTGAACGCGCTCTGAATTTCTAGCGAGGGAGACCCGTGGGTACACACGACTGGGGCATCATCAGCACCACCATCGGCAACGTGTTGGCGCCACTGAAAGGTGGCGGGGGTGCGCCGTTTCCGTTGACCCCCCCGCCACCGCCGATCCCGCCGGTCCCGCCGGGTACCGGCGACGCGGCGGGGGCCGCGTCGGAGGCCGCGCGGGAAGCGACCGCGGCGCTGGGCAAGATCGCCACCGAACTGACCGACCTGGATGCTGACGCGAACGCGCGACTGGAGGCCATCGTGGCCTCCGGTGAGGCCGGCAAGGCCGAACTCGAGCGGGTCCAGAAAGACGTCGAAGCCAAGTGTGTGGAACTCGGCCCCCGCTTGGAGACACCGCAGGGCCAGCGTGAGTTGCAGGATTACGTCGAACAGCGACTCGGGCAGGCCCGCACGGTGATCAACGAGGCGATGGCGACCGCCGATGACAATGCGCGCCAGACCCGCGAGTTGACCGACCGCTACGCCGGGGTCGCCGTGGACGGCGGCGGCACCGGTGGCGACGGCACCAGCGGCAGCGGCACCAGCGGCAGCGGCGACACCGGTGCGGCGGGGGGTTCCTCCACCACCACGCCCAGTGCCACCGACCCCGGTGGTCCTGGTGCCGAGACCGACACTGCTGCCAGCGGCGGGGGAGACCCTGCCGCGGCAAGCCAGCCCGCGGCGGCGGCGCAACCGACTGCTGTGGCCAATCCGCTCGGCGCGGGAATGCCGCTGGGCACGGGGATGCCGATGGGGGGCATGGGCGGCGGCATTCCGATGGGGCTGCCCTCACTTGGTGGGCTGCCCAGTTTCGGCGGTGACCCGATGAGCGCGCTCAGCGGCCTGGGCGGCGGCGAGCCTCCGATGGGGTTCAAAGACGATGCGGTGCTGCCCGATCAGACGCCAGGCGATGACAGTGGGACGGCCCTGACCAAGGCACAGGATGACGCAGCGGTCGGCGACGGCGGCGACGGCGGCGGCGACGGCGACGGCGCCATGGGTGGTGATGTCGGCGGGGAGGGCACCGCACCGGCCAGCGCCACCCCGATCTCGCAACCCACCGACGCCGCGGACATCGACGGCCCCGCTGACGGCGGTGCCGGTGACGAGGTACCGGCACCGGCGAAGACCACCGAGGTTGTGCTGCCCGACGGGTCGACCACCGAGGCCCGGTCACCGGTCGGCGCGGCGGCGGTGCGGGCGATCCTCGACGGTTCGTCGGTCAGTGAGGGCTATGCCCAGCAGGGGGTGACCTTGCCACCCCCGGGCACCCCGGTGACTGATCCGGTGCCGCCGGCACAACTGAAGGCCGGTGACGTGGGGGTGTGGAAAGACCACATGGTGATGGCCTTGGGCAACAAGCAGGTGCTGGTGAACGGGCAGGTGCAGCCGCAGGAATCGGTGGGGTCGGGTCCGGACTTTTTGGGCTGGATCGACCCCACGAAACTGGCGAAGCCACCGGCACAGCTCTGATGCAGGCCTGCTGAGGTAACGGCAATGGAAGGTGATCGCGGCGGGGCGGCGGGGCCATGAGTGTGGAGGCGTTTGTGCGGGCGGCCGGCGGTGTGATGGGTAGGGCGCGTGAGGGTTTCGGCGCTGGGGCCGGGGTGGCGTGTGACTGCCCGTCGGCGCCGGTACCGCCGAAACCACCCGCTGCGGGGCAGGGCGCGGCGATCGACGCCCACCAGGATGCGGCGGCCCGGTTGGCCACCGATTCCCAGCGGCTGGCCCAGCAGGACATTGCCGGTGACACCCAACTCGCCGCCGCGGTGGCGCAGTCCCACAGCGGCCGCCGGCGCATGGACACCGTCATCGCCGCGGCGATCGCCGATGTCGAGGCGATGGGACTGTCCACCGGAACACCGCAGGGCAAACAGGCGCTGATCGAGGCCATCGAGCGGCGCCTGCTCGACACCAAAGCCGCGGTCGGGGAGGGCACCGCCGATGCCGGTACCCACGCCGCGGCCTCCGAAGCGACCGCCGCGGGATACCGCGGGATCGGCACCGACCCCCGCGCGGGCCTGACACCGATGACGACGAGCGCAATGCCGATGAGCGGGATGCCGATGGGCGCGATGATGCCCTCCATGGGCGGCGGCATGGGCGGCGGCGGGATGGGCAGCGCACTGGGCGGCCTCATGCCCACCGCCGCACTGCAAAGCGTGCTGCCACGCGCATCGGGCGCTACCGACACCGTGGCTCGTAGACCGGTGCGTGGGGGCGGGTCGGCGCAGATCGACCGGCTCGCGCTGTCGCAGGTGCGGTTCCACCGCGGCGGGTTTCCCGGTGGGCAGGAGGCCTACCGGGGCTACATCAACGACATGCTGGACCTCCAAGGTGTCACCGACCCGCAGGCCCGGGAACGGTGGATGACCGGGTTTTTGACTGCCGCGCGGCGCGAATCCTCGTTCAACCCGCTGGCCATCAACCTCGTCGATAGCAATGCGACATCCTCGACGGGCAACGCTGCGGACATGATGCCCAACCGCGCCAGCCGCGGTGGCGTGCAGACGATCCCCTCGACCTTCGCGGCGTTCCACCAGGCGGGAACCTCGACCAACATCTATGACCCGGTGGCCAATCTGTGCGCGGCCCGCAACTACCTGCTGTTCGACCCGAAGTATCGGGTGGCTGCCGACGGGTCAGATCTCGGCCGGATCGCCCAGTTCAATCCGCGTTCGGCTGCCAGGGGCTACTGAGATGAGTGTGGAGGCGTTTGTGCGGGCGGCCGGCGGTGTGATGGGTAGGGCGCGTGAGGGTTTCGGCGCTGGGGCCGGGGTGGCGTGTGACTGCCCGTCGGCGCCGGTACCGCCGAAACCACCCGCTGCGGGGCAGGGCGCGGCGATCGACGCCCACCAGGATGCGGCGGCCCGGTTGGCCACCGATTCCCAGCGGCTGGCCCAGCAGGACATTGCCGGTGACACCCAACTCGCCGCCGCGGTGGCGCAGTCCCACAGCGGCCGCCGGCGCATGGACACCGTCATCGCCGCGGCGATCGCCGATGTCGAGGCGATGGGACTGTCCACCGGAACACCGCAGGGCAAACAGGCGCTGATCGAGGCCATCGAGCGGCGCCTGCTCGACACCAAAGCCGCGGTCGGGGAGGGCACCGCCGATGCCGGTACCCACGCCGCGGCCTCCGAAGCGACCGCCGCGGGATACCGCGGGATCGGCACCGACCCCCGCGCGGGCCTGACACCGATGACGACGAGCGCAATGCCGATGAGCGGGATGCCGATGGGCGCGATGATGCCCTCCATGGGCGGCGGCATGGGCGGCGGCGGGATGGGCAGCGCACTGGGCGGCCTCATGCCCACCGCCGCACTGCAAAGCCTGAGCAGCCTGGCCGGGCAGGATTCGGGGGCATTGCGGCGCTTCAGCGGCGCTGACGGAACCTCGACACGCGCGGTGGGGGCGTTGAATCGGCCCGGCCTGGCCAACGAGAAGGGCTTGCAGAAGTACACGAAGCTGTTGAATCGGGCGATCAGCGAGGCGTTCCCGGAGATCCGGGAGATCGGCGGGGTGCGACCGGATGCGCTGAAATGGCATCCGCAGGGGCTGGCGTTGGATGTGATGATCCCCAACCCGTTGACCCCCGCGGGCCGGGCGCTGGGGGATCGGGTGGTCAAGTTTTTGGTGGACAACCACGAACGCCTCGGTGTGGCGCACATGATTTGGCGGCAGCGCATGATTCAGCCCGACGGTTCGTCCTCGCTGATGGAGGGGCGCGGGTCGATGACCGCCAACCATTTCGACCACGTGCATGTGGCCTCTATCGGAGGCGGGTACTGATGAGCGAGCCCGGAACGGCGGTGCGGCGATGCCCCTGAATTACACCTCGATGGAGCAGGTGAGCGGTTGGCGGTTCCTGCGCCACCGCCAGGCGGTGGCGATCGCACGCCACTCGGTGCGCCTGGTGCACGACCCCTCCCGCAACGCCACCGCTTCGCTGCTGGTGGGGGCGGTGGCCTCGGTGTTGATCGTGGGGGTGTGTTTCATCGTCGCGTTCTTCCGCCCCGCCGGCCTGGTGGGGCAGGAACCGATTCTGGCCGACCGGGCCACGGGGGGCTTGTATGTGCGGGTCGGCGACACCGTGCATCCGGCGCTCAATCTGGCGTCGGCGCGTCTGATCGCGGGCACGGACGCCAACCCGACGATGGTGCCGATCTCGGAGATCAAGAAGCTGCCGATGGGTCCGTTGGTGGGGATTCCCGGCGCCCCCGATGATTTGGTGGTCGCCACACCCGCCGATGCGGGGTTCGGGTTGTGTGACCATTTGGGCTCCACCGGGGTCCGGGCGGTCCCAACGGTGACGGTGCTGATGGGAACACCGGACCTGGGCAAGTGGGCGCGGCCGGTGACCTCGCCGGAGTCGGTGTTGGCCAGTTACGGCGGCCAAACCTATCTGGTGACCGATGGGCATCGCTCCGAGATCGACCTCGCCGACAAGGCGGTCACTTTGGCGTTGGGCATCCAGGCCGCCACCGTGCAGCCGGCGCCGCTGTCGCGGGCACTCTATGAGGCGCTGATCCCGACGGGTCCGCTGCGTGTGCCCGATGTGCCCAACCCCGGCGGTCCAGTGGGCTACCGCACCCCGGCGTTGCCGGTGGTGTCCGGGTCGGTGATCAAGGTGACCGATGCGACCGGCGACCCGAATTACTTCGTGGCGCTGCCCGCGGGGGTGCAGCTGATCCCGGAGACGGTGGCGCTGATCATCAGCAACGCCAACCCCGCCCGCCAGCCGGTTCTGGACTCTGATCCGGCCACGATCGCCAGCCTGCCGCAGGCCGTCGGCTTCGACGTGGCGATGTATCCGAAGGGTCCGCTGACCCTGCTCGACAAGGCAGCCGAGCCGGTGACATGTGTGCTGTGGCAGAAGGGCAGCGGGGAGTCCCAGGCGGTGGTGACCACCGTGTCGGGCAAGCGGCTGCCAATTCCGGTCGGTGATGAGGCGCGGGTGGTCACGCTGGTGTCGGGGCCGGACCGCGGGGCGGCCAACAGCGTCTACGTCGGCGCCGACGCCCCGAACTTCGTGCAGGTCACCGGTGCTGAACCGGATTCGGGGCGGCGCGAGAGCTTGTGGTGGGTGAGCAGTTCCGGGGTGCGGTTCGGGGTGCCCACTCAGGGTGGTGATGAGTCCCGCACCAGGGATGCGCTGGGACTGACCGCATCCCCGGTGCCCGCGCCGTGGTCGGTGATCCGCTGGCTTCCCGCCGGGCCGACGTTGTCCTATGCCGCGGCGATGAGCCAGCACGACACGCTGATTCCCGACACCCCCGCCAAGGCGCTCGACAAGCAGGGAGGTTAACCGTGACCAAAGTGGGGTTCATCCGGACACCGGTCAACAAGCCGACCCTGCCCGAGGCGGTGGTGACGCTGCCAAATCCGGGGGAGTTGACCCGCGAACCGCAGTCCCGCCCACCGATGTGGGTGTGGGTCGTGCTGTTCGTCTGTGCGGCACTGGGATTGATGATCATCCTGTTCCGCAGCGGGGCGCGCACCATGGGAATGGGGTCGCTGTTCATCATGCCGGTGATGATCATGTCGGCGCTGATGATGATGCGAAACCGGTCATCGAACTCCAACACCAAGCCGGCGGTGATCGGGCAGACCCGGGCCGACTACATGCGCAAACTCGACGAGCTGCGCGAGGAGGTTCATAAGGGCGGCCGACGCCAGGCCGAGGAGATCGCCTACCACCACCCGAATCCGACCAAGGGTGCGCTGCTGACGCTGGTCAACACCGGGCGGATGTGGGAACGCTCGCCGCAGGACCGCAATTTCGGTCATGTGCGGATCGGGGTGGGCGTGTCGCGGTTGCGCACCAAGATCGACCCGCCGGCCAATGTGCCCCCGCCGGAATACCGCGAAACGGTGACCGCGGTCGCTGCCCGCGATTTCATGTTGGCGCAGAACGTGATCCACGATGTGGCCAGGCCATTGCATTTGTTCGACCAGATGGGGTGGTCGTTCTTCGCTGAACCCGAACAGCGTCCCGCCGTGCAGGCGATGCTGCGCGCGATGGTCTGCCAGCTGTGTGTGTGGCATGGCCCGGACGTGGTGCAGGTGGCGATCATCACCGATGATGCCGACGCCTGGGAATGGGCGAAATGGCTGCCCCATGTCCGCGACCGCGTCCTGGTGGACGCCTCCGGGCCGGCGCGGCTGATCTTCTCCGATGTCAGCGACTTCCTGGCGGTCTTCGCCGGGAATCTGCTTCAGCGGCCTGCCTGGTCACCGCGCATGGATGGCGGTGTCACCCCGCAGGACTGGCTCGTCGTGGTCGTGGATCTGCCGGGTGCGAACATCGCGCCGATCGTGGGGCCGGCGGGGCATTTGGGGGTGTCGGTGCTCGAGGCCACCGGCGACGAGATGAGCCCGCTGGCGACCTCGGCGACGGCGTTCGTCTTCGACGACACCGGCAACCTGTTGCGCGCACAGACGGAGGTGACCTAGATGGTCCGAATTGCTTCAGGCATCCCCAAAGGTCTGCGGTTCGCCGCCACCCCGGATGCGATGCCAATCGCCGAGGCTGAGGCGTTGGCGCGGGCGTTGGCGCGGTGGGAACCCTCCGACGATGCGCTCAAGCTGCTGGCCGACCGCGCCGCCGATGCCCGCGCGGGCCAGGAGTATCTGGATGTGTTCCACATCGAGGACGCCCGGACATGGGACCCCACCACGTTGTGGTCGCGGCTGACCTCGGCATCCCCGGACCGGCTCAAGATCCCGTTGGGCCGCAACCCCACCACCGGCAAGACGGTGTTCCTAGACCTCAAAGAAGGCGCCGAGGGCGGCATGGGTCCGCACGGGATGATGACCGGGATGACCGGCTCGGGCAAGTCGGAGACCTTGCTGCAGTTCGCCCTGTCGATGGCGATGCTGCATTCCCCCGAAATGCTGCAACTGCTGCTGGGCGACTTCAAGGGCGAATCCGCGTTCGCCCCATTGGCCAATCTGCCGCACGCCAACGGCGGGGTGATCTCCAACATGGCCGAAAGCGCCCACAAACTCGACCGTTTCGAGGACGCGCTAAACGGCGAGGTCGCGCGCCGGCTGCGCATTCTCAAACGCGCCGGATACAAAGACGTCCGCGACTACGAACGCGCCCGTGCCACCACCCGACCCGACCTGGAACCCCTCGGGGCGCTGGTCATCATCATCGACGAGTTCTCCGAGCTGTTGCGGTTGCGCCCGACCATCGCCGAGGTCTGCGACACCGTGGGCCGCCAGGGCCGCGCACTGTGGATTCACATCATCAACGCCTCGCAGCGGGCCGAAGTGGGCAAGATGGCCGGGCTGATGGCCCAGCAGACCTTTTCCATCGGCTTGAAGGTCAAAGACGCCGCCCAGTCGAGGATGGCCATCGACTCGCCGCGGGCCTTCGACGACCTCAAAGGCGCCCCGCAGGGCACCGGGTATCTGGTCTATGAGGGCGACCATTTCAAGTTCCGGTCCTGGCTGGTCTCAGCGCCGTTCATCCCGCCCAAAGCGGGCGGCAAGCAGCGCCGCCTCACCGACGGGCAGTTCGTTGATGTCCACCGGTTTACCGGGGCGGTGCAGGCGTTGCCCATCGACATCGAGGTGACCGACCCGCTCGCCGAGGACGAGGTGGTGGGCGAACCCGAGGACGAGCCGACCGTCGACGCCCAAACGGTGTGCGAGGTGCTGGTCGAACGGTTGGTCGAGGCCGGGCGCTCCCGCCCGCCGATGCACCGGCTGTGGCTGCCGCCGCTGGACGACCTCACCCAGATCGGGGTCGATGAGATGGCGCAGGAGTTCTGGGGCCGGTCCTGGCTGGATGTGCAGCCCGACAGCGGGCTGGTGATCCCGATCGGACGCGGCGACGACCCGTTCGCCCACACCCAGGAATTGGTCGCGGTGGATCTGTCCGGCGCGGGCGGCAATCTCGGTGTCGCCGGGACCGCCCAAGTCGGCAAGTCCACGGCGCTGCGCACCCTGATGATGATGCTCGCGGTCTCCCACAGCCCGGCCCGGGTGCAGTTCTACTGCCTGGATTTCGGCGGCGGGAAGCTGGCGAGCGTGGCCGGGCTGCCCCATGTCAGCGCGGTCGCCGCGCAAGGCAACGTGGAAAAGATCGGGCGGGTGCTCGATTCGGTGGAGCAGTTGATCGCCCAGCGGGCCCGCTCCTGGGATCAGGCCGGCATCGACCTCGTGGAGTTCCGGGCACGCAAGTTCGGGGGCAAGCCCGGCGCGGCGGTGCCCGAGGACGGCCACGGCGACGTGTTCCTGGTGATCGACAACATCCGGGTGCTGCAAAGCGACTACGAGTTGACCAACCGGCTGCTGGCGATCACCGAGTCGGCGCTGAACTACGGTGTGCACCTGGTGGTCAGCTCCGGGGACTGGCTGTCGATCAAGTCCCCGATCATGAACAAGCTGGGTACCAAAATCGAACTGCGGCTGGCCAATCCGACCGAATCGGTGATGCAGGACCGCAAGGCTGCCGCCGCGATTCCCAATCAGCCGGGCCGGGCCATGCAGTTGGGCGGCCAGCACATGCTGATCGGGGCGCCCACCGCCGGGCCGGGCCGCCACATCGTCGCTGCCGAGGGCGAGATGGCACCGATGTCGGAACAGGATGCGGTGGCTGCGACCGCCGCCGATATCGCCCGCGCGTGGGAATCCCGCGGGGCCGCTCCCGCGCCAAGGATGCGCGTGCTGCCCACCGAGGTGCAGTTCGCCGAGCTAGGCCCCGCCCCGCGCGGCACGCTGCGCCTGGGGGTGGGGGAGCGCGGCATGGACACCGTCGGGATCAACCTGGTCGAAGGCCCGCACTTTTTGGCGGTCGGCGCCTCCGGGTGCGGCCGCAGCACCCTGCTCAAGACCGCGATCACGGCGATCAAGGAGACGTTCACCGCGCAGGAGGCCTTCCTGATCGTCTTCGACGTGGGCATGGGGTTGGTCGACGCCTACGACCCCGACTACATGCGGATCTACCAGAACAACCTGGCCACGATCGCGAAGGTGACGGCGGAACTGGCCAAGAAGCTCGACGAGCGGCGCCCACCGGCGGGGCTGAGCGCCGATGAACTAGCCCGCTGGCGGTTCAACGGCGAACGCATCTTCGTCATCGTCGATGACATCAACCTGATGACCCCGGCGGGGGTGGGCGCCCAATCGGTGTTGGCGCCGCTGAGCGCGCTGATGGAACGGGGCCGCCAGGTGGGGCTGCACGTCATCGCCACCTCCATTCTGGGTCAGAGCTGGTTCGGCATGGCCGGCAGCAAGTTCGTGCAGGCCATGCACACCGGCGGCACCGGGCTGCTGGTGATGGACGGCCAGGGCGAGAAGGTCGGCGACGGTTTCAAAGCGGCTCCGCGTGCACCCGGTCGCGGCGAGTTGGCCTACCGGCGGGCGGGCCATCAGATGATCCAGGTCGCGCTGCCGCCGGCCCGGGAGAGCACGCAGACCCTGAATGTGCCCGGCCACCAGGACGACTGGTGATCGGCGACGCCACCCGGTGGCGTGCGACGTGAACATGCAGTGTTCATAGATGTGTAGTATTGTGTTGGAGTGTGCGACACCGTGTAGGGTGGCGATCAGACATTAGGATCGTCGGGAGTTGCTAGCAAAAGGAGTGGGGACCATGTTGATTGACGTTTCAGTCCAAGGTGTACAGGCCGCCTCGGCCGCGACCGCGGCACTCTCGGGGGAGACCCTGGGCCATGTCGGTCAGGCCGCCGCCGCGGGAATGGTCGTCCCACCCGCGTTGGACCCCGATATTTCCCCGCTCAACGTCGCCAAGATCATGGCCTACACCCAGGAGGTGGCGGGGATGCTCGCGGCCTCCGGTGCGCTCCAGGATTTGTACGCGGTGGCAAACGGTTTGTCGGCCACCACCTACGACCTCGGGGACGCGATGGCCGCGGTCGGCATCAACGCGGTCCTCTAAGCGACCGACCCCACCGATCCGGACAGAAGCCTGACGATGCCCAATCCCGCTGAGCCCCCTGAAGTCACCTCCGGTGAGTTTTGGGGTGGTCCGGGTGCGGGCACGTTTTTCGCCTCGGCCGCACAGCTGGAAGCGCTGGCCGGGATGATCATCGGAATGCTCGGCGGGCACAGTGCCGTGGAGGCGGCGCTCGCCGCGAGTTGGCCCGCCCCCACCGGGGTGTCGGCGGTGGCCGCCAACGTGCCGCACATGCTGTGGCTGGGCACCGTGGCGACGATGCTGCAGACCGCGGGGGCGCAGATCGCGGCCACCGGCGAACAGTTCGAGGTGGCGAAGATGGCTACCCCGACCCCGGCTGAGGTTGCCTACAACCAGTCCGAGCACGTCGCGCTCAACGCCGCGAACTTCCTGGGTTTTCTGACCCCCTACATCATGGCCAACCGCGCCCAGTACGGCTCGTACTGGGTGCGGGGGGTGTCCAACAAGACCGCCTACGAGGCGGCCAGCGCGGCGGGGGTGCAGGCGATCCCGCCGGTGCCGCCGCCGCCGCCGACGGCGGCTCCGCTGACCGGCGGCGGCGGGAGCAGCCTCACCGACACCGCATCACCGGAGAACCTGCTCGCCGGGCAGGGCTCTCCGATGCAGATGATGATGAGTCTGTTGCCGATGGCCGCCCAGATGCCCTCGCAATTAAGCGGCCTGGCCTCCGGGGGACCGCTCAGCTCGGTGTCCCAGTTACCGCAGCAGGCGTTGCAGCAGATCACCTCGCTGGCCGGTCAGGTCGGCTCGCTCAGCCCCGACGCCGGCGCCGACGCCTTCTCGGCCACCGCCGGTGCCGACTGGGTCACCGCGACCCCCGCCGCGGGTGGACCGGTCACCGCGAGCCTGGCCGGCGCCGGTGGCGGCATGGGTGGGGGTGGCTTCGGCGGGGCGGGGGCGGTGTCCCCGGCAGCCGCGCTGCGCAGCCCGGGATCGTGGTCCTCGACGGTGAACGCCGCCGCCCCCGCCGCCAGCACCGAACCCGCCCCGACCTCCCGGATCGCCGAGGCGCGAACCGGCGGCACGGTCCCCTCGGGGATGGGTGCGCCGGGAGCGATGATGAGCCCGGCGATGGCACCCGGGGCCGCAGGCTCCAACGACGACAAACGCAACACGGCAACCCCGAACGGCGCGGCGGTGCTCACCGCCGCCGCCGATGCCTTCCGCGCCCCCGCCGGCGTGCCCACGATCAGCGGCGGCGGCGGCAATGACTTCGCGACCGCGAAGGGGGGACGCTGAACGCACAGGGCAGGACACCAGCAGCACCCGAAATCCATTGGTATAGAAGGGAAAAAATCACATGAGCTTGATCATTCACGGCGAACTGGACGCGATCTCCGGGGACGCGGCGGGCCTGCAAGCGGTCTCGGACAAGCAGGCCGCGGCCATGCAGCGGATGGCCTCCACGCTGGAGGCGGCCGCGTCGGCGCTGCAGAGCCCCGGCGCGGGTGCCTCACTGCAGCGCGTCGGCGCCGAACTGCACGCCGACGGCCAGACCTTCTCCACGCACTTCGCCGATCACAGCGACAAGATGAACAACAACCGCCACGGGCTGGAGACCGGCGATCAGGACGGCGCGGCCGACATCGAAGCCGTCCTGTCGATCTCGACCTAACCCCCCACCCCCACAACCACCCATCGAAGGAGAGCACATCATGCGCTACGTCATCGGACCACTGGAAACCTGCATCGCGGAGTTTCAGGCGGTGCACGCCGAAACCGAGCAGAACCGGGCCGACAGCCTCAACATCGTGCGCGCCAACGCCGAGAACTTCGGCGGTCAGGGCTCGGATGCCTTCCAACAGGCCATCCACATCATCAACACCAAATACGACCAGGCGATCCAGAAGTTGCGTCAGGTCCCCATCGCCGTGGAGAGCGCCAAGTCCGGGATGGTTCAAAAGGATCTGGGGCTGGCCAGCCAGTACTGATCGCCGGGTGTGGACGTTGAGTCCGCACCGGGCCGGCCACCCCGCCGGGCGCGGTGGCCGGTGCGACCCGGCTCGCTCTCACCGACGTACGCGCTGGGCTTCATGACCGGGCACTTCCACATCGCGTTCTTCGCGCTGGCGGCGGTGGTCCTCGCGGTGACCGGCGCCGAAGCGCTCTACGCCGACATGGGTCACTTCGGTCGCCGGTCCATCACGCTGGGATGGCTGGCCCTGGTGTTGCCCGCGCTGGTGCTCAACTACTTCGGGCAGGGCGCCTATCTGCTTGGCAACGAGAGCGTGGTGAACGCGCCGTTCTTCCTGCTCGCGCCGGGCTGGGCGCAGCTGCCGATGACGGTTCTGGCCACCGCGGCGACCGTGATCGCCTCCCAGGCGGTCATCACCGGCGCCTACTCGGTGGCGTCGCAGGCCGCCCAGCTCGGCTACCTGCCGCGGCTGCGGGTGGCCCACACTTCGGAATCCTCGATCGGACAGATCTACGTGCCGTGGATCAACGGGTTCCTGATGGTGGCGGTTCTGATCCTGATCTTCGCCTTCCGCAGCTCGGCGGCCCTGGGCTACGCCTACGGCATGGCGGTCACCGGCACCATCACCATCACCACCCTGCTGTTCTTCTACCTCGCCCACAAACGCTGGCGCTGGCCGCTGTGGCTGGTCGTGGTCGGGGGCGGGGCGCTGTTGTTGGTCGACCTGATGTTCTTCGCGGCTAATCTCACCAAGCTGACGCACGGAGCGTGGCTCCCGCTGCTGATCGGCATCCTGGCGTTCGCCGTGATGACGACCTGGCAGAAGGGACGCGCGATCGTGACCCGGGCGCGCGACGAGGCCGAGGGGTCGCTAACCGAGTTCATCGCCGAAATCGAGGGGCACCGGCCACCGCTGGCCCGCATCCCGGGGACCGCCATCTTCCTCAACCGGGGCCGCCGGACCGCGCCCCTGGCGATGCGCGCCAACGTCGAGCACAACCACGTGCTGCACCAGCACGTGGTCATCCTGTCCCTGGAGACCGAGACGGTGCCGCGCATCCCGGACGCCGAGCGCCTGACCGTCGACGACCTCGGAGACCCGCACGACGGAATCTTCTTCGTGGCGGCCAAGTTCGGCTACATGGAGCGCCCCAACGTGCCCGCCGTGCTGCGGATGATCGACCCGGCCACGACCGAGGGGCCGGTCGACGTCGACAGCGCGTCCTACTTCCTGTCCAAGCTCGAACTGTGTGCCGGGCCGGACCGGACCATGGCGGCGTGGCGGAAGCGACTGTTCATCGCCACCTCCTACATCACTGCGGACGCCGCGCTGTACTTCGGGCTGCCACTGGAGCGCACGGTGATCATCGGCGAGCGCATCGAGGTCTAACGTTGGCGGCATGACGGACTCCACGACTTGTGCGATCGTCGGCGGGGGACCCGCCGGTATGGTGCTCGGGCTGCTCCTGGCCCGGGCAGGTGTCGAGGTGACCGTGCTGGAGAAGCACGCGGACTTCCTCCGCGACTTCCGCGGCGACACAGTGCATCCCAGCACCCTGCGGCTCCTCGACGATTTGGGCCTGTGGCCGCAGTTCGCCAAGATCCCGCAGAGCAAGGTCGACCACGCCGCGTTCGGCGTCGACGGCATGTCACTGACGATGGTGGACTTCCGCCGGCTGCGTGAGCCGCACCCCTATATCGCGATGGTGCCCCAGTGGGATCTGCTCGACCTGCTGGCCGACGCGGGGCGGGCCGAGCCCACCTTCACGCTGCGGATGGAGCACGAGGTCACCGGTCTGCTGACCGAGGGCGGCCGCACCGTCGGCGTGCGCTACCGCACCCCGACAGGCGAGGGGGAGTTGCGGGCCGACCTGACCGCGGCGTGTGACGGTCGCACGTCGGTGCTCCGGCAGGCCGCCGGGCTGACGGCCCACGAGTACCCGGTGCCGTTCGACGTGTGGTGGTTCCGGCTGCCCCACGCCGACGACGCGGAGTACACCCTGATCCCGCGGACCGCACCCGGCCGGCTGCTCATCATGATCCCGCGCCAGGGCTACTTCCAGATCGCCTACCTCATCCCCAAGGGCCGTGACCGCGAACTGCGCGGTCAGGGGCTGGAGGCCTTCAAAGCCGAACTGGCCGCATTGATTCCGGAGGCCGACGTCTCGGCGCTGCAGTCGATGGACGACGTCAAGTTCCTCGATGTCAAACTCAATCGGCTCAAGCGCTGGCACACCGACGGGCTGCTGTGCCTCGGCGACGCCGCGCACGCGATGTCCCCGGTCGGCGGTGTCGGCATCAACGTCGCGGTGCAGGACGCGGTGGGCGCCGCGACGCTGCTGGCCGAGCCGCTGCGCCGCCACGACGTCACCGACGCCCACCTTGCCGGCGTGCGGCGGCGCCGGCTGCCGCCGGCCGCGCTGACCCAGGCCGTCCAGCGGGTGATGCACCGCCAGCTGGTCGGGCCGATCCTGCGCGGTGAGAGCGGTGACCCGCCGGCGGTTCTGGTGGCGGCGCTGCGCCGGCTGCCGTGGCTGTCGGTGATCCCGGCCTACGTGGTGGGGGTGGGCGTCCGCCCAGAGCGCGCGCCGGCCTTCGCCCGGCGCTGACCGCGAACGCGCTAGCCGCCCAGCATGATCAGCCCGCCGTCGACGGCGAGCAGCTGGCCGGTGATGAAGTGCGAGCCCTCGCCGGCCAGGAACACCAGCACCGGGCCCAGATCCCGGTCCGGATCACCGAGCGCACCGCCGAGCGGAATGCCGGCCTTGATCTGCTGATCGATCATCGGTGCGGCCGCGGGGCCGAGAAAGTCCCGCAGCCGCTCGGCGCCGCGGGTCTGCATGGCCGGCGCCAGCGCGTTCACCGTGACCCGGTCCGACGCCCAGGCCTTGGCCGCCGATCGGGTCCAGGCCTGGACCGCGCCCTTGGCGGCGGCGTACACCGCCGAGATGGGGCTGCCCATCACCGCTTCGGCCGACCCGAAGTTGATGATCCGCCCGCCGGTCTTGCGCATCACCGCGTGCGCGGCCTGGTTGGTGAAGATCGTCGTCTTCAGGTTGGTGCCGACCAGAAAATCGATGTCGGCCGCGGTGATCGCGCCGGGAACACCCTGCTGCCACAGGCCGGCGGCGTTGACCAGAACGTCGAGGCCGCCGAGCCGGGACACCGCCGCGTTCATCATGGCGTCGACCGCCGCGGCATCCCGGGCATCACACTGCAGCCAGGTCGCGTCGGCGCCGTCGTCGGGTTCGGTCTGGTGATAGGTCGCAACCACCGCGGCCCCGGCCTCGGACAGCGCACGCACCGCTGCTGCGCCCAGCCCGGTCGCCGCCCCGGTCACGACGGCTCGACGGCCCTGCAGCGGCCCCCTCATCGGGAAACGGCGATCGCCGTCGACCCGGGGCGGACGTGGCTTACCATGACGGTCACGGTAGGGCTGCCCGCGTCCGGTGTCAATGCCGACGACGCCGACTGGGCGCGAAATGCTTTGTGCCAGTGCGACTATGCGAGGAGTGCGCCGATGCGGGTGGCCATGGTGACCGGACCGGGCAAGACCGACGTCCTGGAGGTGCCCGACCCGAGCCCCGGCCCGGCCGACGTATTGGTGAAGATGAAGGCGTGCGGCATCTGCGGCTCGGATGCGCTCTACATCGCGATGGGCGGCCTGCCGCCGCGGAACGGCCGGATGCCACTGGGCCACGAACCGGCGGGCGAGGTCGTCGAGGTCGGGCGTGACGTCACCGGTCTCACGGTGGGCGACCACGTGGTGATCAACCCGATGGCCGCCCCGCACGGGGTCATCGGCAACGGCGGCGCGAGCGGTGCGCTCGCGGAGTATCTCCTCATCGAGAACGCGGTACGGGGCACCAGCCTGGAGGTCATCCCCGCCGACGTCCCGTTTCGGGTCGCCGCCCTCAACGAACCGATGGCCGTCGCCCGGCACGGGGTCAACCAGACCCGGCCCAAGCCGTCGGACAAGGTCGTCGTGTTCGGCGCCGGGCCGATCGGACTCGGCGCCACCATCGCCTACAAGTCGGTCGGCGTCGATAACGTGGTCGTCGTCGACCTCATCGGCTCTCGGCTGGACAAGGCACTGGAGGTCGGTGCCGACGCGGTGGTCAACGCCCGCGACGAGGACGTCGCGGAAAGGCTGATCGAATTGCACGGTAAGGGCGAGGCGATGTGGCCGGGAAAGTCCGGCACCGACATCTACCTCGACGCCGCCGGCTCGCCTGCGGTGATCGACACCGCACTGCGCGCGGCCAAGAACGGCGCCACCCTCGGCATCGTCGCCGTGCACAAGGAGCCGGTTCGCGTCGACCTGGTCAACCTGATGGCCAACGAGATCACCGTCGTCGGCTCGATGGGATATCCCGCCGAGATCTTCGAGGTGACCAGGGATCTGGCCGCCAACTGGGAGAAGTACGCGGTGATCGTCAGTCATACCTTCGGGTTCGACGACGTCCAGGACGCCCTGGGCACCGCGCTGACACCGGGTGCCGCCGACAAGGTCGTCGTCACCTTCGACTGAGCGTGCTACAGCCGGGGAAGCACCTCGGCCGCCAGCAGTTCCAGCGTGGTATCGGAGGCGCGGTCGTGGGTGAACAACACGACCTGGTCGAAACCCATCGCCCGAAGTTCGCCGAGTCGGTCGACGACGGCCGATGGGGTGCCGACCAGCCCGCCCGCCTGCAGCCCGAATGCCGGATTGCCGAAACGCTTTTCGGCCACCTCACGCACCGAGTCCAACGATGCGTCGTCCGGGGCCAGTGCCAGCACCGCCTCCACCGACATCACGATCTCGGCGGGGTCGCGGCCGATCTGCTCGCACAGCGAGCGCAGCACCGCCAGCTTGTGCTCCATCTCGCCCAGCGCGTACGTCGGCACGTTCCACACGTCGGCGTAGCGCGCCACCAGTGGCAGGGTGTATTTCTCGCCGGAGCCGCCGACGATGACTGGCGGACGCGGACGTTGCACGGGACCCGGCTTGATCGGCATGTCGCGTACGACGTAATGCGTTCCGTCGAAGTCGATCCGCTCCTCGGTGAAGGCCTGCACCAGGATCTCCAGGGTTTCCCGCAGCCGCTCGCTACGGCTGGCGAACGAGCCCCACGGTAGGCCCATCCGCTGGTGCTCGTCCTCGATGGACCCGCTGCCGATCCCCAGTTCCAGCCGGCCACCCGAGATCTGGTCCAGGGTGGTCGCCATCTTGGCCAGCACCGCGGGATGCCGAAATTGGTTGCACAGCACCAGGTGCCCGACCCGCAACCGCTCGGTGCGGCTCAGCAGGGCAGTGGCCAGCGTCCAGGCCTCCAGCGAGTCGATGCCCGGAACCCCGGGTCCGTACATGTGGTCATAGAGCCACAGCGAGCCGATGCCGAGTTCCTCGCAGCGCTGCGCACGATGCAGGACGTCGGTGAAGGTGAAGCCCATCTGTGGGACGTACACCCCGACGTCGAGACGCGTCACTGCTTGATGCCGACGGCGTGGCGCAGCTGCGACAGGAACTGATCGGCGTCGTCGCTGCGAACCACATAGTGCGACACCGCAACCCGAATCGCGGTGGCCGCCTTGAGCGCTGCATTCGGTCCGGTGAGCAGTCGCTCCAGCCGGGCCCGCATGATGGGCAGGATGCTCGACAGCTGCGCGATCACCACCTCGGGCTCGATGTCGATCAACCGCACCCCGGAATAGGACTGCTGATACGACACGATGAACTGCAGCGCGGCATCGAGTTTGTCGGCGCCCCGCAACCCGGCGGTCGCGCGGCCGATTCCGCTGTCGAACATGTGCCGTTCGTAAACGCTGAACGCGCGCAGCAGTTCCTCCTTCGAGGCGAACCACCGGTACAGCGTCGGTCGGGAGACACCCGCCTGCAGGGCGACCTCCGAGAGGCTGAGCTTGGTCTGCCCGTTGCGCGCGAGCACTTCGGCGGTGGCCTTCAGGATGCGGTTCCGCGACGACGTCTCGTCCTCGTCGGGTACCGCGGCGCTTCCGGCCGGCGCTTGGCTCACCTATACAGGATTACAGGTCGAGGCCGATGTGTCACGCCGGTTGGCGCATCCGAGGCCCGCACACTGTATTTACAAAATGTGGGCAAAGTGTCACGCTGTGCTCGTGCCCGACGAACGGTTCAGCCCGCACGACATCACCTCGCGGCGGTTCTGGGGACAGACCTTCGACGTCCGGGACCAGACCTTCTCCGAACTGCGGGCCACCCCGGGACTCAGCTGGCACCCGCCACTTCCGTCGGTGTTCGACCATGCTGAGCCGGGGTTCTGGGCACTCACCCGCCGCGCCGACATCGTGCACGCCAGCCTGCATCCGGAGTTGTTCAGTTCGGCCCGTGGTATCGCACTGGATCCCATGCCCGCCGAGCTGCAGCGCTTCGCAACGTTCTTCCTGATGATGGATCCGCCCCAGCACACCTTGTATCGCCGGCTGATCAGCGCCGCTTTCACCCCGCGTCATGTCGCCCAGATCCAGGAGCAGGTCCGCAAGAACGCCGCCGCGGTGGTCGACGAACTCGTGGGCGCCGGGGAGGTGGATTTCGTCGCCGCGTGCTCGGCCCGGCTGCCGATGATGACGATCTCCGAGATGCTCGGGGTGCCGACCGACCAGCGCGAGGCGGTGGCCAAGGCCGCCGAGAAGTTGTTCAGCATGAGCGACGACGAGTACAGCTCGCTGGAAGAGCGCGCCGAGGCCACCGTCAATGAGATATTCCTGCTGGCCAACACCGGGATCGAGCTGGCCAGATTCCGCCGCCGCCATCCCGCCGACGATCTGATGACCGCCATCGTCGACGCCGAGGTGGACGGGCACCGTCTCACCGACGAGGAGATCGGCGCCTTTTTGATCCTGCTCGCGTCGGCGGGCAACGACACCACCAAGCAGACCACCTCGCACGCCATGCTGGCCCTGGCCGCCCATCCCGAACAGCGGGAGTGGCTGACGGCCGACTACGAGGCCCGGATCGGCCCGGCGGTCGAGGAGTTCATCCGTTGGGCCACCCCGGTGCTGCAGTTCGCCCGCACCGTCACCGAGGACACCGAACTGGCCGGCCAGCCGTTGCGGGCCGGCGACAAGGTGGGGCTGTTCTACTGCTCGGCCAACCGTGACGAAGCCTCCCCGGACACGGTGAAGTCCCCCCCTTCACCGTGTCCGGGTAGCCGGGTCGCGCGCGTTGGCCCGCCCGACCACGAATGTCAGAAAGGGGCACCAGGCGATGGCGCGGATACCGGCGTTCACGACGCGGCCCGGACCCGATCATGCGGGTCCGTCCAACATTGCGGCGCTGTCGACGACGACCGAAGGCCTGTGGCTGCTCCAGGCACTGTGCGGGATCGAGACCCTCCCCGCGGTGCTGGTCACCCGGCCCTACATCGCCGACGTGGGACCGCCGGCGTCGCATCCCGGCCTCGACGCACTGCGCGACGCCGGTGCGCTTTTAGCCGGTGACCACCACGAGGTGCACCCCCAGATCCGGGGCTGGCTCGAGACTTTGGGTGCCCCCGACATCGTGCTGGGCGCCATGATCGAGCGCCGAAGCCCGACCGGCGCAGCCCACCACTTGCGGATCGCGATCGCGCGGCGTGGCGCGATGACCGTCGCGGCCACCCGCCACGACCAGGACATCACCGTCGAGAATTTGGGGGCGGTGCCGACCATGCGGGCACTGCTCGCCCGGATGCTGCCGCTGTGCGGCCCGGACACCGCACCCGCTGATTTCGAGACGATCATGGTGCCCACCGCTGACTTCCTCGACGGACTCACCCAGGTGGTCAACGGCGAGCACACCCCCAAGGTCGCGCTGGGACGGCTCGGCCTGACCGCCGGGCAGCAACGCGTTCTCACCGCCGCTGCCGACAGTCCCCTGATGGAAATGTCGCTGGGGATCATCCGCCACGACACCACCGGCGATCAGGTGGGGATCGCCGCGGTGGCGATCACCGACACCGTCGAGGGGCGTGTGGTCACCGGACCGGTGCGTAGCGAGTCCGGGCAGTGGTGGACGAGCGTCACCCCTGGAACGCTCGCCGCCGGCGCCAGCGCCTTGACCAACCTGCTGGGCACGGTCGGGCTGAGCGACTGGTACGGCCACGACCGTTCGACCTAGATCCGCGGCCGGCGGCGAGGTTGAACAGTCCGGCAACCCCCTGTTGCATTACACACTTGGTATGTTCACTAGGTGACTGATAGTGTTTATTTTCAGTTGCGTTTTGGGCAGGGGAAGGTAGGGATCAGATGGCCGCCGGGATGGGGAAGACTGCGCCATGAGTAACGAGAACGACTTTTACGCCCGCTACCTCAACCCTCCCGCACGCGGTGAGCGTGAGGACTCCGAGTCGGTGGACCCCGTGCGCGAACAACCCCGGGCTGACGATGAGGACGACGACACCGGCGGTGCGGCACATTCCGCCCCGCCGCGCGACCACAACGGTCATCGCGCACCCGAAAGCCAGGACAGCTACCCTCCACAGACCTCCCCTCCGGCGCAGCCGTACCTGCGCCAGGAGCAGGACCAGCCGGGGCAGCCCGAACCGCCGCCGATGGACAGGCGATACCCGCCGAGAGATCAGGGAGACCCGACCCACCAGGATCGGCCCGCCCCGCCCCGGCGCGACTGGGAGCGGCAGTACCCGCCGATGAATCGGCACGAAGAACCCCCACCGCCGTACCCGCCGCACCCGGGCCCGCAGTATCCGGTGACGGATCGCCAAGGGACAGAACCGCGCCCACCGCACTACCCGCCCCGGCAAGGCCCGCCCGGCGTTGCGCTACCGCCGCCCCCCGCCGTTCCTGCCGATGCCCCCGAGCCTGATGCCGGGCGCAACCGCGACAGCGCTGCGCGCAGCCTGCCGAGCACCTCGGTGGGACAGATGCGGGCGCAGGTGCGCCAGGCCGATCTGGTCCGCCCCTACAAGCCCATCCCCGAGATCGGGTGGCGCAAGAAGTTGCATCAGCTCACGCGGATCAACGCCGGGGTCGGGCCGGCAGAGCGGGAGTGGATCGACCTCAAGCGGCGACTCGGGGTCAATCTGCGGGGCACCTACCTCATCGCGATCATGCAGCAGAAGGGCGGGGCGTCCAAGACGACCTCCACGATCGGGCTGGGGGAGGCGCTGGCGCGCTACCGCGACGACAAGGTCGTCGCGATCGACGCCAACCCGGCCAACGGCAACCTGGCCAGCCGGGTGGACGAGCCGAGCACGGAAACCTGGCGCAGCCTCATCGCCGATCCGCACCTGGTGTCCTACAGCGATTTCCGGCACTACCTCGGCAAGGACACTTCCTCCGGGCTTGAGGTGCTGGGCAGCGACATCGGCGATGACGTGATGACCGGGATGAACCTGATCCAGGCGTGGGACAAGCTCTCACGGCAATACCCGATCGGGTTGATCGACTGCGGCAATCAGATGCGCGACGATCTCACGGCGGCGATCCTGTCGCGGGTGGATGCGGTGGTGGTGGTGTCCACCACCCGCTACGACGGGGCCGCGGGGGCACAAGACACCCTGAATTGGCTGATCTCCCACGGCTATCCGCATCTGGTCCGCTCCGCGGTCATGCTGATCAGCAACGTCAACCGGGTCACGGCCGACAAAGCCGTGCGCAACCTGCATGAGGATTTCGAGCGGGTGTGCCGGGCGGTGCACGACATCCCCTACGACCCGCACCTCAGCGACGCCACAGCCATCAATTTCGACCGGCTCGCTCCCGCGACCCGCCGGGCGTACCTGGAAGCGGCGGCCTCGGTGGTCGACGGCTTCGCCGGGGCGGCCGACAAAGATCCCGGCTATCGCAGCGGCAACCGGACCAATCAGCGAGGGGAGTGGCGATGACCGCGACGTACCAGCAGGCACCAGCAGGGCCGACCGAGGGCAGCGTGCTGCACCCCGCCGACCATGTGCGCCTGGCCGAGCAGGTCCGGGTCGCGGTGCTGTTCCGGGGCCGCCAAACCGATGTGACCCTGCCCGCCAACTCCGCGGTGGCCGCCGTCGTGGATTCGCTGGTGCGGGTGCTGCAGACCCGTGACCTCGAAGACGGCGAGACTGGGCTGCGCACCGCCGACGAGGACGGCATGATCTCCGCAGGCCTGCTCACCCTGACGTTGATCGACGGCCGCCCCCTGGACCGCACGCAGAGCCTGGCCCAGCAGGCGGTGGCCGACGGCGACCTGCTGATCCTGTCGGTGATCGACGCCGAGGTGGAGTTCACCCCGATCGTGGAGGCCCCGTCCTCGGCGGTGGCGGTTCTTAACCGTGCCCGCTGCGCCACGGTCACCGAGGCCACGACCCGGCTGGTGGCGGGGGCGGTCGCGGCGGCCGCGGTGCTCACCGCCGTGGGTGTCCTGGCGTTGGGGTGGTGGCGGGGCCTGGCGGCCGGGCGGGACTGGAACCTGTGGCCCGCCGCGGTGTGTGTGGTGCTGGCCGCGTGTCTGGTGGGGGCGGGCACCCTGGTGTGGTGGCGCCGCGGTGACCGGGTGATCGCCACGGCGTTGTGGCTGCCTGCACTGGTGGTGGTGATGGCCGCGGCGGTGATGGGTGTGCCCGGCAGGCCGGGCACCTGGCATGCGCTGCTGGCCGCGGGTGTGGTCGCGACGGCCGGCGCGGTGTTGTGGCGGTTGTCGGCGGCGCCGAAGGGAGTGTTGGCGGCGGTGACGATCACCGCCGCCGCGGCGGCGGCGATGTCGGCCGTCCACGCGCTCGGCACACCGATGACCTACGTGTGGGTGGCGGCCGTGGCGATCGCGCTGTGGGTGGTGACCAACGGCGCGGCGTTGGCAGGGCTGATGGCCGGCATCCCGGTGCCACCGTTTCCGACGGTCACCGGCAAAGACACCTTCGACGACGCCGAACACATCGCCCAGGAGGCGCTGGTCGCCGCCGAGCATGACGGCACGCCCAGCGTCGCCGAGTTGGCGCGGGCGGCCGCGGCCGCCAACACCTATCTGACGGCGCTGCTCGCCGCGGCCGCGCTGTTCTTCGTCGGCGGGGCGTTCGTGGTGGTGACGCCGGGCAGTGGCCGCTGGGTGCTGGCCACGGTGTACGTCGTCATCGTCGCCACCATCCTGGTGCTGCGGGGGCGGGCGTTCACCACCCGCACGCAGGCGGTGCTGATCGTGGTGACCGGGTTGGCGATGTACGCGGCGGTGGCGGTGAAATACACCCTCGTGTGGGACAGCGCGGCGGTGAGTTACTGGGTGGCCGGGCTGATTCTGGCGCTGGGCGCCCTCGGGCTGATCCTGGCCGCCATCGTGCCCCGACGCTCGTTTTCCCCGGTGTTCCGCAAGGTCGTGGAATGGCTGGAATACCTGCTGGTGGTGTCGGTTCCGGTGTTGGCGGTGTGGCTGCTCAACGTGTTCACCCTCGTCCGGAACCGCTGATGCACCGCCGGATTCGCACCGTGCTGGCGGCCTCCACGGCGGTCATGGTGACTGCGGTGACGCCCGCCCTCAGCGGCACCGCCGCGGCGATCACCCCCCCGGTGATCGACCCCGGCGCGGTGCCCGCCGACGGCCAGCCCGGACCCGATGAGGCGATGCAGCAGCGCTACCAGTGCCCGGACACGGGCCTGCTTCCCGACACCGATCTGGCGATTCCCGTGGCATCCCAGGCGTTCATGAATCTGCCCGAGTTGTGGAAATCCGCCGGCCGCGGGGCGGGGGTGACCGTGGCGGTGGTCGACACCGGCGTCAATCCGTCGGTGCGGTTGCCGCGTCTGCGCGGTGGCGGCGATTACGTGGACGGCGGCGACGGGCTCACCGACTGCGACACCCACGGCACCGTGATCGCCAGCATCATCGGCGCTGCACCGGCCGAGGGTGACGCCCTGGTCGGGGTCGCCCCCGACGTGGAGTTGCTGTCGATCCGGCAGTCCTCAGGCATGTACGTTCCGGCCAACCCCGGCGGCGGGGACACCGAGCAGGACCGCCGCGCCGGGACGGTGTCCACGTTGGCCAGGGCCATCGTCCATGCGGCCAATGCCGGTGCCCGGGTCATCAATGTGTCTGTGGTGGCCTGCATCCCGACCCTCAAGCCGGTCGATCAGACCACGCTGGGGGCGGCGGTGCGCTACGCGGCGGTCGACAAGGACGCCGTCCTGGTCGCCGCCGCGGGCAACACCGCCAACCCCGGCTGCGCGCAGAATCCCGACATCGACGCCACCGACGCCGCCGATCCCCGCAATTGGGACCAGGTCGTCACCATCTCGACCCCGGCGTGGTTTTCCGACTACGTGCTCGCGGTCAGCGCCACCGACGCCGCCGGGCAGCCCGCGGTGGATGATGCCGGCCGGGAGATCAGTTTGGCCGGGCCGTGGATATCGGTGGCGGCACCGGGATTGTTCGTCGAAGGCGTCAACCGCGACGGCGGGGTCATCAACGCCACGTTCGACAGCCAGAAGAACATGCTCAAACCCATGAGCGGGACCAGCTTCTCCGCGGCCTACGTCTCGGGGCTGGCGGCCCTGATCCGTGCCAAGTACCCGCAGTTGCCGGCCGCTCAGGTGATCAACCGGATCACCGCGACCGCGCACTCCCCGGCGGCGGTGGTGGACAACCGGATCGGGCACGGGGTCATCGACCCGCTGGCGGCGTTGAACTTCGACGTGCCCGAGGTGCCGGCGCCGCGGGAGAGTGTGTCGCGGCCGCTCGCCCCGCCGCCCGCGCCGCCGCCGGTCGACGGCCGGCCCAAGGTGATAGCGCTGGTGGGGGTGGGGGTGCTGGCGGTGGTGCTGGCGGCGGTCCTGGGCATCGGTGCGATGACGAACACAAAGGGCGGGAAGCGATGACGACGACCATGAGCGACGCGGGAACCCAGGTGATGGTGGCCCAGGACCGCTTCATCCCCGGCGCGCATTCGGCGCTGCCCGAACGGCTCTCCCGGTGGCGGCTCAACCTCACTATCCGGTTCGTCATCATCGCCGAGTTGCTCACCGCGGCCGTGCTGATCGTGGCGTCTCCGGTGATCTGGTGGGTGGCGCTGCTCATCGCGGTCGCGGTGGCGGCGCTGGTCACGGTGGCCTACAACGGAGCCACCGCCGCGGGCTGGTGGCTGCGGTGGGCGCGGCTGACCCATTACCGGCGCAACGGCGCCGCGCGGCGGCGGCGGGCGGCGATCCCCGAGCCGTTCAACGCCGACCTGACCGGAGTCAGCCCGGTCGGGATGCGCTGGGACGGCCAGTACGCGATCACGATGATCGAGCTGCATGGGCGCCCGTTCGCCCCCACGGTGCTGGTGCCCGCCGGGGCCGACACCGTCGACACCGTTCCCGTGGAGGCCATCAGCACGCTACTGTATCAGTTCGCGGGCCTGGAGTTGGACTGCGCGGATGTGGTGTCGCTGAGCCAGCGGGTCGCCGACGACGGCCGCTACACCCCGAAATACGACGAGATCGTCGGTGATCGGCCCGCTGTGGGCGCCCGGCGGACCTGGCTGGTGCTGCGGTTGTGCCCGCAGGCGTGCATGGCGGCGATGGCCTACCGCGGCGACGCCGCCGCGGCGACCGCCGCGGCCACCGAGCGCATCCGCCAGTCGGTGGTCCGGGCGGGATGTCGGGCGCTGACCTGCACCGCCGAGCAGATGAGCGAGGCCACCGCCGCGCTGCTCGCCGACGGTTCCCTAGACCTCGACCGTGTCGATGAATCGTGGTCGCATCTGGACGTCAACGCCGATTTCGTGACCAGCTACCGCATCGCCGGCGCCGATCTGAACACCCGGCTGCTCAATGACCTCGCCACGGTGCGCAGCAACCGCACGGTCACCACCATCCGGGTGACCGCCACCCGGGCGGGCGAGGTGTCGGTGGGCGCGGTGGTGCGGTTCCACACCGCCGCACCGCTGACCCACCCGCCGCTGCTGGCGCTGCGGCCGGTCGCGGGACAGGCCTTCGATGCGCTGCTGGCGTCGCTGCCGCTGGGTAACCGGTCGCTGCGATTGCAGCTGTCGCAGCGCCGCCTCACCGACGGGGAGTTGCGGATTCCGGTCGGACCCACCGGCCCCATCCTCGGGATGACGGTCACCGGGCTGCCGTTTTTGATGCCGGTCACCGATGCGCTGGCAGCGTCGCGGATGACCATCGACGCCGATCTGGACGTGGTCGTCCCGCTGTTGCTGCGTTCCAGCGCGGCAGGAGAGGTGGTGTTGATCCACACCTCCCGGACCGACCTGTGGCTGCCGTTGTGCGACCCCGACGCCCGGATCAGCGTGGCCGGGGCGACGGCGCCGCACCGGGAACCCACCCTGATCGTCGTCGATGGGGACTCCCAGGAGATCGCCGGCGGCCAGCGCGGGCACACCGTGGTGTTCCTGTCGGGGTCGCCGTCGACCAAGGAGGACTCCGACCTGGTCCTCACCCAGACCAGCTTCGACGATGTCACGGTGAGCACCCCGACGATTCCCGCGATCCCACTGACGTTGATGCGTCCCCGCAACGAAGCCCAGTTCCTGTCCCACCTGGCGGTGCGTTAAACGATGGTGGGCGACGATCGGACGCTGAGCGCGTTGCAGGCCGCAGTCAAGGCGTTGCCGACGGCCCCCGCACGGGCCGCGCAGGTGTTTCGGCTGGTCACCTCCGATGACCCCACCGTCGCCGACGCCTGGCTGGGGCGGGTGGCCACCGGGGATCACGCCTTATCCACGTTGCGGGCGTTGGCGACCCACGCGGCCCGCATCGGCCAGGATCTGCGGGCGGTGCAGGTGCGCCCCGGCGATTTGGGGGCGCGGTTTCGCACCGACTACATCACCTTGAGCATCCACGACGCCGACACCGCGGCGCTGGCCTATATCTCGGCGCTGATCGACGCCGGGCAGTTCCAGGACGCCCACGACCGGCTGGCCGCCCTGCCGGCCTCGGTACCGGCGTCCTATGTGCGCGCGGTGCTGTACTCACGCACCCAGCGCTGGCCCGACGTATTGGGTGCGGTGACGGGATGCGCGGGGTGGATGAGCGTCGATCTGGCCCGCGCCGGATCGCTGCTGGAAGCCAAAGCCGCGGCGAACCTGAAGCTGCTCGACCGTGCGTTGGCGGCCACCGACCGGGCCGCCCTCGACGGTGACGTCATCGACGACATCACCCGCGACGCCCTGTTCTGCCGGGCGCTGGTGGTGCGTCACCAGGGCGATCACAGCGCGGCGCAGACGCTGCTGACCGAGATCGGGGTGCGCTGGCCGGGATTTTCCGAAGCCCAGGCGGCGCTGGCCGATCCCACCTACGGCCTGCGGTTCACCGACGCGGCCACCATCGACACCCGCACCGACCACTGGGATGCCGCGACCGCGACGACCGACGCCCAGCGGGCGGCGGCCTCAGCCAAGACGCTGCTGGCGACCGCCGAGGGCGACATGGCCGGCATGGTCGGGCTCAGCGAGGTCAAGGCGCGGCTGGCGCGGCTGCGGTCGGACTCCATCGCCCGGATCATCCGGCAGCGCAAGAACATCCCCACCCCGCCGGTGTCGCGGCACATCCTGATGGTGGGGCCGCCGGGGGTGGGCAAGACCGTCTCGGCCCGCACCA
>WBZP01000356.1_pt1 | contig 62755 bp, 40 predicted proteins | sample 5204301 | NCBI WGS metagenome assembly WBZP01 (sample SAMN12412401, study PRJNA552823) | activated sludge metagenome | isolation source: activated sludge from nitrification reactor of wastewater treatment plant... | place: USA: Pennsylvania | collected 2017 | reverse complement strand
TCGCGGTGGCAGATTTTCATCAGTTCGGCGATCTCGGCTGTTGTACGGGGGCGGACCACTACATCGGGCGGATAGACCAGGTTTTCCGTTTCATCATGGCCATAGGCATGGCGGCCCGCTTCATCCTGCAATACATAGGCTTCGCCCACAATGCTTCGGAAGGCATCAATATGAGCGGAAGTAAGTATGAATGTATTTGCTGGTTCCATGCCGGGTTTTTACAAAAATCGGCATTCATCCGCAGTCAGCGAAATCAGGGGATACCATTCATGGAAAGTTTCAGAAATGCGGGCAGAGAATATCCCGGCCGGCCGATTGCGGATAAAAACCTTTTTTCATCAGGTTGAACTCACGGGCACCCCGCGAATTATTAAAGTTGCTCAGCGGGGAGGTGGTTACATCATAACTGAACGTGAAGCGGATGAATTTGATTTCAAAACCGAGCATCGGAATCACCGCATCATTGTTCCGGTAATACAAACCGGCAATCAGTTGTTTATCGCCATCGCCCGACAGATTATAATTTGCATTCATGCCCACCATCAGCTCATGGGATTTTGCCTGGTTGGTGTAATATACATTGGGATTGAGGATAACCCGGTCGTTGATTTTCAGCAGGGCGTTGGCAAAAGCGATGTGCCGCATGGGCAGTTTCGTTCCTGAGTTTTCTTCAAAAAAAGTTTCGCGGGGTCCATTAATATGGTGGATCGAATAACCCGCATTGATATAGGTATTCTCATCCGGGAAATAGGCGTAATTCACCCCTGCCTGCATATCGAAATAGCTCACGTTGTTATTGATCAAAGTAACGGAAGTGGGCAGGGTATTGTCGAAAAAGCGTCCGTCGAACTGATCGGGGAAAGTGAGTTTGCTCTGATCGATACGTTTGTTGGCCCAGCCCAGGTTAAAGCCGGCGGAAAGCAGGCTGCTCATCCCCAGCATCTGGTGATAGGCGATGGAACCGTAGATTTTCGTTGAACGAAGTGACCCCGTTCCGGCCTGGTCGCTGAGCAGGAGACCGCCCACGCCCAGCCAGCCATTATCCAGCTGCTCACGGAACAACTGGGCATCACCATAAATACTGAAAGTTTTGTACGGTTGTGTGAGGATACTTGACCATTGATCGCGGAAATGCGCGCCGATCCGGTAATCCGCATCGGGAATAAAGCCGGTATTCGCCGGATTGGTGGTAAGCGGGGAATTGAAAAACTGGGAAAAATGAAGATCCTGGGCGCCGGCCATACCTCTGCTGAAGAGAAAGAGTACCAGGAGTACTGCATATCGTAGAGCCGGTTTCATGTTTCTTTTATTACCACAGAACCTGCCGGTTCGTTGCAGCGGTTCTGTTAAAGTTAATCAAATCATCAGCGCAGCAGTGTGATATCCCCGGTTTTCCGGAGTTTTTTTCCGTCGGTGAATTCTACATCCAGCGTATAAGTATACACATCCATTGGCTGCATTTTACCTTTAAAAGTACCATCCCATGCATCTTTCCGGTTACTGGTCTGGAATACCAGCTGGCCCCAGCGGTTGTAAATCCGCCAGTCCATACGGGCGATGCCGAAACCCGCTACCGAAATATTCCCGTTCACCCCGAAGCGGCCGGGTGTAAAGGCGGTGGGCACATCGAGCAAGGGAATCACGCGCGCTTCCACGGGTTTGCAGATCGTGTCGGAACAACCCGCGGCATTGGTGGCAATCAGGCACACATTGAAAATTCTTGATTCGTTGAACAGGTGAGCCGGGTTTGCTTCGGTGGAGAAGGTCCCGTCTTCAAAATCCCAGCGGTAGCTTACGGCGCCCGATGAAGTATTGATAAAATTAATCGGCCTGTTGGATTCTCCGGGGTTGGGGTTGGCCTCAAAACCGGCGGTGGGATTGGGGAAGACCGTAATCGTTACCGTGGTATCATCCTGCCGGTTACAGGTGCTGGTATCGATGGCCGTCAGCCGGATGGTATAGGTGCCGGTATTTCTGTACAGGTGGGTGGGGTTCAGCTCCGTGGAAAGCGGACTGCCATCCCCGAAATCCCAGATGAAATCTGTTCCACCCTGTGAGCTGTTTTCAAACACAGCCGTATAAGGAACACAACCCGTTTCTGCTGTCCGGATGCCGGCTATTACATTCACCGCCAGGCGTACCTGCCGGCTGGTACTGTCGGGCGCATTACAGAACGTACTGTCATCCACCTTCAGCCATACCGTGTACGTACCCGGTGCCCGGTAGGTATGCGTTACAGAGTTGAAACTGGTGCGCAGGGGCGGAGTACCATCGCCAAAATCCCACACAAACGTATTGGGCTTGAAATTGGGCAGTACGGCAGTGGTCGTATTGTTGAACAGGAAAGTGAGGCTTTCACAACCCCCGGTTTTGGTGGCAGTAAATGCAGGAAACACTTCATTGTTACCCACCCGAACGGTAATATAGGCCGTATCAGCAATATTGCAGGTAGTGGAATCGATCGATACCAGCATGAGCCGGTAAGTGCCAACGCGGGTATACGTATGGGTTACTGAGTTATTGGGAGCAATCGTTGTATCACGGGCTGTTCCATCTCCATAATCCCAGATATACCGTTTGCCCTTGGCGAGCGTATCGGTAAACCGGATGCTGAGGGGTACACAACCAACCGTATCCACAACGCCGTTGATGGTGGCTTTTACACTCGCTCCTACCCCGCCGAAGTTCATTTCAATTTTTACGGCTGCTTCGTTACAGGCGCCAGACAAGTTGCTGGGCGCCCACACGCCGGGTGTGGTGGGAAAAAAGATACCGGGTGTGTTGCCGCAATTCGCACAGATGGCCTGGTAAATAATACCATTGGCATCAAAGCGGCTCGTACCGCCATCCACATGATCCGTAAAACCGCCGTTCTGCCCGAAGAAGGTTCCGTACAACTGACTGGTGGCATCTTTTTCGAGCACAAAAAAGAAGAAGTCGTTCCGGTCGGTACGCGACTGCACAGCACCGGCCGTAATAAGAAACTCCATGCCACCGGTACCCGCATTTGGATATTGTTTACTGGTATTGAGCACACCGCCCCAGCCGGAAACATATACATTCTGGCAGCGGTCAACCAGGAAAGCCACGGGTGAAATATTGGGGGCCGGACTATTGGTACCAAACATGGTGGTATAGATATAGGCCGATAAATCCGGTTCGAGTTTGGCAATAAACTGTTTGCCCCCGGTATTGCTGAATGCCGCATTGAAGGCTTCCCAGGCCCCGGTTGTGGTACCCATGATATAGGGGAAACCAAATTTGTCAAACTGGATGCCGTACACGAGGTCAATGCCATCCGTGGAAATATTATTATCGTTGGTGCCGATGTAGGTGGTGCGCAGGATCGCTGAACCATCGGGCCGGATGATGGTGACAAAGCCATCGGTGGTATTGCCCTGGTACGTGGGCGCCAGTACCCCGGTTTTATCGCCGGGCAGGTTGGTGCTGGTGGTGCCCCCGGCAACATATACGTTGCCGTTAGAGGGGTTAATGGAAAGCACAAAACAGGCATCATTTCCACTGCCGCCAAAGAAAGTGGAAAATAAAACTGCGCTCAGATTGGTATTGAACTTGGCGATGACACCATCCTGTTTAATAATCGAGCCGCCCCCGCCAAAACTGGTTTGGATACCCGTATTTCTCACCGGGAAATCCTCCGACTGCGTACAGGAAGCCAGCAGGATATTGTTTTCGCCATCGAGAATCACTTCACTGCGGGCATCATCGCCGTAATTCCGCCTCGTTTCATACGCGCCATCACTCTGGCCGGGCACCAGCAGGGGCGAGTATTTGGACCGTATATTCACCCCGTCGTCTTCACGGCCACCCATCCGGATGGAACCTACGAGTCCCGTACCGTTCGGATTCAGTTTAGCCACAAACATATCATACTTGCCGGCGGTACCTACCATGGGTGTGGTAATGGGGAAAGGGATGCTGACACCACCCGGACTGGCGGGTGAATTGGTACGGCCTGCAATCACCAGGTTACCCTGCGCATCGCAGATCATACTGTGCGGCTGTTCATTGCCACTACCACCCATGTAGGTGGCATATAAGCGCTGGGATCCGTTGGCAGAGAGTTTAATGATGCCGATATCATAAGGGCCGTTGGCATCATCCTCCGTCCCACCGTTGAAAACCGTCTGGAATGCCCCCAGGGATGCCGGGAAACCACTGCCAAAAACTACGCCTCCCGCGAAGAGGCTGCCGTCCGGGCCCGGCGTGGCGGTATATCCCCAGTTATCCTTTGTACTGCCGGTGAAGGAACAGAAAATGAGGGTGGGGTCAATCACCAGAGTGGCGGCAGGATCATAGTCCTTCACTTTAAAGCGCACCCGGTTCTTTTCATCCAGTACATAATTGCAGGAGATGGTTTCACGCCCTGCCTTACCCACCTGGTAAGTGTACGGATACAATTCTTTCATCTCCCCTACGGAGGTAGAGATGACCAGTTCCTGGTTTTTAATACTCAGTTTATCTACCCCGGCATATTCCATCACGATATCGTTCACTTTCCCGCCGGGATGTACAATGATATCGTATTTGAGTGTACCCTGGTCGGCGTAGTAACGCACATCAATATTCGGGTACATATCCCGGTAAGTAACGGCCTGGAAAATGCGGCAGTTGCCCTGCCATTGGGAAGGATCGTTTCCGTAAATGTAATTGTTGTAGGTAGGCAGCATTTTATCCGGCACTGCCTGTGCCAGCGCGGAAGCGTTTTTGAACTGCACCTGGTAAGCATGTGAGCGGATGATTACCGGCCCAAACGGATCGGCTGCTTTTTCTTTTTTCTCTCCTTCGTGGTGACTGTGTCCGTGAATCCTTTCAGAGAGCCGCTCTAAATCCCCCGCATCCTGTAACAGCATCCGGAAGCCATCCTTCTGCAGAAAAAAAGCACCGTTGGAAATCTCTGCCTTAAACTGAACGGCTCTGTTCCATTGCCCCCTGTTTTCTACAAACTCTACCTGGGCGAACAGAAAATGAACAAAAAACAATGCGGTAATGGTGGCGATTAAACGATTGCTGTATATAGTACGGCTCCTCTTCAAGCGGGCGATTTTAATACAATTTAAAGAATAATAACAACAAACTGCTGCGGTTGTTGCGGGAAATCATCAGGAGATTTTACTCCAGGCCGTTTTTCCCTGCTCCACCTGCAGGTACATTTTAACCGGCAAATTGTCTGCCATATTCAGCTCTTCATCCGCTTCCAGCAGCCGGAATACCTCCTCTTTGCATACCTCCAGCATGGCTTTGTCCTGCACGATACTGGCGAGTTTGAAATCAATCACCCCGCTTTGGCGCGTACCTTCAATATCACCCGGACCGCGCAGTTCAAGGTCTTTTTCGGCAATCCGGAAACCATCGTTGGTGGCACACATGATATTGATCCTTTCTTTGGCATCCCTGCTTACCCGGGGCCCTGTTAATAATATGCAAAAACTCTTTTCACTCCCCCGCCCCACGCGCCCCCGGAGCTGGTGCAGTTGCGAGAGCCCGAATTTTTCTGCGCTTTCAATCACCATGATAGAGGCATTGGGAACATTAACCCCCACTTCTATCACGGTCGTACTCACCATCAGTTGGGTATCGTGGCTGGCAAAGCGCTGCATATTCACTTCCTTCTGTTCAGGTGTCTGGCGGCCGTGCACCATACTGATCCAGTAGCGGGGTTCGGGAAAAAAAGACTTCACTTCCTCGTAGCCCTTCATCAGGTTTTCATAATCCACCTTCGCCGACTCTTCAATGAGCGGGTATACAAAATAGGCCTGGCGCCCCAGGTCAATCTGTTCCCGTACAAAATCCATCACCCGGGGGCGCTGGCTTTCAGGCCGGTGCAGGGTTTGAATCGGCTGACGGCCGGGGGGCAGTTCATCAATCACACTGTAATCCAGGTCGCCGTAAGCCGTGAGCGCGAGGGTACGGGGAATCGGTGTGGCCGTCATCACCAGGATATGCGGCGGCAGGCTGTTTTTCTTCCACAGGGCCGCGCGCTGGGCTACGCCAAACTTATGCTGCTCATCCACGATGGCCAGACCCAGGTTGGCAAACACCACTTTATCTTCAATTACGGCATGGGTGCCGATGAGAAGATGTATTGACCCCTCCGCACAACCGGCAAGAATATCTTTGCGCTGCTTCCCCTTCGTGGAGCCGGTGAGCAGCTCCACCCGGAACGGCAGTTCCTTCACCAGCGCACGGATATTATTAAAATGCTGCTGGGCCAGGATTTCGGTAGGCGCCATCAGGGTGGTCTGAAATGGTACGCCATCGGCTGCGCGGGAATTACCGGCGGCGATGAGGGCGCAAAGCAGGGCTACAATGGTTTTCCCGCTCCCCACATCTCCCTGCAGCAGGCGGTTCATCTGGCGGCCCGCTCCCAGGTCGCGGCGGATTTCCCTGAGTACGCGTTTCTGCGCGCCCGTTAGTTCATAGGGCAGGCATTCACTGTAAAACCGGTTGAACAAATCTCCCACCGTTTCAAATACAAAGCCTTTGCTGAAACGGTGACGGGCGCTGCGAATCAGCCCCAGTCGCAGCTGCGCGAAAAACAATTCCTCAAACTTAATGCGACGTACAGCCTGCTGGTAATGTTCTTCGGAAGCGGGGAAATGAATATGGCAGCGTGCATCCCAGCGGCTCATCAGCCGGTAGCGGCTGAGCAAAGGCTGCGGCAGGTTTTCCGGCAGGTCTTTGGGCGTGAGCAACTGGAATAACGCGTACGTATACTTGCTGAAAGTACGGCCGTTGATACCGCGTGCTTTCAGTTTTTCCGTAGTAGGATAAATGGGATCCAGGAATGGCTTTCCCGCCGCTTTCTCAGGCACCCAGGGTTCCAGTTCGGGATGCACGATCTGGGGCCGGTTATTGAAGAAACCTACCTTGCCGAAAACGAGGTAGGCCTGTCCCGGTACCAGCATTTTTTCAATCCAGCTGACGCCCTGGAACCAGGTAAGTTCCAGCTCGCCGGTATCATCGCGGAGGTAGGCCACCAGGCGCTTCGACCTTTTTTCACCCAGCGTTTCAATATGCCGGATGCGGCCGGTGACCTGTGCATATTCAGTAGTATAGTTAAGAGATTTGATTTTTTCCACCCGCGTTTTATCCAGGTGGCGCAGGGGATAATGCTCCAGCAGATCGCGGAAATGAAAAATACCCAGTTCCTTTTTCAACAGGTCGGCGCGTTGCGGGCCAACCCCTTTGATGTATTCCACCGGGCTCAGTAATATGTTGGATAACTGGCTGATCTGAGATGCTTTCCGCAAATATAACGGCGGAAGGGATGGTATGTTCCGGGCTGATCTGCAAATCCCGGCATTTGCGGCGACGCAGTCCGTTCATCGGTTGTGCAGGTGGCGGCTGGAATCGACCAGGTGGAACCCGGAATGCTCACTGATCAAAACGGTAACCCCGCAGGAATTCCTGCACCGGCATCCGCTTTTTTCCTTCCAGTTGTACCTCCAGCAACGACAGGCGCCCGTTGGCACAGTGCAGGTGCAGGTATGTTTTCTGGTCGGTATAAAAACAGGCTTGCCCGTGGCCGGGTTCACCCAAACGGGTTTCAGGGGTTACCGGCTGAATCAACTGCCTGGAACTGCGGTATACTTTCAGCATTTTTCCCTGCAGTACAGTGAAGGCGCCGGGAAAAGGCGAGAGCCCACGGATTAGATTGTGCACTTCCTCCACAGTTTTTGCCGGATCAATCCGGCAGGTTTCGGTAAAAATTTTGGGTGCGTGGGGATATTGGTTAGCGGTTGAAGGTTGAAGGTTGACGGGATTCGGTTCCGGGGCATTGGTATGTGGGATCAATTCCTGCGGCATGGGTTGCAGGGAGCCATCGGCCAGGCCCTGGACAGTTTTCACCAGCAGCTGCGCACCGATCTCCTTCATGCGATCATGTACTTCGCCGGCTGTTTCATCTTCGCCGATGGAAAAGCGCTCCTGCAGCAGGATATCACCGGTATCGATGGCGTGCTGCAATTTGAAGGTGGTAACGCCTGTTTCGGGTTCACCGTTGATCACCGCCCAGTTGATGGGTGCGGCACCCCGGTATTTCGGCAAGAGGCTTCCGTGCAGGTTAACCGATCCCATGGGCGGCATGTTCCATACCAGTTCGGGCAACATCCGGAAGGCAACCACGATCTGCAGATCCGCCTGCAGGGCTTTCAGTTCTTCCAGGAAATCCGGGTTTTTCAGTTTTTCCGGCTGCAGCACTTTCAGCCCATGATCCACCGCGTATTTCTTCACAGCGCTCTGCTGCATCTGCATCCCCCTGCCCGCGGGCTTATCCGGCGCCGTTATTACCCCCACAATGTTACAGCCAGCCTGCACCAGTGCATCCAGCGAAGCCACGGCAAATTCGGGGGTACCCATAAAAACGATGCGGAGCGCGCGGTAATCCTTCATGCCGCGAAGGTAAACATTGCTGCATTTATTGTAAAGGCTGCACAGCCACCGGTACAGAAGCCCGCAATATTCCATCCGTCATTACCTGCAGCCGGTAATGACCTGCAGGCGGAATGCGCTGGAGTACAATCCGGCATACCAGCCCCGTTGCCGGAAGCCGGCCAGATTCCACCTGCCTGCCGGTTGCATCCAGCAATTGAAAACTGGCATTCCCCCGCAGCGTTACCGGCATCACCAGTTGTATCAGCTGGCTGTTAACAGGGTTGGGAAAAACAAACCATCCGCTGTCATTACCCGGCATATTAAGCGTGCGTTCCTCACTCAGCAGCTCCGCACCTGTTTGGGATACAAAGCGAAGCCGGTAAGTATACTGCCCTGGCTGCAGTTGCATATCTTCCCAGGCAGTTGAGCTGCCAGGCAGCCTCGTCATCTGCACATAGGCAGCACCGTTATGCGACCGCTCCACCACCACGTAAGCAGCCTGGATGGTATCTTCCAGCTGCCATTGCAGCCTGCCGGCATCATTCCGGATGACCGCTGAAAAGGCAAGCACCTGGTTAAACCGGCTGAACAGGATACGGAAGCGGTCTGGCGAGGAACTGGCAGGATCAGCCGTTACGGCAAAGTGGTATCGGAAAGTATCTGCTGCCGGTATTGGGTTCCGGCTCTGCAAAAGTGCATCCCATAACCAGGCAATCGTGTTGGGCGGCATCACTCCTTCCGCGAAATGGAGCTGCAGCCGGTACGGCTTCATCCGCAGCCGGGCTACCTGTAAACGGATTGTATCACCGGGGGCTGGCAGCGGGTTACTGGCGATACAATACAGCAGCTGATCATTGCGGATGGCAATTTCCTCCGCAAAATTGGCCATCTTTTTGAGGGCACCACCAACACGGCGGGGTAAACCGGTCGGTTCAAAGCGGAGCAATGCACCATCCTGCAGCGATATGCTGCTGTCGGTATTATAAGCGTACAGCTGAATGGCCAGCTGTCGCTGCGGCACCGGCCTGAACAACAGGTGATTGCTGCCGGCAACTTTATGCGATTCCTCCATCCGAAAACTGGTTGCCGGCCCTGCATAATCGATTACCCAGGCGGCACCCGACTGTATATCGCCATTATCCGGCAATGCACTGGGTACGCTGCGGTCATACACCGGCCTTCCCGCAAGGATACTCGCCGCAGCATTGTATACAAAACCTACAAATCCCCCTACCCCGTTGTTACCGGTAATGGCGGGGTCCCACAGGTAAAAAGCATCCGCGAATCCGGCGGCCTGGTTAACCGGATGCATAACTGTAGCATGAAAATTAATCGTGGAGGGATAGGCATTACCCACCACCCTGAAATGGCTGCCGCCGTTTACAAAAACACTCCCCAGTGGTTGGCTGACCGCTCCAGTATGGATCCGGCCGCGGGGCCTCAGTACTGAAGGGGTAGTAACGGCCGAGGTTGCCTGCCAGAGCGGGGTGCTGCGGTCGCCGCGTACGAAAAGCATATACCCCGGCTGATCGGTGATATGCCCGGAATTGAGGGTACTGCCGTCATTGGTAGCCGTGGGTACGCCGTTCCATCCGGTGGGTGTAAGATAGCGGATGGAGGGATTACCGTTAACCCCCTGGTCATAGCCATTGACAGCAGGTAACCCGAAAGTGATATGGGTGCCGAAACCAGGCCGGGGATTATTGGTACTGTTGATATCAAGCACATTGGTAACACGGGGCGCCCCATCCTGCCAGGCATCACTGATCCTGACATTGCTTCCCGGGGTAACCGGCGCCGTAAGTAAACGCCATGCCCTTCTACCGGGGATGTAGCGTTCAAGTACAAAACGACCGCCGGGGCCGTAGGCAAACACCGCACCAGTCTGACCAACCCGAGCTGTGGCGGTTGCATTACTGCGTATTACCACTTCATCGTTGAGTGTGATATTACCGGCAGAGGGCAGCAGGGCCTCATAGAGATAGAGTTTATCCTGCAGGGTTACTGCGCCATTGGTTATGGCGAGGGTTTTCAACGCATTACTGACAGCATCAGCTGACGGATCAAACCGGAGGCTGCTGCTCCCAGCACCTTGCAGGCTGATGCCCGCATCCGGCGAACCGGTAATCTGGCCCGCACAGGTAACAGTACCTTCATTGATGAGCAGGCGATTGCCAAGTGCAAAGCGCTGCCCGTTATTGATCAGCAGGCTATCCTTAACCGTAAGGTCAGCTAACAGCTGTACATGGTTACCGGCCGTGAGCTTCTCCACCCAGCCACCGGCGCCGTCCAGGGTTTGCAGTGCGGTACCGTTGAGCGTTAAGGTACCCCCGTTGAAAATTTTCCCGTTATTCACCAGGTTTTCCTGGAGCGTAAACAAAGTGCCCGGCATAACAGCTACCGAGTCGCCGGGGGCGATGTAAAACTGCCCGGCGGCCCGGTAAATCAAACCGGGACATACAACCCCCAGGCAACACAATATGCAGCTGATCATTCGCATCCTTACGGTTGTAAGCGGTTCACTTTATCTTCCAGGCGACTAAGCCGCTCCCGGATGGTTTCATTCTCCTGTTTGAGTGCGCGGTTTTGTTCATCAAGTTCCCGCAAGCCTTCCAGCAGCACGGGTATCAGCTTCACGTAATCAATTCCCTTGTAGCCGTCCGCGCTGATCTGTTTCACCATTTCAGGAAACACTTTCTCTGTTTCCTGCGCTATCAGTCCGTACTGCAGGCTGCTGTCGAACTGCCATTCAGGAAAAGCATCCCGGCGCATGCGATAGGTAACGCCCTGCAACCTGAGCAGTTTCGAGAGCGGTGAAACAATCTGGCTCACTTCCTTTTTATAGCGGATATCCGAAGGTGTGATGGTACCGGTAGCCAGGATATTTCCCATTACATGGAGTTTTTCAGCAGGCGCGCTGGTGCCAATACCAACATTACCGGATGCAATTCGCATCACAAGCCCCCAACCATTCGGAGTACCATTACCAAAAAAGCCGATAGCATCATCACTTTCCATCCCCATAAAGCCGGGGGATACGGTATTCGCATTGTTGTTCAGCCAGATGCCCGCACTGCTGGCATTGCTTCCGCCACTGCGTATCCGCATTCGTCCGTTCACATCAAGGATATAAACGGGGTTGCTGGTACCGATGCCTACATTGCCGTTGCCTTTGATCCGCATCAGTTCACTGGAGGCGGCGCCGTTCACCCCTGCAAAAAAAGCATGATCCGCACCCGTGGCATCCACCTGGTAGCGCAGGGTGCCGCCATTGATTCCCAACCCGTAATACTGGTGATCATTATTGTTGAGATCGTAGAGTACCAGTTTCCGGTTTGCGATGGTATTGGCAAACTGCAGCGGAGCATTGGGCGTTGAAGTACCGATGCCGACATTACCGGTACCGGTTATCCGCATTCGCTCGGTGAAATTATCACTGCTCCCATAACCAAAAGCAATATTATCGCCGGCTCCTCCGCAATACATCTGCATTACAAAATCCTGTATCCCCAGGCCGTAATGACTATTGGGATTACTTCCCCAAACGGATATTTTATTACCCAATGAAGACTGAAATGAAAGAGGCGCTATGGGGCTGGAAGTGCCTATCCCAACATTACCGGAATTATTGTTATAAATGTTCGTTCCGTTGTCTGTCCAAAAGCCGCCCGCGACGTTTACAGGCTGCCAGCTTCCATTTCCAAATACATCCGAAGTGAGTACATAACCTGGATTTCCTGAACCTTCCAGCATTTTAAAATACCTTGTTGAAAAAGAATCAACCACATTTGCCTTAAATGTATTGGTGCGCCCGGAAACGTTCAGGTTGCTGGTTACAAATGCGTTATTTGCACCCAGTATATCAGTTTCAATCCTGTCATCCACTCTCAAGGTTGTTTGTGCACGGATACTTCCCGCCACATCAAGCCTGTATTGCGGATCTACTGTACCAACACCTACCGCACCTGTTTTCAGAATAGTGAATGCATTTTGTCTTAGGGCTGAAGTACCATTGGCCACTTCAAAAATCCTGTCTGGCAAACCAGCCTGCAGTTCATTGTAAGAACCTGTTACAAAACTTCCGTCTATACCAGTACCCACATTGTCGCCAAAGCAAAATGCATTATTTGCAAAGGTTGTTACTTGCTTACCAAATGCAAAACTGTTTTCTCCAAAAGAAATGGCGCCAACCCCGCCTGCAAAACTGCCAGCACCGGTAGCAGCTGACTGGTTTCCATAAGCAAATGAATAGGGGGAATTTGCCCATGAATTTCCAAATGCAACTGCATAATCAGCCCTTGCCTCAGAAAGATTTCCTGCCGCAAAGGAATATAATCCCTGTGCTTTTGTCCGGAGCCCGGTTGCAAATGAAGCTTCGCCTGCGGCTTCTGTTATACTACCCAGCGCAACAGCACCTGCGCCGGAAGCCACCGCCTGGTCACCAATAGCCACGGAAGCATATTGATCTGCCCTGGTAAAATGACCTATCGAAACAGCAGCAAAACCTGCGGCCTCATTGCTGATTCCCATCGCAATGCTCCCGGCTTCCCGGGCAATATTTCCAGCGCCGATTGACACGGAGCTTATTCCAATGGGTTTCGGATTGTAGCCAGCTCCAAATGAATGAAAGCCGATGCTGTCCTTGTTCCAGCAGTTGAGACAATTTACATCAAACTTACCCGCAACCAGTGCTGCTTTTGGAGCATACCACATCAGGCGGCTGCCTTCTCCCGAAATTGGCGGAGGCGCAGGTGAGCTATAATCCAGTGATGAGGTCCCGGAAAAAAGTACAGAGCTGTCAACAACATGCAATCCAGCAAGCGGCGTACCAGTACCAATACCAACCTTTCCATCAGCCTTTACAATCATCCGGTTTTGGTTACCGGCATTAAAACGAATATCTCCGGAAGTAAATTTCGACAACTCAAGATTACCCGGTTCGTCAAGTCCCACGTAAGCCGACTCCGTGTTGGAGGCATTATCCAGCAAAACAGAAATACCCTTTTTACTTACGGCATGGGTATAATCAGTTTGGATATTGATTACACTGGGATAAGCGGAGTTACTTCTTATACGGCCGATACTAAGAATACCATCCTGCATCAGGAGGGTTGGCCGGTTATTATTTACCATATCGCCACCAATGCCAAATAAAATGGACTTTGAGGGGTTATTCCCCCCGGTGCCGTCTGCATAATTCCAGATATAACTCCGGTGGTTGGCGTTAGTGGCTAATCCTACGAATAAACCCCGCTCCATATTGTTGGCTGCCCCCTGATCAGGATACGATATCCTGAGGCCGTTTTTTCCCAACAGGTTACTGTTGGCGGCTGCAAACTGCGACTGTGAATGAATATCGAGGAAATAAAGCGGATTTCTTTGATTGATGCCCTGCCCGGTGCCGGTAATGCTCCATGCAGGTACAATACTGGTGTTAAATGCATCCAGCCCAAACCTGATGGCTCCGTTAATATTGTTTGCATGATTCCAAATCGCCATTTCATTGACATTTGATGGATGATGCCCCCAAACAAAACCTTTGTCGGCATTGGAGGTGCTGAACACATCAAACAAAGGCTTTGCAATCAGGCGCATTCCCTGGATCTGCGTTTCAGTGCTTATTTCGGTTGTGCGTATATCCAGTGAATACTCCGGATTCCGGTTGGAAAAGCCAATCCGGCCACCAGTGGCAAACTGCTTTAAACGGATTAATTCATTGCCACCGGCTACCAGCGATACATCCTTCGCATCCGGTGTACCCAGGTAGGTGTCGGAAGAAAAATTGATCGCCGCACTATTAAGCGGCGAAGGCGGGTTGGTATTATAGTTGCCCTGTAAATGCCACTTGCTGTCATCTCCGCCTACCTTTCTCCAGCTGTTGCCCGTCCAGAACATATAGGCGGTGCTGTCTGTATCAAAAACAATCAGCCCGTTGGCGGTGGGGGCCGGAGCGATTGCTATCCGCTGCGTGGCGGTCATGCGGGGTAGTAAAACCCCTTTGGTCGTACTGTTAATCTGAAAATACGCGTTGGGGTGTGGAGTAGTGATGCCTAAACCAATTTGCGCATATAACAACTGCGAACAACAGACGCAGCAGGCGAGCAGCGGAATTTTTAACATAACGCAGGAGTATAAGTATGATGAACTCGTTTTCCGGGGATATTGAATACAGCAGCAAATGTTGCGCGATACCTGAAAATAAACACTCCCCCGAAAGGTGTATTCTTTGCCTACCGGTCCGTTGTGATGAACCTCCCCCGAAGGGTGTATTTTTTTACCGGCATACCCGTTTGATTTTTGCTGCAGCAATTATTTCATTACATTGAAAAGGCAACAACAGATCAAGCACATGAAAACGGCCACCTGGTTAATGCTGCTGCTCAAGGCAGGTATGCTGATGGCGCAGGACAGCCTGCCTGCTGACAGCCTGCTCAAAAAAATCAGAACGGCAAAAGAAGACAGCAACCAGGTAATGATGCTGTTCCGGTATGGCGAATTATTCGAACAAAGACAGCCTGACACCGCCCTGCTGTACTACAACAAGGCCAAAGCACTGTCTGAAAAACTGCAGTATAAAAAAGGGCTTTTCACCTACTGCAGTTACAGTATTGTAATCCTGAATAATCAGGGGAAATTCAGGGAAGCACTTGACTTATGCAGACAAACGGCCAGGCTGTATGAAAGCAGCGCCGACAAAAATGACCTGGCCGCCATTTACATCAACACAGGCAGTGAATGGCAGTACCTGTCTGACCTGGAAGCAGCCGCAGCCAACTACATTAAAGCAGCAGGCCTCGCGGAAGAAACCGGGAATAAAAAATTCCAGCGTGTATCCTACAACAATCTTGCATCGGTATTCAACTCCCTGCAGCAATATGAAAAAGGAAAAAAATATGCAGAAAAATCGCTGAAGATCGCACTCGAAATGAAAGATGATTATGCGGTGGCCTCTTCTCTCATCAATTTAGCCACTTCGGAGAGTTTTCTGAAAGATCATGCTGCCTCACTCGCCCGGTTCAAAGAAGTGGAAATGCTGGGTATTAAAATGGATGATCCCATTATACGGATGGACGGCTGGCTCGGAATGGCAGATAATCACAAAGCCATGCGCCAGTTTGGGGAGGCAGAAAAACTGTATAAAGACGTTGTTGCATTGTCCGGGCAGCTGGCAGCACCTGAATACAGGCTGTACGGGTACATGGGGCTAAGCAGTTTTTTACCAGAGGCAAAAAGATATGCGGAAGCCAAGGCTGTTACTGATTCCGGGATCGCGCTTGCACAGCAGCTGGGAACCAGGCTGGAGCTGAAAGAGCTGTATCTGAGAGCCAGCCAGCTGCATGAAGCCACCGGCCAACCATTGCAGGCGCTTCATTATCACAAGCAATTTGTATCGCTGAACGATTCACTGATCAATGAAAAGAACACGGCGAATATTAACCTCCTGGAAATAAAATTTGAAAGCGGTCAAAAAGAAACGCAGATAAAGGCACTGGAAGCAGAGAAAAAAATTAACCAGCTGCAGCTGCGTCAGCAAAGCACTTTTAATTATATCCTGCTGGGCAGTGCGGCAGGTATTTTACTGATAGCCCTGCTTGCCCGCCGGAATTATCATCACAAACAGCAACTGCAGCAGCAGCGTATTGCCGAACTGGAGAAGGAAAAACAACTCCTGGCTACCGAAGCGGTATTACAAGGACAGGAAGAAGAAAGAAGCCGGCTGGCAAGGGATCTGCATGACGGGCTGGGCGGTTTGTTATCCGGAATAAAACACTCCTTTGTAAATATGAAAGAAAACTTATTTCTGACCCCGGAGAATGTAGAACGATTTCAGCGGGGAATCGATATGCTCGATACTTCAATCACAGAATTGCGGCGGGTGGCACACAACATGATGCCCGAGGCATTGCTGAAATTCGGTCTGCATGCAGCCCTGAAAGATTTCTGTACCGGCATCAGTTCCAGTGGCACTTTAAGAGTGATCTTCCAGAGTCATGATGCGGAGCAGCTTCCCCTCAGCCAAACGGCCAGTGTAACCCTATACCGCGTTGTACAGGAATTGCTGAACAATACCCTCAAACATGCTGCCGCCACGGAAGCGCTGGTGCAGCTGAACAGGGAAGGATCAACGATACACCTCACCGTGGAAGACAATGGCCGGGGTTTCGACACCGGTCAGTTGCTGCATGCAAAGGGCATGGGCTGGCAGAATATCAAAAACCGGCTTGATTACCTGAATGCGCGCTTCGAGATACAATCAGCACCCGGCAAGGGTACATCCGTAAATATCGAGATGGATATTTGAATGCTCAATGATGAAAAAAACAGCTGTTTATATCGTAGATGATCACTTCATGGTTACAGAAGGCATCCGTTCTCTTCTGCAGCATGAAAAGGATATTGAGTTAATCGGTCATGCGCCGGACGCGTCCTCCTGTTTGTCATTTTTACTGACCCGGAAACCGGACGTGATACTTATGGACATCAGTTTGCCTGACCAGTCCGGGGTGGAGCTCTGCAAGGAAGTAAGGGAAAAATACCCTTCCGTTTTTGTAATAGGCCTCAGCACTTTCAACCAGTTTACCTTTATCAGTACACTGATGGAAAACGGTGCCAGCGGGTATTTGTTAAAAAATGCTGACCGGGAAGAAATCACCGAAGCAATACGCCTGGTAGCGAAAGGAAAAACCTACCTGAGTGACCAGGCCGCCTCCACACTGAAAAAGGCCGCAGAGCAGCAGTCACCGGTACTCACAAAAAGAGAACATGAAGTTCTGAAACTGATTGCCGATGGATTCACCAACCCGGAAATTGCCGACAAACTCTTTCTGAGCCTGAGTACCGTGGATACGCATCGCAAAAGCCTTATGCGTAAACTGCAGATTAAAAATACAGCCCTGCTCATCCGGTACGCACTGGAAAACAAATTAATCGGATAAAAAATATCCGGGAAACCGGATGAACCCCTTTCACTTAAGCCGGTAACTTAATCTTGCTGTTTACGCTTTGCAAACCTGAAATACCAGGTAGCCAGGGCAGCATACCTGAATTGTGTGCCAGGCATATCTGCCGCGAGGTATGCGTTGACTGCCGCTATCCGGGATCGTATCCATCCGGGCGATGCCTGCAGTCCGCCATTGTACAAAAGCGCAAACCACTGCATCTGTTCTTCTTCACTCACAAAATGCCGGTACCTGTTGGCATCCCGGCAGAGCAGCACGAACGCAGTGAGGTAGCGCAACTGCCACCCGGGATCCTGCAACCGTTGCACACGCTGCAACCGGATTACTGTAGGATCACTGCTCTGGTATGCCAGCTGCAAGGGCGTAACGGCTGTTGCCGGTAGCCTGCGTGCAGCCTGCAACTCCACCGTTTCCGCAAAGCTGGGCTTCATCTGGAAAAGCCCGATGGAAAAATCAGCATAGTCTGCACCGAACCGCACATAGAGCGTACGCAAAGTTTCCGTTTCCAGTCCGTCACGCAGCCGGTTGTAACGCAGTACTTCCGGAAATACAAGGGACTGCAGAAAGCGGGTACTGCACCCGGTACGGACTGCTGCCAGGCTGAAATCATCGTTCCATTGTTCCAGTTGACGGGTGGCAGCTCCTGCCCTTTGTTCAAAACTGCTGTCAAAAAAAGACGGGTGATAGGCAGGAATAAATCCTCCGGTTACTAGCGGCAACAACAGGCAGAGCAGCCAGCGCCTCCGTTTACAGTACCTTTTTACAGAGATACACCTCTTTAGCACCGCTTTCATTGGTATATACATTAAAATAGTACACAGCCGTTTCATTGTTCAGCGTCAGGAAACGAGGAAATAAAACATCCTTCAAACTCTCTTCGGTACCATTGCCCCGGTAGATAACACCGTTTTCATAGTACAGGGATTTGGACAGGTCGGAGGTAAGATAGAGCAGATTCCTGTTGCGGATGGGCACTTTAAAATTAGCTGCTTCCTGGCCGTTCACCATCAGCTGGGTAGGACTTTGTGCGGGAATGGAAATAATATCACCCTTATCATTCAGAATAGGTCTCGGGCTGTTCCCTGCATAGAGGTCTGCCATATTACCGGATTCCTTTTTACCGGCTGAGGAAATTGTGAGCACCTGCTGCGATTGCTGGTCCATCACCGTGGCCATACAATGGGTGAAAGAATTGTTTATGGTAAACCGGAGCGGCAACGACATACCGCCCTCGCCCGCCCGCAGATTCAGACTGCCTTCATTCACCAAATACACATTACCCATGCCCATCTGAGCCATCATGGGTGTTTGTCCGCCGTTGACCACCACCGCAAAGAATTTTTTCTTGTCAGGCGACACCAGCATTTTGGAAACATAATCATAGGGTCCGTAATTTTTACCTTTGAATACGATGAACAGTTTACCGTTGATGGTTTTACTGTACTGGAGTGCAACCGGATCTTTCCGTTCATTCCCCATACTGATTTCATCATCTGGATTATCTGTGGACGCTTCCATCGTACGGCTCAGACTGGCCATCGGCGCTTCCTTAAAAGGACCTGTACGGGCACCGTTCTCTACCAGAAAGTACTCATATTTTTTATTCTGAATAACGAAAGCGTACCGAAGTTCGTTATGATAACCTGATATACTGGTTTCGTCATAAAGAAAACGCTCATCCTTTTCCAGGGTAAATACCGGCTTACAGTCGCCGGAGGGTTTTGCTCCCTGCGAAGCAGGCGTTTCAGTGGCAGCGGGCTTCGCTTCGGGCTGACCGGTATTGCTGTTACCGGAGCCCGTTGCTTTATTTTCAATCACTTTTTCTGTTTTCTCTTTCAGTTTTTTCAAAAACTGAGCTTCGGAATAGCCGGCCAGCAGCAGGAAGGCCGTGGCAAGTGTAAGGTATTTCATATCGTGCTTGTTTCGTTTTCTGTTGTCACCAGGCTTTCGGGCCTGTGCGCAGCAAAGAGGCATTTATCCTGGTGCAGTTTAAAAACCTTTGCAAAACTCGTTGTTATTTATTTGCCGGTCAATCACCTGAATATGTGATTTTATCAGCAACTATGCTTCCAAGACGGGTTAAGGCCGTAAAGGCGCCAGCACACGGCTTTCCAGTTCGCGGATCCGTTGTTCCTGTTCGCGGATGGCTTCAATCAGCAGCGGTACCAGGCGGGCGTAATCCACCCCTTTGTATCCGCCCTGCTCACTAACGGCCTCGGGTACCACCGTTTCTACATTCTGTGCCAGCAGGCCGATCTGTCTCCCAGGCTGAAAATGATATTTTTCAAATTCGCCTGACCGCATTTCGTATTCAACGCCTTTGATCTGCAGCAGTTTCTGGAGCGGCGAGACAATATCTGTAATGTTTTGCTTGAAGCGCTCGTCGCTGGAATAGGTTGTACCGTTCACCCACAGGCTGCCCAAAATAGAAAAGGCAAAGGGGCCTCCCCGTTCGGCTTTGGCGAGTTCGGTATAACTGCCGGTGGTTTCCAGTACACCAAAGCTCACTTTCCCATTTGGGATATCATTCTGCAGCCGCAGTTCACCGCCATACACACCAATACCTACATCGCCGTAAGTTCCCCTGTACAGAGATATTTTAGTAAGCCCCAGTGCATTGGAAAACTGAAGCGGTACCTGTGCTGAAGTGCCATTCAAACCGATGCCAATATTACCATTGGCGGCATTCATAGTAAGACCCCACCCTGCACCGGTATTGCCAAAAAAGCCAACGAGGTTATCACTGGGTAAGCCCACAAAAGCCACATTAGCCGAGTTGGCCGCATTCGCCAGCCACACCCCTGCAGACTGCGAACCGGTCTGAATCTGCAATCGGCCATTCAGGCGTAAAGCCGTTTCCCCATTATTGATAAACCGCCCCCTTTCTGTAAAATTGTTGCTGTTGCCATAACCAACTGCCACGGCGGTGCTGGGAGCATCCGAGTATATCTGCAGCAACCCACTCTGTATACCAAACCCGTAATGGTTGGCACTGCCGAGTCCGCCATACAAAGACAGATGATTGCCCAACCGGTTGCTGAATGCGAATGAATCAACAGACAATTGTCCGCTAACGCCTGTATTATCGGGAAGTTTTGTATTACCGTATTTGGAAAGGATATTTCCCTGCACAATCAGGTTCCCCCTTGTTTCCAGGTCTCCCAGCGTAGTGAGTTTATCCCTGAAAATTCCGTTACCCACCACATCCAGTTTGGCAAACGGGGTATCAATGCCGATTCCCACCCTGCCTGCATTATTACTGGCCTGCGGAACCGAATTGCTTTCCGCCGCACAGATTTTAGCACTGCCGTTATCAATAGCGCTATTGGTACCCGTATACCGCAACATCCGCACATATATTATACTGTTAGGAGTCAGGTTGTTCCAGTTGAGCCCGAAAAAGGTACAGCCCAGCTCAGTAAATGCGCCATTGCAGGCGGTAGCGGTATAAGCCACCAGGCAGGTACCATTATAGGTATGATTGATTCTCAGCCGGCCGCTGGCTGGTACCCTCACTTTAAACCATACATCCCGAACATTGTTGCCAGGCATGGGGGTGATACAGGATGGATTGGGAATCGAGGGGGTGAGTGTGGCGCCGCTCCAGCTGTAAGCGGTAACAGGGGTACAATCCTGGCCCAACGGATCCTGGCTATCAACCGGGAAAAATCCGGCATTGCACGGCTCATCCGCCAGCACAAAGTTATTACTCACACAGATCTTAACGGAACCACTGGCAAAACCTGAGGTATTACTGAAGCGGCGGTAAACGCGCATATACACCTCCCCCCCGGGAGTTAACCCATTAAACTCCCGCGAGCTTTCCCCCGGAACATTTGTATACAGACAGGGATAACCATTACTGAAACTGTTGAAAACGGCCAGGCTGTTGCAACTGTTTGAGGTGTACATCTCAGCTGTATATGCATTTCCATCAGTAGCCGCAATCGTTACCCTTGCCTTGCCGTTGGAAGGCACCGTAAACTTATACCAGACATCCAGGTTCTGAAAATTTTCACACCAGGTATTACCGCTGCCGCTGCTCCAGGTGGCAGCGGTATAATTATAGGCAACGGAAGGTTCGCAGCCCAGGTTTTCCACCGGAATACCAACGGCACCACAGGCGTTGTCGTTGGGGGGTTGTGCAAAGCAATAGCCACTTAAAAGCAAGGCTGACAGCCATAAGGTTCTGCGCATAGAGAGTCTTTTATCAAAAATGACCAGAAAAGGTTCTCCGGGCAATCCCTGAAAAACAGGATATTTTAATTTCCGGCAATCTCCCCCAGTCAGAAAATCACCTAAACAGAGGATGGACTGTGTCCTGAATTTATCAGTCCTTTATACCGGCTGTAAAACAACCTCCGCATGCATATCAATAACAGTCTGTACATTCATAGCAACGGAATACCGGAGAAACCGGAAAGCATGAAAGTAAAATTGTTTATCACTGATGATCACTTCATGGTGATTGAAGGCATTCGTTCATTGCTGCAGCAGGAGAAGAGCATTGAATGGATCGGGCATGCTTCCAATGCGGCTGCCTGCCTCGCATTTCTGCAGCAGCAGCTACCGGATGTAATCCTGATGGACATCAATATGCCCGACATAAGCGGCATCGAATTATGCAGGGAGGTGAAAGAAAAATACCCTTCTGTATTCATCATCGGCCTCAGCACCTTCAACCAGCAATCCTACATTCAGCGGATGATGGAAAACGGCGCCAGTGGTTATGTACTCAAAAACGCCACCCAGTCCGAATTACTGGAAGCCATCACCACCGTGGCACAGGGTAAAACCTATATCAGTGATGAAGCGGCAGCAGCGCTGAAAAAAATCAGTAACGGCGCTGTACCTGTAATCACCCGCAGAGAGAAAGAAGTGCTGGAACTGATTGCAGAAGGACTGACCAACGCAGAAATTGCGGACCGTCTTTTTATCGGCAATACCACCGTGGATACCCACCGGAAAAACCTGCTTGCCAAATTTCAAACGAAGAATACGGCATCCCTGATTAAAATGGCGGTGCAGTTGCAGATGATCTGATTACTGCAGTGGAATTTCCACCAGTACGGAAGTACCGCGGCCTGACTGTGATTGGATATCCAGTTTCCCATGGAGTATCCGCACCCGGCTTTGCACATTTTTCAGACCAATGCCGCCGCCAGCCCTGAGTTGTTTCACGTCAAAGCCCTTGCCATTATCTTCCACCGTGAGTGCAAGCAATCCTTCATGAAAGCTCAGTTGTACAATGGCTGTAGCTGCCTGCGCATGCCGCACTACATTCTGCAGCAGTTCCTGTACGATTCTGAAGAGCTGAAAGGCCTGTTCCCCCGGTATCACCACCTCTTTTAATCCGATACATTCAAACGTTATCTGTAAGCCGGTGGCCGCCGCCGTAGCTGAGCAGTAATTGCTGAGGGCGGCTTCGAGGCCCTGCTGCAGCAGTTCGGCGGAAAACATCCCATGCGATACCGCCCGGAGGTCTTTGATGGATTCATCCAGTTGATCAACCGTGAAATCAAATTTAATATGCTGTTCCGGTGTCAGCGCAGCTTCGTTGCCGATGGCGCTGAGGGAATGTTTGATGCCGCTGAGCATACTGCCCAGCCCGTCGTGCAGTTCCCGTGCCATCCGGATCCGCTCCTGTTCCACTGCCAGTTCCTTTTCCAGCAGCTTTTTTTGTTCATAAAGCCGCCGGTTCAGGTAAGAGCGGATGATCAATACCAGTGAAGCGAGGAGCAAAAGAAATACAGCCAGGATGAACACCCGTTTTTTATACCAGGGTGCTGCAATAACAAATGTTACCGGCTTTGCCATTTCATACCAGTCGCCTGACCCGGCATGGCGCGCACGCACCCGGAAACGGTATGTTCCTGCAGGCATATCCATGAACCGGGCTTCCCGGCTGGTTCCCGCATATACCCAGCCGTTATTGAAGCCTTCCAGCTGATAAGCATATTCCACATCGGTACCACCGTTGATATCTACGGCTACATACCGGAATATCAGCCTGTTTTCCCGGGGTGAAAGTGCTATATCCCGGCTGGCGGTCATCAGCTGGTCGTTTACGAGCCATTCATCCACCAGTACAGACATCGGCTGTACCGTGGCATTCAATAAACTGTCGGGATGAATGTATAACAGCGTGTTATTACTTCCCAGCCATAGCCGGCGGCTGGAACTATCGAATAAGATACAGGGCTCACTGAAATAATCCACCGGCAACCCGTTTCTTTTTGTAAAACCTGCAAAATACTGACCTCCCGGAAGCAGGCAATTCAGCCCTTTGAGGGTACCTGCCCAGAGCCGGCCCCGGTCATCGAATGTAACAGAACTGATAAAATTACTCTGCAGTCCATTATCCATCGTATACAACCTGGCTGTGCCCAGGCGCAGGTTATAGGCGATGAGACCGCCACCATCCGTACCTATCCATAAGGTTTCCTTCCCGTCAAACTCCAGGTCATTGATCACACTCACATTCATACCGGCAGTACCGCTGACCGTATCAAAGCTGATTTCTTGAAACCGGTCGTCTGCGCGATTCCACTTCAACAGCCTGGCAGACTTGTTCACACCAAACCACAGATTACCCTCCTTATCATCCGTACACACCGAATAATACCCGGCAGAGAATTTAGCTTCCGGGCCACCCCCTTTATACAAAACGGGTGAACCCCCGTCTGCGGGTACCCTTACCAGTCCGCCCCTGTTATTTCCGCTGTACCAGTGATCACCCCGCCGGTCGCGGTATGACAACACCACCAGATCAGAAGCAGGAAAGTAGGATTGCAAAAAATCTGTGTAGCTGAATTGCTTACTGTGTGTGTCGTACATTGCCAGACGCTTGCCGGCGCCACTGAAAATGACCTGCCCGCCTGACCGGCTGATATCCCAGAGTTGCATAAGCGATCCGGCGGGTAATGTTACCGGATCCTCTCCCCGGCCGTTCAGGCTGAGAGCGATTGTGTTGCTGTAAGCGCCGGTATAAATCCGCCCATCCGCACCTTTCACCAGTTTCACCATCACAGATCCTTTAGGCACTCCCGTTAGCCGATCACTCAGAAAAGTGACAGCTCCAGAGCTTTTCCCGTACCGGGCAATGCCTGCTACAGTGGCCAGCCAAAGATTTCCATACCGGTCATACGAAGCATTCAGCAACTGTTTGGAAGGTAAAGACAACGGATTATCATCATCCGGCAGAATAGAACGGAATGCAGCATTGATATCACTTAGATAAGCAAGGCCCCCGTATATACTGCCGGCCCAATAGCCGCCTTCCCGGGCCGGTATTAAAAAACTCACATCATTTCCCAGCAATCCGCTGCCCGGATCAGATACACTCCATTTCCTGACTACCTTTCCCAGCGTATCAACTGCGTAAAGACCGGTCCAGAAATTAGAGAAGAACAGCCATCCATTTTCCCGGTCAAAGTGCAGAAAGCGCAGTATTCGCTGATGCACCGGCAAGGATAGTGCAGGGTTTAGTAAAGTAAAGTTGCCTGACTTCCGGTTGAAAATAAAAAAATCCCGATCGGTATATACCAGCCACCTGGCCCCATCCAGCGGGAATCCATGCACAAATGCACCTTTTGAAATGCCGGGAAGTACCAGCGATTGCCGGATCTGCAAAGCGGCATCCGAAACAAAACAGGTATCTTTTGATGAAAAAAAATATTCGCCCTCTCCCCGGTGAATGGCAGAAATCTTTTTGGCGCTGAACGACGCAGGACTGCTGCATTGAAACCTGCGGGTATCCATTTCAGTTACTTTGTTATCGCAAAGCAGCAGCAGTTTGCCAGGGCTTGTTTCAAAGAGTGCTGAAACATAGTTGCCGGGCAGCGAAAAACTATCAGCCCGGTTGTTAAAGAAGTTTCTGAACTGAGTGCCGTCAAAACGGCTCAGTCCTTCCCGGGTACCCAGCCACATATAACCGTCGGAATCCTGTAACATAGACAGTACCGAATGATCTGCCAATCCGTCCGCGGTGGAATACCTGACAAATGACATAGGGCTTTGCTGCCCCGGCAATCGAATGCATAAGAGCAGCCAAACTATCAGTGATATTGTGGTATAACGCAGAAAGGCATGCATGAGCCTTATTTATCCAAAAGTAAAGAAAGGCTCCGCACGATTATTGTCCGTTTCCCTGCGGACGGCCGCCCCCCCGCTGAGGACGCGGATTCCTGCCTCTTCCGGCATTCCCCGGGTGCCTGCCAGCCTGCCTTGACTGGCCGTGATGCCCCCGCTGATGATGACTGTGTGCGGAAGGTTTATACTCCGGTCCTTTCCCGATCTCTTCCGGCAGGGGCGCTTTCTCTACAGATTTACCCAGCAGGCGCTCAATCCGTTCAAACTTGCGTTGCTCCTTTTCACTGATGAAAGTGATGGCTGTACCCAGCGCCGCCGCCCGGGCCGTACGACCGATCCGGTGCACATAGTCTTCCCCGTCATGCGGCACATCATAATTGATAACAAGTCCGATATTATCAATATCAATTCCCCGGCTGAGGATATCGGTGGCTACCAGGATACTGATGCGCCCGCTTTTGAAATGCATCAGCACTTCTTCCCTTTTGGCCTGTTCAAGGTCGCTGTGAATTTCGTCTACGGGTAACCGTGCACGTTTCAGTTCACGGGTAAGCTGCTTTACGCTGAGTTTGCTGCTGCAGAATACCAGCACCGAATCAAACTCTTTCTGCTGCAGCACGTATTTTACCAGGGGTATTTTCTGTGGTTCATATACCACATACGCAAGCTGGGTGATTTTCTCATTGGGCTTGCTGATGGAGATGTTGATTTCGGTTGGGTTGTGCAGAATACGCCTTGCCATCTCCCGGATTTTTGGAGGCATGGTGGCGGAGAACAGCAGGTTCTGTCTTTTCGGGGGAAGCGCCTGGATGATGCGCATAATATCATCATAAAAGCCCATATCCAGCATCCGGTCGGCCTCGTCCAGTACCAGGTACTTCAGTCCGTCCAGTTTCACATACCCCATATTCAGGTGGGCAATCATTTTACCCGGCGTACAGATCACTACATCCGCCCCTGCACTCAGGGCCTTTTTTTCCTGGATGAAAGCATTGCCATCCCCCCCGCCATATACCGCAATGGAACTTACAGAAGTGAAATAAGATAAGCCCTCCATATGCTGGGCAATCTGGATGGCGAGTTCCCGGGTGGGTACAATCACCAGTGCCGTTATGCTGTGATGGTTGACCGGTTCAGCCAGTATCCGGTGAATGAGTGGCAGGAGAAAAGCGGCTGTTTTTCCGGTACCCGTCTGGGCGGAAGCAATCACATCCCTGCCTTCCAGTACCAGCGGGATCACCTGTTCCTGCACCGGGGTGGCATCTTCGTACCCGGAAGCTTCTATCCCTTCTTCCAGTCGGCTGTCGAATCCAAAATCAATAAATTTCAAAGTGGTATCAGTTATTTAATTCAAAGAAGGTAAATGTACGCATATTTCCGCAGACCTCCCGCGCAGGCAGCGACAGTAAGCTGATTATCAGCGAATAAGATTTATTGAAAAAAAAGGCTGGTGTACACAATAAAAGAAGTAGAATGGAGTTATACCAGTTGCATTTCGCATATCCGTACATACAAAGCCCTTTCTATGAAAACCTCCAGCAAAAATCCTCACCAGCTGGCTGTGGTGCAACAGGTTGCCAACAACACCACCAGCTGGATCGGGTTCCGACCCCGCGACAATGAACATGTGGTCACCGGCCAAACGTTCATCTCCCCCACTGAAGCCGATCTTGAATCCATCGAAGTCTTCTCCGCCATCATTACCAAAGCGGGCCATGTGACCATGACCCTGCACAGTTTTGACCGGCAGGAAAACTGCTGGGGCCCGGCCCTGGGCAGTGTTACCCTCAACATTCATAAAGAGGAGGCAGGCAAATGGCTGGCCTTCTGCATGCCCGGCCTGCATCTCGACAAAGGCAAGGCTTATGGCTTCCGCCTCGAAAGCCCCGATACCTACCTCGGTGTCGGTGAGGCGGTGGGCTCACACATGAAACCTCCTTTCGGCGCCGGGCAGGAATGGCAGTTCACCGACAAACACCAGGATGGCCGTTGCTTTTCCTATTTCAGCCTTGCCTTCAAAGTGGAAGTAAGGGCCTGAGATTGAAAAACAACCGGGCGGTATCTGCCTTTGGACAGCAATTCAACCTGACCATATTCCCATGGCCGGGAAAAAAGGCTGCTTGTAATCAGGCTGACACCGGCCCGGCTCCGAATTTCCACAGGATCATTATTTCCAGCCACCACCCAGCGCCTTGTACAACATAACGGTAGCGACTAATTGTTTTTTTCTGAGTTCCACCAGGTCGAGACTTGCCTGGATGGCTTTCTGCTGCGCAAACAATACCTCCAGGTAACTGGCCCTGCCGGTTCTGAACAATGTGGCAGCGATTTCTCCCGATTGGGTCAGTGCAAACACCTCTTCTTCCTTGGTACGATATTGCTTCTCCAGGTTGCGTATACGGGTAATGGCCGTATACACTTCTGAAAATCCGCCAGCCACTGATTTCTGATACTGATACAAAGCCTCCATTCTTGCAGCATCCGCTTTCTGGAATTGCGCTTTGATGGCTGCCCGGTTGAACAGGGGACCTGAAAGATTACCCAGCAGGCTGTAGGCAATGGATGCCGGAGTGGTGAACAACAGGTCGGGCCGGAATGCCTGGTATCCGAAAGCTGCGTTCAATTGCAGCCTTGGATAGAAAGCTGCACGGGTTGCCCGCAGATCGGCACCGGTTGCCAGCAGTTCCAGTTCAGCCTGGCGTATATCCGGCCGGTTACTTAAGAGATCCGCGGGAAAACCGGATGCGAGTGCCGGCAATACTGCCGTGCGGAACATACTGGTATCGCGGGAAACAGTGCCCGGGTAACGTCCGCACAAAAAGCGGATACGGTTCTCCGTTTCAGTAATCTCCTGGTCAATCTGCCAGCTCAATCCTTCCAGCCTTTTACTTTCCGCTTCAAACTGTTGTACGGCCAGTTCATTGATCACAGCAGCTGCCTTCTGGGTGCGCACCATCTCCAGTGCCTGTTCCTGCAGGCGTCGGGTGGAGGCAAGTATCTGCCTGGACTGATCCAGTGCCGTAAGACTGTAATAAGCAACCGCCAGCTCCGCCACCAGGCTGGATACGACCAGGTTCTTCCCTTCTTCACTGGCCAGCACCCTGGAGAAAGCGGCTTTTTTCCGGTTATTGAGTTTACCCCAGATATCCAGTTCCCAGGATGTTTGTAAACCCACATAAAAATCAGGCAGGTCCACCGGCACTATTTTTCCCGGCTGGATGAAAGTGGAAATATTGCCAGCCCCATCCATCGTATAAAGACCGAATCTTCGTATAGCCGTAGACGTTACCGCATCCACGGAAGGACGCAGTACGGAACGGGCGGAGAGCAGTTCTGACCGGGCCGCCTGCACCCGCTGAAAAGCAGATTGGAGGTCCCAGTTATGTAAAAGAGCGGTATCGATCAGACGCACCAGGTGCGTATCGGCAAAAAAATTCCGCCAGCCCGTTGCGGCGCCTGAAGTACCGCCTGACGAGAGCCCGTAGGAAGCAGGCAACTGCAAGGATGGCTGAACGGAGATTTTGGGTGCGGCACAGCCTGCGAGCAATACCCCGCTCAGTAAAACCGGTGCCAGCCAATGCCTGGATAATTCTTTCATATCAGATTGTTTCTGTGAATGGTTTCTCCTCTTTTCTTTTTGATTTTTTATACCGGTCGCTGATGGTAGCAAAGAGCACATAAAGCCCTGGCACCAGTATTACCCCGAAAAGGGTACCAAACAGCATGCCCCCCGCTGCTGCTGCCCCGATGGTACGGTTGCCCACAGCCCCTGCACCGCTGGCAAAAAGCAGGGGAATCAAACCGGCCACAAAAGCGAAGGAGGTCATGAGGATCGGACGTAAACGAACGGCCGCGCCTTCCACTGCTGCCTGAACAGGGGTACGCCCTTCGCGGTGCTTGAGAGAAGCGAATTCTATGATCAGGATCGCATTTTTCCCCAGCAGACCAATCAGCATAATCATGGCCACCTGCGCGTAAATATTATTCTCGAGCCCCATGGCCCACAGTAACCCGAAAGCACCGGCAATACCCGTTGGTAATGAAAGGATCACCGGCAGCGGCAGCAGGAAACTTTCATACTGGGCCGCCAGCAGCAGGTACACAAACAGCAGGCATACCATGAAAATATACAGTGATTCATTGCCCGCACCCGCCTGGTCACGCGATGATCCCGCCCAGTCGAAACCGTATCCTTTCGGAAGATGTTTAGCGGCCGCCTGCTTCACCGCATCAATGGCCTGCCCGCTGCTGTAGCCCGGCGCCGGCTCACCATTCAGCATGGCAGAGGGAAACATATTGTAGCGGGTTACCTGTTCCGGACCGAAAATTTTACGGATGGTTAAAAAAGCGGCTACCGGCACCATCTCGCCATCCGAATTTTTCACATAGAGTTTCATAATGTCATCCGGCCCGGCCCTGAATTCCGGCCTCGACTGCACCATCACCCGGTATAATTGTCCGAAGCGGATAAAATTGGTTGCGTATTCACTGCCCAGCATCGTTTGCAGCGTATTGAGCACATCCTCAACAATTACCCCCTTTTGCGCTGCTTTTACATTGTCGATCTGCACCATATACTGCGGAAAGCTCGCGTTGAAAAGCGTAAAGGCATTCGCGATTTCCGGCATTGCATTTAATTTACCGGCAAATTCCCGGGCCACTTTCTCCAGTTCCTGCAAATCGCCCCGGCCGGTTTTATCCAGCAACCGCAGTTCGAAACCACTCGAGTTGCCATACCCGGGCACAGGTGGTGGCGTAAAAAATTCAATATTCGCATCTTTGATTGACCGGGTCTTTTCTTTCAGCTGGGCAATCAGTTCCTGGTCGGATACAGAACGGTCATCCCATTTTTTCAGGCTGATCAGGTTCATTCCATAGCTGGCCCCGGTTCCTTCAGACAGCACGCTATAACCGGCAAGAGAGGAAACAGAAGCAACGGCCTCCAGTTGCTGCGCTGCCTGCTGGATGGCATCCACCACTTTCTCTGTACGCTCCAGTGTGGCACCCGAGGGAGTGGTGATGTTGGCATAAATAGTACCCTGGTCTTCGTTGGGTATGAAACCGCCCGGCACCAGGCGCGCGAAAAATCCGGTGAGCCCACAAAACAGGATGAGTATGGCAAAGGTGATCACCCTTCGGTTTACAATGAGATTCAGCAGGCGCTGGTAGCGGCCCGACAGCCCTTCGTACCAGCGGTTGAAGCCGCCAAAAAAGCGGTGGAGCCATCCCTGGTGAGTACCGTGTACCGGTTTGAGCATGGTGGCACAAAGGGCAGGCGTTAACGTTAAGGCCACCACGCCCGACAATACAATGGCAATGGCCATGGTGACAGAGAACTGTTTATAGAATACACCCGAAGGCCCGGGAATAAATGCCACCGGTATGAATACCGCCGCCATCACCAGTGTAATGGCAATGATGGCCCCGGTGATTTCCTCCATCGCCTTTTCGGTAGCCCATAAAGGCCCCCAGCCGGTCTGTTCCATTTTGGCATGTACGGCTTCGATCACCACAATGGCATTGTCTACTACAATACCAATGGCCAGCACCAGTGCAAAGAGGGTAATGAGGTTCAGTGAAAAACCGAACAGCTGCATGAAGAACAAGGTGCCAATCAGGGATACCGGCACCGCGATGGCCGGAATAAGCGTAGACCTGAAATCCTGCAGGAAGATAAAAACCACCAGCGCCACCAGGATAAATGCCTCCACCAGGGTTTTGATTACTTCCTGAATGGATGCATCGAGGAAAGCGGATACATCATAACTGATGGTGTAATCCATTCCCGCCGGAAAAGATGTTTTCAGCTCCGCCATCCTGGACTTTACATTGGCAATTACCTGGTTGGCGTTGGTACCGGGACGCTGTTTGAGCAGGATCGCGGCAGAGGGGCGGCCATTTTCTTTGGAGATTACATCATACTCGAGTGAGCCGAATTCCACCTCAGCAATATCCTTCAGCCTGATTACCTCTCCGTCACTGTTGCTCTTCACCACCACATTCCGGTATTGTTCCTCGGTATTGAATTTCCCGGTGTACTTAATGACATACTGTACCGACTGCGGATATTTTCCCGAGCTCTCTCCCACTTTTCCGGGCGCCGCTTCCAGGTTCTGCTGTTTCAGGCTCCTGATCACATCATCCGTTGAAATGCTGTAATTCGCCATCCGTCCCGGGTTGAGCCAGATCCGCATGGAGTACTCCCGGGATCCCATGATATCTGCAAAGCCCACCCCTTCAATTCTCTTGAGATCGGGTAACAGGTTAATATCGGCATAGTTGTACAGGAACTTTTCATCCATTGCGGTATCTGTACTGAGCAGGTTGAGATACATCAGCATGCTGTTCTGTACCTTTTCTACAATCACCCCGGCCTTGATTACTTCCTCGGGCAACTCATCCAGTGCGGAGGCCACCCGGTTCTGCACATTTACTGCGGCGATCTCGGGATCCACGCCCGACTTGAAAATGATGTTAATCACACTCGTGCCATCATTCCCGGAAACAGATGACATATATGCCATCCCGGGCACCCCGTTGATCACGCGTTCCAGCGGCGTTACCACGGCTTTCACACAGGCCTCCGCGTTAGCGCCGGTGTACTTGGTGGTAACGGTTACTTCAGGAGGTGCGATATCGGGAAACTGGGTAACCGGCAATTGGGTTAGCGCGATCAGTCCCAGCAGGGTAATCAGCAGGGAGATCACAATGGAAAGAACGGGCCGGTGAATAAACTGAGCTGTCATAGGTTGTTATCAGGGTTGATGAGCAGAATCACTGTTGGATTTCATTACGGGAAAAGGAATCAGCTTCGGCGCCACCCGGTCGCCTTCTTTCACCTGCTGAATTCCCTCATAAATAATACGGTCATCCGGTGTAAGTCCGGCATCCACTACAAACAGGTGCTGCAACCGGAAGGAAGGGGTAAAGGCTTTCATACGCACCCGGTTTTCTTTATCGAGTACATATACATAATGCTTATCCTGTATTTCGAAAGCCGATTTCTGGGGAATCACCAGCACATTACTCAGCTTTTCATGCAGCAGGATGCGGCCGCTGCTGCCATGCCGCAGGAGATGCTGGGGGTTACGGAAACGGGCGCGGAAAGCAATGTTGCCGGTGCTTTTATCCACTTCATTCTCCGTGGTTTCAATCCAGCCTTTTTCCGGGAAAGCCTGGTTATCGGCCAGCAGCAGGGAAACCTGTTGTTTATCTTCCTCCTTACTCTTTACAAAACCCAGGTATTCCTTTTCCGAAACATTGAAATAGGCAAACATTTCGTTGTTGTTGGAAATAGTGGTGAGTAAGGCGCCCTCTTCCACCAGGCTGCCCGTTTTCAATGGGATACGATTGATTACCCCACTGAAAGGCGCCCGTATTTCAGTAAAGGAAAGGTGCAGCTGTGCCAGGGCGATGGAAGAACGTGCTTCCTCAGTTTTTGCTTCCACTGCCTCCTTTTTTGCCAGCAGCATATCCAGTTCCGGCTGCGATACAATATTCTTCGACATCAGCAGCCGGGTATTCCTGATTTCCACTTCCACCGCTTTCATTTCAGCGATGGTGCTTTTCAGCTGGGCGTTGGCTTTCAGTAATTCTTCGCGGAACAAACGGCTGCTGAGGGTAAAGAGCACCTGGCCTTCCTTAACCGGCTGACCTTCATCCACATGAATTTTCTCGAGAAATCCCTTTACCCGGGTACGGAGTTCCACATTCTGCACCGACTGTATATCGGCCACAAATTCATTGTGGTAAACTGTATCCATTCGTACAGGTTGCACGACGGGAAAAGTATCAGCAGGTGTTTCATTACGGGAACGGTCATCCGAACAGGCTGCCAGAAAACAACAGGAAATGACCGTCAGCCATATCCCGGTTACAGGAATGCGCAATTGCATAGAAATAGCTTTAACAGGTATGAAAAAAGTTGAACGCTGCGGGTACGCAACAGAAAAAACCGGATCAGCAGGTTACTGAACGATTACCCGATTTCAGGAGGAGGAGTATGTATTTCAGATAAAATATGGCCGTACCCGGAAGAACCAACGGATGGATAAATGATCCCCTGGCAGGCTGGAGCCGGTTGAAGCAGGACAGCTTCTGTAAGGGGCACTTCATCTTCCAAGGATTCTTCAGCGGGCAATTCAGTTTCAGACTGATCCTGCTGTTCTGAATGAGGAGTGGAAGGTTGTGAACCGGTAAATGGATTAGCAGCCTTCAGTATAGTTACAGACCCCGGTGCAAGGCTCAGGGTACGGGCATGCAGGAATGGAGGATACACCAGTGTTAAAATCACCTGGCAAATCAATAATATCCATATCCTGCTTTTTCTCATGGGTGCGCAAAAGTAAAGAGATCGGGGCATTTCATCCGGTTCTGTAATACAGCAGTCCGCCAGGGCAATCTGGACAAAACCTTCCAAACATAGTGCTGCAAAGGGTTTTGAGATTTCAATCGTATGTAATTCTGTACCTGTTAGCTGATTTTTTAACAACATTTTAAAGAAGATACCCTGCCCAGCTTCATCGGGATGGCGGTCTGCCGCCCGGCAGATCAGAGCTTGCACACTGAAAGTCCCTCCCCATTCGGCCGGGCGATCGTTCCAGGCCATTTGAAAAACAAAATTGTATGTTTGCAGCATCCACCAAAACGAGCATGCAGTTACTGAACCGACTCAGAACGGTTATTATTTTTTTCTGCTGCAGCGCAGCCCAATTACTATCCGGTCAGTCATTGCCTTTTATTCCCTTTACTACAGCAAACGGACTTTCCCAGAACAGCGTTCATTGTATCTTCCAGGACAGCAGGGGTACATTATGGATAGGTACACAATACGGATTGAACCGTTTTGATGGACGATCATTCAGGGTGTACCGGCATATTGCAACCGACAGTCAATCGCTCAGTGATCCATTTATCCTGAGCATCAATGAAGACGCTGCCGGTTACCTGTGGGTAGGTACGGGTAACGGGCTGAACCGTTTCAACCCGCGCACCGGTAAATGCAACCGCTATTACCTGCAGCCCGGAGAGGCTGACAGAATCAGCAGTCACTATGCCAGCCTCCCACGCCATCCCGATGGTACGTTGCTGGTAGTGCATGGCGGCGGGCCTTTACGGATCAACCAGCAGGGCAGAACAGAGATATCTGACAGCAACCTTTTACAGTTGTACAAACCGGTTTTTGACAGCAGTGGCAGAATCTGGGGCTTTACCAAAAGCGGACAACTATTGAGCTGCCTGCTTCAATCTGAAAAGCGGGTACATTTCCGGCAAACACTCCTGCCCCCCACTTTACAGCATACTGCAGGTATCCGTTACCGTTGTACTGTAAAAAACGGATTCCTGTGGTGCTGGCCGGAACAGACATCAGGCATGATTGTACGATTTAACCTGCAAAGTAAACTATGGGACAGCCTCGAGCTGCAGGTACCCGCCCCGGTAAACGAACTCTATGTTGCTGAAAATGGCGCTGCCTGGATCTGTACCATGAAAGGGTTGTACCTGCTGCAGCCCGGCCAACGGTTTCCTGTTTTACTCAACCCAGGGGAGCTTCCGCAGAACGGACTCCCCGCCGGCAATATTCTTTGCGCGTATGAAGACAGCCATCAGAACCTATGGGTAGGCAGCGCCAGTGCCGGCATTGCTTACTATCATCCCCGATTCAGTCATATCCGGCTGCTGCAAACCGAACCGGTATCAGCAGTAACCTGTACCGCAACAGACCGCCAAGGCCGTCAATGGCTGGGTACGAGCACCGGCCTTCTTCTTTACAGCATGTCTGCTGATGATCCGGCTACCCGCCAGCAAATGCACCTGTTCAAACGGCAACGGGTAACAGGTGTGGCCATCGATGCCATGGATCAAATCTGGGTATCGCTGGAAAAGGATGGCCTGTATATTCTGAATTCTACCGGAAAAGTGATCAGGACATACCGACGTCAGGACAGTCTGTTGTACACCCGGGGTATTCTCTCCCTCTTCTGCGACAGTAAAAACCGGATCATCGCCTGTACTGAACGGGGATATTATATTTTCCGGAGTCCGGATCAATGGGAATCTTTTTACCAGGGACCCGACAAGCCACAGCCCACCGGCTGGTATACGCTCACTGTGTATGAAGACCGCAACCATCATCTGTGGTTTTGCAAACACCTGGGGGTTGACAGACTAGATGAAGACCTGCAGCCGGTTCAGCAAATCGAGAGCGGCACAACCCGGTCGCCTATACGGCGGAGTATCGTTACAGCCTGTACCGAGGACACACAGGGCCGCATCTGGCTGGCAACGCTGAATGCTGGCATCTACCTGTACGATCAGCGTATAGTCAGGCAATATACAATCACCGAAGGGCTGGCAGCAAATGCTGTATATGGAATCTGCACCGATTCGTCCGGACGGATTTGGGCTACCACCGCCTCGGGCATCAGTGTACTGGAGAACGGCAGCCCTTCCTTTTATACCTTAACCCGACGGGATGGCTTACCCGTTAACGATTTTGTGATCGGTGCCCTCCTGGCAGGTAAGTACAACCGGGTTTATGCCGGCAGCAGCGCAGGTCTGATCACTATTAATTCAGGCGCAATCAGCACCGGTCCGGGTACAGCCGTGGCGCAGCTGGAAGATATCCGGATCAATGACCAGAGTGTGGAGACACTCCAGTTCCCGCTGAAAGTCCCTTATGGCTATCAAACCATCAGCTTTGACTTTTCTGTGAAAGAGCCTTTGCAGCCGGCACAGATCATCTACCAGTACCGCCTGCTGGGGGCAGACAGCCACTGGATCAGTCTGCCAGTGGAACATAACCGCATCGCCTACACGCATCTTCCCTACCGGCGGTTACTGCTGCAGGTACGCGCTGCCGGATCAGTTAATGCGCTGACACATGCGCCGGTAAAAACGTACATACTGGATATACAGGCGCCATTCTGGAACAACAACTGGTTCCGGCTGTTCACCATCCTGCTGACGGGAGGAGCCTGCTGGCTTGGGTTTCGTAAATACGCCGGCTACAAACTCCGGAAACAACAGGAGGCCATGCGGATGCAACAGCAGCTGCAGGCTGAAAGAGAACGCATCAGCCGCGATCTTCATGACAACATCGGCGCTTACACTTCGGCACTGATCGCGGGGATTCAGCAACTTCAGCAGGAGAAACCTGATTATCCTCAGCTCAGCGAGATGCATGAATATGCATCAGGGATGATGGGATACCTGCGCGAAACCATCTGGGTACTCAATAACCAGCAGTTACTGCTCTCTGCATTTGCCGACCGGTTCAAACTGTATGCAGGCAGGATGATCCGGCACTACCCTGGAATACGACTGGAGTTCAGGGAAGATATTACTGTTGATGGTTCGCTCGCACCTGAGCGATCCCTCCAGTTATTCCGGATACTGCAGGAAGCCCTGCAGAATGCCTGCAAACATGCCCATGCCACCAGTATTGAAATAGGTTTCCGGGGAAAGCAGCCGCTTACAATATATGTGAAAGACGATGGCAGCGGCATACAGCCGGGGGCGGGCACTGATCAGCATGGACTGCACAATATGCAGGAAAGAGCGCTTGCCTGCGGGATGCATATTTCCATTGAATCCGCTGCAGGCGCAGGCACCACCATCACCCTTACAGAAAATAGTGCATATGCAGGATAGGATTTCCGGAACGCACATCCAAACTTTGACAATATGATACGTGTAGCGGTGGTAGACGATCTCCTCATCAACCGGAAAACAGTACAGCGCAACCTCGGGTACTGCAATAACCTGCTGCTGGTGATGGAGGCTGTCAATGGCACGGATTTCCTGGAAAAAATGCAGGAAACAACGGAAGCACTTCGTCCACAGGTAGTGCTGATGGATATAGACATGCCCGTTATGAATGGGATTGCAGCTATTGCAATCGGAGCACTGAAATACCCGGAAGTACGTTTCCTGGTACTGACGGTGTTTGACGATGACGAAAAGATTTTCGAAGCCATCCAGGCTGGCGCCGGAGGGTACCTGCTGAAAGATGACAGTGCGGTACAGCTATCAGAAGCCATCGAGGATGCTATAACCTACCAGGCAGTGCCCATGAGCCCGGCCATTGCCCGGAAAGCGCTGAACTGGATCCGTACCTTACCCGGCCGCGGGGATACCGGGCCACAGTCAACCGATTTGCTCAGCGACAGGGAACTGGAAATCATCCGCCTGATGGTAGACGGGCATGATTACAAAAATATCGCTGCGAAATTATTTATCAGTCCCAATACCGTGCGCGTGCATATCAGCCGGATTTATGAAAAACTGCATATCAACTCCAAAGCACAGGCCGTGCAGCTGGCTTACAAATTCAACTGGGTATAAGTACCCCGCCCTTCTTTAAATTAGTGCAGATGCATTATTTTTTTATTGACCGGCATTCGGAAATTTTGGGCAATCAATCATTGCCCGTATGCAACTGACCCAAAAAATCCTCCTGACTGCAGCCTGCTGGCTGTTGCTGACTGTTAACCTGCATGCCAACAATATCAGTATCACCGGCATTACCGTCAATGGCAGCAATATCAGTTTCACCCTCAGCTGGGAAAACAGCTGGAATACCAGCAACAATATCGATCCGCTGTATCCCAATAACCGGGATGGCGTCTGGATATTCATCAAGTACCAGAATGCCATTGATAACCTGTGGAAACATGCCCGCCTCAGCAGCCTGTCAGCCGACCATAGTGTCAGTGGCGCCGGCGGGGTTTTGCAGGTAGATGCTGTGAACGACAGCATGGGCGTGTTCATCCGTCGATCCGCACCAGGCTTCGGGAATATCAGCAGCGCTGCGGTAACCCTGAAAATGGGAAGCCTGGTGGGTACCGGAAATTTCAATTTTAAAGTGTTCGGTATCGAAATGGTGTACATACCCGAATCCGCGTTTCAGCTGGGTGACGGCAGTGCAGCTTCCGCTAATAATTTAGCCGCCACCACCATTGATGCTGCCGTACAGAACAACGGCCTGGCCGCCGCAGCCCTCTTCAGCGGCAGTCCCGCCGTGCCTGCTTCTTTTCCCATGGGTTACCGTGCTTTTTATTGCATGAAATATGAAGCCAGTGTTGAGCAGTGGATCGATTTTCTGAACACACTTACCTATGATCAGCAGGCGATCCGAACCGATGTAATCCCTTCTTCTGCTACAGCCACTTTGGCTTATACCAGTACTGCCAATTCCATCGCTGATAACATTATCCGGGTAGCCTCGCCCGGGCTCAACAATACCCTTCCGGCCGTATTCGCCGCAGACCTTAACGGCAACGGCACTTACAATGAATCCAACGACGGGTTAACCATGGCCGTGAGTATCGTCAGTAAAAGTGATGTTCTTGCTTACCTCGACTGGAGCGGGCTGCGGCCTATGACGGAAATGGAATTTGAAAAAACCTGCCGGGGTACCCGCCCTCGGGTGCTGGGTGAATACGCCTGGGGCAGTACGACCCATGACTGGGTATTCCGCACCCAGCTGGCCAACCTGGGAACCGCCTCTGAAAGTTATGCCACCGTTTCCAACGGGCGGGTGATGGCCAATGCGGGAGCCAACAGTACCTACGGACCGGGGAGGTGCGGACTCTTTGCCAGCAGCAGCACCGGACGGGAAAGCAGTGGCGCCGGGTTTTACGGCAATATGGAACTTTCGGGTAACTGCCAGGAACTGACGGTGTATGTAGATGCAGCAGGTGTGAGTTTTACCGGCAATCATGGAAACGGACAACTCACCACCAACGGGGAGGCGGATGTAACCGGATGGCCCGATGGAAATGCAGCCGCCGCCAACAGTGGCATCGGCGCCCGGGGCGGTGAATATTACCAGACCACTTCCTATACCCTCTATCTCCGCACATCTTACCGGCGTGGAAATACAGCTGAAACCCGGAGTTTCATTCATGGTATCCGGGGTGTACGCAGTGTTCAATAACCCATCAGTCAGTATAAATCCTGTACATGAAACAACTGATTTGCCTGCTGTTGCCCTTTCTCAGCCTGTACTCCGTTTACGGCCAGGAAGAGATGTACCATGGTGGTAACGCCGATGGACATACCCAGGGAATGCTGCTGCAATTCACGCCTTCAACCGACATCCTGATGTTTTCACCTTTCAAGGGAGGCAACCAGGATGGCTACAGCCCGGCCTCCGAGAGTAACTTCAACGGCAATGCCTATATCACCAAGTTCAGTCCCTTTGCCGGCGGTAACGGTGACGGATGGAGCGGACAACCCCAGTTAATTATAACAGCACTCAACGGTTACACCGGTTGCGGAGACCTCAGCTTTACGCTCAGTTTCCAGTATAACGGCACGGTGAATAACGGAAACGTATACTCGGCAGAACTGAGCAATGCTTCCGGCAACTTCAGTAACCCGGTTGCCATCGGCAGCATCAGTTCTGTTCAGAACAGCGGTTTGATAAACTGTTTGCTGCCAGCAGGGACGACAGCCGGCAGCGGTTATGCCCTCCGGATTACCGGCAGCAATCCCGCTATTAATGGATTTGCCCGTAATATCCGGATTACTGTGAAGCCTGATCTGGGCAGCGACAGTACACTTTATATTCTATGTGGAAATGAGACGAAGGATATCAGCAGTTTGTATACCACAGCCGGACTAACTGTGAACTGGAGTATTCCCAACCCGCTGGCAGCCCCCGCGGGAAACCATAGCCTGATAGGATTGAATGCTGACGGATGCAGGGATACCGCTCTTGTTTCTGTAAAACAGGATGTAGCTGTGTGGACTGGCTCAACCAGCAGCGACTGGCATACAGCCGGCAACTGGAATACCGGCCGTGTGCCGGGCGACAGTACGCATGTAATCGTTACCGGCAGTACCCCATATCCCTGCCTCGTTAACAGTGCCAACGCCTCAGCAGCAAGTGTCCAGGTGAGAAATAATGCACAACTGACGGTGAATCCTTCTTTCCTGTTGCTTATACTGGGTACCTGCGGCAATCTTCCGGCCGGGCCTTAAAAAGCTTCCCCCAGCCTGAAATACAACCCCCTTGTTCCGTCATTGGTAAAAGCAACATCAGTTCTGAAATACAATTGCCGTTTCTGGTTCAGCAGCAGCCGGAACCCGGCGCCGCCGGCTATACGCTGATACTCCTGCAGACTGAATTCATTCAAATGATTCACTACCTGGCCGGTAGCCAGGAAAACGGCCAGTTTAAAATAACGGGTAAGCTGATGCCGGTATTCTGCCTGAACAGCCAGCAGGTTCCGGCCACGGTAGCGGCCTTCAAAAAAACCCCGGAGCATATTGGGACCCCCCACCCGGTTCCATTCCCGCCAGGGGGCGGTACCGCTGATGAGGCTGGCGGTTCCCTGGAAAGCCAGTGTGCTGCCGGGTTTAAATGCATGATAATAGCGGCCATCCAGCTGCCAGTCGGTGTACCGGTAATCACTGCCCAGCCAGGGGGCATGCATGGCGGCGGATGCTTCCAGGTACCATCCCCGCATGGTATTGTAAGGATGATCCCGCTGATCGAAAAGGAATACCGGACCCAGTCCCACCACCCCACTTTTATATGCACCCGGCATTGTATTTACCCGGCTATTCCCTTCCTCACTGGCATCATACATATAACTGGCGTTGACCCGTAGACCCGCAAAAACACCCTTTGCCATTCTCCGGGCGAGCAGTCCCTGCAAAAAGAGACGTTCATAAGTAAGCCGGCTGTATGCCTTTTCATCGTTGTTCTGATTATCAAACCCCCATACTTTTTCAAAATTATTCACATACCCTGCAGTACCCCTCGAATACCATGCTTCCCCGTTCGTGTACACCTGCCAGATAGGCTGTATGATCAGCTGGTTACGGGTGGAATAGTACACATTGGTCCAGATATAGGACTCCCGCACCGTATCCGCTTTTGCTCCGGAGCCGGCATTGAAAAAATAATCAAAGGCTACACCATACTGCAAACCGGTTTCGGGCGTATAAGCCAGCTGGGGCATGGGCAGGAAATGCAGGGTACGGCTGGTGAGGGAGTCGGGATGGAAGTTCCTCCAGAATGACTGTCTGCCGGGCGACTGAGCCAAACTAATTACCGGGATGAAACACAGCATCCATAAAAATCTGCTCAGGCACCGGGGGAACTGTGTTGAAATGACGGGCATATATGGGTACAACAGCGCTGAGGATAAAGTGTTTAAGAAATGAGACCGCGGGAGTAGTTTCAGACTTACAATTCACAAAAAACGCTGCAATAGCGGCACCTTTTTGTGTGGAACCTGGTTTCATTACTGATAGTCTATTTCACGAATAAAATTAATCTATTTGATATTCAAGTCATTATACAAATAGGTGCAGCTGATCACAAAGGAATGCGCCCGGTTGTATATAAACATGCCCAACTCCCGGGAAGAGGTATCCTAATAAAAACATTACTTCTCCTATTATGATTAAATGGGATACTCGCCGGATTGCCCTTTAGCCTAAGTTGGCCAAAAATTGCAGGAGTAATGCGGATGCCGGAATACTGCTCAAAATAATTCCCTGTTTAATGACTTTGCTTTAACATGCCTTGTCAAATGATCAGTAACTACACCCCCAAGTAATCCCATTGGAATAATTTATTAAGCGGTATTTGCGGAAAACAGCAATACTAAAAATCACTGCGCCTGCACTGGCGACAAAACATCCATCATTAAAGATGAAATCCATGTACAGGTGACAACCCATGCATTTTGGGTTTCCTTATCCCAGCTTTTTCCCATTCCTTTTTTCAACGTCCAGAGCAAAGTATCACTGAAAAGCTTTAAATGTACCGGCTTTACTTCATAACCTGCTAAACGCTTGGATATGGTTAATATTTCCTCTGACAACTTATCCTGCCTGTCAAGGTTTATCACCATCAACGTAATCAGATCTGAAAGCTCACTGTAATGCCTCCGCATGTCTCCCGTGAAGATCTTTTTAAAGTTCGGGCTATCAGCAAATAGTTTAGTGTAAAATAAATCCCCCACTATCTCCCGGTCAATATCGAGGAACACCTTCCAGCTCTTCCTTACAAGTCTTATTTGTTCCTGGTTCATGTATATGGATTTTATTCAGGTACAAAGTTGCATCCATGCTACACCCGGCAGAAATAAACATGACTGAAGCGTATGAAAAATTCAATGAAGTGTAAATGCGGTATCCAACATTAAAAACAACAAGCTGTCATAAACATCTACTAAGGCATTAAGCGTGTATACTTTACTACAATGGGATTATCCACCTGCAATTAGAACGGGAGCAGCCTATTATATATAGAATAACATATTAACAGAAGAGATACAGGATCCGGGCAAGAAAAATGGCAGCGTCTTTATAGCAGCGCCTGTTTTCAACTTAAAATAGAAACAATGCCGTCAACCTGCAATGTATTACCTGTCGAACCATTTTTTAAAAGCGGGCGCTTTTTCACGACTGATATCCAGTTCCATTTTCAATGGATCCTTTAAAGTAACTATGAGTTTTTGGTTATCCATGAGCCGGATGCTCCGGATGGAATCAATATGAATAATACTCTGCCGGTTTGCACGGTAGTATGTATTCGGATCGAGGAATGCTTCAATTTCATCCAGTGTTACAAAGTCAAGGATAAACTTATCGCCGCTGAAAGTGAGCAGGTAAATGAGGTTTTCCCTGTAGAAACAGGCAATATCCCTCGTGAGGATAGGTACCCAGCTATTGCGTTGCTTTACCACGAATTTTTCCTTGTATGCCTGCGGCGTACCTGTTGCAGGATTGGCTATCATTCGCAGCAATTCGTGCACATCTCTGGGGTACGGCACTTTGCTTTTTACGATTGCCATCGCCTTATCTATGGCCCTTTTTAATTCGTCTTCGTCCACGGGCTTCAATAAGTAATCAATACCGTTCACCTTGAAGGCACGGATGGCGTATTCATCATAGGCTGTTGTGAAAACAACAGGACAACTGAAATTAAATCGTTCAAATATTTCAAAGCTGGTGCCATCACTTAACTGGATGTCGGCAAAAATCAAATCGGGTTCCGCATTTTCCAAAAACCATTTGCAGCTTGTCTTTACACTCGGCAGCACTTCCTTTATTTTTACATCCGGCGCAGCTTGTGCAATCTTATAGATGAGCTCTTTGGCTATCAGGTTTTCATCTTCAATGATTACTGCATTCATACAAATATCGTTTGTAGCTTATTACGTTATCTGACCCGAAATTCAGGCCATTATCAGCCCGGTTGCCCCCCAATGCCGGATCCATACAATATTAATGGCACTCATTAAATCAAGGGCACCCTCACCAAAAACTCCTTCTCCGTTTCTTCCACAGTCAGTTTCCGGTCACTTAAGAAACGATACAGGGATTGCATGTTTCCCAACCCCTGCTTGTTACTGGTTTCCACGAAACCTTTTTTCTGCAGATTATTTTTAACGACCAGGTAATCATCCACCACGAACAAATCAATCACGAGCGGGGATTCAGCATCAGCAGTGTTGTGCTTGATGGCGTTCTCTACAAGGTTCTGCATGGTTACCGGGGCTATCTTCCGGTGATAATGTTCTTCGTCGACACTCATATTAATTACAAGCCCCTTTTCAAACCTTGTTTTCTGGAGGTCTATGTACAGCTGTACAAATTTAATCTCATCGGCCAGCGAGACAGTTTCATTATCGCGGTTTTTTAAAATATAGCGGTAGACCTTGCTCATTTTTTCCAGAAAATTACCTGCCTGCTTCTGATCGATCCGTATCAGGCTGCTCAGTGAAGTGAGCGAATTAAACAGAAAATGCGGATTCAGGTGCTGCTTCAGATTTTCATACATCACCTGTGTTTTTTCTTTTTCCAGTACCTGTGCCTTCCCCTGCAGTTCCAGCATTTTCTCCTTTTGGCGTATCCGCATACGGTAGAGCATGAATAACCCGCTAAAAAACGTCAGCGAGCATAGCAGCACAAACCACCAGGCTTTGTAAAACGGTGTGGAAATATGTATTTGCAAAACCGTTTCGGCAGTTTGCCAGCTTTTATCTTTTGCCACCGCCTTCACCCTGAAAGTATAATCACCGGCTGGCAGGCTGTTGTAATTAGCTTCATAATTTTGGGTAGCAATATTCCACTTTTTTTCTGCACCTTCCATTATATACAGCATATCGTAAGGCATGGCATCAATATCAGTAAGCATGCCGAATTTTATACGCAGGCTGTTTTCGTGAGGTGAAAGGTTAATGTTATCGAAGTAATACAAATTTGTATCGGCGCCGTTTACAGAAACAAGGCTTATTAAAGGCTTATCCTTTACACTGGGTGCTTTCAGCCTGTCGGGAAAAAACTCAACTATATCACCAGCCACGTTCCCAATTATATGACGATTACTCAGGGTCGCCATCAAATTCACATAAGCATAATTATTAAGGCTAAGCGGCAAAGTGAAGTTGTAAAAACTGTTGAGCAAAGGATTGTACACTGAAAACTGGTTGAAACAGCCACTCCATATTCTTCCGCTGCTGTCTTCTGCCACTGCCATCACGTGGTCCTGCACCAGTCCGTCGTGCTGCTTCAATTGCTTGCTGCTGTTGCTGGCAGGATTGTACCAGATAAGTCCATCTCCTTTTTTTGTTATCCAGAAAGCTCCCTTGCTGTCAGTTGTCATGTCGGTAAAGTAGCCATCATCCTGCTCTGTGCTGTCCTGGTAATTCATACGTACAGCTTTCAGTTCTTTACCCTCGGCATACACCAGCCAGTCGTTTGTACTCAGCACCCACACTTTTTTGTTTACCACATGCGGCTGACCAAGCCGGGCAGGCATGCCATTGATAAGAAACGGCCTGCTGAAAACAATGCTGTCCATTGTATTGCTTTGCACATCCCATTTCAGCATTTTATGGCGTGCAATGCCATAGATAGTCCTGTCATCATACTGCACTGCATCTATTGTTAAAAAATCATCATAAGGCGACGGAAAATCAATGGGCAAAAAAGGACGGCTGCCTTTTTTCAACCATACCCCGCTATGGCTAAACAACAAAATGCTGTCTTTAAAAAAAATCAGCCGGTTGGTACGATAAGGCGTTTTATTTTTTTTGTTGGGCACAAATTTATCCAGTTCATACAATACCGATTTTGAATTGGCAGGGTTATAATTCACCAAAGTATTTTTTGTGGTGGTAAGCCACCATGTTTTATCATAGGGATTTTCTGATATAAACTCAATGGCGGGGTTATCCGCAGTATTGGCCGCAGCAGGCAGGTGATGTACTTTGTAAAACGAACGGAGAAAATTGCATTTGGAAATACCTGCCACTGTACCAAACCACAATGTGCCGTCTGTTTCCTGCATCACATCCCAAAAAAAATCTCCTGCGATGCTTGTGGGATCATCTTTGTTATGCCGGATTCTTTTGATGGTATTGTCATGCAGGTAGTCTATCATATACAGTTCGTAGCGCCAGTTGCAAAACCACAGCATATGATTGTTGTCTTCAAACAGCGTGGCGCCATCAGCTATTTGTGCAGTGCTGTCAGCCTTTATCCTGTATTTTATTTTTCTGCTCATGGGCTCAAAACCAATGATGGTTTTGGTAACATTGTCGGTGTACCAATAATGTCCATAAGGTGTTTTGCAAAGTGCGGAAGCACTGTGTCGGTTTATTAAACTGCTGTCGCCATCATCATCACCCGAAATATTGTTTTTTGTCTCCCTGTCATAATACTGCAACCCATCCCTGGTGGCCACCCAAAAGCCTTTGCCATCAGGGCTTTCAGCCATACCATTCTTTCGGATACTGCCCTGTATGGGTGTTCCGGTAAAGGGCGCAGTTTCAAAACTGTCTGTTTTTTCATTATAAACCAATAAGCCGAAATCACCAGTAGCCCAAATATTTCTGTACCTGTCACTGTAAATACCGGATGCGCCAGGCCAGCCTTTTTTCCGCTGGGGGAAGTAGTTTTTAAACTGGCCTGTTTTTATATTTAAACAAAAAACGCCATTGTCAGTTCCTCCCCAAATATTGCCTTTGCTGTCTTCTGCCAGTTTATGAATTGAATTATTGGAGAGTGTGTTTTTTGTGCGCCCGCTATGATAAGTATAAAAGTGATGCCCGTCATACCTGTTCAGCCCATTGTAAGTGCCAATCCACAACATGCCACGGCTGTCTTTTAAAAAACAATTCACCACATTGTAGCTAAGCCCTTCTTTTTCGGTGATGTGATGAAATACAATATCGGGCTGCTGTGCGGCAGCATCAAATGGTATAAATAAGAACAGCAACAGTATCCGGAGCATGGCGGAAAAGTAGAAACAAAAGCGGTGACTGCAAAATACATGCAGCCACAAAGCGGCAAAAATGAAATGAAGTGCCGCAAAAATGAAATGAAACGTTGTCTGATTGAAGCCAGGAAAAGCTGTTTTGAGCTGCATTACAGTACAGATTCAATACACCTGCCTGCCAATACAATATCGTTCTTTGAACCCTGCACCAGTTTTTTTATTAACTTCACGCTGTTATGAAACAGAAAATTTACATTGACACATCGGTAATCGGTGGGTATTACGATGATGAATTTGAAGGGCATACAAGAAAATTATTTGAACGCATAATAAACCTGGACTTTGAAATTTACTTTTCTGAAATCAATGAAGCTGAATTGATTTTAGCTCCACAGGAAGTTAAAGACGTAAAGGATTTAATTCCAAAGGAATGTTTCAGGTTTTTGGAACTGTCTGAAGATGCAAAACACCTGGCAGAATTGTATATAAGTGAAAGGGCATTGGGAAAAGCAAGTTTAAATGACGCATATCATATTGCATTGGCATCAGTAAACAGGCTTGACTGTCTAGTTAGCTGGAATTTCAAACACATTGTAAACTTTGATAAAATAAAGCTGTTTAACTCCATTAATTTAAAAACGGGTTACCCGTTAATTGACATAAGGACACCATTAGAATTTTTAAAAGATGAAAACGACAACTGAAAAAAAATTTGACACGGTAAAATTCTTCAGGAATGTAAAAGAGAAATTGGCTGCCAGAATGCAGGGAATGACTCTTGAACAACAAAAGGATTTTTTAAAACAGGTAAGGGAAGGCAAGATTAAAATAGCCTTAGATTAAAAACGAAGCAAAGAGTGCTGCAGCAAATTTTATGTACTATATAATATTCCCATTTGTGCAAATGCCTGCATGAAACAGGTGTGGAAACAGTTGAATTGGCAAACTGCCCCCCAGACACAATAACCTCTATAATGAAAACCGCAAATGAAATAAAACCCACAAACCTTTTCCATCCCGGTGTGGTATTGGGCTAAGAAATAGAATACCGTGGGCTCACCCGGCGCAAGGCTGCGGAAAATATGGGCATAGCGCCTACTGCATTAAGCGAAATCATATCGGGCAAAAGAAATATTACCACTGCCATTGCCATTAAAATTGAAAAGGCACTTGGCATCAATGCTTTGTTTTTCTTAAACATGCAGGTACGCTAAATATTACCAGCTAAAGGAGCAGCTTGAAAAAACAGCCGCCTGAAATTATTCATCTTCATTGTCTGATGGCCCGGTAACGGGTCATTTTTTTTGACTCAAAACCTATAAGATTCTGCCGCCCGAAACAAGCAGCACCGCAAGGGATAACAGATTTTCCTCCGCTTCATTTCAATTCCTCCACACTTCATTTCAAAAACAACCAGTCTGAACCAGCAACAATTTTTTGCTGTAACAATCCCATCCAATTTTACAGCACAAAAAAATCAGCAATGAAAAAAATACTTCCCTCTGCAATCACTTACATTATTGTTTCAACAGCATGTGCTCAAAACAATGTGGGCATTGGCACTGAAACACCCAACACCAGTGCCATGCTCGATATCAGCAGTAACAACAAAGGGCTGCTTACACCCCGTATGACCACTGCACAGCGCAACGCCATCAGCACACCCGCCAAAGGCCTGCTGGTGTATGATACCGACCTGAATGCCTTGTACCACTATAACGGCAACGCATGGGCGGCTGTAGGTGGCAACAGTGGTGGTTTTAGTTTGCCCTATTCAGGCAGTACAAACCAGGCAGGCGATGCATTCAGCATTACCAACACGGGTGCAGGCCCAGCCATCAGCGGCACAGTATCTGCCAATTCTGTAGCCGCTATCGAAGGCAGCAGCACGGCCACCTCTGGCGGCTATGGTGTATTTGGCAGCAGTACCAGTGCAACAGGCTTTGGCGTGGGCGGCAACAATGCAACTGGTACGGCTGTGTATGGTTTTAGCAGTGGCAGCGGAACTGCACTCCGGGGTGTATCCACCAGCGGATATGGGCTGCTTTCAAGTGGCAACCTCAGGCTAACTGGTGGCAATACCAACCCCAGTGCCGGTGCAGTACTTACCAGTATGGATGCCAATGGCAATGCGGTGTGGAAACCAAGAAAAGTAGCTTTTAATGCCACTCATACTTTTCCATTTACCAATGTAGCGCCACTTACAACTACTACAATGTTTTTGAACCAGGAAAATTTTGATGCTGGAAATGATTTTAATACACAAGATAGCCCGGTAGATCCCAGCACCTTTATAGCACCTGTATCAGGCGCATATGCTTTCTCAGCCAGTGTAGAAGTTTTTCTTAACTCAAGCGTTTTCAATTTGAACTATGGCGAAATTCAATTACGAATAAATGGAAATAAGGTTTATACTATGGAAAACTATAATCCAGCCAGTAGTATTGGATCAAGTAGTGCAACCGTTTCGCTTAATACCACTGTGCATCTAAATGCCGGAGATAAAGTTAAGATAGTGGTTGAACAAAATAACGCAGGCGGTATCACTGCACAGCAGTATAATCCTTCTTTTTCCGGCCATTTGGTATTTGCGGATTAATGTATTCGCTCTATAACTGAACTTAAAAAATCAGTATAATAATAATTTTACTGGTTGGCGTATTTCAAGCCAAAAGCCAAAGGTTATAATGAAGCGCTTAAAAGCCTTACAGATTTTTCATAAAGCCCTTCATTTCCATTTCTCCACACTTCATTTTAAAAACACCCAGCCTGAACCAGCTATAATTTTTTGCTGCTGCAATACCAGTCATTTTTACAGTACAAAAAAACAATAATGAAAAAAATATTTCTCCCTGCCATTATCAGCATCATTACATCCACATCTTTAGCACAAAATAACATTGGCATTGGCACCAATACACCTGACCCCAGTGCCATGCTGGATATCAGCAGCACCAACAAAGGTTTATTAATTCCAAGAATGACAACTGCACAACGCAATGCGATTGCGGCACCTGCAAAAGGATTGATGCTGTATGATACTGACCTGAATGCGTTGTATTGTTATAATGGATCTGTGTGGGCAGCCGTGGGAGGTATAAACAGCCCTTTTTCGTTGCCTTATACAGGTACCATCAGCACACCCGATATTGCCTTTAGCATAAGCAACACTGGCGGAGGGGAAGCCATTGCAGCCACCAAAAGCGGTGCAACCAATGCGGCTGTACATGGCCGTTCCAAAGGCCCAAATGGCATTGGAATAAAAGGAACCATTACCCAAACTTCCGGGTATGGCGTGTATGGCACCAACCCAACCGGAACTGCGGTGAATGGAACTATAACCGGCCTTGGCGCTGCATTGAAGGGTGTGGCCACCAGCCCCTTTGCTGAAGCACTGCTTGTCAATGGCAACCTCAGGCTCTATGGCGGCAATACCAACCCAACTGAGGGTGCGGTGCTCACTTCCATTGATGCACAAGGCAATGCCCTTTGGCGGGCCAGACCAAAAGTAGCCTTCCGGCTAAAAGGCATTTCGTTTGAAAGGCGCCTGTTTTATGATAATTTGGAAAGCCGGGTTCTTTTTCAACAGGAAGACTACGACCTGGGTGGAAATAGTGAACCCACACCTGTGGGCGGGCCTTCATTTACCAGCAGTACGTTTATTGCCCCGGTAAATGGGATTTATGCATTCGACTACAGCTTTGGTGCAGAAACCAACATTTTATCATCATTTTATAAGGCTAAGCTGTACTTAATGAAACAGCCAGCCGGGAATGTGGAGGAAATTGTGGATACCAATGAATACATCAACAGAATTGCCGGCGGTACCTGGAATTCTGTCTCCAAATTGTTGCTCAAAGGATCGGCACAGCTACGGCTAAAGGCAAACGATATGGTATTTCTAAAATTCGAGCCTTCATTTTCAACTGCAGGCGCTTCCTGTGCTGCACGCTATGGGGAGGATGTTAATTTTTTCTCCGGCAGGCTGGTAGTGCCGGAATGATAAAAGAAGAACCAATAAAATGAAAGATGTAACAATATAAAACTATTGATATGAAATTTTCATTTACAAGTGCTGCCATACTGCTGCTCACATACTTTGCACAAGGGCAGGGCGTGGGCGCAGGCACAGCAAATCCCCACCCCAGTGCATTGCTTGATGTAACCAGCAACAACCGAGGCATGACCGTACCCTGCCTGAGTCCGGTGCAGATTGCTGCCATTGCGGCTCCTGCCAAAGGCCTTTTAGTATTTGAAACCAACGAAAGTATATTGTACCAATTTAACGGAAGCAGTTGGGTGGCTGTGGGCAATCCTGGTGGTGGTGGAATTCGCCTTCCTTATGCCAATACCAGCACTTCCAACGGGGCATTACTTTCTGTGGCCAATACCGGATCCATGAGTACCATTTTTGCAGCAGCAGAGGGCAGTGCTGCAGCGGGCCTTGAAGGTATCGCTACCGGCGTGGGTGGGTATGGGCTTACCGGCAGCAATACCGGCAATATTGGTTTTGGCGTAGGAGGTGAAGCGATTAACAATGCAGCGGTAATGGGTACCAGTACAGGAACAGGTGTAGCTTTAAGGGGAAATTCACCAACAGGTTATGGTTTGGTTACCAACGGAAATTTGAAATTAGGCGGCAGCAATATGGCACCGGCTTCCAATTTGGTACTAACAAGTATTGATGCCAATGGAACTGCACGGTGGCAGCAATCAACCTTAGAAAAAATTGCATTTGCTATGGAAGACCCGGTAACTGCTTACAACAGTTTTGCCAGCAACCAAATCTATAAGGTACATTTTATCGAAAAGCCGTATGATCTTGGCGGTGATGCACAAGTAACCCCTTTTCAGCAACCGCTTCTGCCGGAGCACAGCACGTTTACCGTGCCTGTTACCGGGGTTTATGCCTTCAATTTCAATTTTTATATCAATATACCCTTTGATGTGTTTTGCGATTATGTGGGTGCCGAAATAAAACTGAATAGAAATGGTATTGTAAGCACACTCTTTAACTCGGAGCAATACTTTAGCCCGGCACAAAACCGCGGTTACATGTTAAGGGGTGCCTGTGAAAAGCGGTTACAGGCCGGTGATATCATTTACATGACGTTTCGCCAGGTAAACGGCAATGCAGGTGCAGTAAATTTCTTATCTGACTATGGCCGTTGTTATTTTACAGGGCGTTTGGTTTCGGCCGAGTAGCAACTGGCAATTGCAGCGTTAGCTTCATTCTTACAAAAAAGCTTTTTTACAGTATCACTAAGTGCAAAACATTAATGTTATGAAAAAAATATTCAGCCTCATAGCCGTCATAGCGGCAATACAGGCAGCAAAAAGCCAGGGGTTGGGTATTGGCGTTTCTGCCATACACAACAGCGCCATTGTTGAATTGAGCAGCACCAGCCGGGGCTTATTGCCGCCAAGGTTAACCACAGCACAGCGCCTCAACATCGCCAATCCTGCCACCGGCCTATTGGTATTCGATAACGACCTGAATATACTCATGCAATTCAACGAAAACCAATGGACACCAGTTGGTGCTTCCAACGGCCCATTTACTTTACCATTTGTTTCAAATACTGCTTTATCCGGCATGTCGCCATTAAGTATAACCAACAGCTTTACCGGCACTGCCATACAGGGAACGGCTGCAGCAAGTTTCACTTCAGCCATTAAAGGCACTGCCGATGGCCAATTGGGCAGCTATGGTGTTTTTGGCCAGGCCACCCATGCATTTGGCATAGGTGTAGCTGGTTTTAGCACCGATGCCACAGCGGTATATGGCTTTAGCAGCAATGGTGGCACGGCATTACGTGGCACTGCCACAGCAGGATCTGGTGGCTATGCACTTGAAACAAACGGATATATTCGACTAACAGGAGGTAATACCAACCCGGTGGAAGGCGCCGTGCTTACCAGCACAGATGCAGCGGGCAACGCTGTGTGGAAAAAGCCCATGTCGCAAATGGCCTTTGGCCTGGCCGGTACCACTTTGAACTTTGGAAACATCAGCCACAACGTTTGGCAAAAAGTGCATTTCGGCCAGGAACAATACGATTATGGTAACGACTGTGAACCTACCACCAGTGCCAGTCCAACACCTGGCATGAGCAGCTTTGTGGTGCCCGCTACCGGCATTTATGAGTTCGACATTGCTGTTGGCCTGAGTGCACCGGGTGCCGGGCAGGAAATCAGCAAACTTGAGTTGCAACTAATGGTGAACCGGTCAGGCAATGTGTTTGCAGCATTTACACTCGAAGGAAATACCATGCACCCCGGCAATGAAAAAGAACAGCGTGCGCATGGCGGTACACAATGCCAGTTAACATTCGGCGATATAGTGTATGTAAATATTCGCCAGACAAATAATTTATCGGATCCGGTTACACTGCTGCCCTCACCCGGTCTTACTTTTTTTAGCGGGCATCTTATTTATGCATATTGATCAGATATTCTGTCAGTGTCTTACAAATGAGATCAGCTGCTCGCCGGGAATAATGCGGCAGCGTCATAGTCTAACATTACCCATTCTCCCCGTACTTCATAAATCCGGTGCTGGATACTTTTGATGATCTGCATGGTAATAGTTATTAAGGTTAAAGATGTATCTGCAAAGTAAAAATTCAAAAGTAAAAAGTAAAATGCCATCAATCAGGCAGGTTCCCTATTGAATTTTCACTTTTAACTTTTGACTTGCCCTTCAGCCATACTTCCCAGACAAAAAAAGTGAACCCTTAATTATCAAGACTTTCAGCTATTTGGGCAACAAATAGCCAACAAAGGCTGTATTATCAAAGGAAACTACCCAACAAAGAAAGGAAAAATAATTGTTGAGTTGAGAGTGCTGTGCCTTATCATAAGCAAAGATAAGGTTACAACCTGTCGAAGTTGCTTGACAAGCGATTCCGGTTTCAAGCCCATGTACTGGCAGAAATCTTCAACAGTAACAACCTGTTGCTGCTGATTGTTGAAATGGTCCTTGATCTTCTTAATAAGGTCTCCACCTTACCTGTCGCTTCTGCCTGCGATTACCTGAATGTCTTTTGGGTAAATGCACAGTCTATTTATTACTTCAATTATTCAACTTCATACACTAACCATACCGATGATATACCTCAATTATGGAAGTGGCATTGTAAATATAAATCTTTTTTAAGGGCGGTAAAAGTGTGTTTGTTGGACTAATGCGGAACAATCGGCCGGATGGAACGGCTCATTTGAAGAGGCTTTAAAGTGCCTCTAATTTGTTTTCGTAAGCTGATTAAAGCGTATCAGTCGAAACAAATTTATTAACTCATAAAAGTTTAAAGCAATGGCAAAACTTAAAGGTATCCTCAAAATTGAAGACACTCTGGATGAGCTGACCTTCTACACGCATAGCATAAATCATAATGCATTAAAACTCATAACTGAAACCCCGCTGCTGAATAATTCCGGCACAATCATCAATCAACCCATCAGAAAATCATCCCCTTAGGGATTCGCAAAAAGCGAATGATATCTATCTCCTGCTCTTGTACAATGCTCATTGTTAACCACAATTCCCCTAACCAATAGCTGCCGGGAATTCCATTACCCGGCAGCCCTATTGCTACAACTCAATAATCTCTTTTAATCAATACCTTTTCGCTCCATACCTGGTGCGAAGGGGTAAGATAAGTAGCGATATAGATGCCTGGCGCCAAACTGCTCACATCTATCACGGTATTGCCCTGTGTCATCCGCATCTTTTTGATGATTTGCCCGGTGCTGCCCATCAACCTCAATGTGCCTCCGGGTTCGCCTACATGGATAGATACGGTATGAATTGCAGGATTGGGCAAGATGGTAATTGTACTGCGCCGGTCAAACTGCAGCCTTCTCACTGGTGAGTACACAAATTTTCCATCCCGGTCCACTATCTTAAGGCGGTAATAGTTTGCTCCTTTTGCCGGCCACTGATGCTCATACCTGTAATCAGTTTGCACTGTACTGTTTCCCGTGGCCCGTACAGAACCCAGTTGGGTAAAATTGTTGCCATTGAGGCTGTGTTCGATGATAAAATGCGAACTGTTTATTTCTGAAGCAGCCGACCATTTTAACCAAACCGATTCATTTTCCTTAAATGCAGAGAAGGATACCAGCTGAACCGGCAATGGCGATGAAAAAGTGAATATCGCATCCGGGTTATTAATGGCATTGGCTGGCGGCTCTTCGATGTTGTTTACAGAATCAATAGCAATGCTTACAAATTTATACACGGTTCCAGGCGTTCCTTTTATAACAGTGGAATCCTTGCCATAAATACCAAGCAGGTAGTATGGCATATTATTCTCAGCAACATAAATCTTATAACTCATTACACCGGCATCTGCATCAAAGCCTGTCCATTTTACAGTGAATGTAGAATCCGTCAACACACGAAACTGGTCAAGTACCCGGCTTTGTGGCTTTACTGTATCCACTATGTTAGTCCATAGCGGTGTGATAATAGGTGCATTAAAATCAAAAATGATATTGGCTTTATTGCTAACAGCAGTAAGGTGTGTGTTGGTATTTTTCTGCCCAATGGTAAATGATACAAACCCTTTTCCCGTAATGCTGTCAATATTGGGAGGCAGGAAACCGTTAGCCTGATCAGTTATCAGTTCCATCGTGGAAGATTCGAGGCTGGTGAATAGCCAGGTTACTATTCCTGTGGAGGTATCCACATTTCCTTTTACCCGGCATACAACATCTCTTCCTGCAATGGGTATGTCCATTATAAAACTGTCTTTTGCTGTAAAAACTGGATATGTATTATTGGCAATACCAACAGCGCTGAATTGAAAAGACGCAATATCCAGCACTGCCTTATTGATGGTATCGCTAACCAGTACCCGATAAGCAGGCGCTGTGGCAGCGGCAAGGTTTTCAAATTGGACTGTATAGTTCAGGGGTTCTTTTGCAGCAATATACTGCCGGGTATTATAGCTGGCCGGACCAAGTTTTATATTGGGATCAAACGAGCCGGTTCTTTTAAAGTTGCCACCCGTTTGGCCAGAACTGCCTCCACAACTGCCCGTGCTGATCAGGTTCAACGCCGCAGTAGCACAATCAATCACACTTGAGCCTGTGGAAGCTGCATTAAGCGTATATCCAAAAAGACTTTTTTGTACCGCCTGCATCAGTGTTCCGAAAGTTGTCCCTGTCATAGTGCCGCAGGATATGCCGGTAGAAGCAAAGTTGATGGCTAAATTTAGCATACTGTTAAACATACTGCCAACCGACATTGGCGAACTGGCGAAATTACTGACTGCACAACCTGTTGAGACAACACTGGCAAAACAGCCTATTGGCCCGGGAACGAATCCTGCAAGATTAAACAGGCAGGAGATACAGGCGTTGGAGCAGAAGCTGCCACTGGCAGGGCGTGAATACAAAGTATCCAACTGTAATGGATCAAAAATTGATTTACCAATGTAACCATACACACCAAAATCTCCCATCACGGTTTTTGAAATAACCTGGAACTCAAACACGTGGGTGGTTTTGGCTTCCACCACTTCATCAAGGGCATAAAATACCCATACAGAATCGTTGTTTAACTCATCAAAATAACGATAACATCCATTGCTCGCCGGCTTCATCGAATCGGGGAGAGCAGTGGTATCGCCACTGTTACTGATATTGGTAAGCACTTTTACATTCAAATCTGTGCCCCGTACCACAAGCGACAGCGGAATTAAATACTGCGTGGCATTGCCCGTAACACCATACTCTAACCGATAGGTGTTAACTCTTTCTCCTGCCGATGCCCTAAAAAACTGGTTATAAGGCCCCACCAGTTGCACCCAGGGTTTTCCAATTTCTGTTGGTTGAATTTCAAAACTTTGATTCAGTGTATCATTGCGGCTGCCCGTGCTTACAATTACATCATATACTCCCGGGGAAGCCCCAATAAACCGAAAGTTGGCCTGCAGGATTTGCGATGCAGCATCAAAAAATATATCGTTCGCTGCGATGCTGTCCGAAGCTTTCTTTAAATAAACCGTTGAAGTATTATCAAAGCCATATCCATAAATACGGGTGAGGGTTAAGCCCCTGTTGGGTGCTGTTGACGGTAATATTTTGTGAATACCACGTACCTCTATTCTTTTACTAACAGTTTGACTGTTACAGAATCCGCTTACACTGAGTGTTACCAGATAACTGCCGGGAATGGCATACTGGTGCGAAGGGTTTTCTTGCTGCGAAAACTGGCCATCACCAAAATCCCAATAAAAATATTGTCCGTTCACACTGCGTTCATTGAAAAATATATTCAGCCTGTCCATTGCATAGTCAAATGCTGCAGTAGCGAAATTGGGAAAACTGGTATTGTTAGGCACATACTTTAGTAATTCAAATCCCGGGTTTCGGCTTACAAGAATTCCCGAAGTATCAGCAGCGGCAAGGCCAGACCAGCCTGCCAGAAATTCTGAATTGATAGGGAGAACGCCATTGTTGTTGAAAGAACTGTCTAAATTCCCATTTTCGAGCACCCGCAAAACAAAAGGCCTGATATTGGCAGGCTCGGATGGTGGTGCAGTATAGCCAATCACCAACAAGTTGCCATCAGCCAATTGAACAATACGGCGCAACACATTATCATTACCAGGCTCTCCGATGGTGGGCAATACTACATGCCCGTTTGTGCCAAATGCTGCATCAGGCACCAGTGCATTGGTGTATTGTAACAACTGAATCCTTCTGCTTTGTCCAGATTCATTGAGCGTGCCGCCCATCAGGAGTTTACCATTTTGCAGCAATATAGCAGAAAGGTTTTCGGAAGATATGCCGGTATTTACAACTCCATTGGAGCCAAAACTATTGTCAATATTTCCATTCGCCAGCACCCGGGCAATGAGCAAAGTGTCTTTTAAATGATTCCTTCGTAGAAAAGGAAGAACCAGGTTGTTATTCATTTCAACAATTTGAACATCCTGTACACTGTCCATCGCAATAAGGCTTCGTCCGGGAAAAGCAGGCAGGTTGCCAAACAGGCTGTCTAATCTGCCATCAGTTTTCAGTTTTAGTAAGCCAATACCGTTTGTGCCGGTATTGCCATTTTTCCTTGCTATACCTGTTGCCACCATCTTATCGTCATTCAATACGATGACCTGGTTCAAACTGCCAGATGATACATCATCAAACCGCATAGCAACAATCCCATTGCCATTAAATGTGCTGTCAAATTCCCCTTTTTCTTTAAGGCGGTACACCGCAGGAATATCATTGGCGGTTATGATGGAGTTATTCTGGTGGCCTGCAGCTATGATGCTTCCACCCGGTAGAACGGTGATGCTGTTAAGAACAGATCGTAAGTTGTTCCGCCCCAGAAAAATTCCATTGGTGCCAAATCCTGCACTATCTAGTTTCCCATTGGCCAGATGACGAAACAGCAACAGCGATGCACTGTCTGTACCGCTCTTATAAAAATTTCCTGCCTGTATTATTTTACCATTTGGCAGCAGCCTGACTTGTTTCAGTTCAGACTGGCCAGCCTCATCCAGGAAAAAAAGAGACGAACCGCAATTCCCAAAAGAAATATCAGGAATATAGATTTGAGCCCTTGAAGCAAAAGCAAAGGAAAGCATTGCCAGCAGCATGATGAGTTTGTACCGGTGCATAAAACAGATTTAATAAATTAACAAGAATGGATACCAAAAGTAATTATCGAAAAAAGCAGGTCATTCACCCAGCCGGGTGATTTTACAGTTGAGTATGATGAGAAAGAAATAACAGCCGAAAAAGGGAGACAGGCTTTTGCTTGTGCAGACAAAAGAGAAAATCACCTTTTCAGGTGAAAAGCTTTGCACTTACAATTGTACATTTATAATTCAAACCCCATGCTGCATGAAAGGTAATTTTGGAAAATATGCAAAAGGATTGCTGGCAACAGCCATTCTTTGCATTCCGTTTCTGCTGCTGGCGCAGCAGAATACTTTTCAGGTTTTGATGCAGGCCGCAAAACATGATTCCGATAAAGTAAATGTGATTACCAACTATTGCTTTGATGTAGTGGAAAGCAATCCGGACACTGTAGTGCTGCTGTGCAAAGAAGCTTTGCCATTGGCAAAAAAAATAAGAGACTCTGCTCACCTTGCCCGTGTGTACCAAAACCTGGGCATTGCCTACGATATAAAAGACAAACTGGACAGTTGCCTGTTTTTCCTTACTGCATCAAGAAGTGTTTATAAACGCATGGGGCTGCCGGTAAAAGAATCGTTTGTGGTAAACGATATGGCCATTGCCTATCATTACCGTGGCATATATGAGCTGGCTTTGAGAAGGCACTACGAAGCATTGGCGCTGAGAGAGCCCGGCAATGATAAAAAGCTGCTGAGTCAATCTTATAACAATATTGGTGTGCTGTACCGGGTAAAAAAAGATTATTCAAACGCAGTGCAATTTTTTCACCAGTCGCTTGAACTGAAAAAAGCCATAAAAGATACACAGGGCATCATCAATACTTATTTGAATATTGGCAGTTGTTTTCAATACAGCAAAAATTACGACAGCGCCTATTATTACGCCAATGCCACAGAAGCATTGGCCAGGCAAGCCGACAAACCAGATGATGTAACCGGCGCCATCTGCAACAAAGGCACTGCTTTAAAGGGCTTAAAAAAACTAACAGCCGCTGAGCCATTGCTGCAGCAGGCATTGAATGCTGCCCGTAGCAACAACAACACCAGCATTGTACTTACCTGCACACAGGGGCTGGGCGATATTTATTTTGAACAGCAGCAGTTTGCCAAAGCGCTGGAGATATACAAGCAGGGCGCTGCCATTGCCTCAGCGGGCGGAAGATGGAAAGAACAACTGGCCACCTTTTATGAAAACATAGCCAATTGCTTTGCATCGCTGCAACAGTACAACGAGGCCTTTACGTATTCAAAATATTACAAGAACCTGCGTGACACCCTGCTGAATGAAGAGAACAGCAGGCATATTAATGAAATGAATGCGCTGTACGAAACGGATCAAAAGCAAAAACAAATTCTTCAACTGAACGATGATGTAACCCGTGGCAATATGGCCAACGAACGGAGCATAAAAGAAAGAAATTATTTGCTGCTCAGCTCACTGCTGCTGCTGGTGTTGCTGGTGGTAATTGTAATCAGCTACCGCAACAGCCGCAAAAAAACACAGCAACTGAATGAGCAAAATGCAGTGATAGAAAAAGCGCTGGCAGATAAGGAAGTGCTGCTGAAAGAGATTCATCACCGGGTAAAAAACAATATGCAGATTGTAAGCAGTATTTTAGATCTGCAGAGTGTTTCTTCCAAAGATGCACAAGCTGCAGAAGCCATGAGAGAAGGCAAGAACCGGGTGCAAAGCATGGCGCTTATTCACCAAAATCTGTATCAGCACGACAATCTAAAAGGCATCAATGCCAGGGACTATATCGGGCAACTGCTCATTCATCTGCAGGATTCTTACAATATCCCTGCTGTATCGGTAAAAATAAGCACAGCAATAGATGATCTTAACATTGACCTTGATACGATGATACCCATCGGGCTGATGATGAATGAACTGATCACCAATGTGTTTAAATACGCCGTGCCCAACACCCCCAATCCCGAACTGGATATTGCACTGCAGCAAAAAGAAAACATCCTTTACCTGAAAGTAAAAGACAATGGCCCCGGCTTTGCAGATACTGAAGATGTGAAAATAACAAAATCCTTTGGCTTGAAAATGGTAAGGGCATTTGCACAAAAACTAAAGGCCAGTTTGAATGTAGAAAACAGCAATGGCGCCTTAGTGGAATTATTCATTACCAAATACAAAATAACATGAACCGAATACGTGTGCTGATAGTGGAAGACGAGCCGCTGATAGCGGAGCACATTGCCACTTATTTAGACAATAACGATTTTGAAGTAAGCGCCATATCTTACGACTGGGAAGATGCCACGGGCCAGTTAAAGGACAATACCCCGGATGTGGTGTTGCTGGATATCAATTTGGAAGAAGACAGGGACGGCATCGCACTGGCAAAACTCATCAATGAAAAATATCACCTGCCTTTTTTATTTGTAACCGCACATGCCGATAAAAGCACGCTGCAAAAAGCAAAAGACGTAAACCCGGGTGGCTACATTGTAAAGCCCTACAATGAAAAGACAATTGCCGCTTCCATCGAAATTGCTTTGTCCAATTACTATGCATCGGCCAATAAAAAATTCCCTTCCTTAACCGAACATCTGATCAATAAAAATTTACCCGAAACTTTGAGCGAAAGGGAAATGGATATCCTGAAGCTGGTGTACGAAGGCGTTTCCAACAACCAGATTGCAGCTCAGCTTTTTATCAGCATCAATACTTTAAAGACCCACCTTAAAAACATTTACCTTAAGCTGGATGTAAACAACCGCTATAGTGTGATAATAAAAGTGAGGGAAATACTGAGCCGGAACTGAGTTCCTGTTTTTGTATTTTAACAAATCACCTTTTGGGTGAACCCCTGGTAGTAAACGGTGCTTAATAAATTTTCTATTGCTGTTGTGTTTTTACTCTTTTATGAACAGTACAGGACTATTCTATACTCGGTCATCTAGCCTGGTTGGCATTAGCTGCCTTGAATGATTGTGCCAATGCCGGTAGCATGCTACGGCGAAACATTGCCACCATGCCGGGCAGAATCATCCATGCCATTGCCACCGAAACCGGCATCAGCCGGGAACAGTTAATGCAGTATCTGAGCCAGGAAATCAGCCTGGATCATCTTGCCCGGGCCTTTTTCTTTTACTACTTTCTGAATAACTACGGAGAGGAATAAATGATAGAAAGACGGTTAGACAGCGGAATCACTCAGAAAAAATATGGGGCATCTGTCCCCTAAAATCTATCCTCCCTGTGACGTACATATTTTTCAATCCTGCTGTGTAAATAGCTGCAATTTTTTACTGAAATACAGGTCTGGAATGTGTTTCCAAAATATTGCATTTTTTAAGTTCCTGAACAATCCTATTAGGGCTATATATTTTCCAATTCCATACATCGTCTAAGAAGGGCTTTTAACCCCAGAATGTGTCCTTTTCTTGTAAAACCCGCTTTGATAATTTGCCCCTTACCGCTTAAATGAAGCCCCCCAATTCAATAAAGAGCCTTACCTGGGCGGAAATTGACCACCATTAAAAAATATCAAAATGGAAAAAAGGGATTACACAATGCAACAACCATGGAAAAGAAAAAACGGAGGAAATAAAAGAACCCTTACTGGTATGAGATTTTAAAAAAGCTGTCGAATTGATTTCAAAGGTTTTAATCCTGATCCCTCAAATCCAAAGCTTTGATTAATCAAAGCTTTGGATTTGAATTTCCCCATCCCTTATTCCAGCTGGGTATCTATATTATTAAACAGGCTTTCCCTTTGTGCAGCCGCCAAAGTGGAAAACCCTTTCCACTTCCGATTGATACTGCTTAACTGAAAATTTACTCATTATTGTAAATGGGTTACTGGTTATTTCTTAAATCCGATCCGTTCCCGGTCATCCCATTTCCGTTGGGCGGCCTTTTTTATCCAATAGATTTTCCATTGCATCATATATCTGGCTCAGCTGGGTATCATGTTCCCCCAGGCGGTCCCGTATTTCCCGCAACTGGATTTGCAGGTCGCTTTCCTGCAGCAGAATGCGCCGGATTTCCACAAAGGCCCGCATGATGGCAATATTCATCTGTATGGCCTTATCACTGTTCAAAATACCCCTAAGCATGGCCACGCCCTGTTCTGTAAAGGCGTAGGGGGGGGGTAACCTGGGTATTTCTTTTACGTTGGGATGCGGTCACAATTTGTGACCTTATATGCTGAGGATTGGCCGATGCGGTCACAGTTTGTGACCGGATATGCTGCCATTCTGCAGTGGTGAGCCGAAACATAAAATCAGCCGGGAATCGCTTTGCGTTGCGCTTTACGGCCTGATTTAACACCTTAGTTTCTACTTCATAATGCAGCAAGGTCATAGTCTAACATTACCCGTTCTCCCCGTACTTCATAAATCCGGTGCTGGATACTTTTGATGATCTGCATGGTAATAGTTAT
>WBZP01000355.1_pt1 | contig 62806 bp, 61 predicted proteins | sample 5204301 | NCBI WGS metagenome assembly WBZP01 (sample SAMN12412401, study PRJNA552823) | activated sludge metagenome | isolation source: activated sludge from nitrification reactor of wastewater treatment plant... | place: USA: Pennsylvania | collected 2017 | reverse complement strand
GATCAACTTGTCGCGATCCGGCAGGCGCGCCATGAACTGGCGCGAATCCAGGTGCACGACATTGACCTCGTCGAACGGGCAATAGTTGGGCTTCATGACACAGAAGCCCTGCAGGAAGACCATGGTGTTGTAGCTGAACTTGCCGTCCCGCGTGCCGGTGAGGTGGACCGTGCCCATCGGGCTGGCCATCGTCGCCAGGTTCGCGGCGGCAAAGCGCCGCAACAGCGGCTTGCCGTTGAACAGCACCTCCACCGGAAAACCCAGGCACAAGCTCTCGATGCGATTGCCCAGATCGGGCAGGTCAACGCCGTGCAACTCGATCCGGGTACCGGCAACGGCTTCGGCGATGGACTCCACCTCGATGGATGCCTTGTCCAGCGCCGCCGCGGTGTCGATATCGACCCGCTGATGCTTTGAGGCGACGATGCAGCGCGTGGCGGCATACAGGCACTTCGAGAAGCCCACCCCGAAAGGGCGCTCCTCGGCACTAATGGCCGCATCCCAGCCCGACTCGTGGAAGCTCAGGAGCTTTTGGAAGTCGTCGAGGCCTCGGCCATCGTCTTCCACCCGCAGCACTTGGGTGGTGGCGTCGTAATGGATCTCGATGCGCATCGCCCCGGCACGGCGGGCGTTCTGCAACAGCTCGGAGACGAGCGTAAAGCGGTCGGTGAAGGCATAGCGCTGGTTGCGCAGCGCGCCTTCCTCGTTGATTTGAACCTGTATCTGCATGATGTGCTCCATGAGTGCACGCGGAACCCGGCCCCGGCGGGACGGGCCCGCCAAGGGGGAAAGAACGATCGGTCAGCCGAGACGGCGGATCGGCGGGGTAACCAACTGGCCGGCGGCCAGGGCCTCCATCAGGCTGTGTCCGAGGAACTCCCGGGGCAGCAGGTGCTGGGTGGAATGAACCCCACTGAGGACCCGGCCCTCGGCATCGAGCCGTTCGACTTTCAGGCCGATCGGATGCCAATGCACCCGGTAGGCCAGCCAGTCGGCGCCGGCGATGACGAAGGTGCGGCCGGCCCGACCGGTGAGGATTTCGCTTTCCTTGACCAGGAACTCGATGTCTTCCGGCGCCTGAACGGTCAGCAGGGAAGGGGCGTCGTGCGCGATGCGCGTTTGGGTATGCATGGCGGCCTCCTCACAGCACGCGCGACGCGCAGGGCTGCCCGTCTTCGGGCGCGGCTGCGTCCGTGCGGCGGGTAGATGGATCGAAGGGCAGATCGTTGATCCGCGCCAGGGCTTCGCGGTCGGCTGGCGTCGTCATCAGACAGTCGGCGTGATGCCGTTCCTTGATAATCTGTTCCAGCCCTACCGCGTCTTCATAATCCATACGTCCGACGATGCCGTAGGCGACGAAGATCGCCAGCAGGCACAGGACATCCTTGTAAGTGGTCATGATGACTCCTTGAAAGGGGAGGGCCTTCGCGTTGGCGACCAGCCCGAAAAATGGGAGATGGCGTCAGGTGAACAGGTCGCCCTGCACTGCCATCCGCTTGATTTGCTCGTTGATCCACTGGGGGTTCTTGGCGAGTCGGGCCTCGACCCATGCGGGGTTGTGGACGACGGCGTCGCACACCCAGTCGGGGTAGCGCTCGAGCGTGGCGTTGAACCAGGCCTTAAGGTTGTGGCGGATGCGATCGCGCACTTCCTCCGCGTCGACCCGACCGCAGTAAGTGATCGGCGACAGCGGACTGCAGCCGACGACGCGCAGGCAACTCACGAAGGAGAACGGCAGGCCATCCTTCTCGCGTTCGCTGAACACCCAGCGCAGGGTGTCGAACTTCTCTTCCAGCGGCGTTGTGGGATCAGCCAGATGGCTGACCTCCTGTAGCAGGCGCCAATGCAGGAAGACGATGTCTTCCTCGCTCCATTCGACGGGCGAGTCCTCGTCGTCGAGCAAAGCATCCAGGGCTGCGCGATCGGGGATCGCCGCCGGGCGGTGACGCGAGGTGGCCGCGAGAGAGGTAACAATCGGCGGCAAAACAGGCCCCACGGGGGTGCGACGAGAAACTCGGGGGGATATGCTCTGATTCAGCATCGTTGGCTCCAGGAAAAAGTGGAGGCAACGCGCACCACGACTGGGGGCATATGCCCCCGTGGGGTGAGAAACGACCGACCCGCTACGGGCGGAACGGCGCTATGGGAAGAAGCTCCAGGGCTGGCTTGAACGGCCGGTGAGAACCGCCGTGATCGGTGTGCCAGCTACCGATCGGGGAAGGCTTTCGGGGGAAGGGCGCGTAGGGAAGGATGGAAGCGCCTCGCCCCTGCCTCGAAAACTTGCCTCGATGGCATGGGTGCGACAGACACCCTTGTCGGTGCTGGCAAGGTCGGCGCACGCGGCACCGGTGAAGCCGATGGCATACGCGACGGACAGGAAACTCCAGGGCTTGCCTTGTTTGAATGCAGGGCCAGCTACTGCATGACGTCAAGGTAGCGGTGCCGGATTGCCGAGTCAATCCCGAAAACCTGCCCGAATCGGGGCCGATGCCGAAAGGCCCCTCAGGTGACGGCCATTTCCGGTGGCGAATGAGCATGCTGCTGCGGATGATCGCTCCGAACGCGGTATTTCGAGGAGCACGGCATGTCGGAGATCCAGATCGTCAAGGTAGACCAGGGGGCCGTCAACGCCCGCATTCTCGCCAAGGAGGCCAAGGCCGACTTCCGACGCGTCGAGGCGGCCAGTCTGAAGATGCCGACGCGCTTCACCAGCGCCGAGGGCAAGCGCTTCTTCGCGCGGCTGTTCAACACGCTGCAACTCAACACCCACTTCATCTCGGTGATCGCCCGCACGCGGCTCGAACACGAGGACGTTGCCAAGATCGAGGACACCATCCGCGCCCAGATGGATGCAGTGACCGCAAACCTCAACCACGCCATCGACGGCGCCGAAGCGCTATTCAAAGCGCATGGCATCACCAGCGCGGCAACCTATGACACCGTGCCCCTGGATGTGGACGTCCATGTGCTGTCGTCGATCGGGCGCCGCTTCCTGGAGGTGCTGGGCAAACTCGACCAACTGATGCCTTTGCTGCAGACCCTGGAGATTCACGAAGTGATCACCACCCAGGCGGTGGACGTCCAGCGTGCAACGCTCAAACGGCAGGTACGCGACGTCGCCAATGGCGCGCGGAATTTTGCGATGGGGCTGCGGCGGCGGATGAACACCCTGGACGCGCGCAGTGGCGAGGGAGGTAGTCAGGGAAGCCGACCAGATGTTGTCGCCGGGGGCGTCGCGGATGGAGCAAACGAATCCGGAACGCTGCTCGATTCGTCGGTTGATCCGACGGAGGCAAGCGCCGATGCACGACCGGAAGCCTTGGATATCACCGCGTTTTCGAGGGGTGATTAGGGGCGACGTATTTCAGTTGATTTGACCAACCAGTTAAGCGGCGATCAGGATCGCTGTCAGCAACCAGCACTATGCAGAGGTTTACATAGCGACCCTAACCGGACTGATGACGCCTGAAAAACCTATGTCGGGTATGCGAATGGGAAGCTGCCGTCCTCCGCTGCGCTTCTGAGGATGCTTGGTCGGCCAAGACCTCCGCCCGACGAAACCTTCGTCGGGTTTTTCACGTCGCTCAAGACAGTTAGTGGGCGCGCCCAAACGTCTTCACGGCGGAGATCAGGAGAATGCCTCCGAGCAAAGCCATCAATAGGCGAGTAGGGATCAGCCCGAGCGCCAAGCCACCCAGCCCGGCTCCCAGCACCGAGCCGACCAGCATCCAGCGAAACAGCGGCTGTTCCTGCCGGATCACGTTGAAGGCATTGGACCGGCGATAGCGGACGAAACCGACCAGCATGGTCGGTAGACTGACCATCAGGGAAAGGCTGCCTGCCAGCTTGATGTCCAGCCCGTAGAGCAAGACGATGGTCGGAATGAGCAGTTCGCCGCCGGCCACGCCCAACAGGGCGGCGACCACGCCGACGCCAAACCCGGCGACGACGCCCGCCACCATCCGCGGGGAACCGTCGTGGAAGAATGGCTGCGCGCTTTCCTGGACGCCTAGCCAGGACTCGGCGAGCATCAGGAGGGCGAGGCCCGCCAGCATGACCATGATGATGCGGTTGAGCCAGGCGCGGGGCAGCGTCATGGCATGCCCGGCGGCCCACCAGGCGCCCACCAGGCTGCCGGTGAGCAGGTTCGCCACGACATCCAGATGGTCGGCCAATTGGCCCAGCGGAATGACTTGGATGCGGAACAGCAGAGCCGAGGCCACGACGATCAAGCTCATGGCCTTGTTGAGGACCACAGCCTCCAGGGTGGAAAGACGGAAGACGCCGACCAGAACCGGCAGGCGGAACTCGGCGCCGCCCAGGCCAATCAGTCCGCCCAGGCTGCCGATCAGCGAGCCGGCGATGAAGCCGTGGCGGGTACGCGTGGCGGTGTCCATGGCACTCTCCCCCGGCTACTTGGCGGCCGCTTCGCCCGGCAGGACAAAGCCGAATTTCGTCATCACGGCCCGCGCCGGCTTGGAACCCATGTAATCGCCGAAGCGCTTGGCCAGGGGATTGGACGCCGCCCGCTTGGTGATGACGTAGCCCTGCTCCAGGGGCCGGTGCAGGTTGTCCGGGATCATCCCGTAGCCTCCTTTGCTCGCCAGTTCGGCATTCAGCGCCAGCGATAGGGCGATGATGCCGACTTGGGCATTGGCGGTCTGCACGTATTGCGCCGTCTGCGCGATATTTTCCCCATAAACTAGTTTCGGCTCTACCTTGTCCCAGACGCCTGCGGCTTTGAGCGCTTCCTCGGCACGCTTGCCGTAGGGCGCATGCTTGGGATTGGCGATGGCGACCCGCGTAATCTTGGGGTCGGTGAGGCTCCCCAGCGTCAGCTTGGTGGCATCCTGAGTGGCGCTCCACAGGACGATCCGCCCAAAGGCGTAGGGCTTCACCTCGGACGCTGCCATCCCGGCAGCGGCCAGCTCGCGCGGGAACCCGATGTCCGCCGAGAAGAAGATGTCGTAGGGCGCCCCTTGCTGGATTTGGGTATGGAACTTGCCGGACGAACCATAGATGACATCGACCTCGTCGCTCGGATTGGCCTTCTTGAAACCCGCCACGATCTCGTCCATTGCGAACTTGAGGTCGGCGGCCGCCGCGACCGTAACCTTCTCGGCACGGGCCGACACCGCCAGGAACAGGGAGCAAACTGCCAGCAGTAACTGAGTGCGGCTCATGGTGATTCCCTCGAACAAAGAAGCATTGCCATAGGTGTGGGTCGCTCACAGTGTCGGCAGCGGCAATGTCGCATTCCCTACACCGTTACGTCAAAAATGACATAACGATCAGTATATAGCAAACGGCGTGCCAAGAGCGCCTGTACGGAAGAACTAGCCGGCCAGGGCTTGCAGGGCTACGAGTTCCGGGGCGGCTGCTGCGTTGATCCGCCATTCCAGCGCGGTGTAGCGTGCGAGCAACTCCTGGCCCAGCGGGGTAAGCGTGGCGCCACCGCCGCCCTTGCCGCCTGTCGCAGTGACGACAACCGGGCGGCCGAAGCCTTGGTTGAGCGACTCGATCAGCAGCCAGGCCTTCTTGTACTGCATGCCGAGGGCGCGGGCAGCGGCCGAGATGGAGCGGGTTTCACCGACCAGGCGCAGCAGGTCAATCTTGCCAGGGCCGATGGCGATGCAGTCGCCGATGTAGAGGCGGGGCCGTACCATGAGGGTGTTAGAAACAGCTTGCGATGAATCCATGGCTAAAGCGTATCCGAAAATCCATCGGTTCCCTACACGGGCCTGCGGCTACCGCCGTTTGGTTTGGTCGGTTAGCTGCTAGCGCAGCATCTATACTGGCCTCTGCTTTCGTCAAGGAAACCCGCCGTCAAGCTCCTGCCTATTTCAGCACCGGCAACACCCGCTTCTGGCCGGGGAGGGACACCTGGCATCTTCCACCTGATGACCGGTGTGATCTAAAAAAACCTGCCGCTTGGATGCCATGACTACCTTGGCCTGCGAATGGCAGCTTTCGTTTCACCTAGCGTTGTGCGGAATGGCCGTTTCTGAAATCCTCGACCGGAGTTAGGGTCGATTCGGCCGGTCGTCACTCCCCAAACCCCCAGTTCAAACCAGAGCGTGTGATCACACATCCCTCTGGATGAAAAGATCACGAGTGGCTAATGAGCGCAGCGCCGGTGGCAGCAACCCGATCAGGGCCGATCTTTCGCTTCCTGTCCAAATATCAACAATGATGATGATAACAAAAACAACATAAGCACCCCTGTTTCGATAGTCCAGTGACCGTCATTCTTGTTGAGTGAAAGGACAACACGATGGCGGTCAAGAAGAAAGACTCCGCCCGTCTGGCGAAGCGACTGGGGGGCAACCTATCCGAGCGGCGCAAACAGATGGGATGGACACAGGAAATGGTGGCGGAGCGGGTCGGCGTCGATGCCGAAACCATCTCGCGCATCGAGCGCGGCGCGCATTTGCCGTCCCTGCCGACACTGGACAGGCTTGCGGTGGCGCTCCAATGCTCTGTGGGCGACCTGTTATCGACGGAAGGGCCCGAAGAGGCCAGCGAAGCGGCGGCCTTTGGCGCGTGGATTTCCGAACTGGGGTCTGACGATCGGGCATTCGTTATGACAGTTGTGCGGAGTTGTTGTGATTACTTGGGCAGCCGCTCGAAATAGCACGTATTCCCATCCATGGCGGGGGAAATGGACCGGCCGGCCAGAGTTCGTGCGGGAAACCCTCCGGACACTCTTCCCGCGGTCGGATACCATGGCGCCCCGCGAGACCCTGGCTCACATCATGGCCCTATTCGCCATGGCGGGTTCGAGCCGGATCGGCTTCGGCAGCGATCCGACTTCTGGACCGCGACCTTGATCACGGCGTGCTGGAATGGTTTCGGCACCCGTGCCATCTCCAATCGCTGGCGGACGCGGCCTGTTGAGGCAGGCACGTCCCGGAAGGTCTTGCGTCGGCCCACGGGCCTCAATATCGTATCGACAAGTTCCATGTCGCCAGGCTGACCTGACCCCGTGGGTACTCGCACCGCTCTCGTGGCGGCGTCGCAGTCGATACCTGCCTGTTGCCCGACGATCCGCTGTCGCGCGTGCTGCGCGGTGCAGGTGCGGATCGGCTGATCTTTCCCGACCCGGACGCCCTTGGCCGTCATGCGGTGGGAGTCACTTTCTTGTTCATCCTTCCATGCCGCGCGACCGGGGCGCCGGCGGCATGTTGTCGAGTTCTGCGTTCCCTATCGGCCCGCGCCATCCTGACCTAGCGCGGCCGCAACAGAGCAGGTCATGTCCTTTATCGGCACCCGCCGTGACGAGGCCCGATCATGCCCAACATCTGTACCAGTACCGCCGCGAAGGTGGCGGCTTCCAGCACTTTTTCGACTACGCCTGCCGCTCCGGTTTCGACCCTGACGTTGCCCGAAACCGGCTTCCTGCGCCAGCCCCAAGTGCTGGCCTTCGTTCCCATCTCCAAATCGACGCTCTGGCGGCGCATCCGGGCGCGTACCTTTCCCGAGCCGCTCAAGCTCTCGGAGCGGGTGACCGTCTGGCGCGCGGAAGACATCCGCCGCTGGATCATGCAGCAAGGCCAGCCCGGGTGACGCAAATAGCGATGAGCGGGGACCGGTTCGGCTCGGAACGGCGTCGTCGTACGCGTATCGGCCGGGTCGGCGCCGACCCACCACATGCGCAGCGCGTGCGGTCATCGGCTCGGCTGGCCAATTCTTCAGCGAGTGTGGCGCGCTCGGCCTGATGACGAAATCCGGCGCCTTTCCCGGCGTTTTCGCCTGGTGAAGGGTGCGTCGGCGCTCGAACATTCGGGCTGATGACGATCGAGAGATGATGGGAGAAGCAAGTCATGCAAGACAACGAGGAGATCAGCAAGCACCACGATAACGCACTGCAGTCGGTTGAGATGCTCCGTGCCGTCATCGGCGGTGAGACCTACGAGGCGGTGGCCATGCGCTTTGGCGTCTCGCGCACGGCGGTCGAGCGGCGCATCAAGTCCATCGCCGTCCAACTCACCCAGGTGGTGGGCGTGGATGGACTCAAGGAAGAAGGCGCGGCTTTCGTGCGGCGGCTGCGCCTGCATCGGAACGCCATCCTGGTCGCCCTGGAAGGATTCGAGCCCCAGCCGCCGGTCGGCGCCCGTCCGGCGCGCGTATTGTCGGCGCCGGAGGTGGCCCAGGGCGCGGTGCGCATCAAGGGCCGCACCAGTCGCACCTGGCACGACCTGGCCCTGTACTACATGCTGTTCGCCACGGGCCTGCGGCCGCTGGAGATCGCCCGGATCGAGGTACGCGATTACCTGCATGCAGACGGCAGCGTGTGCAGGGAGTCGGAACTGCGCGCCGACGCGGCGATCAACGGCAAACTCCGGCCACTGTACTTCAGCAGCAGCCGGCTCGACGATGCGCTAGCCGCCTATTTCCGCGAGCGTCTCGCCGGCGGGCATGGCCTGGGTGGGCCGGACGTCTACCGTGGCTTGGACCCGGGTAGCCGGCTCTTCCTTTCCCCAAGCGGCGAGCCCTACAAGATCACGCCCAACAATGGCGAGCCGGGGCAGAACCGTTACGTCTGCCGGGCGCTGCTGGAGATCTACCGCAAGTTGTTCCGTTACGCCGAACTCAAGGGATTGAGCACCCAGTCGGCGCGCCTCACCGTGATATCGCGGATGTATGAGCGCGGGGCCGACGAGGATCAGGTGGGCGCGATCCTAGGCATCGGCGAGCGCAGCGCGGTGCGGGAGCTGTTGCCCTGGCCCAAGCCGACGCTGGCGGAACTGCTCGACGAGTTGATTTGAGCTCGCCATGGACACCCAGTGTTTCGTCATCAAGGGTCGCGTGATCGCCGCGGACGATCCGCAATTGCAGGCGGCGCTCGCCCATGTCTACGAGACACCCGAGCGGCCGAGATGCCTATGCGTGCCCGGCGGCGTGGAGATGTACGTGGCGCGGCATCGCCAGTTCGTGGTCAAGCGCATGCCGGACAGCGGCAGCGGCCACCATCCGGGCTGCCCTTCCTACGAGCCGGAGGTCCAGCAGTCCGGACTGGGCGAGTTGGTCGGCGAAGCGGTGCTGGAGTCGGAACCGGGCCGGGTCGAATTGCGGGTGGATTTTCCCTGGACACGGGTGCTCGGGCGCGGCGTGCCGCGCGGCGAACCCCAGGAGGTGGCGGAGGTCGGCGTGCCACGGCGGCAGATGACGTTGCGGGCGTTGATGCACTTCCTGTTCGAGCGCGCGGGCTTCAACCGCTGGAGCCCGGCGATGGCGGGCAAACGCAACCAGGGCGTGCTGCGCAAGTACCTGCTGGAGGCGGCCGAGGAGATCATGGTCAAGAGCGTGCCGCTGGCCGAGCGCCTGTATGTGCCCGAACCTTTCAGCGAGAGCGCCAAGACCGAAGCGGCACAGCGCCGGCGCGAGAAACTGGCCGTGCTGCGCCCCAAGGACGGGCAGACGCCGCTGGCCATCGTGATCGGCGAGTTCAAGGCAAGCGAGGCGACGAGTCAGGGCTGTCGAGTCTGGATTCGGCACATGCCGGATGCGCCGCTGCTGATCGCCAGCCGGAGTTGGGAGCGAATCGAGCGGGTGTTCGCTCCGCTGTTCGAGGCGCGCGATGCCGATACCGGCCACCCGGTCCGGATCGTGATGGCGGCGCTGATCCGCGCCCGCCGTGAATACACCTACGAGATCGACGCCGCGAGCCTGATGCTTGCCAGCGAACACTGGATTCCCATCGAGGGCGTGCATGAACTGCCGCTGATCGATGCCCTGGTCGCCCAGCGCCGCCGATTCGTCAAGCCGCTGCGCTATGACGCTCGGAGTGCAGCGGCGTTTCCGAATGCTTTGCTGCTGGATGCCGGGCCGGGGGCGGTTCCCCTGCACGTGGTCAGTGCCTTCATGGACCCGAAGGAACGAGCGGCAAAGGAGAGGGCGATTGCAGCGGTCGGGCAGGAAGCCTGGGTGTGGTCAACAGATCAGCCGATGCCTTCCCTGAAAAACGTGGAGAACTCTCGCTGAAGGGAGCCGACGCGTGCGAAGCAGATAACGCGGGCCGATAAGGTGGCCGGCAACATTCCCTGGGGAGATGCCGTCGCCATTGCCCGTTCACGCAGTTCCTTACCCGCCTTGAAGGCGGGCATCCATTTCGCCGGTACCGCGCAAGGTATCCCTACTCAATCGGCACGCGCTTCTCCAGTGCATGGACATGCACCCATCCCGAGCAGCCTTGCCCGGTGTGCCCGGTGCGCACAATCAATTCGACGACGGCATCCGCCACATCGTCGCTGCAAGCCAGTTCCAGTCGGGTCTGGAGCGTGACGGGTTCCGCCAATTCCACCGAATAGTGCTGCTGGGTGGCATCCGAAGTCATCCCAATGCATTGCACCTGCGAGATTGTGATGGGATGCACGGCCGCTCCGGGCTGCTCCGCGTTGCAAAAACCGGAATCCCGCAGTGCCTCGATGACCGCCGCCGTACGGTGGGGATGAATGAATGCCTTGATTTCCTTCATTGGCTTGCTCCTTCCAGAGTCGGTGATTGCCTGCGTAGTTCCATCCACTCATAGACCAGCGGCAGGATGAACAAGGTGAGTGCGGTGGACGAAACGAGACCGCCCACCACGACGGTCGCCAGCGGGCGTAGCACCTCCGAGCCAACCCCGGTGGCCAGCAGGAAGGGGAGCAGCCCGAGAATCTCCACCAAAGCGGTCATCAGGACCGGCCGCAAGCGCAGTACCGCGCCCTGCACCACGGTTTCCCGAATGTTCAGTCCCTGTTCGCGCAAACCGTTGAGGAACGAGATCAGCACGATGCCGTTCAGCATGGCGACGCCGAAGACGGCGATAAACCCGACCGCCGCCGGCACCGACAGATACTGGCCGCTGACGAACAGCGAAATGATCCCGCCAATGGCGGCGAAGGGCACGTTGGCGATGATCAGCGTGGCGTAGCGCACCGAGTTGAACGCGGTGTAGAGCAGGATGAAGATGAGGCCGATGGTCAGCGGTACGATAACCGCCAGCTTGGCCATGGCCCTTTGCTGGTTCTCGAAGGCGCCGCCCCATTCCTGCCAGTAGCCGGCGGGAAGCTTCAACTGCGTCTTGAGCCTGGCTTCGGCCTCTTTGACAAAGCCGTCTACGTCGCGCCCCTTGACGTCGAGTTGCAGCACCGCGTATCGCTGCAATTGCTCGCGGCGCACGAAGGAATAGCCCTCGGTCAGTTCCACCGTCGCCACCCGCGACAACGGCACCAGGGCGCCGCCGGCCGTGCGGATCGGGATGGCGCTCACCGCCTCGACGCTGTCGCGGAACTCCGGCGGCAGCCAGACCTGGATCTCGTAACGGCGAACGCCGTCGATCAAGGTGCTGACCGCCTTGCCGCCGATGCCTGCCTGCACCACGTCGAGCACATCGTCGGCGTTGATACCGTAGCGGGCCGCTTCCGGACGATTCACTTTGATCACCATCTGCGGTTTGCCCTGATTGGCTTCCAGCGCCACGTCGGTTGCACCTGGCACTTTTTCGACGATCTCCTTGGCCTGTGCCGCCAGGCGGTCGAGGGTCGCCAGGTCTTCGCCGTACAGCTTCAGCGCCAGCGTCGCCCGCACCCCGGAGATCAGTTCCTCGACCCGCATCTGGATCGGTTGGGTCGCCGCCAGAACGGCGGTGGGCACTTCTTTTTCCAGGCGCTCCTGCATCTGGGCGGACAGCGCGCGGTAGGTTATCCGTTCCGGCCAGGTATCGTGCGGCTGGAGGTCCACCAGAATTTCCATGTAGTTCACGTCGGCCGTCTCGCCTTTCTCGGCCCGTCCAATCATGGCCAGCGAATGCTTGACCTGGGGGAAGGACTTGAGGGCCTCCTCGATGCGCTGGGAAACGGCAATGGATTCCTCCAGCGAGGTGGACGGAATGCTGGTCACCCGAAACATGATTGCCTGTTCTCCCAGGGTCGGCATGAACTCCTTGCCGAGGAACGGAAAGAGCGCTAGCGAAGCAACGAACAGGGCGCCCGTAGCCACCATGACGCGCTTCTTGTGGGTCAGCGTCCACAGCAGCAGCGGTTCGAAACGCTGCTTGAGCCAGCGCACCAGGCGCGGGTCTTCTTCCTTCTTCGGGCGCAGCGCCAGGGCGCATAACACTGGCATCAGGGTAACGGTCAGGATCAGCGAACCAACCATGGCGAAGGTCATGTTGATCGCCAAGGGCTTGAACAGCTTGCCTTCAATACCGGTGAGGGCGAAGAGCGGCAGGAAGACGACGATGATGATGAGGACGCCGAAGGCGACCGGGTTCATCACTTCGCGGGCCGCCTCCAGCACGATTGCCGTCCGGTTAACCGGTTTGCCGGCATGATGGGAAAGCAGCCGGAAGGCGTTTTCCACCAACACCACCGGCCCGTCGATGGTCATCCCTAGCGCGATGATCAATCCACCTAGGGACATCAGGTTGGCGCTGGCCCCGGTCTGATCCATCAGCAGGAAAGCGACCAGCCAGGCGGCCGGAATGGCAACGACGACAATCAGCGCCGAACGCACTTCGCCGAGGAACAGGAACAACACCAGGACCACCAGCGCGGCGCCTTCCAGCATGGCGCTACTGGCCATGGAGATGGCCTTGCCGATCAGCTCGGTACGGTCGTAGGCGACATCGAGCTTGATGTTCTCAGGCAGGGTCTTGAGGGCAGTCGCCACCTTTGCGCGGACGGCTTCGACCACTTGCTGGGCGTTCTCGCCGGTCCGGGCGAGCGCCATGCCGAGCACCACTTCCTTGCCGTCCCTGGTCACCGCGCCGGAGCGCAATGCCGGCGCCGGGCGGATGTCCGCCACATCCCGGACATAGATCGGGGTGCCTTGGCGCTCGGCGACCAGGATGCCGCCGATGTCTTCCGCATTGGCCACCAGGCCCAGGCCGCGCACCAGATACTGCTCACGCTGGAGATTGATGAACTGGCCGCCGACCTGCCGGTTGTTGGCGGCGATGGCGGTCATCACTTCCTTGTAGCCCAGGCCGTACTTGATCAACCGGCGCGGGTCGATCAGCACCTGGAACTGCTTTTCATCGCCGCCCCAGGAGGTCACGTCGTCCACGCCCGGTGCCGTGCGCAGGATCATGCGCACGCCCCAGTCCTGGGCGGTGCGCAAGTCCATGCCGGAGAGCTTGTCGTCCATCGTCTCCAGCGTGTACCAGAAGACCTGGCCCAGCCCGGCGGCGTTCGGGCCGAGGACGGGTTCACCATAGCCTTCGGGGATGCGCGACTTGGCCTCGATCAGTTTCTCGCCCACCAGGCGGCGGGCGAAATAGATGTCCATGTCGTCCTTGAAATAGACGCTGACGAAGGACAGGCCGAAGATGGACGTGGAGCGGATTTCCTCGACCTTGGGCAGGCCGGCGAGGACCGATTCGACCGGGAAGGTCACCAGCTTTTCCACATCCTCGGCCGCTAGGCCCGGCGATTCGGTATAGATGTTGACCTGTACCGGCGTTACATCGGGGAAGGCGTCCAGCGGTAGCCGCTGCCAGGCGCGTGCCCCGAGGAGCACGATCAGCGCCAGCGCCACCAGAACCAGCAGCTTGTAGCGCAGGGAAATATCGACGATCTTATTGAGCATGGCTGTCCCTTAGTCGTGATCGCCGATCTTGGATTTCAGCAGCCGCGCCTTGAGCGCATAGGCGCCTTCGACCACGACGGCCTCACCGGCCTCGATGCCATCCTTGACCACGAAACGGCCACCGAGGTTGTCGCCCAACTCGACTTCCCGCTTCTCGAAACCGTCTTTCTCACGAACGAAGACGGTTTTCTTTCCTTCCAGCAGGAGCACGGCGCCCGTCGGCACGGTCAGTGCCTTGCCCGCCGTGGCGGTATCGATGGCGGCGTTGGCGAACATGGCCGGCTTCAGGCGGCCGTCAGCATTGGCAACTTCCACGCGGGCCTTGATCGTCCGGCTTTCCTTGTCCATCACGCTGCTGATGTAGGTCAGGCGCCCCTTGAACAACTCGTCGGGATAAGCGGCAACCGAGACGCCGACCGTGGCGCCGAGCTTGACCTTGCCCAGGTCTTTCTCGAACAGATTGGCCTCGATCCAGACGACAGACAGATCGGCCACGGTGAACAGGGACTTGTCCGGCTGGGCAAGCTCGCCCAGCACTGCCGCCTTCTCGATCAGCGTGCCGGCAAAGGGTGCGCTGACCGGGAACAGCGAGACGGCATTGTCCGATTTGGCGGGCATGACGCCCATCAGACGCAACTTGTCGGTCGCCGCCCGCAGGTTGGCACGGGCCTTTTCCAGTTCAGAACGACTGCGCAGGAAATCTTTTTGCGGCACGATCTGCTCGGTGTAGAGCTTTTCAGCGCGCTCGAAATCGGCCTGGGCCAGCCGGAACTGGCTGTCGGCCTGAAGATAGGCGGAATGGGCTTCGCCGACCTCGATACTGTCCAGGCTGGCCAGGGCTTGCCCGGCCTTGACCCGGTCGCCCAGTTTGGCCGTGATGCCGACGATGCGCCCCGGCACCCGTGGGGCGACATGCGCCAGCCGGTCCTGGTTGGCCTGGATGGTGGCCGTGACGGCAAGACGCTCGTGGACTTCGGCTTCGTCGGCTTCCTCGGTGCGGATGCCGGCCGCCTTGATTTCCGCCTCGGTCAGGTGGATCTGACCGGCTTCCGGTGCTTCGGCGGTCGTCTCCTTGTCGTTGGCAGCGGTCTTTTCCGGGGCGGCGGTTTGTTTTTCGCTTGCCGGCTTGGCCTCGGGGGCGTTGCGGCCGCAGGCGGCCAGCGCCAGCGAGAGCATCAGGGCGGCGGCGGTGAGGGTGCGGGTCATCATTTGTTCTTCTCGGCGGAAAGGTTGGGCCAACCGGCGGTCTGTTCCAGGGCAATGCGGGTCTGGATGAAGTCACCGAGGGCATCGAGGTAATCGCGGCGAGCATCCAGCAACTGGCGATTGACCAGCAGGAGTTGCAGTAAGCCGATTTCGCCGGCCCGATAGGCAGAGGTCGACAGTCGCCGGTTTTCGTCGAGGGCTGGCATGACGGACTCGCCCAGCCGTCTGACGCGGCCTTGCAGGCTGCCCAGCCGTTGCCAGAGGGCATTCACCTGGGCCGCTACTTCGCGCTCGGTACTTTGCCGTTCGATCTCCGCCTGGGTCAGTTCCGTCGTTGCCTTGCCAATCCCGGCGCCATTGCGGCGGAACAGGGGCAATGGCACGGAGAGCGTCAGACGGGTGAACTGCTCGCGAGCATCGTTGGGGGCTTCCCGGCCCGTGCTCAGGCCCACCGTGATGTCGGGATAGGCGGCCGAGCGTTCCAGGCCGAGTCGATGGCGAGCGGCCTGTTCCCGGTGTTCCAGCGAACGCAGCAGGGGCCGTTCGCGGGCCGCTGCCTGCAATGTTTCCAGGGAGGCCGCTATTGGCGTAACCCGCAATTCGCCAGCGGCTTCCGGCAAGGCGGTGGCGGGTAGTTGCAGCGCCGTCGCCAGTTCAGCACGGGCCTGCAGGAGTTGTTCATCGAGCACGGCAAGCTGGTTGTGGCCGCGCTCGGCTTCCACCGCCGCCAGGTTGCCATCCAGGCGGCTGTCCTCGCCGGCCGCCACCCGTTTTTTGACCGCCGAAGCAGCGTCGTTGACGGCGGCCAGGGCCTCGCGCTCGGTCTCGATACGCCGTTGCAGGATCAGCACCCGGTAAAAACGCAACTCGACTTCGGCGCGAACCTGGCGGCGGACTTCATCGATGTTTTCCGTGACGGCAGCGAGGTCGCGGGCGGCGGCTTCGCGCCGGTAACCGGCCTGACCGGCGATCTCGAAGGTCTGCGAGACACCGACCGTCTGTTCATGGAAACGGTTGTCCGACTGTCCAGCTTGCGGAACGCGACGGCGAGTCTGGTCGGTCGAGAACTGTGGATTGTTGTAGAGCAGGCCGGAGGCGTCCCGTAGTTGCCCTTCGGCAGCGTCGAGATTGGCACGGGAGGCGCGCAGGCTCGGATTGGCGCTCTCTGCCAGGCGCCAAGCCTCGTCCAGCGTCAATGGAGCAGCCGCAAAGGCGCTGCCAGTGGCAAGGACAAGGCCCGCCAGAATGCCGAGACGACGCGACCAAGCGCGCTCCCCGGCAGGGGTGTCGAACAACATGGGAGAAACCTTTCAAGCGATGAAGAAGCGGAATGCGCTGCGGCATCCGCTGACGAACGAGGTCGGCTTAGGCTTGAAAGATGGACCGAGGCGGGCGGAACAGGCCGTCGCCAGGCTGGGTGGGAACTTCGATTCCCCCCTCGCTGTTGAAGACAATATCTGCGGGCAGCAGGAAAAAAGCCTGTGCGCTGGATTCAAGGCCCGTCAGATGGGTCTGGGCATGACATCCATGATTGCACAGTTCCCCGGTTGATGCGTGATCGCCTGAGTCGCCACCCGGAACGGCAATGCTGGTTTCGTCGGACAAGGCATCCGCCATCGCCTCCGCGCTATAGCCCCACAGCGACGCGCTGACCAAACAAAAGGCCAGCAGCATCGCCACGAGCGAGCGGGAGCGGAAATAGAAACGACGGAACATGGCTAAGGATTATCGAGAATGAGTCTCAACTAGTCAATAGAAGTAATACAAGGAGCAAGTTCGCAGACCATCAGTGCTGCCACATGTATTGCTGGTGCTGCATCATGTGGTCCATCATCATCTGCTGCATGCCCATGTAGCGGTCCATCATGTACTGCCGTTGTTTCATTTGCTCCGGGGTGAGCTTGGAGTAATAGCCGCCCATGTGGTCCCAGCCCATCATCGGATCGCCCATCATCATGCCGTGCCCCATCATGCCATGGCCGCCCATACAGCACATGCCCCCCATGCCGCCGCTACCCCACATGCCGTGCATCATCTGCATATTGCCTTGCATGGTGGCCCAATGGTCCTGCAGCAGCTTCTGACGCTCTTGCGGATCTTGGGTCTGGCGAATCTTGTCCATCTGCTCCTGCATTTTCTTCATGTTTTCCTGGGCCTGCGCCATCTGCTTGTCGTACTCGGCCACGTTCGGCACAGATGGTTTCGCTTGGGCATTTTTTTCGGGGCTGTTTGGTTGTTGTGCCAGAACGGGCGTTGCGAACAGCACGCTTGCAGCCAATGCGACGGTAAAAATCGTTGGTTTCATTGCACTACTCCTTTGAGTTACGAACACATGAAAGGCCCGTAACGGGCCGGCCAAAGCAAGCTTACAGTGCCTGCATCACCCGCATTAGCCGCTCCCGAACCTCACCAGCCAACTTATTAATTTCAGGTTTGTCAACCAACGCGAGCACGGCGTAGGGGTCCATGAATTCCGCATGAATCTTGCCATCATCGTCCTGGCGCACCACGACGTTGCATGGCAAAAGCAACCCAATTGAGGGTTCTGCCCGCAATGCCTGATTCGCAAGCGGCGGATTGCAAGCCCCGAGGATACGGTAGGGCGGCATATCTTGATTTAGTTTTTTCTTGAGCGTGGCCGCCACGTCAATGTCCGTGAGTACGCCGAAGCCTTCTCTTTGTAGCTCCTGGGTTACTTTTTCAATTACCTCGTCGAAAGATGACGCAATCGTCTTGCCAAAGCCGTACTGGAGATTCATATCATTTTCCTTTCAGTGCACAGAAATTTCATGTCCCTAGCATTGTCAGACCGCTTGCGATCACCACGAATTCGCTGAACTCATGCGCGAGAACGGCAATCGGGAAGCAGAAAAGGCAGCCTCACTAGGTTGCCGCTCAATAGCCGGCTCTGGCGAACGCGCCGGTCCAAGGCTTTGCGTAGCGGCGGGGAACGCAACCATGGACCTCTGACGCCTTCTTCGCTGTGGCAGCCGCAACTTGCCTTGCGTTCCTCTGGCATATCATTTCCGTTCTCTTGCATGCTCGTTTTCATAATATGGTGTTTTACTTTAAGTTCGTGAGAGACACCATTTCTCGCAAACGTTCCTCTTCGGCAATAAATATATCGACCGCAACAGGATCGAACTGGCTTCCGGACATTTTTACGATCTCATTCTTTGCTGAATCAAAGTCGAGTCCCTGTCGATATGGCCGATCCGAAGTCATGGCATCCAGCGTATCGATAATCGCAAACAGACGCGCCGCCAGCGGAATGGCGTCCCCGCGCAAGCCTCGTGGATAGCCTGAGCCATCGAACCGCTCTTCGTGGCAGCGAACGATGTCGGCGGCAACCTCGAAAAACGGGATAGGAGCCAACATGTCATACCCGGCTCCGGGATGCCGACGCATGATTTCCCACTCCGTTTCAGTGAGCTGGCCGGGCTTCAGCAGAACCGCGTCAGGCACGCCGATCTTTCCGACATCGTGCAGCAGGCTGCCCCAATACACCTGCTTGAGCAAGGCCGGGTCGCTATAGCAATGTCTTGCCAGCACCAAGGTATGGCAAGCAACCCGCTTAGAATGCATGCCGGTTTCGTGTTCCCGCATATCCAGCGCGGCAGTCAGCGACTCCACCAGCAGCTCCTGCAACTCCACCCCCATGCCCAAGAGCTGCTTGCGGCACTCCAGAAGGCAATGTTCGCAAGTGCACGTACCTGCCAATCGGGTATACAACCTTTCGGTCGAGTGTGATCCGCACAGCACACAGGGCTCGGCGCTGTGAGGTGTAGCTGTGCTTTCCTGGGTGTGGCCGCTCATATGTGGCTCCTCATGCGAACTGCCTGCGGAAGCGGCGCATGCCGAAAGAAAAGATTAACACCCCCAGTATGCCGATCGCCAGCACCGAGTCCCACAGCAGATCGAGTCCGGCGCCCTTCAGCAGGATGCCGTAGCTTACGTCGATGTAGTGGCGCATCGGTGAGGCCAGCGTGGCCCAGCGCATCCAGTCCGGCATCGCCTCTGGCGGCGTCCATAGTCCGGACAGCAGCAGGATGGGCGCTAGAATGAGCAGGCTCAAGAGGCCGACTTGCGCCTGGTTGCGCGCGATGGTGGCGACGAACAGCCCAAGCCCCGCATTGGTGAAGATGTACAGCGTGGTGACGACGTAGAAGAGCGGAAGACTGCCCTGCATCGGTACCTGGAAAAGCGGCCCCAGCACCGTCAGCAGGCTCAGGCTCATGCCCAGCAGGATGACGATCGCCATGGCGATCACCTTGGGGAACACGATCTGGAATGGGGTGAGCGGCGATACCAGCAATTGCTCCACCGTCCCGCGTTCCTTTTCTCTCACCATGGCCGCGGCCGGCAGCAGAATGGCAAACAGTGTGATGCCCTCCATCAGTTCCGAGATCGGCATGAACCAGGTGTCCTTCTGGTTGGGGTTGAAGCGGACGCGCTGGTCGTCGATGACCACAGGCACGTTTTCCAGGTCGGCCGGGGTCAAGCCTTCGCGCTCCAGGGCCGATTCCAGGCTGAACTGGCCCATGATGCGCGCCGCGTAGCTGGAGGCGAGAAAGCCGGGCAATGGCTGGGTCGCGTCGACCTGCAACTGCACGGCGACCGATTCTCCCTTGCGCAGCGCTTCCTGGAATTGCGCCGGAATGTCCAGGCTCAGCATGACTTCGCCCCGGTCCAGCAGCCTGATCGCTTCCCGGGAACTGCCGACCTCGCCGTCGAGACGAAAATACGGCGGGCGGAAGCGGTAGATCAGATCCCGCGACGATGCACTGTGGTCAGCATCGTGCACCACCATCGGCGCGCGGTTCAACTGCATGCTGACGCTGGAGCCCTGGAGGTAGATGTTCAGGGTGAAGATGAAGGCCATGAATGACAGCAACACCGGGTCGCGCAGCAGTTGCCGAATTTCCTTGCCGGTCATCACCGCCAACCTGCGCCACCACACGGCTGTCTGAGTCCAGCTCACGCCTCTGCTCATGCCCGTGGCCTCTTGCTGAACAAGAAATAAGCTGCCGCAAACAGAGCCACGGTGTAGGCCGCCAAGACCAGTAGGTCTCGCCATAGCACCTCGATGCCGATCCCCTTGAGGAAGCTGCCCACGACGATATTGGTGTAATAGATGGCCGGCAACAGACTCGCGATGATTTTTCCCTCGCCCGCGAGCGACTCTACCGGCATCAGGAAACCGGAATAGTCCAGCGCCGGTATCATCGTGACCACCAGGGTCAGCACGATGGCCGCCAACTGGGTGCGGACCAGCAGGGAGACCAAGAGGCCGATGCCGGTGGTGCAGATCACGAACAGCACGGAGGCGAGAAAGAAGAACAGCGGATCGCCCTTGAACGGCGCGCCGTAGTATTGCGTCGCCAGCAACCACAGTACGCCGATGTTGGCGACGGAGATCAGGACGTTAGGGGCGAGCTTTCCGAGCAGGAACTCGCCGCGGCTGACTGTCGACGCATAGATGTTGTAGATCGAGCCGGTTTCCTTCTCGCGCACGATGCTCACCGCCGTCAGCAGCGGCGGCACGAAAATCATGATCAGCATGATCAGCTTGGGCGCGACCGACCAGATGCTCTTCGCGCTCTGGTTGTAGAGGTAGCGCACCTCCAAGCTCAGCGGCTGCACCCGCTCGCGCGCCTGCGCCAGCGGCAGCCCGCGCAGACGGGAAACATGCTGCGCCAGCAATTCCGTGCCGAAATGGCTGTTGATGGCGGCGACATAGCCCTTGATTGTCTGCGTGCGTGAAGGGATCGTGCCGTCGATGATGGATTGCACGTGTGCCGCGCGGCCCAGCCGCAGGCTTTTCTGGAAGCCCGGCGGGATGACGATGGCGGCGCGGATGCGGTTGTCCTTGAGCAGGGGGTCGATCTCGCGCTCGTTGCTCACGTAGCCCTTGAAGTCGAAATAACGGGAACCGATGAAGCCATAGGCGTAGTCGCGGCTCAGCGGCGTCCGGTCGTAGTCCACCACCGCGAACGGCACGCTCTCCACGTCGAGCGACAGCCCGTAGCCGAATATCAGCATGAGCGCGGGCGGCACTACGAACGCCAAGATGAAGAACAGCCGGTCCCGCAGGATCTCGCGCCATTCCTTGTGCGCGACGGCGAGGACGCGTTTCGCGTTCATGCGCTGGCCTCCCGCTCACTGGCTTCCAGCGCGCTGACGCGGTAGACGAACACATCTTCCATGGAAACCTGACGTGGCGCGATGCAGACGACCTGTATCCCGGCCTCACCCAGCATTTGCGGCAGGCGCATCATATCCTGTTCCACCGCGGCGGAAAGGATATGGACACGCTTGCCGAACAGCGCGGCATCGCGGAAACCCCGCGCCCTGAGGCGGGCAACCGCCCGCGCGGGATCGGACACCTCCAGTTCGAGCACCCGGCCCGCTTCCGCCTCCAGTTGCTGCTTCATCTGCGCCGGCGTGGCGTCCGCCACGATGCAGCCGGCATACATCAGGGCGAGGCGGTCGCAATGCTCCGCCTCCGACATGTAATGGGTGGTGACCAGCACCGCCACGCCTTCTTCCCGCGCGAGCCGGAACAGGATGTCCCAGAAGCGGCGGCGGCCCACGGGATCGACCCCGGAGGTCGGTTCGTCGAGGAACAGCACGCGGGGCCGGTGCACCAGGGCGCAGCCCAGGGCGAGCCGCTGCCGCAGCCCCATGGGCAGGCTCGCCGCCCGGTCCGCCTCGTGCCCCTCCAGCCCGGCCATCGCCATGACCCAGCCGCGCCGTTGTCTTGCCTCGTCGCGGCGCAGCCCGTAGATGCCGGCGTAAAGGTCGATGTTTTCCCGCACCGTGAGATCGGTGTAGAGGGAAAACGCCTGCGACATGTAGCCGATGCGATCCTTGATGGCCAGGCCCGCATCGCGCATGTCCACCCCGGCCACCCGGCCGTAGCCGCCGCTCGGCCGCAGGAGGCCGGTGAGCATCTTGATGACGGTGGTCTTGCCGGCGCCGTTGGCGCCCAGCAACCCGAAAATCTCCCCTTCAGCCACCCGGAAGGACACGGCGTCCACTGCCCGGAAGGCGCCGAAGTCGCGGGTCAGCCCCGACGCCTCGACGGCATCGCCGCCGCGAGCGCCAGCCGAGGCTGGCGCGGCAGCTACTTGCAGCCGGGCGTCTTCGCGCAGCAAGCCGCGCTGCCGTAGCAGGGCAATGAAGGCATCTTCAGGATCGGGGTCGCCGGCCTCGATCTCGCCCACGTCGAATCCCTCCAGCGCCTGCCGCACCTTGCGCGCAGCCTCTTCCGGCATCAAGTCGTCGGCAAACACGCACAGGCGGGGACCGAGGGTCTCGACCTGGGGAAACGTCTCACGCAGTTTGAGGAAGGCCTGTTCCTGCGGTGTTACGGTGACGAGCACCGTGCTGCCGGCGGCCAGCGCCTGGATTTCCGCCGGCGTGCCTTGGGCCAGCAGTTTTCCGCCATACATCAGCAGCATGTGGTGGAAACGGCTGGCCTCGTCCATGTAGGCCGTGGAGACGAGGGCGGTGATACCGCGTTCTGCCACCAGCGCGGAGAGGATGGCCCAGAAATCCCGGCGCGAAACGGGATCGACGCCAGTGGTGGGCTCGTCGAGGATTAGCAGCCGCGGCTCATGGATCAGGGTGCACACTAGGCCGAGCTTCTGTTTCATGCCGCCGGAGAGCTGTTTCATCGGACGGTGCCGGAACCGGTCGAGCCGCGTCATGACGAGCAGCCTGGCCTTGCGTTCGGCCAGATCCTGTTCTGCCACTAGGCGCAGGCGGGCGAAGAAGTCGATGTTCTCCTCGACGGAAAGCTCCGGGTAAAGGTTGAGCCCCAAGCCCTGCGGCATCAGCCCGATGCGGTCCTTGATGCGCTCGCACGCGGCTTCCGAGTCGAGCGCAACGCCGAATACCTCGACGCTGCCGGCGTCGAAGGCGAGCACACCTGCAATCGCCTTCATCAGGCTCGACTTGCCCGCACCGTCCGGGCCGATGAGCCCGAGGATTTCGCCCGGTCGGATATCGAGGTTAACGCCATCTACCGCCACGCGTCGGCCGTAACGCTTGGCAAAGCCCCTTACCCGTGCCACAGGGGCTTGAGCGGAGGCGTCTACCAGCGCGGCTTCGCCCATGCCGCGTCCTCCCTCCAGCGGATCACCGCGTCGGCTGGCAGTCCGGGGGTGAGGCGGTGATCGGGATTGGACTTGAGGTAGAGCTTGACGGCGTAGACCAGTTTGACGCGTTCGTCCGGGGTCTGCACTTCCTTGGGCGTGAATTCGGCGCGGGAAGCGATGTAGTGCACCGTGGCTTCGAACGGCCGCTCGGGAAATGCGTCGGTATAAATTTGCGCCGGCAGCCCCAGGCGCAATTTGCCAATCTGCGCTTCCGGCACGTACACCTTGAGGTAGAGCTGGTCGAGGTCTACCAGTTCCAGTAGAGGTGCACCACTCGAAATCACTTCGCCGGGTTCGCGCATGCGGGTCGCCACCAGGCCTGGAACCGGCGCCCGAATGGTGAGGTCGGCGAGCACGCTTTCCGCCTCGGCCAGCGTGGCCCGCGCCTGGCGCAGTTGCGCCTCGACCGCTTTCAGTTCCGACTCCCTGACCCGGATCCGGTCGCCGCCCAGTTCGGCCTGCGCGAGTTGCTTGCGGCTTTGCACCGCAGCTTCGCGGGCCGACCTCAACTCGCTTGCGGCGGCATCGAGGGCAAACTGCGCACGCTCGCTCTGCTGGCTGCTCGTGAAGCCCTTGGCGACCAGATCGCGTGAACGTTCGGTATCCCGCCGTGCCTGCTGCTCGCCCGCTTCGGCCGTGGCGACTGTCGCCTGCGCTCGGCCGACCCCGGCACGTGCAGCCTCTATCGTGAGCGGAACCTCTTTCCTCAACAGGCCAATACCGAGTCTGGCGCTGTCCACCTGGGACTCCAGCGTCGCCGAGGCAGCTGCAGCCTGGTCCACCCGCGCGCGCAGTTGCGCGTCGTCCACCCGCACCAGAAGTTGCCCCGTCTTGACCGGATCGCCCTCGCGCACCTCGATACTCGCGATCCTGCCGGCTTGCTTGCTTGCGACCGTGACGGCATCGCCCTCGATGCGCCCATTGGCTTGAATCAGGCCATCGGGCAAAACGCGTTGGCCACCCCACTGGACGAAAGCGATATAGCCGCCACCGAAAAAGACGCCAGCAAAAAGGAGCAAAAAGTGAATGCGTCTAATCGGCGGGTTCATTTTTTGTAAAACTAAACAGCCGTTCGTCCCAGTGACGAACGCTCAAGACGCGTTCGATTCCCAATGTGCTCATTGCATGTGCCTCATATTTGTTGGAATGCTAAATAGGTGTATCACGTCGCGCTCCTTGAATCGGATGTCGACATGTCTGTCGGTGGTTGTTTCGCATGGAATGCACAACAAGGAGCGAAACCCCCAGGAAGATACCAACATCTGCAAAGTTGAATGCCGGCCAGTGCATGCCGCTCCAGTGGAAATCCAGAAAGTCCACCACGCTTCCGCGAGTGATGCGATCCAGGGCATTGCCCGAGGCACCGCCTAGAAGCAAACTAAATCCTAATGATTCCATTCGCGGCAGCGGTTTGCAAAGCTGCAGCGCAAGGAAAGTTGAGACAATCAAAGCCAGCGCAATGAAGAAATAGCGTTGCCAACCGCCAGCACTGGCAAAAAGGCTGAACGCCGCGCCGGGATTCAGGACATGAACGAGGTTGAAGAGAGGGGTGACTTCGGCCTGTTCACCGTAGGCAAACGTGCGGGTGATGGTGAACTTTGCGATCTGATCGGCCATCACAGCGCTGGCGGCCACTGCGAACCAGACCCAGGTCGATGTGCGGCGAGCCGATTGCCACATAGGGGCGGCCAGCGGTATCAACCGCCCTGCGAGCGCCGTGCAACTCAATCCAAGTACCCAACCAGCCAGCACATCGGCTGGAAAGTGCATTCCGGCCGCGATGCGTGACCAACCGACCAATGCCGCATAGAGCACCAAACCGATGCGGCCACGGCGGCCCATCAAAGGCCAGAGCGCGCCGACTACCAGCGCGGCATAGATGGCATGCCCGCTGGGTAGGCTGTAGTGCTGCTCAATTTCACCGATGACGCGCACCAGGTCGCCGAGGACGGCAGACGGGCGTGGAAAGTCGAGCCATAGCTTCAAGACGGTGGCGACCAGTAAAGCCAGCAAGAAGGCCGCGCTAAAACCAATAAGACGGTGCAGAACGGCCGCGCCACGCGCCGGGTTGGTGGCCGACTTCGACCACCACCACAGACCCAGCATCGTCAGCGGCGCCGTCCAGTAACTTCCCACGAGGCTGAAGAACCACGCCAGCGGCCCCAGCGCGGCAGGCGTACCCGTATTGATGGCTTGGAACAACGCGATATTCAGGCCACACCAGTCATAGAGAAAGAATTTCCAGCTCATCGGCGCAGCAGCCTCAAGCCATTGCCAACGACGAGCAAGCTGGCCCCCATGTCTGCAAACACAGCCATCCACATGGTCGCTTGACCCGTGAAGGTAAGCACCAGAAATACTGCCTTGATGCCAAGGGCCAGCACGATGTTTTGCATCAGCACCTGCGCCGTCGCCCGCGACAGGCGCACGAAGGTCGGTATCTTGCACAGGTCATCGTCCATCAGCGCCACGTCGGCCGTCTCGATGGCGGTGTCCGTGCCAGCAGCTCCCATTGCAAAGCCGATGTCCGCTCGTGCCAAGGCTGGTGAATCATTGATGCCATCGCCAACCATGCCGACCTTGCCGCTTCGGGCCAATTGCTCAACTTCGCGCAGTTTGTCGTCTGGGAGCAGATTGCCTTCTGCACGGTCGATCCCGGCTTGTGCGGCAATGGCCTTTGCCGTGTGGGGGTTGTCGCCGGTCAGCATCATGGTGTTGATACCCATTGCATGCAACTCGGCGATGGCTCTCCTGCTACTGTCCTTGATGGTGTCCGCTACGGCGAACAAGGCATGAACCCCCTTTGCGCTGACCAACATCACGACAGTCTTACCTACGGTTTCCAGCGCCGCGATGCGCTGTTCCAGCTCTGGTGTGCATTGCCCCAGCTCTTCGAGCATCCGGTGGTTGCCAAGATGGTAGAGCTCACCGTTGATTTGGCCTTGCACACCCCGACCAGGCAGCGCGTTGAATTCGGCCACTTCGAGCAAGGCAACCCCGTCCGTCTGTGCGGCCTGTGCCACCGCTTTGGATACAGGATGGTCTGAGCGGGCCGCCAGGCTGGCAGCGATGCTGCGACTGTCCGAGGCGAGCGCATTGCCCCACGCGACAAAATCGGTTTGTGCGGGCTTGCCGTGCGTGATCGTGCCGGTCTTGTCCAGAGCCAGCCAGCGCAGCTTGTGGCCTTCTTCCAGATAGACGCCGCCCTTGATGAGAATGCCGTGGCGTGCGGCGGCGGCCAAGCCGCTGACAATGCTGACCGGTGTAGAGATCACCAGTGCGCACGGGCAGGCGACAACCAGCAGAACCAATGCACGGTAAATCCAGTCGAGCCATGCCGCACCCATGAACAGCGGCGGCAACAACGCGACGGCGATGGCGACGCAGAAAACAATAGGCGTGTACCAGCGGGCGAACTGATCGACAAAACGTTGAGTCGGCGCGCGACTCCCCTGAGCGGCCTCTACCGCGTGGATGATGCGGGCCAGTGTGGACTGGCTGGCCACGGCGGTGACGCGGTACTCGAATGAACCGGATTCGTTGATGGTGCCAGCGAACACCGAATCACCGGAGGCTTTCTCGACCGGGAGGCTTTCGCCGGTAATCGGTGCTTGGTTGACGGTGGAGAAGCCTTCCACGACCTGCCCATCCAGCGCAATGCGTTCGCCCGGTCTGACCCGAACCCGGCTTCCAATGGCGACCTGTTTAGCGTTCACTTCGCACCATGTGCCGTCCGGCTGCTGTACGGTCGCCTGTTCTGGCGCGAGATCAAGCAGACCACGGATGGCGTTGCGAGCGCGATCCAGCGACTTAGCTTCAATCACTTCGGCCAGCGCGAAGAGCACCATCACCATCGCCGATTCGGGCCAGTGACCGATCAACATGGCGCCCGTGACGGCAATCGACATCAGGGCGTTCATGTTGAGGTTGCGGTTCTTGAGCGCGATCCAACCTTTCTTGTAGGTGGACAAGCCCCCCGTGAAGATGGCCACCAGCGCCAGAACGACGACCGACCAATGATTGCCATTTTGGAGCCAGTAGACCGCCTCAGCCGCCGATGCGGTTACCAAAGAGATACCCAGCGGCCACCAGTTGGTCGGCGTGGTCAAAGGGGAAGCCGATGGCGCGGCCTTGTCCGTGTCCATCACTTGCGCCTCGAATCCAAGCGCTTGCAGGGCCACGAGCACGTCTGGCAGAACCTGATCTGTATGGTGCACCGACAACGTGCGCTGTATCAGGTTGAAGTCCAGTCCAGAGACCCCGGCCATTGTGCCGAGCTTGTTGCGGATCAGGGCCTCTTCGGTCGGGCAATCCATTTTGGCAATGGACAGCTTGGTTGTCTGCCCGGCCGACGCCTGATCCATGCGCACGGCTTGCATGCCGATGGCAGTTAACGCCAGCTCAACGGGAGACAGCGAGGGCAGTTCGTGGCGAACGACCAAAGTACGCTGCATCAGGTTGAATTCAAGACCCACCACGCCCACCAGCCCGCCCAGCTTGCTTCGGATCAGCGCCTCTTCCGTGGGGCAATCCATGTTCTCGATGCGATACACCGCTTGAGCCGATCCGGTTGTTTGCGGGGGCGGGGTCGTTTGCTGGATGACCGGCTCGACCGAGCAGCCGCAGCATTTTGAAGCGCATTCACTCATGGATAACTCCTTCAAGCTGTCTATTCAGACTACATTTAAGTCTCTATAGTGGCTATAGAGTCAAGTGATCAATGGAGATCGGTACATGGAAATCAGAATTGGCGACCTCGCCAATCGCTCTGGGTGCAAGGTCGTGACCATCCGCTACTATGAGAAGCAAGGGCTGTTGCCAGAAACCAAGCGCACCGACGGAAACTACCGCATCTATGGAACCGCGCATGTGGAACGTCTGCGCTTTATCCTCAACTGCCGCAGCCTGGACATGACGCTCGACGAGATTCGGCTATTGCTGCGCTTCAAGGATTCGCCGGCGGAAAACTGCGGGGGCGTAAATGACTTGCTCGACGAGCACATTGGCCATGTCGCCAGCCGCATCCGCGAACTGCGCCAACTGGAACGGCAACTCAAAAGCCTGCGCGAACTTTGTCAGGATGCCAGCGATGCGGGCCGTTGCGGCATCCTGAATCAACTAGCGCAATCGGATACGTCAAAGCCAAGTGCTCTGGCAACATCCCATGTATCGAAGGCCCACAGTACAGGTAGAAGGTAAGCAGACACCGCATATTCGCAACGATTAGCGGAATCCTGGCCAGGGGTGTGGTCTGTTATCGATGTAAATCGGCGACCGGTGTACTTTCAGGTTCGCGATGAGGTGTCGCCGAGAGTTCATTGATCAGCTTTGCTTTCTTTTTCTCTGCGGCTATCCATCCCGGTTCTGGCTGGCCGGTGTGCGCAGCTTTGGCGATCACGTCCACCAAGGTGTCCGCCATTCCATCCGCTTGAATTGAATCGTCCCCGCCCCAAAGTTCATGCCATAAGGAGTTAGACCATGACCGTAACTTACGCATTCGGAAAGACCACCCCGCTGAAGCACGACGAAGCCGTTGCGCGCGTGACCGATGAACTTGCCAAGGAGGGCTTTGGCGTTCTCACCGAGATCGACGTCGCCGCGACGATGAAGAAGAAGCTCGGCCTAGACATGCCGCCGTACCGCATTCTCGGCGCGTGCAACCCGCAGTTCGCGCACCGCGCGCTCGCCGCCGAGCCGCCGATCGGTACCTTGCTGCCCTGCAACGTGGTGGTGCGCACCGACGCGGACGGTGCCACGGTGGTCGAGGTGATGGACCCGGAAGCTGTTCTCGGCCTGGTCGGACGGCCGGAGATTGCCCCGATCGCCGCAGAAATCCGCAGCCGTCTCGAGCGAATGCTCAAGGCGGTGTAGTAGCCGATCGTCCGGATCGCCGCCCTTGATGGTGGCAGGTCGGTCGAGATCAGCAGAACCTTGTGCTTGATCGCCTCCAGATCCGAAAGCATTCGCTCCATCTGACGATGAGCGACTGTTTTGTTCCGCCGATTCCAGCGGTACAGGGAGAGTCCTGCAAGGACGCACGCTACGATGGGCATCCACCCGAAAAAACTGCTCGTCTGAGTTGCTGCGGCCAGGCTCATGAAGAGTCTCCAAAGGCTGTATTCCGTTTCAGCTTCGCACAGTCGCCGGAAACTGCAACGGGCTGGATCGCCACCGTGATCCCCTTGGGCATGCGCTGCAGCTAGTAGACGGTGTAGAACTTCACCATCAACGCATAGTATTTGCCGCTCTCGTTTTGACAAGCCGGCCTAGGCAAGAAAGGTTTGGGCAAATTCGTGCAACGGTTGGAAGAACTCGCGCCGCTCGACCTCACGCTTGAGTTCCTTGTGGCTGAAATCCTTGGGTTCGCGTTTCAGCGCGCTAATTCCGTATATCTACTCATCGGCCTGCAACAGGGAGTCCAAAGCCCAGGCCGCGCGCCCGCTTGATGAAGTTGAGCGCCCGCATGTCGAGCAGCTAATAACTCCGGTAACCGTTCGGCCGGCGATCGGCGGGCCGGACGAGCCCGATGCTCTCGTAGTAGCGGATGGCCTTGGGAGAGACCCCCGATTTTTCAGCAATGGTTCCGATCTTCATGGTTCGATGATTCCTTCCACCGCACTCAGCCAATTCAAACCAACTATAGAGCTTCCAGTGACTGGAAGGTCAAGGCCACGGTCCTCCTTGACCCAAAGTCAAGCCGGCGGGAAGTTTAAGGTTCCCGCCGGCTCGCCGCTTACTTCACGCTCGTCACCGTGTAGCCCTTGCCTTCCTTGACGAATTCGAAGTCGACCTTCTTGCCGACGGCGAGTTTGTCGAGCAGCGTCTTGTCCTTGACGGCAAAACCCATGGTCATGGCCGGCCAGTTGAGGCTCTTTACCGGCTCGTGGGCGAAGGTCACCTTCCCGGCCTTGGGGTCGACCTCCTTGACGACGCCGACGGCCTGGTGGGTGGCGCCGGGCATGGCCTTCTGGCCGCCCATCTCCATGCCCTTCATGTCATCCATCTTCTGCTTGCCCATGTCCATGTCTTTCATGTCGCCCATCTTGTCGGCGGCAAGGGCCGTGCCGGCCCCGAGGGCCAGGGCGATCAAGAGGGTGAGGGTTGCGGTGTGCTTCATCGTGTTTCCTTTCATTGCGGGTAAAAAAATCGGTTCTTGTCGTCGGACGCTGGCGGATGGCCGTCGGGCCGTCCGCCATTACCTCAGAACTTCGGGTTGAGGGTGCCCTTTTCGGTGATCGTCTTCCAGATGGCGTTGTTCTTCATGACGAACTTGGTCCCGTCCTTGGCTTCCATGACCATCTTGTCCCGCATCTTGACGCGGCTGCCGGCGGCATCGATGTGGACCATCGTGCCGTCCTTCTGGACCGTGACCTTGCCGCCGTCCTTGAGCTCGATGGTCTCCCCGGGCTTGACCCGTTCTTCGGCGGCAAACGCGGACAGGGACAACAGCATCAGCAGGGGAAGTATGTATTTACGCATGGTGATTCTCCTTTGAGAAATGAACAAAAACCGGCGTATCGGCTGCGCCGGGTAAAACAACCAACATGGGCTTGCACCTCCTTTCTCGGCCGGTGACATGGCAGTCATCGGGGCCGCTCCTGGGTATCCATTGGAATATGCGGTGCCGGCCCGAGGGCTTGTTGGCCTCGCAGCCGGCGCCGGCGCATCAGGTAGTAGGCGGCGGGAATGACGAACATGGAGAGCAGCGGCGCCGTGATCATGCCGCCCACCATCGGCGCGGCGATGCGCTGCATGACTTCGGAACCGGTGCCGGTGCCCCACATGATCGGGAACAGGCCGGCGAGAATAACGGCGACGGTCATTGCCTTGGGCCGCACGCGTAGCACGGCGCCTTCGCGGATGGCATCGAGCAGATCGGCGGTGCCGATCCTGCCCCGGTCGAGGCGATCCTCCCAGGCAGTTTTCAGATAGAGCAGCATGATCACGCCGAACTCGGCCGAGACGCCGGCCAGCGCGATGAAGCCCACGGCGCCGGCGACCGACAGGTTGTAGCCGAGCAGATAGAGCAGCCAGATGCCGCCGACCAGGGCGAAGGGCAGCGTCGCCATGATCAGCAGCGCTTCGTCGAAGCGCTTGAAGGTGAGATAGAGCAGCACGAAGATGATGAGCAGGGTGAACGGCACCACCACCTGGAGCTTGGCCGTGGCGCGCTCCAGGAATTCGAACTGCCCCGACCAGGAGATCGAATAGCCGGCCGGCAACTTCACCTGTTCCGCCACGGCGCGCTGCATGTCGTGCACCGCCCCGCGCAGATCGCGCCCACGGATGTCCACATACACCCAGCCCGACAGGCGCGCGTTCTCGCTCTTCAGCATCGGTGGACCGTCGACTACCGCGATCTGCGCCACGTCCGAAAGCAGGATGCGCGCACCACGCTCGGTGACAATCGGCAAAACCCGGATGCGCTCCACCGAATCGCGGATCTCGCGCGGATAGCGCACGTTGATCGGAAAGCGCGACAGACCCTCGACCGTCTCGCCGATGTTCTCGCCGCCGATGGCTGACGACACCACTGACTGCACGTCGGCGATGTTCATGCCGAAGCGCGCAGCGGCATCGCGGTCGATCTTGACGTCAATGTAGCGGCCACCCGTGAGCCTCTCGGCCAGCGCCGAGGAGACGCCGGGGACGGCCTTCAACACACGCTCGATGTCGGCGGTAACGCGGTCGATCTCGGCCAGGCTCGTGCCCGCCACCTTGACGCCGACCGGGCTCTTGATGCCGGTGGCCAGCATGTCGATGCGGTTGCGGATCGGCGGCACCCAGATGTTGGCCAGACCCGGCACCTTGACGATGCGATCGAGCTCTTCGACCAGCTTGTCCTGGGTCATGCCGGGCCGCCATTGCTCGCGCGGCTTGAACTGGATCGTGGTCTCGAACATCTCCAACGGCGCCGGGTCGGTCGCGGTCTCGGCGCGGCCGGCTTTGCCGAAGACGCTCGCCACCTCGGGCACCGTCTTGATCAGCCGGTCGGTCTGCTGCAGGAGTTCCGCGGCCTTGCCGGCCGACAGACCCGGCAGGGCAGACGGCATGTAGAGCAGGTCGCCCTCGTCGAGGGGCGGCATGAACTCGCCGCCGATGTGCTGCAGCGGCCACAGGCTGACGACCAGGAGCAGCGCGGCGACCGCCAGCGTGGTCTTGGGGGCGCGCAGCACGGCATCGAGCAGTGGCCGGTAGGCGGCGATCAGGAAACGGTTGAGCGGGTTGGCTTTCTCGGCGGGAATGTGTCCCCGGATCAGGTAGCCCATCAGCACCGGAACCAGGGTCACGGCCAGGCCGGCCGCGGCCGCCATGGCGTAGGTCTTGGTGAAGGCGAGCGGCGAGAACAGTCGCCCCTCCTGGGCTTCCAGCGTGAACACTGGGATAAAGGACAGCGTGATGATCAGCAAGGAAAAGAACAGCGCCGGACCGACCTCGGCCGCCGAGTCGCCGACCACCCGCCAGTGCGCTTCGCCGGTCAGCGCCTGCCCCGGGTGTTCGTGTGTCCACTGTTCGATGTGCTTGTGGGCGTTCTCGATCATCACCACCGCCGCATCGACCATGGCGCCGATGGCGATGGCGATGCCGCCCAGCGACATGATATTGGCGTTCACCCCCTGGTAGCGCATGACGATGAACGCGGCGAGAATGCCGAGCGGCAGCGAGACGATGGCGACGAAAGCCGAGCGCAGGTGGAACAGAAAGAGGAAGCAGACCACGGCCACGACGATGAACTCCTCGACCAGTTTGTGGCTGAGGTTGTCCACCGCGCGCTCGATCAGGCCGGAGCGGTCATAGACCGGCACGATCTCGACGCCCGCCGGTAGGCTGGCCTGCAGGGACTTCAGCTTGGCTTTCACCGCGTCGATGGTCTCCAGCGCGTTCTTGCCCGTGCGCATGACGATGACGCCACCGGCGACCTCACCTTCGCCGTCGAATTCGGCGATGCCGCGGCGCATCTCCGGGCCGACCTGCACCCGGGCGACATCGCCCAGGCGCACCGAGACGCCGGCATCGGTGGTCAGCAGCGGAATCTTGCGGAAGTCGTCGAGCGACTGGAGATAGCCCGAGGCGCGCACCATGTACTCGGCCTCGCCCAGTTCCAGCACCGAGCCGCCGTTCTCCTGGTTGGCCTTCTGGATCGCGTCTACCACCTTACCGTGCGGCAGGTTGTAGGCGCGCAGCTTGTCCGGGTCGAGTACCACCTGGTACTGCTTGACCATGCCGCCGATCGAAGCCACCTCGGCGACGTTGGGCACGGCCTTGAGCTCGTATTTCAGGAACCAGTCCTGAAAGGCGCGCAACTGGGCCAAGTCGTGCTGGCCGCTGCGATCGACCAGCGCGTATTCATAGACCCAGCCGACCCCGGTGGCGTCCGGTCCGAGCGAGGCCTTGGCGCTGGCCGGCAGGCGCGACTGAACCTGGTTCAGGTACTCCAGCACCCGCGAGCGCGCCCAGTAAAGATCGGTGCCGTCGTCGAACAGCACATAGACGAAGGAGTCGCCGAAGAACGAGAAGCCGCGCACCGCCTTGGCGCCCGGCACCGACAGCATGGTCGTGGTGAGCGGGTAGGTGATCTGGTTCTCGACGATCTGCGGCGCCTGGCCCGGGTAGGTGGTGCGGATGATGACCTGCACGTCGGAGAGGTCGGGCAGCGCGTCGAGCGGGGTCTTGCCCACCGACCAGACGCCCCAGGCCGCCACCATGACCGTCGCCAGCAGCACCAGGAAGCGGTTGGCGATGGACCAGCGGATGAGCTTGGCGATCATGGCTTCGGCTCCCTGGCGCCTTTGGGCTCAATGCGGGTCAGCACCGGCTGGCCGTCCGGGTTCATGGAAAAAGCGAAGTTCACCGACTGACCGGGCTTCAGGCCGGGCGGCAGACCGGTCGCCGGTATGCCGAAATCCATTGTCATTGCGCCCCACTGCAGCGACGGAATGGGGCCGTGGGAAAGCGTCACGCTCGCCTTGCCGATGGCTTCGATCCGGGCTTCGCCGTGGTGTTCGACGGGTGGCTTACCCGGCGCTGGGGAGTTGTCCTCCATGCGGGTGGTTGTTGCCTTGAGACTGGCCTCGGAATCGACCAGGAACTGCCCCGATACGACGACCTTCTGGCCGGCCGCCAAGCCGCGCTTGATCTCGGTCTGGCCGCCCGCCTCGATGCCGATGTCCACGTCGACCGGACGGAACCTGCCGTCGGCCTCGGCCAGCATGACCACCGTGCGCTTGCCGGTCTGGATGACCGCCTCCGTCGGCACCATCAGCCCCTGCTCGGTCCGGGCGCCCAGGGCCACGCTGACGAACATCCCCGGCGCCAGTTGCGCTCCGGGGTTGGCCAGTTCGACCCGCGCCTTGAGCGTACGTGTGGTCGGATTGACCTCGGGCAGGATCGCCTGCACCTTGCCCTTGAAAACGGTGCCGGGTAGCGCGGGCGAGCGCGCTTCCACGGCCGCGCCCGGGCGCAGCAAGCCGGCCTGGCTCTCGGGGATTTCGGCATTGGCCCAGACGGTGGACAGCCCGTTGAGGCGGAACAGGGTCGCGCCCGGCATCACCGTCGTGCCCTCACGCGCCATCAGCTCGACGACGACCCCGCCGATCGGCGCCGTGAGCGTGATGCGCGGCTGCACGCGGCCGGCGGCCTCGACCCGGCGGATTTGTTCGTCATTCATGCCGACCTGGCGCATGCGTTGGCGGGCGCCATCGACCAGCACCGCCAGATCGTTGCCCTGCATGCGGCGTACCGACAGGAATTCCTCCTGGGCGGCGACCCAGTCCGGTACGTAGAGATCGGCCAGCGGCTGGCCCTTGCCCACGCGGTCCAGCGTGGCGCGCACGTAGAGGCGTTCGACGTAGCCGGTGGCCCGCGCCTGCACGAGCGCCTGGTCGCGCTCGTTGAAGGCGATGCTGCCGGCGGCTTCCAGCTGCGGCGAGAGTGTGCCGCGGACGACCTCGGCGGTGCGCACCCCCAGGTTCTGTTGGACGCGCGGACTCACGGCCACTTGGCTTTGATCGCCCGCATTTTGGTCACCTGCATCCGCATAGACCGGTACCAGTTGCATGTCCATGAAAGGCGACTTGCCGGGTTTGTCGAATTTCTGACCCGGGACCATCGGGTCGTGCCAATACAGTACTTTCTTGCCGGTAGATGGATCGGTATCGCCGGCCTTCGTCGGCGCTGCCGCGCTTGCCGTGCCGGGGGCACCACCCACGGCGCCGTTCGCTTGGCCCAGGCCGCGTTGCAGACCGAGTGCGTACAGGCCATAGCCGCCGGCAGCGAGCACACCGGCGGCGACGAGGCCGATGACCAGGGGTTTGAGTTTCATGCGCGGGTTCTCCAGGGGGTGGGCTTATGGATTCAGTGTCGCCACGTCGTGGTCGGCCGGGATCAAGTAGTTGAGTTGTGCCCACAGGCGTGCGGTCTCCATTTCCAGGCGAACGCGCTCCATGCGAACATCGATTTCTGTGCGGCGCGCATCGAGTACGGCGGAAAGGATGGTCGTGCCGCCCCGGTAGGCGGCAAGGGTGGCGCGGGTACGATCGGCGGCGAGCGGGATCAGGGAAGCGTCGTAGCGCTTCAGGCGCTCTCGGTTGCTCTGCCATTCCTCCAGCATGGCCAGCGCTTCGGCCACATGCTCGCGCGATGCCTCCTCGCGCTGGGCGCGCATCTGCTCGGCGGTCGCGAGCTTGGCCGCCAGTTCGCGGTCCTGGCGATTCTTCCGATCCCACTGCAGGGGGATCGAGAGGTTGACCGAGACCATGTTGGAGTAGGCGGGGCCACGCTGGCTGAACATCAACTCCGCGCTCCAGTCCGCCTTCCTGTTGGCGCGTGCGAACTGCACGTCGGCTTCAGCCATTTCCTCCTGCTTGACCATCACTGCGATCTGCGGGTGGTGGGCGAGTCGCGTTTCGAGGTCCGCCAAACTCAGGCGGACGGCATCGGTGGCCGGGGGAGCTCCCAAGGGCTGGGTGGCGGTATCGCCGACCCAGCGTGCCAATTGGATCTTGGCGGTGGCGACCTGGCGTTCGGCCTGGGCGATACGATCATCAATTTGCGCGACGGCTGTGCGTGCCGCGAAGACGTCGGCCTGCGCTCCCTTGCCACCGCGGTAGGCGGCCTCCGCGGCGTCGATCTGTAGCCGAGCTTCGTCGCGCTGGCTGGCCAGCACCTCACGCAGGCGCTCCTGGTAGTGGCGATCCAGCCAGGCGATCGCCGTGTCGCGCTGCAGGTTGGCCAGCGCCAGGGCGCCGCCGGCCTGGGCCGCCTCGGCTTCGCGGTCGAAGCGCGCCGCACGGGCCTTGCGCTTGTCGGCGCGGGTGAATTCCTGCGCCAGCCCGATTGAGCGCTGGGTCATGAAATCGCGGGAGAGACTGAACTGATCCGGGCCGTTGATCGGCAGGTTGTCGATGCCGGCCTTGAGCGTGGGATCGGGCAGTTGCCCGGCAGCTACCGCCATCTCGCGGGCGGCCGTGGTGGCGGCCTCCTGCGCCGGGAGTTGGCGGGAGCGGCCTTGAGCCAGGCGCAGGGCCTGGTCGAAATTCAGCACATTCTCGGCCTGGGCGCCAACGGCAGCGATGGCCAGGGCCAGGGCCAGGGCGAGAACGAGGCCCTGCCGATGGGCGGGGCGGACAGCGTTTGGAAACATGAGACCTCCAGACAAGGAAACGAATCAGTTCGGGCGAAGTTCCGAGGCGAGCGAGCCTAAGGGCCGCAAGCACGGACGAGCGGAACCGATGCGCTGGATCGACCGCTCAGGTCGTCAGCGCAGCGTCGTCTGGAGGATTAAATGCGGAAGCAGCAGTGCAGGATGGCGTGCGGCGGGGAAGCCGCAGCGAGAACGCTGGCCGAAGCTGCGGCGGCCCGGGTGGGCTCCGCAGGTTCGGGCACCAGGGAGACGATGTAGAGGCTGGCCAGCAATACGGCAGGCACCGACGGTATCTGGGTTTGATCACTCTGCTGGCCGAAGTGGCTATGTTCGGCGCAGAGGTTGGGGTTGTCCGGGTCCGGCTGTCCCATCCCGTCGCAACACGCAGCCATGTCCATGATCGGGTTTGCGGCGTCGGAGTCGGCCACGCTCGCGTCCGAATCCGCTGGGTCGCCCTCCGAGGCCATCGCCGGTGCTGCTGACGGTTGACTGAACCCAGCCGGCGACAGTTGGGGGCAGGCATAGGCCGCGACCGCCATTTGCGCGAACAGGAGCACGCCGACCAACAGACGACAGACCAGTTGTTTGAGGCGCCGCGTCATATCAGCACGCCACCGCGTCGGGCTGGCGACGCCGCTTGGCACCATGCGCCTTCTGATGGGGCTCTTGGGGTTCGCTCAGTTCCGCCGCGGGGTCTGCCGCCAGGGCCGCGATAATTGGACAGGACTGCGACTTCGGCGCGCAGGCGCAACAGTCGGCAAGACTTTCCAGGGCGGAAGCCATCGCGTCGAGGCGACTGATGCGCTCGCGAATCTCGGCGGCGCGCCGCCGGGTCAGTTCGCGCACCCGCACCTGGTCGCGCTCGGCGCTCAAGGACAGGAGTTCGGCCACATCGTCGAGAGCAAACCCGAGTTCCTGCGCCCGCTTGATGAAGCGCAGACGCTGCACATCGTCCGCCGAATATTCCCGGAAGCCGCCTGCCACGCGCGGCGGCTCGGGCAGCAAGCCGCGCCCCTGGTAATAACGCACGGCCTCCACCCCTACACCGGCGGCGTCGGCAAGTTTGCGGATGGTAAAAGCGTGCGTGGGCATGGGGGTGGATGATACGTCATAACTCAGTTTGATGCTACAGAGTTTAGTTCAAGCAATCTCGGGTGTCCACCATGAATTCCGGTCGGACTTTGTAGCCCGCCCAACGGTGGACTATCCTCATAGGAAGAGCTTTTGTTAAGCACGCTTTCGGAGATCGAGGACGAGATGCTCACGAGCAGCGCAAGTTCCCACAATACCGTGCAAGGGCTGGCCCGCTGGATGCTGGGCGTGATGCTGGCCCTGCAATTCGCCTTGGCGGCGCAAGCGTGTGAACTGCCGGTGCTGGTATCGAGTGCCACGATAATGACGGTGCCGTGCGAGGGAAGCGGGGTGGGCACGGCCTCTTGCCTGATCCAATGTCAAAAGACGGCCGACCAGATCAAGCCGTCGGTCGATTTCCATTTTGACGCGCTGCCGACCCCCAACGTCTGGGCAGCGGCGTTGTCCGTGCCGTCGGCCAGCCGCATGGCGGCGGCCGTCTCGCCCCTGTTGCAGCGCTCCGGCGGCCCGCCGTTGCAAATTCTCTTCTGCACTTTCCAATCCTAGCCTTTCGCCTCGACACGTACATCGAGCGGCTGCGGCGCGCTATCGCCCGGGCGGTCGTGGATGCACATTCCCGCCGTGCCCGTGCGCCAGAGACAGCGCATAGGCATGCCGAGCAGCAGTATCCAAGAGGAGAAAGATCATGAAAAAACTGACGATGACGGCGCTCATGGGCGCCCTGTTGGTCGCAACCACGCCCGCTCTCGCCGGACGGGATGAAGTGCTTATCCGGCAGGTCGACAAGACGATGGCCGCGAAACGCGCGGCCCAGGTGGAATTGGCAAAACAGCAGCAACAGGCGGCACAGATCGGATTGGCCGGCGCCACCGGTCAGCCCGGCAAAGTGGGTCCGAGCACGGAAGAACGCCAACGCGGCCGAGCGGCGAGGCGATTGCCCGGTGATCACCCCTGAGTCGCGCAACACGACGACCAACTAGGCGGCTGAGAGGGGTATCAATGCACACAGCCCGGCCGCCAGGGCTGTGTTTCACAGCACTGGCGCGGGCCTGTCGTGCTGCGGCCCGTCGAGCAGGGCCATTACCTGGATGATGAAAGCGCGGTGCCTTGGCGGGCAGCAGTTGTACCAGGACTCTAGATAGGCGGCGAAACTCTCGGCGCGAGCCGATGGTTTCGCGTTCAGATAGCCGATGGCTTCGAGGCCATCCGGCGCGGCCTCCAATAACGACAACAGCTTCACGGCGAGAAGTTCGTTCTTTTGCCGGAGGTAAGGATTGCGCTCCAACGCCTCCTGGTTCGCAGCGAACCATTGGCCCAGCGTCTCGTTGGGCAGAAGGCGCCGATGCTGCTCATCGCGCAGTTGCTGCGCATAGTCCCGGAAGGCCGAGGCGTAGCTTTTCCATCCTGGATAGGGCGGTGACCGCTCCCAGCGGATCGCTATCCGTTCCAGCGCGATAAGCGATACCGCTTCACAGAGCGTTTCTTCAAACCACTGATGATCGCGGGCCAGCACGCCCGGGGCGATTTCCCGATGCTCGTGGTTGGTGAAGATGTGACAGAGTTCGTGGGAAAACTGGTAGGTGAATTGGTCCCAGCGGGCGTCCTGCACATTCAAGAAGACGCGATGGGCGCCAGTGGCGGACTTTTCCAGGAGAACGCTCGGTCCGGCGGTACTGGAGGCGACGGAGACGCGCTCGGCCGCATGCTGGGGAAACGCGGGAAGAAGTGTATCGGCGACCGTCGTCAAGACGGCCTCAATGTCCCGGGGCCGGACGTCGCCCCAATTGCCGGCTTCGACCCGGATCTCCATGGCACCGGCCCGGGGTATCGCCTCCGTGGCAACGGCCGCAGAAGCGCCCTGCAGGATCATGGCGAGGCCGACGAAAGTGGATACGCGTTGCATGGTTGCTCGACACATCTAGGGACGAGATAGCCAAAGCAACTTTTGGGCTATCGCCAGGATGGAGATCAACCCATTGAAAATAAACGGCAACGGATTTGAGCTTGGATAAGGTCCCAGCCACCGACGCACAACGATGGTGCCGAGTGCGTAGCGGCGCACTATGCGTGCGCATGTCGATGACCGCATTTCCGGAGAACGTAGGACAAGAGGTGCGCTCCGCTTGGCGGCCGCTAGCAGGCCCGCTACCCGATATCGAACATGTCGACTTCAGTTCATGGCCCCTAAGGAACGGGGTGCAAAGAGGAAAGCCTTCGCGGGGAGCGGGCGAGACGGCGAGACGGCGCGACGGACCAGCCGCCCTTGAAAAGCGTGGCCGGGTCTCGTTGACAGGACGGCGGCGATTGCGGAGCGGGCGCGTGCCGATCAACTCCCCGGCGGCGACGCCTGAGGAGTTGCCGTCGCCATTACCCGTTCACGTAGTTCCTTCCCCGCCTTGAAGGCGGGTACCCATTTCGCCGGTACTCTGACCGGCGCGCCGGTTTTGGGGTTGCGTGCCTGGCGGGACGGGCGGTAGTTCAGGCCGAAGCTTCCGAAACCACGAATCTCGACTCGGTTTCCCTGGACCAGCGCGGTGTGGATGGACTCGATAATCACCGCTACCGCCAGTTCGGCATCTTTCTGTACGAGTTGCGGAAAACGTTGGGCAAGGAGGACGACGAGTTCGGAGCGAGTCATGGTCATATTTTAACGGAGACTGCTTTCGAGTGAGCAGCATCCCTGGGCAAGCCGAGTGCCGCCCAAGGGGTTGCATTGCGGGGAAGGCGCGAGAGCATGAATTGTCGGAATGTCCCGATGTTCATGGAGGAGCGCCGTCATGGCCCATCCCAACGCACACCCCATTATTGCCGTGCAAGGCGCCGACGCTACCGCTGCGGCGACCCTGCTGGGGCAAGGCCCCGCCCGAATTCCCACCGGTGGCAAAATCCGCGCCGGTATCAAGGTGCTCACCAAGAAGGCCGCTGGCGAGTCCCGCGCCAAAGCGATCTACGACCAGGGGGTGGCCGCGGGCCAGTCCTTCGAGCAGATCGAGCGTGCCATCACGGCGGCCTTGCCCGACCTCAAGACGCCGCTGGTGCCGCGCAACGTGCCGTGGTTCACCGTGCGGGCGCAGGACTTTCCGAATCCCGAGATCGCCCGGGAGATTCTGGAAATCTATGGCGAGGATCGGGGCGAAGGCCGGCGCCTGTACCGCTTCCCGGTGGTCTTCCCCTCCGACTACTGGCAGACCGTGATGCCCCACGAACTGGCGGCCTGGGGCACGCACGAGAAGCACTATTGGTCGCAATACTCGGCCAATGGCCGGGTGCGCCACTGCATGTGCCATGCCCCGGTGCCGGTGGACGAGACGGGCCGGCGCACCATCCGTCTCTTCGGCGGGCGCAAGACCGTGGTCCGCGAGGACAATGGCGGCCTGTGCGAACCCGAGGCCTGTCGCGAGTACCAACTGCGCCAGTGCAACCTGACCGGGCGCTTCCTGTTCTTCATCCCCGGCATCCGCTCCATCAGCGCCTTCGAACTGCATACCAACAGCTTCTACGCGATGAACGCGGCGATCCAGAAGTTCGAAACAGTGGGCTTCCTGCGGGGCGGGCGCATTTCCGGCTTTCTCGACCGGCAAGGCACGCCGTTCTACCTGACCAAGAAGCTCATGGAGGTGGCCCACATCGACGAGCAAGGCCGGGCCGTTCGCGTGCCACAGTGGATCATCGACCTGGCGGCGCCGGTGGACGTGACGGCCTTGCTGCGCGAGAACGAAGATGCCGAGACGGCCTTGGCGCAGGCGCAATTGGCGACGCAGGTGCTTCAAGGCTGCCCGGCAGAAGCCAGTGCCGAATCGCTGCCGCCGGATGCTGCCGACGTGCAGGCGATGATGGCTGCCGACGCTACATCCGCCGAGGAGCCGCCATTGCGTGACGGCCGTCCCAGCTTCGAGCAACTGATGGCCCGCGTGCAGGCCTACGGGATCGTGCCGGAACGCTATCAGGCGTACGCCGACCGGCGCTGGGGACGGGGTTGGAAGATCAACCCGAACGGCCGCGCCCAGGCCTGGAATGAACTGGAACGATACGGCAACGATCCGCAGGGCTACCTCGACAAGATCGAGAGCGAGATGCAACTGGCTTCTCGGGGGAGGACGGCATGATCCGTATCGCGCATTTCTCTGACCTGCACTACGGCACCAAGAACCTGGCGGAAGCCGACCGCTGCTTCGGTGCCGCCATCGACCAAGCCATCGTGTTGGGCGTGGAGGCGGCGGTCCTCTCGGGCGATGCCACCGACCATGGCCTGGACTTGCACGCCCCGGCCGCCGAACGGCTGGTGTTCCAGGTGCGGCGACTGGCCGACCATTGCCCGGTGTTGATGCTGCAAGGGACGTTCTCGCATGAACCGCCGGGCACCCTGGCGATCTTCCGACTGCTGGGCGGACGATATCCGGTGCATGTGGCCGACCGCATCGAGCAGGTCGCGCTCACGGCCCGTGGCGAGTGGCTTGCTTCGACGGGCTGGTGCTTCGATGGGGTGCCGGCCGGTACCCGCGCCGTGTTCTCCTGCATCCCCACGGTGAACAAGGCCGTGGTGGCCGCGACGGTCGGTGCGGCGGAGGCTGCTCAGGCCGTTGGCGAGTACTTGGCCCTATTGCTGCGCGGCTACGCGCCGATCCACCGCGCGGCCCGACTGCAGGGTGTGCCCGCCATCGGCGTGTCGCACGGTACGGTGTTCGGCTGCGTCAGCGAACATGGGGTGCCGATGGCTGGCTTCGACCATGAATTCACCACCGGCGCACTGTTCAGCGCCGAGGCGCAGGCCTTCATGCTCGGGCACATCCATCGGCACCAGGCATGGGAACAGGACAGCAGGGCGGGGCGGCAGTGCATCGCCTATCCCGGCTCGATCGGTCGTTTTCACTACGGCGAGGAAGGGGAAAAGGGGTTCTTGTTGTGGGAGGTCGACGCCGACCAGGCGCGCTTCACCCTGGAGCCCACGCCCGCGCGCCGAACCATCGATATCGTGTTCGACGGCAAGCCCGACCTCGACGCTCTGCGGGCCGCCGTCGCCCGGCAGGACGTCGCCGGCGCGTTTGTGCGCGTGCGCTGGACCGTCGCCGACGAAGATCGCCACGAGGTCGACCGTGCGGCAATCGAGCGGCTCCTGACTGGGGCGGCGGAGACCAAGCTGGAGGGGCGGATCGTCCCCGTGGTGCGCACGCGGGCGGCGGGGATCTCGCAACTGGCGAATCTGGCGGACAAGGTGCGGGTGTGGGCACAGGTGACCGAGGCGCGGGCCGATCCATTGCTCGCGTGCCTCCAGGCGCTGTCCAGCCAGGAACCGGAAGGCATCGCCGAGCGTTTGCTGCGTGGGCAGGAAGTCCCTGATGGCGGGGAAAGCATCGACACCGCAGCCACCCTGTCGCCACCCATGGGCGATCTTGAGCTCGCGCTGTCGTTTTGACCTGGCTGGGGCCTGTCCCTTGGGGACGGACTTGCACACCCTTTTTCGTGCGGGACACTGACCTGGTCTTCCCGCTGGAGTATCGCCATGCAACCGCTTTCACTCACCCTCAAGGGCTTTCGCGGCATTCGCGATGGCCTGGGGCGCGATGTCCTCACCCTCGACTTCGAACGACTGGCCGACGGCGCCGAACTGATCGCCATCGTCGGCGCCAACGGGCGGGGCAAGACCACGGTGATGGACAACATGCATCCTTACCTCACCATGCCCTCGCGTGCAGCCATGGCCGGTCCGGGCGGTTTCGCCTACTACGAGCATGTCTGCCTACCCGAGAACGAGAAAGATCTGACTTGGGCTCACGACGGCCGCAGTTATCGCTCGCAGGTGGTGATCCGTCTTAACGGCCGACGCAAGACCGAAGCCTTTCTGCTCGTGCTTGCCGACGATGGCGCCTGGAAGCCCGTGGCGCTGGACGATGGCACCGTGTCCGACGGCAAGGTGGACACCTATACCCGCTGCGTCGAAGCCGTCTGTGGCAGCGCCGATACCTTCTTCACCTCGGTGTTCTCGGCCCAAGGCAAGCGGCAATTGAGTGCCTACCGTAATGCCGAGATCAAGACCTTGCTGGCCGACTTGCTCGGACAGGAAGAAATCCGGGGGCTGGGCCAGAAGGCGAGCGAAACGGCCCGCCTGCTCAAGGCCGGCCTTGCGGCGATCCGGCAGGAACAGGCGGGACTGGATGCGGAAGCGCAGCGTATCGAGGCCGAGCAGCGCCGGTTCGACGGCGCGCAAGCCCGCGTCGCGCAGCGCCTTGCGGGTCGCCAAGCGGCCCAGGCTGCGCAGGAGTCGGCCCGAACCCGGTACGCACAATTGATCGCCGAACGCGAGCAGTCGCGGGGCGTGGAGGCACGCCGAGGGCAACTGCAAGGCGAATGCCATACCGTGATCCAGGCCGGCACCCAGGCCATCGACGCCTTGAAAGCCCAGGATCAGGGCGAGGTTCAGCTGCTGGAACGGCTGGAACAGCGTATCGCACAGCGCCTCGCCCAGGAGTGCAACCGCCGGCAAGTGTTGCAGAACCAGCGTCGACAATGCCTCGCAGTGTTGGCGGGTGGGCAAGCCGTGCGGCATGCAGAGTCCCGTCTGCCCATGGCCGAGGGGGTATTGTCGCAGCGTTCGGCTCAGGTCGGGGCATGGCGCCAACAGGTCCAAGCCCTGACGCAGTGCCAAGCGGCGAAGCGCATGGTCCAGCAGAAGTTGTCCGGGATCGAACGCGAGGCCGGCCAGGCGGCGCTGAAGGCCGAGGAACTGGCGCGGCGCTTCGGTCTCACTGGCGAGGTGCCGTGTGCCGGCACCGACCTGCAGGGGCAGTGCCAGCTCCTGGGCGATGCGCGGGATGCCAAGGCCCTGATTCCCAGCGCGCAGGGGACGATCCAGCGGTTGGGGCGCGAGAAGGTGGCGGCACAGCGGGAACTGGACGCCTTGTGCGGGCAGCATGACGAACTCGCGGGTGCGCCCCAGGCGTTGGCTAGGGCCGAGCACCGGGCCGAGCTGGCCCGGGCGCGGGCTTCGCGGTTTGCCTTGCTGGCGGCCCAGGCCGGTGAAATGGCGCGGGCCCGGACCACGCTGGCCGGCATCGAGCAGGAATTGACGGAACTGCCGGCCGCCCAGGGACCGGATACCGCTGCTGGTCAGCAGCGGATTGAGACGCCCGAGGAGGCTGCCGAGCACCAACAGATCCATTCGGCACGGCAGGCCATCGCCGCCCAAAACGAACAGCAGGCCGAGCACTACCGCGCCACCCTGGATCGGCTCAAGCAGGCGCTGGCGGCCTTGCCGGCACCGTACGACGGGCAACAGCTGATCGATGCCCAGACCGCGATGGAACAGGCCGCGCAGTCGGTCACTGCCGCCGAGCAGGCCCATTTGGCCGCAGTGCGAGACGTCGAAACCCTTGCCGCCCTCATGCAACAGGCAACGGCCCTGGCCGGTCGCCAAGCCCAAGTGACCAACCGCATCGCCAAGGTCGAAACAGAGTTGGGCAACTGGAACCTGTTCGCCAAGTGCATGAGCAACGACGGCCTGATCGCGCTGGCCATCGACGATGCCGGTCCGGCCTTGGCGGGCCTGGCGAATGATCTCCTACTGGCCTGCTATGGCCCTCGTTTCACAGTCTCCCTCCAGACGCTGGTGGAGACCGGCAAGGGCGAACAGAAGGAAGGTTTCGACATCCGGGTGCACGACGGCGAATCGGGCGAGAGCAAAAGCGTTGGCCTGATGAGCGGCGGCGAAAGGGTGTGGATCAACGAGTGCTTGATCCGGGCGGTGGCCCTGTACCTCGCCCAGCACACGGGACGGCGCTATGGTGCGTTGTTCTCGGACGAGGCCGATGGGCCGCTGGACCCCGAGCGCAAGCGCATGTTCATGGCGATGAAGCGGGAGGTGCTGCGGCTGGGCGGCTATCAGCGCGAGTTCTTCGTCTCCCAGACGCAGGAGCTGACGACCATGGCGGATGCGGTGATCGACCTGGATGCCCATGCGGAATCGTGCAAAGCCCCGGCGGGGGTGTAGTTTGGCTGTGAGGTTTGAATAGTACGGAGTTGCGGCGCCCGCTTTCCAGGTGTACCATTTGAAGGCGTACACCTAAGGAGCCCGACATGCCCCGTGCGATCATTGAAGATAACAACCGACTTGCCCTGCGCGTTCGCCCGGACGACAAGGCGACGCTGATGCGCGCAGTGGCGCTCGAGCACACCGACATGACCGATTTCATCCTGCGCCATGCCTTGGATGCGGCCCGCAAGCTCATCGAGCAGGCCGAGCACCTGACCCTGTCCGAGCGCGACAGCCTGCGGGTGCTGGAGGCGCTGGAGAACCCGCCGGCGCCCAATGCCAAGCTCCTGGCGGCGGCACGCCGCCTGCCCAAAGACGCATGAGTTTGCCGGATTGGCGTGAGACGCCGATCTCGAAGGCGCACGACCGCGAAGCCTTCGATTGTGGCGAGGCGGAACTCAACGAGTTCCTGCGCCGCCATGCGCGCCAGAGTCACGAGAAGGGGGGGGCGAAAACGTTCGTCGCCGCGCCGGTCGATGACGGTAAACGTGTCTTCGGCTTCTACAGCCTCAGTCCGGCTTCCATCGACTATGCGCGCACGCCCGCGCTGGTGAAGAAGGGACTCGCCCGCTACGACGTGCCGGTGTTCCGCCTAGGGCGCCTGGCCGTCGATCGGACGGTGCAGGGCCAAGGGTTGGGTGGACAACTCTTGTTGGCTGCCGGGCGTCGCTGTCTCATGGCAGCGGCCGAGGTTGGTGGGGTCGCCTTGCTGATCGATGCCAAGAACGAACGGGTGGCCAGTTGGTACGAGGCCTACGGCGCGCTTCCCCTACTGGATGCCCCGCGGTCGCTGCTGCTGCCCCTTGCCACCGTCAAAGTCGCCTTGAAGGCGGTCGGGCGTCGATGATCAATGCCGCTCTTTGGTGATCCGAATCACCGCGATCATGCCTCCGCCGCTTCAACATACGGCAAATGCACCTCGAAGCGGCTTCCCTTGCCCAGAGTCGATTCCACCCGAATCGTGCCGCCCATCCGCTGCACCATCCGCTCGGTTAAGGCCAGCCCCAGTCCCATTCCGCCGAAACGGCGCGAGGTGCTGCCGTCGGCCTGTTCGAAGGGGCGGAAGAGTTGCCGGACATGGTCGACCCTCATCCCGATGCCGGTATCGGCAACCGTGAAGACTAGCCGGTTGCCGTCCCGTTCCGAGGTCAAGGTGACATTCCCTTCATCTGTGAACTTCACTGCATTGTCCAGAAGGTGGCCCAGGATGTCGTTCAACTGCTTGCCATCGATCATGCAGTAGCCCGGCGGGCAGCCGCCTCGCCGATATTCGAAGGCCAACCCCTTGGAGGTTGCCTTTGCAAGCGCCCGCCGCGCAACCGTTCCCAAAAGCTTTCCGAGCGAAGTAGGGGCCGACCGGAGAACACGGCGGCCAGCGTCGAGGTGGGAAAAGGAGAGGACGTTCTCCACCAGTTCGGACAAACGCCGGCCGGCTTCGAGAATGCGCTGGCAGGCGTGCCGGGCCTTCCCCGGATCTTCGGCGCGCAGGCCGATGGTGGCCATGCCGAGGATGCCATAGAGCGGCGTGCGTAATTCGTGGTGCATATTGTTCACAAATTCCGCTTTGAGTTGCAGCAGATGCTCTGCCTCGGCCAAGGCCCGCTCGCCGGCAGGGCAGCACACCGCCTCAAGACGGCGGATTTCTGCCACCAGATGCGCTTCCCGCTCTTTCGCCAATCGGAGTTCTGCCTCGGTCTTCGCCAGGTGCGCTTCCAGGCGGTGGAGCTGCGCCTCGCTGCCCGCCACCTGCGCGCAGGAGCAAGAGTCCGACGTTCCTTCCGGGCTGGAAAACTGATGGTTGGATGCCCGGTTCTCCGGTATCGAAAGGTGATTCAGATCCATGTCATTAGGGTATCCCGATTCGGGATATTCCACAACGGGTTATTAACGTACTGGGATGGCCAATTCCCTGCACCGCCCCCAATACGAGGTCTTCCGCAAGATGATGGTCAAAGCGCGGGAAACCGCTGGCCTCACTCAGGTCCAGATTGCCGACGCCCTCGGCCGGCCCCAGAGTTTCGTCTCCAAGTACGAAAGAGGAGACCGCCGTCTCGATTTCACCGAGTTTGTCGAAATCACCGCCATTCTGGGAATCGATGTGGCCGCTTTCATCACCGCCTATCAGGACAGCATCAACGATCTGAATCTTCGTCCGTGGGTGCGGTAACTGCTTCCGCATGAGGTTACTTGCCTGCCTGCCCTACATTATAAATGACGACGGGCTTATGGCGCTTGTGTGTCGTGTCGGTGTCACGGCGCTACGATTGGCAACAGAAGCGTTAACGTGACCAGGTCAATGGTAGCCACCGCCTGCATGATCAGGATATTCTCGTCGAGTCCTGCCATCGTGCGAACGGACACGAAGCTGTAGAAACCGTCGTTCAAAAAGTGGACGGCGATCGGCACCCAGAGCTTCATGTTCCGCCGTTTGGCCGCCGTCGATTGCCATGGCTTGTCCGGCGCCCCGCCGCTAAAATGTCTGCATGTCGAAAATCCCCGAACCCACACCCGCGTTGAACAGGCTGCGCGCAGCGGCCGGCTTGATCCCCCTCATTGAGGATGGCCTTCGCCAGTCGAAAATCACCGCCGAGAAGGCTTCTTTGATGGCGGAGTTTTGCAACTGGGCGGCCCAGCAAGCAACGGAAGGCGGCCCGGAGGCCTTACGCCTTGGCGATGACATCAAAGCGGGCTTGGAACGGCTTAAAACGCTGCTGGCATAGCGGTAGCCGGGCAGGTCCGGCCACCGCCACTATCGTGTGGTCCCGTTGTGAGAGTTGGATTGCCGACTCATGCCTCGGGCTCCTGCAAATCAAAGACCGGCAGATCGTCAATCACGGCCGCTTCGCTATCGAACTTCAGCCAGGCAATACCGGCTTGCTCCGCGACTTCGAAGATCGTGGCCAGATCGGCTTCCGTCGGCATCCGGTAACGGGGTGCGCCGACATAGATGATGCCGCCGCAGTCGGTCGGGTAGGCGTTGACCGACAACTCGTCATCGGCCAGTTTCATGCGGGTACTTGAACTCAGATGCGAGATCGATAACGAGGCCAGGGGTTCAGCCTGCGCTTGCAAGCTTGCCACAGCGGGTGTTTTCATGCGGTTATCCTTCCTCTTGATGGGACGTCGCGTGGTCTTGGGGCGCGTACCAGTCTGACGACTGAAGTTCACGCCGCAGTCGCGACAACGGAACCAGCGCAGGCGGCCCAGCGTACCCAACGGCACGCTGTCGCCCGCGCAAACAGGACAATGAGGCGGGATTCTCGTCGCCATGATGATCTCCTCATGCGACAGAAAAGGCAGCCCGACCCAATGAGGTGGGCATGCCTTTGAGCATCGGACGCGACGAGATTGGCCGGCGGCGCATGGCGTTACACCAGTCCACATTCGGCAAACGAGATGACCCTATCGCCGGCGACGACAAAATGGTCGATCAGCCGCACATCCACCAGGCTCAGCGCCTGCTTCAGGTTCTGTGTCAGCAACTCATCGGCCCGCGAGGGCTCGACTTCCCCCGAGGGATGGTTGTGCGCAACGGCCAGCGCGGCGGCGTTACGGGCGAGCGCCCCCTTGACCACTTCCCGGGGATAGACGGAGGTCTGGGTCAGGGTTCCCCGGAACAATTCCTCGACTTCGATCAGGCGATGCTGGGCGTCCAAGTAGAGCGCCAGGAACACCTCATGCTCAAGCCCAGCGCAATACAGCCGCAGCCAATCGCGCAGGACTTGCGGTGAGTTCATCAGCGGGCCGCTGCGCATCTGCTCACGCAGATTGCGCAGCAGCAGTTCGCGGGCAACGCCCAGACGATGGGCGAGAACGGTATCGGTGGTGCCGAGCATGCCCATTTGCGCCACGGCATCGCTGACGTGCAGAGGGTTGGTACTCGACGCGCAAACCAGGGGCGAGAGTAATTCGCGGACCAGATCGGCGCGGGACAAGGCAGAGAGATTCATGGCGTTCTCCTCTATGAAACAAAAAAAGCGGGAACGCCGATCCCAAAGGGGACGAGGTCCCCGCTTGGGATGAAGGTGCGGACGAATGTACGTAACATCGGTCGGCACGATGAATGAGGCAGGTATCGACTGCGACGCCGGCCAGAGCCGGACTACATCCCACGATGGAATGCAGGTATGCCCTGTCAGTTTCCGGCATCGGTCGGGTGGATTCAAGGGGATCCAGAGGACGCAACGTTCAAGCGGCCGGAATCCGACGGGCTTGCGAATGGCGTCGATGATGAGGGCGTGCCGATCGCTTCCTGCGGCGCAAGGGTGCGGTCGGCTTGGTCAACAGGGCCTACTTGCACTCCAGTGTGACCGGGATGTCAGCCTAATTGCACTGCACAAATTTTTTGCGTGACCGCCGTAAAACCCAGGACAAGCCTGGAAAATTTGATCAAGATGAAGGCTCAACCCTTCACGTAGAACGACGATGATCCGCCTCGGCTCGCAAATTCGACTCACTCGCCGGGAGGTCGAGCGCTTCCGGAAGATCACCGACATCGAGCCGGTGGACATCCGCACGCTCGACGACCTGGACGCCTACATCGCCCGATGCAAGGCGCACTACTGGGGCGTCTCCAAGGACACCCAGTTCCTGCATTGGCTCATCGACCGCGAATACGCCCAGTGCCGCCTGGCGGCGTAGCGCGGTTGGTTTTCTGGGGGCGACCGTCTCCCCCAGCCTTTCTGCCGGGGAGACGTCGCGCCATCGGGTACTGCCCTCGAAGTCACTGGAAGACACGCGGCTCGATCGTCGCGCCGCGCATGAAGGCGAGGTAGGCGCCGGCCTTGCCGATGTCCCGGAAACTGGCGACGACTTCTTCGCGCCGCAGCACGTTCCATGACCGGTCGGCGTCGCCCGAAGATTTGATGCTCAAGTCGGCTTCGCGGTAGGCGGCATGGCGATACAGGAAGTCGCCCGATTCCCAATTCACGATGGCAAGGAGGCAGGCGCACAGGATGGCGCAGCCGCCATGCTCGCCCGGCTCGATCAGCAAGGGGACCTTCAGGCTCCCCGTCGAGCGGCCAATCCGGCCGACGACGTCGTGCTCTTCCAGCCAGGGTTCGCCGGTGCTCGTGTCGCCCAGGATCAGGCGGACCTTTCGTTCGCGGGTGCGGCAGGATTCCAGAGCCCTGGCGGCCTTGGCATCGGTGCCGGGATCGAAGTAGGTCGTGGGCGTCAGGGGCGACTGGCTCCAGGCCTGGATGGCTCGGCCGTACTTTTCGTAGCCGGCGAGGGTCGCGTAGTCCTCGTCCGTGAATGCCAGGTTGGCACGGCTCAGCTTGCTGGCGATCTGGTTGGCATGGTCCCGGGCATTGGCGAAGCCGAGGCAGGTATAGCCCTCGCCGCATTCGATCACGTAGCGCTGTTGCGCCGCATTGATACTCATCTTGTTCATATCGGGTTCCTCTCGAAACATTGTGGAACCCCACCCCGTCGGGCGTGAGCCCCACGGGGTTGTTGCGTCTCCGGCAGGCCGGAGGTCGGCTAGCCGGTGGTGTCGCTGCGGCTCAGGCTGCCTGAGCCACTGCCTGAAATCCTTGCGCCAAGGCGCCGGCATCGGCGGCGACGACGACCTGGTCGGACAGCAGGCGGTCCAGCTTCAGCAGCAGGGCGTCGGCGTGCTCCTGGTCATCCGGGTAGAGGGACGGGCGTAGTTTCTCGACCTCCTTCTTGATGAGGCGAAGCTCTGGGACGATGGCGCGCTCAGCGTGCGCTTCGATGGCGTTCAGGGTGGCGGTGATAGTGATCATCAAAGGCTTCCTTTCATTGCTAGAAAAATGGGGCCGGCATGCCTGGAGCAGATCGGCGGACGGGGTTTGGCCCGACGTGCGCAGACGGCGTGGCGGGCGGGTGCGGGCGCCCCGTGAAGTCGCCTTGCCGGCGTTCACGGGCACTCGATGAGGTGTGCGGGGATCGGGGCGAGCACCGCACGCGCCGATGTGGGAACAGCGGGCGTGGGCGTTCGGCGATCCGGATGCGACGGCACATGCCGCCGCATCACAGGCCGGGCCTGTGATGGCCTGGCGCTTCTCGGGTCAGGCGGCCGAGCGCGTTGTTTTTGCGCTGGGCGAGGCCAGTGCTTCAGTGGATGCGGCTACCGGATCGGCCGCAGACTGGGTCGCCTGTTGCTCGAAGGCCGTGTGTGCCGTCGTGAACTCGGTTTCCCGAGCCAGGCGGCGCACTTGGGCGACGGCGGGCTCCTTGACCATTTCGGGCAGGCATTCGACGGCGATGTCGCTGCCGTGCCGCAGACCCTTCTGCAGACTGTGCAGCGGCCGGACGAACAGGCCGTGGCACAGCCAGCGGACAAACTGACCGATCCGCTTGTTGCGTGCCTGGCGGGCTTTGTGCCGACGCAGGGATTCCTTACAGCACAGATACAACGCCAGATGGGTGCGCTTCATTTCGGGATCGGACTCGAGCTGGGCCATGACTTCCGTCGCGATGGCCGGATCACGGCCGACGCGCTGGTAGAAGCCGACCCAGGCACGCTCTTCCTCGGACTCGATACCGGAGCGCCGGGGGCGAGGACGGGGTTTCTCAAGGGACATGATGTTTCTCCAAAGACGAATAGAGGGAACACCCGTCCCTGGTCGGGGAGGCGGTGGACTCCCCGGGGTTGCACGGACATGCGGCGCTGCTAAGCTGAACGCTCACAGGTCAAGAGGTGCCCACACCATGCTGCGTGCAGGCGATGTGCTACGGTTCACGCCCGACGAAATCGAGGACTTCCGAAAACTCGGTCTCGACTTCGACGGGGCGCGAACACAGGATGACATCGACCAGGCATTGGCCCGATGGGCCGATACGCTGAACGATGAACGTCCCGATCTGCTGGAAAAGATCGCTGCGGCAATGGCGAAGGCCAGGGGCATCCCGCTACCCGCGCGCTTGACGCGGATACGTTGATGCGGCGTGCCTGCCGTTGTCCTCGGCAATCTTCATCCAGCGGTCGGCGATGCGGTCCAGGTAGACCAGATCGTCGGCTTCGATCTCGCCCGACTCTCGCAAGCGGGCGATCACCTCCTTGACCAGGGACGGATCGTCCTTGGCCAGTTGGATCACAGTGGCGGCAATGCGCCGGCGGTAGAGGCTGATCGGCATGATCAGGCTCCTGCCGCGCGGTACTCGGAAGCGCCGCCAGACCGTCCGGGGACGGTAGGCCTCGGTTTCAACAACGCCGGCACAATCGGCATGCGCAGGGACGGTCGGGCGTACCCGGAACCACCCAGCAGCACGGCGACCGGGCGCGACTCTCTCGTCGCAGGGATTGCGAACATGGTGTTCTCCTTCAGGAATGAAAGGGAACACCCATCCCTGGCGGGGAACTTGGGGTTCCCCGTTCGGGATGCTCCGCCGTGGACGGCAGAGCGGCTCAGCGACGCGCCAGGCGGCACGTGCAGGATGGAGGCCCAGGGCTCTTTGCGAACGGGGCCTTCGCTCGATGCCGATTGACCCGAAGGTCGCGCGGCAGGACACAGCGTTCAGCCGGGCGGCTGAACAAGACACACGGCCATAGTTACGGCCGGACCCGACCGAAGCCGGGAATCCTCCAGGCAGGTAACGACTGCGACGCCAGCAGGGCTGGACTTCAGGGCGACCGGGATCGCCGATGAAGGCTGTGTAGACACGATGTCCACAGAAAGCCCTTGCAGTATTACGCAGGGCTTATCCGGGCTCAAGCCAGCGATCTGACTTGCCACCCGCAAGCGCCAGGGAGGTCAGGGGATTTGCTTGATGAATGTGCCTCGGATAGAAACAGGTAATTCCACCTTGAGACGTTCGCAGACCACACGCCGCCTTGAGTCAGACTACGTTGTGCGGGACATCACTTCACTTGGCCACTGTTGCACATCACAACTGACCACCCAAATTCCTCATCCTGACCACGCTGATGTCATCTGATAGCAACCTGCCGTTGCTCGATGATTCCGGAAAGCAACCTTTCAAGCGGCGGCTGTACCCTGAAAACTGCTGAAAGGCCAATTCACACTCCTCGGCCAAAGCGGCCGTACAGTCCTCGCCACACGAGCGACTGGTGTTCTGCGGTCAAGGGACCTTCAGGCCCCCTGCCGCGGCGAAGGTCAGCTTTCCTGGGTGGCCCTGAACGGAAGTCCTATTGCCCGGTCAGATCAAAAGGATGTGTGCTCCCTGTCTTGTTGCCTGCCGGTGTGGCATGGAGTTTAGCGACGCGACCCGGCACGTGAACCGGTGATTCCGCCAATTGCATCGTTCTGTTCGGAAGTATCTCCGCTGTCATTCTCCGGTTCGTCGAACACCAAGCGCAGCGCGTACGGAATGGACCGAGGCCGGGTCACGCCGGCAAACATCACGAGGAGTCGCTGCACCTCGTGACGGGCAAATCCCGCCGGCGGTACGTGCAGTTCCATGTGTGCGGGGAGCAAGGTGCTGTAGTCCGCGCGTTTCCACGCCCGCTCGACCTTGCCGCGCGCCTGGCGCATATGCTTGGCCAGTTCGGTGGGAGCGACCCCACCTCCTGGGGTCGAGACCGATACGGCCAGCCGCCGCAGCAACGACCGGATCGGCAGACGGTCGCCGCTAGCTATGCGCTCCGCCACTCGCTGCGAGTTGAGTTCCACCGGGAACGATATCTCGCCCAAGGCCTGTTGCACAGGCGCCCACGTGTACTGCGACGGCGCGCCAGCAGGCTGAGCGTCCTTCAAGAGCTGCGCCCAGTGCGCCTCCGTGTCGACGTGGATAATCGAGCCAGTCAGCGACGCCACATAAAGCGCTGCTTCCAGGCTCAGCCCCTTGAAGATCTGGTTCTGCGCAGCGTCCTTGCCTACGGGAAGCGGCTGCAGCAGTGTGTAGGGATCGGTCTCGGCCTCAAACTTGAAACGCGCGATGAGCCGATCCGTCATCACGGCGTCGGCGTCTGGCATGTGGTCGGCAATGAAGCGCCGCTGGGACGCCTCTGGCAGCATCCAGAGAAAACGGCGGGTCTCCTCTTCCGCGAGTTTCAGGAGGCGGTGTAGGCCTCTGCCTTTGGGGGGCTCCCATCCGAGGGTGCGCCGCGTGAGCACTTCCCGGACATGATGGCCGAGCGGGGCACTGACCTCACCGGGATCGGGCATCAGATGCACGAGGCCGGCGCGGATAAATGGCTCCAGCACCAGGAGCAGCATGACGTTCTTGAGCGTCTGCATCTTGTGGCCGGTGGGCGACTCGATGGGGCTGAACTCGGGCTTCATGCGCGTGCCCAGGAAGAATGGATTCACGAGCACGATCTCATCGATAAACGGCAGCCAGCCTAGCACCGTCGCCTCGACAGTGCGCGGATCGCTGATGCCCATGTAGACCGAGCGCAGGACTTTCGGGTTGGGCTGCGGTAGCAGGGAGGCCAGATCCGTGTCTTCGGGCCAAAGGCTCGCAAACGCCTGATGGATACGCTTGACGTGCTCGTCGCTCAGGTTGCGGCGCACGTCTTCCCAGGACGCCCCGTCAGTCAGGCCCAGGATGCCCTGGACGGCGTTGCAGAACATCAGGTTGCGCTCGCGCAGGCCGTAGACTTCCCACGACGGACGTTCTGCGGGGGGCAGACGCTGGCAGCAGTCCTTGAACGCGTAGGCGCTGCCGCAGCCGCAGAAGTCGTTGGCCCCGATATTCTTGCGGGGGGATCTGCGGGTCAGGAACTCGTGGGCCTTAGATGTACGGCCATGCTCGTCCCAATAGCCAGAGGTGCCGTCCTTGTAGCCAACGTAGATCTCCCCGCCGAAGCGCCACAGATCAGCCTTAGGCCGCAGCACCTTGGCAATCTGCGCCCATGACCCGTTGACCTCTCGCTCCGGGTAGAGCCATGTCTTGTCGGCGGCTGCGATGTAGCGCTTCGCCCGCGACTTGAGTAGGTGGTTGATCGCGACCACATCGTCCCGGCTCACTCGCCGGTCTCGGATGAAGTTGTCGGTGCGCGTCATTCCCACACCCAGGTGCCGGGCGTTCGTACGCAGTCGCGTCAGGTCTAGTTGATCCGGCTCCTTGGCGTATTCCAAATGCGTGAGGATAAGGCAGGTGTTGGCGTCCAGCGCGAACACAGTTTGAGAGCCCAGGGCCGCAACAAGCGGATCCTGCGGGTAGGCGCACCGCTCGGACGTGGGATCCAGCGCCGCGTTGTAAACCGTCACCGGGTGGTCCGTCAGGATGAACTTTACGTCCGAGTCCTGCGCCGAGACGATCTCCCGCACGCCCTCGACCCACATGGTGCAATGCATCAGGCGCAGAGCCTGCATCTCAACCATCAGGTCGACTTGGCTCAACGCGCCGTAACACGAGCGGATCCAGTCCAGGCCCTTGGGCGTGCGCAGCTTCTGCGCTGCCATGTGCTCGAAGAAGTCCTGGAACGTCTCGTGCACGTCGGCGTGATTGCCTAGCGTGAAGGCGCGGACTGCTTTCGCCCCATGGTCGTCGATGACGCCAAACAGGTGCTTCTCCACCTCGTCGTTGACGATCCGACCGAAATGCGTGGTGTACAGGTCGTACTCGACGAAGCAGTTCTTCGTGCCCCATTCGTGAAGCGCAGTACGCGGCACTTGCCGACCATCGGGCAGTGTCTTGCGATCCGGGTCCAGGTTCAGATGAAAGAGACGAGACTGACCAGGAGCGAGGAAACCACGCTGGTACCACTGCGGGACGTAGTGGTTGTTCCGGGTCTGCTGATCGTTCATCCGCTCACTTGGCTTGTTCGGTACACGGATTGTCCCACGGCCGTTGCGAGATTGATGACAGTAGCAGTCCGCCGGCGTGTCCGAGATTGCTGGGATTGGGGGCGACCCCGAAGCTGGCCTTGGTCAACGAACCTTGATGGCCAGGAGCACGGATTCGAGGTTGTTCCCGGAAACCGCCTCCGGGATTCCTTGTTCAAGGGCGACGGCAGCTTTCCGGCGCGTTGCCAGACGCGGGCAGTCGGCCAATTTCCGTTGTCCGTCAGATCAGCATAGAGGACATTTCTAAGGCTGCACTTATCTGAAAGCTGCCCGACGATTGGTGGCGTGTACTTACATTGGGCGGACAAATGCCCTTACCATTGAGGCTCATGACTCCATTGGCCGAATCCGTGAGTTCGTACTACGAAGCCATTTTTTCAGATGCTTGCCGAAGTGGACTATCTGAATCGATAAGTGCAGACCTCGCTGCCACTGCTTTCCTCGATGGTAAGCCAGAGCGGAAAGGGAAAAGCAAGATCACTGCGACAGAACGCCATGCCGTATTTTGGTCTGCCAGCTTCCTCAATGGGTTACCGAAAGAAGCCTGGATGCAGGAGTCTCTCGTTCTTGCACTCGCAAGCTATCTTCGCCAAGACCAATTTTCGACGCCCCCTCTAGTTCCACACGTCGCAGCTCTTGCGCCGGAAGCGGTTCAGCGTGCAGCCCGTTATGCTGGGCTCGTGCTGCGACAAGACTCACCACACTGGAAAGAAGTCGAGGCACTAGCCAATACGCATCCTGCGAACTTCGGGGAATACGTTCAGATATTCGGCATTTTCAAGCAAGCCCATAAGGTTCGCGTTGCAGCAGTCGAGCAAATGTACCCGCAGTTGGTGAACCTCACGCCATTTGAACTTCTTGGTTATGCCAGCCTGTACGCCTTCAAGCATTTAATCCCGGGGCTGCTGGAAGGAGCGCAAGCACCAGGGGAACCCAATGTCGAGGAAACCTGGAACGCCATCGAGGACATTTTGACTTGGAAGCTGACCACCTGTGACCCAGCCGGCTTTCGGATGAATGACCGCACGATCGGTACTTCGCTGATCACACATCTCTCGCCATATCTATTTCCCTCGCGGGAGGGGCCCCCTCCCAAAAACGATTTGTACATCGCTTTCTCGACGCTGGTCGACGCTCAGTTGGAATTGAATAGCTTTGTCGTCCGCTCCGCTGAGGCGTTCTGCTACGACGACACCATTCGCTTCGTCATGCTTGGCGAGCGGATGGAGATCGTCGAGACAGATACCACGGGTACAGCAGACTGGCATCGTGACGGTGACAAGCTCATGCGCCTGCACCAGTATTGGCTTTATCGCGGTATGGCGACACTTATGAAGTCTCCCGATACGCTAGCTCTTGTCGATCCTGAGCACATGGAGGCAAACCTGCAAGCCTTCGCGAAGGCGATGGGCACTTGCCAGCAGTTGCAGGAAGTCTATGGCGTCGCTGAGCATGTCCAAACCGAGGCTGGCTCCAAGGTCGACGTCTTTAGGGCCTTGCTGGCAATTGAACTGATGACGGCTTTCTTCATCGAAGACTTCCTGCTGCCTTACCAGAAATACCTGATGCAACTTGGTGACCCCTGGCTAGCGCTGGGGCGCTTGGCTTTTGGCGGTCTAACACAGGCTGAGATGCAGAACCGGCTTCCGATCACTTGGTCAGACAAAACAGCCAAGATCGCAAAAATCACACCGTGGACGGTAACCACAGATTACCCACATGGCCAGGAACGGGCAGCAGAGGCCATCCTCGATTTCTGGACTAGCGACTGGATCGCACTTGCCGACCAACTGCGCCGTGGCGACGCAAGTCTCCGACCCCGGTTGCATGAACGACCAATGATGAAGATGGGGCGCCATCTGTTCCAGTTGCCATGGATGGTTGCAGTGCAGAACAATGCCACGGCAGCGGTCAACAACCTTCGCCGCCTGGGAGCGCGTAGAGGGGGTGCTCGTGATGAAACACGGCGCATCGAACAGCGACTGGCCGCATTGTTCGCTCAACGCGGATTCCAGGTGCTCGTGAGCTATGAGTTGCCGTCACTTTCAGCGGACGCCAAAGATGTGGAAGAAGTTGATTTGCTCTGCGCGCGGGATGGGCGATTGCTCGTGCTGGAGATCAAGTCCACCTATCTGCGCCGATCTGTGAAAGAGGCATGGACGCACCGACACGTGACGCTGCGCAAGGCTGGGCGGCAGTTGAATAGGAAAGTGACAGCGGTTCGTCGCGCACTTGAACACGGAGAATCGCTTCAGCAGGCACTGGCCTTGGAAGCGGACTGCATGCCAGAGATTGCTGGGTGGATCGTTGACACCTCCATCGAAAGCGACCACCAGCGTTTCCACGGCTTTCTTAAGGTATCGCTGGAAGAAGTTCTGATTGCGTTGCGTGATGATCGACACTGGCTGAACGATCCAGATGGTCTATTTCAAACCGGAAAAGCGAGCGGAAATTCCTTCGTGTGTGATTCAGATCGTGAGGCTCTTGCGTCACTTTACTCAGATGGCTTTTCAGCAAAACGGTTTGTTGAGGTTATCGAAACGGCTACCGTTTGGAATTGTTTTGACGGCAACTCTGTCCAGTAGACGCAGTTGCCGATCCTTCATCTGTTCTCAGACCGAACGGCTGGATCGGCGCAGTCTGGGCCGATGCATCGAGGAGGATGTCATCCGACTGACATTGGTCCTGTCGCCCGTGATTTCACATCACTTCTGGCAGAGACGCATGGATCCTTGAAGGGCGGCGTTCGGGTGAGATTCTGAACCCATGGTCATGCCCCTCGGCATGCTCCCTTCACCCATTCAGGAGCCCTCCGCATGAAATTCACGAAAGCCGAAATCGACGCCATCATCGAAGCGTCGCCCCGCACCTTCGTTCCCTTCAACAAGCTGGTCCTCTCACAGGACTATCAGGCGCGCGCCGGTGGTAGCACCCCGACGCTGAGCATCGCCGAACTCGCGGCCTCGATCAAGGAATGCGGCGTGTTGCAGAACCTCGTCGTCGTGCAGGGCGCACGCGGCCGCTTCGAGGTCTGCGCGGGCGGTCGCCGGCTCGAAGCGTTGACCCTGCTGGTGGGCAACGGCGATCTCGCCGACAACTACCCCGTGCCCGTGCTGATCGTGCCGGCCGACCGGGCGCTGATCGCCAGCCTGTCGGAGAACTGCTTCCACATCCCCATGCATCCCGCCGACGAGTTCGCGGCCTTCGCCAGGCTGATCGGGCAAGGCAAGTCGGTCGAGGGCGTGGCCGCTGCCTTCGGGGTCACCCCGTTGGTGGTCAAGCGCCGCATGAAGCTCGCCACCGTCTCGCCCAAGCTGATGGCCCTTTTTCGCGAAGGCCAGATCGGCATGGACTGCCTGATGGTGCTGGCCTCGGTGGACGATCACCAGAAGCAGGAGCAGACCTGGGCCGCGCTGCCGTCGTGGAACCGCCGACCCGACTACCTGCGCCAACTGCTGACCCAGGGCGAGATCGAGTCCGACCGCGATGCCGTCGCCAAGTACGTGACCCTCAAGGCCTATGAGAAGGCAGGCGGTGCCCTGCGGCGCGACTTGTTCAGCGACGACGACAAGAAGGTCTACTTGCTCGATGCGGCCCTCCTGGAAAACTTGGCGACCGACAAGCTGCAAAAGCGGGCCAAGCAGATCGCGGCCGAAGGCTGGAAATGGGTCGATGTCCGAGTCCGTTATGCCTTCGACGAGTACGTCAAGTACGGCGAACTGCGCAAGTCGAAGCGCCAACCGGATGCCGATGAAGCGGCCGCCCTGGATGACCTGGATACTCGCATCGCGGCGCTGCACGCGCAGATGGAAAGGCTGGCCGACGAAGACGGCGACGAGGAGGTTTTTTATCAGCTCGAAGGCGAAGCCGAAGGCCAGGAGGAACAACGCAAGGCGCTCGACGAGGCCCTCAGCGTGTGGCCGGCCGACCTGATGGCCCAGGCCGGCTGCGTCGTCCATGTCGGCCACAACGGCGCCGTCGCGGTGAAGTACGGCTTGATCCGCCCCGACGACCGCAGCGACATGGTCCAGGCCGCCCGCCAAGCCGCCGAAAACGGCACCGACGAACCACTGGTGTCGCTGCCGTCGCCCAAAACCCGCCCGGTGCATTCCGAAAAGCTGGTGCGCTGTCTCACCGCCCACCGGGTCGCCGCCGTCCAGGCCGAACTGCTCGACCGTCACGACGTGGCGCTGGCCGCAATCACCGCGCATCTGGCGCAGAAGATTTTCCGGGGCAACGATCTCTACTATCGCCGTTCGGAGAACGTCTTCGCCATCAGCGCGACCGACAGCCAAGCCGAACTGCGCTCCGCCGGCGAGGACATGGAGGCCAGTGTCGCCTGGGCAAAGCTTCAGGCCGAGCGCACCGCCTGGGCCGAGCGGCTACCGGAGAACCTGGAGGACATCTTCCCGTGGCTGCTCGCCCAGGAGCAGGCGACGGTGCTGCACCTGCTGACCTTCGTCGTTGCGGTCACCGTCACCGGCATCTATGGCACCGAACCCGAGCGGCAAAGCAACGAGGCGTTGGCGCGGGCCTTGGGGCTGGACATGACCCAATGGTGGACGGCCACGGGGGCTTCCTACTTCAACCACGTCTCCAAGGCACGTGTCCTCGAGGTCGTCACCGAGGCCGTCGATGCCAATGCCGCCAGCCCGCTGGCCGCGCTCAAAAAGGATGCCATGGTGACGGGGGCGGAACAGACGGTGGCCGGCACGGGCTGGTTGCCCGCCTGCCTGCGCATCAACACCGCCCAGACCAGGCAGACCGAAGCGGCAGCGGACGACACGCGTAGGGTGCCCGGCGAGCCAGCCCTGACGGCGTGAGGCACGCCGCAAGACGATGCCGGGCGGCGCAATCGTTCCCGCCCGGCACCGACTTGTCCGGACGCCGCTCACACCGGCACGGCCGCCCCTTCGTCATCGTCGCCATTCGGCTCGGGCGAGCCAACCGGCCGGCCACCTGGCTTGATGATCGCGCCGATGTAGGCACCTGCGGCCCTTGCGCGCGCATGCCCCGCCAGTCGCGACACTGCCAGCCGCGCCGCCTTATCCAGTTCCGGTGATACCGGCCCGCCACCCCGGACCGGGGACGGCACCCCGGTGATGTCTTCATAGGCATCGTTAAGAACCTCGTGGCGCAGGCCATGACCTGTCGCACCCCGCTTGCGCAGAGTGATGCCGAATTTCTCCAGGACGTAGTCCAGCCGCCGCAGGTTACGCTTCAAGTCCCGACGCGGATCGCCCATGTGGGCGTCGCGACCGTCGACCACGCCTTGGGCAAACTCCAGCGCTGCCAGTTGCAGCGGATCGTCTAGAGGAATCCAGCGCACGCGGCCGCCCTTGCCCTTGACCCAGGCATACCGATCCGCCTGCTGCTGGTTCTCTGGCAGCCCGGTCTCGCTGAACGGCATGACATGCTGGAAGGGCCGGAACTGCACCGACTCTTTGCGCCGCAGCCCCAGGGCCGACATCAGCCGCAGCGATGCGCCCACACGGAGGTCGAACTGGCACACCTCGGCGATCACCGCCTCCGCATCGATCCCTTGGGCGCTCCAGCTCTTGTCCCGCCGGGCGGACTCGTGGCGCTGGTAATCCTCCAGGCTCAGGCCGTAGTGGCCCGGCTTGCGCACGAAGCCGTGCTTGCCCATCCACATCGCCAGCCCCCGCAGGAAGCTCAGGTAGGTCTGGATCGTCGCTGGCGCCAAATGCGCCTGCTGCCAGACCTGCACCATGGCGTGGATGTGCTTTTGCCCGAGGTTGCGCGGGTCCGGCACCGTCTTGAAGCCCGCCTTCTGCTTCAGGTCGCAGAAGAAGCGCCGCAGAAACTGCGCGCGTTCCTGACGCGTCTTGTGCGAGACGGTTTTTTCCAGCGCCGTATGCTGGGAGTTGAAGAGTTTGATCAGGACCTCCAGCACCTGGAGCGGCACCTTGCCCGGCTGGTAGCGGGCGAGGATTTCCTGTGGGGTCTTGCCCGCCCAACTCTGGGGGCGAGCGGGTTGCTGCTGGCTGGAACGCCCGGGGCTGGCGGGTTCCTGCTGCCGGCGGCGAGATGTGCGGTGAACGGTGTTGCTGGGGATTGCATCCGACATGGTGACGCTCCTGGTTTGATGCCTGCCGCCCGAACGGCAAGCCAGTGTTGGCGATGAAAGTGGAATCCAGGGCAGTTCCCGGCGGGACGGATTCCGTCGCCCACGCCGGTCAGTGGTCAAGAACGTTGGCACCGCGCGCGACCACGGCGTCGCGGCACCTACCCAGGGGATTCGTCGGCCAGCGCGTCTGCGCTCGCCAACTCGGTCGGTCTTAAAAACGAAACGGGTTGATCCGGCCCATCCGTGCATTTCTGCAGCCATGGGGGTGGTGATGCCGGCCGGCCTCTGGGGCGTGGC
>WBZP01000354.1_pt1 | contig 62880 bp, 63 predicted proteins | sample 5204301 | NCBI WGS metagenome assembly WBZP01 (sample SAMN12412401, study PRJNA552823) | activated sludge metagenome | isolation source: activated sludge from nitrification reactor of wastewater treatment plant... | place: USA: Pennsylvania | collected 2017 | reverse complement strand
TTCGCTACTGCGCGATTGCTACATCGCCTGGCCGCGCGAGTCGGTCGAGGCGTGGGCGCTGGATCACCGGGCGCGGCTGCGGACGCTGGGGATGCCAGGGCTGGACGACGCCGGCCAGTTCCTGTACTGGTTCGATCTGATGGGAGCGCAACGTCATCTCAAGGCCATCGGCATTTTCGCTCGCCTGAACTTGCGCGACGGCAAGCCGGGCTATCTGCGCGACATTCCCCGAACCCTGGGCTACGTACTGGAGGTGGCGAACCGCTACCCCGAACTGGCGGGGCTGCGCGATCTTCTTCGGGCGCGGGGCGTGGACCACTGGCAACCGACGCCATGAAGGCGATGATTCTCGCCGCTGGGCGCGGCGAACGGATGCGCCCGCTGACCGACCATACCCCCAAACCCTTGCTGCCGGTCGCCGGCAGGCCGCTTATCGCGCATCATCTCGAAGCCTTGCGGGCGGCGGGCATCGGCGAGATCGTCATCAACACCGGCCATCTGGGAGAACAGTTGCCAGCGGCGCTGGGCGACGGTCGGGACTGGGGAATGCGCATCGCCTGGTCGCCAGAACCGCCAGAGGCGCTGGAAACCGGCGGTGGCATCTTCCAGGCCCTGCCGTTGCTCGGTTCGGAACCCTTTCTGGTGGTCAACGGCGATGTGTGGACCGACTATCCCTTCGCGCGTCTGTCGGCTTTGCCCGCCGGGCTGGCTCATCTGGTGCTGGTGAGCAATCCGCCGCACCATCGGGAGGGTGACTTCGCGCTGGCGGCGGACGGACGAGTCGGGCAATCCGGCGCGCGGCGATTGACCTTCAGCGGCATCAGCGTGCTGCGGCCGGAACTGTTCGCCGGCTGCGCGCCAGGCCGGTTTCCCCTGGGACCGCTGCTGCGCCGGGCCATGGCGGCGGATCGGGTGAGCGGCGAGCACTACACGGGGAGCTGGCGGGACATTGGCACCCCGCAACGACTGGCGGAACTGAATCGGGAACTGGGCGTGGAATATGGCGCTCTTATCTGATCTGTGGAATTGCCGCTTCGAACCACCCCGGCGCTATGCGCCACCCATCCTTATCCAAGGAGGGGAAAATCCACAACTCAAATAGGATTGCTATAGAGGCGAATAGCGAGATCGGGAAAGCAATCAAACTCGCCGCTCGTTACATGATGTGCCGGACGTCCCGGCCCTCGACCACGAAAATCACGTATTCAGCCAGATTCTGGGCCCGGTCGGCGACCCGCTTCAGCGCCTTGAGCGCCAGCGCCACATCGATCACCGTCGCCACCGTCAACTCGCCGTCGACCACGCAAGCGCCGAGTTCGCGCAGGATGTCCTGGAACACGCCCTCCGCTTCGTTGGTGCCCACCAACACCCAGGCCTGGTTTACGTCCAGCCGGGCCAGGCTGTCCAGCGCATTTTCAACCCGCCGGCTGGCGATCGCCGCCAGCCGGTCCATCGCCAATGGAATGTTCCCTTGCGGATGGCCACCGCGGGCGTGAATGGCCAGCGTTTTCTCGGCAATGGTCTTGGCCTCGTCGCCGATCCGTTCCAAATCGTTGACCGCTTTGTTCAACGCCATCACCAGCCGCAAATCCGTACTCACCGGTTGCCGGCGACTGAGCAGGCGCACGCAACTCCGGTCAATTTCCATGTCCCAGCGATTCACGGCTTCATCACCGGCGATGACCGCCTGGGCCGCAGCCGCGTCGCCTTCCCGAAACACCGCGACGGCGCGGTTGACCTGCTGCTCCACCGCTCGCCCCATTTCCAGCACCAGGTTAACCAGTTGCTGGATCTCCATATCGAAGCGCTTGACGGTGTGCCCACTGTTGCTAAAAGTCATGACCTGTTTCCTCCTGCATCGGTCGTGATGATCGATTCACCGAGGGTGGCGCGGCGGCGGTTCAGACCGAAGAACGCCTACGACGCCGAATCCGCGCCGAGGCGCGCCATCGCACCCTCGATCCATTCCTCCACCTGCTGGTTCAAGGCTTGCGGCGAGCGGCCCTCGCTGGCGATCAGGGGACCGAACACCATCCGAATGGTGCCCGGCCGCTTGAGGAACACGCCCCGTGGCCAGAATTCGCCGGCATTGTGCGCGACCGGGAGAATCGGACAGCCGCTGTGCGCCGCCAGCACCGCGCCGCCCATCCCGTACCGTTTGCGCACCCCAGGCGCGACGCGGGTGCCCTCGGGAAAAATGAGCACCCACTGTCCCTGCCGCAAATGCGTGATCCCCCGCCGGATCACCTGCTTGACCGCCGAGGCCCCCGACTGACGGTTAATCGCGATGGGCCGCAACAACGCCAGCGCCCAACCAAAGAAGGGAACCCACAACAGCTCGCGCTTGATCACCCAAGCCACCGGCGGCAAATACTGTTGGAGAAACAGTGTTTCCCAGGTGGACTGGTGCTTGGCCATGACGACCACCGGCCGGTCGGGAATGTTATCGACGCCGCTCACCTGATAATCGAGCCGGCAGGTGATCCGCAGCCACCAGATCGTGAAGCGAGTCCAGTATTGGGATATTCGGTAACGCTGGTGGAAGGGCAGGAAAAAACCGAGCACCACCAACGACGCCACGATCCCCATCGAGGCGAGCATGCCGAGTGAAAATAGCAGGGAGCGCAGCAATAGATTCAACATGGACAGCTTGGTAGCGGTTTGGGCAGACATGCGGTGGGCTCGAAGAGTCATTCGGTCGGCTTGATTAGATAGTCGGCGATAGCGGCCAGATGGTCGAACACCAGAACGTTGGCGCAGCTTTCCGCGTCCCGTTCCAGCGTGCGGGCACCCTTACCGGTTCGCACCAACAGGGGCCAGGCATTGGCCGCCCGCGCCGCCCGGATGTCGCGCACGCTATCGCCGACCACCGGCACCCCTTGCAGGCCGCATTTCAGCCGCCGGCCGATTTCCAGCAACATGCCCGGATTGGGCTTGCGGTAGGGATGAGTCTCGTCCACATCCAGACAGAAGAACACCGAGTCGATCAGACCACCGGCTTCCTGCGCCATCCGATGCATCTTCTTGTGGATTCGGTTGAGGGTTTCAAGATCGAACAGACCACGTCCAACTCCGGACTGATTGGTAGCGACCACTACCCGATAGCCGGCATGGTTGAGGCGGGTGATGGCTTCCAGACTGCCAGGAATCGGCGTCCATTCGTCCGGGGATTTGATGTAGGCGTCGGAATCCTCGTTGATAACACCGTCGCGGTCCAGAATAATCAGTTTCATCGGGGTTGGGCTACTCGCGTTCCGCCGCACGGACAGGGTCGGTTGGTTTCACGTGAAACATCATGCCTTGTCCACGGAAGACACGGAGAGGTTGGTTGGTTTCACGTGAAACATGACGCCCGGTCACTGGTCGATGTTTCATGTGAAACCTGTTTTCGCTTAATCCTGCAGGCGCGAGAAATCCGCCACTCGCAGGAACAGACTGCCGAGTTCGTTGAGCAGGGCCAAGCGGTTATCGCGCGACGCCGGATCCTCGGCCATCACCAGCACCCGGTCGAAGAAAGCGTCCACCGGTTCGCGCAGACCGGCCAGCCGGTTCAGGGCATCGCCGTACAGGCCGGCTTCCATCAGCGGGATCACTTCGGAAGACAATTCGACCAGCCGTCCAGCCAGCGTCTGCTCCGCTTCCTCGACCAGCAGATCGGGGCGCACTTCGAACGGCAGCACTGTCTCGACCTTTCTGAGGATGTTGCGGATGCGTTTGTTGGCGGCGGCGAGGCTGGCGGCTTCCGGTAATTCCCGAAAAGCGCCAACCGCACGCACCCGCTGGTCGAAGTCGAGCGGTCGGGTCGGGCGGCAGTCGAGCACCGCCTCGAACGTATCCGGGCGCACGCCCTGGTCCAGATAGTAGCCACGCAGGCGATCCATCACGAACTCGAACACGGTCTCGACCGCGTGGCCGGCGCGGATAGCCGGTTCGAAGCCGGCGGCGGCACGTTCCAGCAAGGTCAGCAGATCCAGATCCAGTTGGCCTTCGATCAGGATGCGCAGCACACCGAGCGCGGCGCGGCGCAGGGCGAACGGGTCCTTGGCGCCGGATGGTCCCTGGCCGATGGCGAAAATGCCGGCCAGCGTGTCCAGCCGGTCGGCCAGGGCGACGATGCGGCCGGTGGCGATGGCCGGCAGCCGGTCGCCGGCGAAGCGCGGCAAATAGTGTTCCTCCAGCGCCTGGGCGACTTCCGGCGCTTCCTGGTCGCGCAGGGCGTAGTAACGACCCATGATGCCTTGCAGTTCCGGGAACTCCTGCACCATCTGGGTCAGCAGGTCGCACTTGGCCAGCCGCGCCGCCCGCTCGGCCCAGTCGGGGTTGCCGTGACCGTGGCCTGCGATGAACCGCGCCAGCGCCGCCACCCGTTCGCTTTTGCTGGCCAGCGTGCCCAGTCGCTGCTGGAACACCACATGCTTCAGGCTCTCCATGCGCGCCGCCAGCGGTTGCTTGCGATCCTGGTTCCAGAAGAATTCGGCGTCGCTGAAGCGCGGGCGGATCACCCGTTCGTTGCCGGCCCGCACCTGCGCTGGATCGTGGCTCTCCAGATTGGCGATGGTGATGAAATGCGGCAGCAGCCGACCGCGCTCGTCCACCACCGGGAAGTAGCGCTGGTTATCCTGCATGGTGCTGACCAACGCTTCGGCCGGCACGTCGAGGAAGCGCCGCTCGAAATTGCCTGCCAATGCCACCGGCCATTCCACCAGCGCCGTCACTTCGTCGAGCAGTTCCGGTTTGATAACCGCCACGCCACGCAATTCGGCGGCGATGGCTTCGGCTTGGGCGCGCACCGCAGCGCGGCGCTCGGCGAAGTCGGCGATGACTTTACCTTCGCTGGCGAGTTGCCGGGCATAGTCGGCGGGGGAAGCGACCCTGATCGGTTGCGGGCAGTGAAACCGATGGCCGCGCGTCTCGCGACCGGTTTGAACACCCATGATTGTGGCGGGGATGATCTCGTCGCCGAACAGCAGCACCACCCAATGCACCGGACGCACGAATTCGTCGTCGCGGTCGCCCCAGCGCATCCGCTTGGGAATCGGCAGACCGGCCAGGGCGGCGAGGACGATACCGGGAATCAGCTCGGCGGTCGCCGCGCCTGGCTCGACGCTGACATGCACCAGCCAGGCGCCCTTGTCGGTTTCCTGTTTTTGCAGATCGGCGACGCTGACGCCACAGGAACGGGCAAAGCCCTCGGCGGCTTTGGTTGGTGTCCAATCCGGGCCAAAAGCGGCGCTCAGCGCCGGGCCGCGGCGTTCCAGTCGCCGGTCGGTCTGGCGTACCGGCAGCTTGTCAACCACCACCGCCAGTCGGCGCGGAGTGGCGAAGCGGCGGATGGCGTCGCTGGCCAAACCCGCCTGCTCCAGCCCGGCGCGGATGCCCTGCTCAAAGGCCAGCGCCAGATTGGATAGAGCTTTCGGCGGCAATTCCTCGGTGCCAATCTCGATCAGCAGATCGCGGGTGTCGGTATTAGCCATGGGCCGCCTCCGTGCTTTTTGGAGTCGCCGCCGCCTGCCGCGCGCACATCGGAAAACCCCGGGCGGCGCGGGCGTCGTAGTAGGCCTGCGCCACCGCCCGCGCCAGGGCGCGAACCCGCAGGATAAAACGCTGGCGTTCGGTGACGGAGATGGCCTTGCGGGCATCCAGCAGGTTGAAAGTATGGGAGGCTTTGAGGGTCATTTCGTAGGCGGGCAGGGGCAGGCCAAGATCGATCAGCCGTTTGCTTTCGGCTTCGCAGGTGTCGAATCCGACGAACAGCGCGGTGGCATCGGCGTACTCGAAATTGTAGGTGGACATTTCGACTTCGTTCTGGTGGAACACGTCGCCATAGGTCACGCGACCCAGCGGCCCGTCGGTCCAGACCAGATCGAACACGCTTTCCACGCCCTGCAAGTACATGGCGATGCGTTCCAGGCCGTAGGTGATTTCGCCGGTGACCGGTTTGCAGTCCAGACCGCCGACCTGCTGGAAATAGGTAAATTGGGTGATTTCCATGCCGTTCAACCACACCTCCCAGCCCAACCCCCAGGCGCCGAGCGTCGGCGATTCCCAGTTGTCCTCGACGAAGCGGATGTCATGGATCAGCGGATCGAGACCGAGTTCCTTCAGCGAGCCGAGGTAGAGGTCCTGCAAGTCCAGCGGCGAGGGTTTGATGACCACCTGATATTGATAGTAGTGTTGCAGGCGGTTGGGATTTTCGCCGTAGCGGCCATCGGTGGGGCGGCGGGACGGCTGCACGTAGGCGGCGCTCCACGGTTCGGGGCCGATGGCGCGCAGAAAGGTGGCGGGATGGAAGGTTCCCGCGCCCACCTCCATATCATAGGGTTGCAGCAGCACGCAGCCTTGCCGCGCCCAGTAGTCCTGTAAGGCCAGAATCAGCCCCTGAAAGGTCGAAACGTCGCGCACAAGCGCCTCCGAAAGACGAAGGGGACGGTTCGTTCGTCCCCGGATACTCTGTAGTTTTTGAACCGTAGCTGTTTTCAAGTATAACCCGGCGTGGCGGTTGGATTCATCCTGCCCTGCACCGAAAGGTTTCACGTGGAACCGAAGACGCGAGGTTTCACGTGAAACATAACCTTTGGATAAACTCAATGATGATAGAACGCAGATGTGGAACGGCGGGCATCCTGCCCGTTTGAAGGTCTGATCATCCCACCGGGAGAGTGAGCCAATGCGTTGTCCTGATTGTAAACATGACCAGAAATATAAAGATGGCACGCGCTGCGGCAAGTGCGGTTATCAATTTGTATTATTGAGGAAAAAAGGTGACAACCTTAGTGATCTCGCCCTACGGCAGATGATTCAGCGGCTATCGGACAACGGCCAGTATGCGTTCACTGCCACCCAACTGGCGCTGGAAATCTGTCGCTACTGGCGTGGAAAAGCGTGGGGACCGTTCGGCTGTGGCGTCGTTAGTGCCGTGATCGTAGTCGCTGGATTAGGATTTTTATGGAAATCGGAACCAATCGCCGGACTGCTGATTGGCATTGGCATAGCGCTCTGTATCGTGCTGCCTTTAGCCATGAAGGTGGGTAGCCGGGAGAAAAATACTTTACCTTTTCGGAGCGCCAGTCAACTCATCGATAAATACCACAGGATCCACCCCATCGCTGGACTAGCGGACGGCAAAGCGTTTACCCAACCGACAATGGAGGAAACCCAGGATTTGCACTATGCGCCAGAGCGGATTCTGGTGGTGGAACGCGATGATCTGGTGGATATGCTGATCCGCAACCGCTTTCATCTGACCTCCAAAACCGCCGTGGTCAGTTGTTCGGGTTATCCGGCGCAGATAGTTGCTGCTTGTCGGGAATTCCTGCGCCGTCATCCCAATACGCCGGTGCAGCTTCTGCACGATGCCTCCCTCAAGGGGTTCAATCTGGGTGAGAAACTGGCGGCGGATTCGCACTGGCTGTTGGCTCCGCATCCATTTATCAATCTGGGAATATCGAGGGAGGCGCTCAAGAGCAATATGCGGTTGCCTTGGTTGACGGATAAACGCTTCTTTGCCGAGAGTGTTTTCAGCACCGACCACTCTGCAATGTTGCGCGCCGGACGCCGGGTTCCGGTCGATTGCCTAGCGCCGAAACCGTTGTTGGGACTATTGGGCGCAGCGGTGATCAGCGGGGCGCTGACCCTGGCGGCTGCGGACGCATCGGGCGAAATTGGCGTTGAAGTTGAAGTGGACTATGGCTGAATACACGGTAAGAGGCAGGTAGCGCTATGTCTTGCCTGTTTGGTTATTGCGGTCCGCCGACGGATGGTCTGCTGGCGCGGATGGCGGCGTTGTTGGCGCAGCGTTGTCCGCTGGGCTGGGAACGGGTCAGTGGCATCACCACGACCGGTGATACGGTGGAACTCGGCCACGGGATAGCCTCCTGGAATCGCGAATCCCAACTGGCCCGACACGGCCAAAATGTGCTCGGCTATGGCGGCGTTCTGTTTAACGCCGGGGCGCTGGCTGAAAATGACGATCCCGGAATCCGCACCGCTGAACGGTTGCTGACGAGCCTGGGTCAAGCCACCGAGGCGGGTCTTGAGCGACTGACGGGCGGTTTTGTGCTGGCTTTAAGCCGCGACGACACCTTCTATCTGCTGCGCGATCCGGCTGGCGTCAAAGTCCTGTACTGGACTGTGCATCAGGGCCGGTTGCTGTTCGCCAGTGAGATCAAGGCGCTATTCGCCGATCCAACGCTGCCGCGTCGAATGCGCGCTGGCGCGTTGCCGGAATATCTCAGTTTCAGCTTCATTCCAGGCGCCAATACGATGTTCACCGGCATCGAGGAATTGCAGTCGGGTTCTATCCTGCATTTCCGTCACGGCCAAGCGCGAGTGCGGCGGCATTTCTGCTTTGAAACCTTGGAAGCAGAATCGCCACGCCCGTCGGAAGAGTATTCCGCTCTGGTGCGCACGGCATTGGAGCAGTCGGTGGCCGAATGCCTGGCGGTCAATCCCAACCAGACTCCGGTGGTCTTTCTGTCCGGCGGCATTGATTCCAGCGCGGTTCTGGCCGTCGCCGCGCACCAGTTGCCGGAAGCGCGGATTCCGACCTTCTCGGTGCATTTCGGCGCGGAGTACGCTCGGGAAAACGATTTTGTGCAGTTGATGGTGGATCGTTACCGCACCGATCATCATTGGCTGGAAATCCGCCCCGCCGGTTTTCTTGAACAACTGCGCGAAATTATCTGGCGGCTGGATGATCCCATCGGCGATCCGGTGACGGTGCCCAATTATCTGCTGGCGCAGGCGGCGGCCCAAGTCGCCAACATCGTTCTGAACGGCGAGGGCGGCGATCCCTGCTTCGGCGGTCCTAAAAATCTGCCGATGTTGTTGGCCCGGCTCTACGGCCCGCTGCCGGGCGATCCGCCGACCGGCTGGCTGGAGCGCAATTACCTGCGCGCCTTCCAGCGCGGTTATCAAGACCTCGGCGCGTTGCTGGCCCCGGCATTGTTGCGGGAAGCGGGGGGCGATGATGCCTTGGTCAGTCTGCTGGAACCGTTTTTCCAGGCAGCGCAACCGCAGGATTTCGTCAACAAGCTGATGAGCATGAATATCCGGCTCAAGGGTGCCAATCTGATTCTGGTCAAGGTGGAAAAAATGACTTCGGCGCATGGCGTGTTGGCGCTGCCGCCGCTGTTCTCCCGGCGGATCATCGAAACCAGCATGAGTTGTCCGTCAGGGATAAAACTGGAAGGCGCGGTGGAAAAAAGCGTTCTTAAAAAGGCGGTGCGGGAGTTAGTGCCGGAAGCGATTATTGCCCGACCTAAAGTCGGGATGATGGTGCCAGTGCGGTTCTGGTTTCAAGGCGACATGCGCCGCTACGGGGAAAAATTGCTCGCTCGCAACCATCTGCAACGCATCGGGTTGTTTAACCCGGATTACGTCAAACGCCTGTTGAATTACCAGATGGAGGGCGTTCCCGGTTTGCGGCATGGCCTGAAACTTTGGATGCTCATCACCTTTCTACTGTGGCATGAGCAAATGGTGGAAGCGCCGCTGCCAAACCAGCCAGCGCCGAAGTTACGCGAGCTGTTCAGCGCGGCGGAATCACCGTCCGGTTAATCATGGGATGATCGTCGTCGCGAGGGCCAAAATCGCTGTCGGGGTGCCAGGCGACCACATCGAGAGCTTCATCGCGGGTAAAAAAGGAATGCAAACTGCCGGTCGGAATGTACCAGCCCATGCCCGGCTGCAACGGGTAAACCCCGTCCGGGGTGCGGCATTCGCCGGTTCCTCGCAGAATGACCCCGATCCGCGCCGAAGGATGCGTATGAGGCGTCTGGTCGGTGTGCGGCGGGATGTGCAGATGATTCAGACAGGGATCGCCCAAACGCGGCGGGCAAATTAGCAGGGTGTCGCTGCACCCGTCGATATAGCGCAGACGGCCAGCGGTTTCCAATGGACCGCCAATCTGGCGCAGCCCCCGATAGCCGGGCACGGTGATCGCCAAACCCCGTCCCCCATGCACCACACCACCGTCGGGCAGCACGAAAAACATCCCGGCACCCAATCCAAAAGGGCCGGTTTCGGCATCGCGCAACACGGTTTGCCCTACCGTGACCATGCCATAAGCAGTCGCGCCGAATGGTAGGGTCAAGGATTCCTCCGCCCAGCCCCAAACCTGGGGGGTTCCCAAGTTCAGCAGCAAGCCGGGTTTAATCATCAATGGCGTGAAGGTCATGGGTGTAGTTTGGTTTTCCACCAGTTAGTCCGGCCAGAAATCACCGGTGATCTGATCCACTGTAAACGGGCATTGTTCGGGAAAAGCCGTCAAGGGTAAGCCAGTTTCATCAGCGGCATTCTCACGGGCTAACGGATATTCTTTGGCGACCAGCGTTTCCAGTTGTGGTTTGAGGCTAGGGCTTTCCTCTAATAGACTGATTATTTGATGTCTCCCATTGCGGATCGAGAGCTTCCAACTCGTTCCGCGTCGTTCCGGCTGATGCCGCCATTTCAGCAGGTGCATGATCACATTAAACAAGTAGCTGCGGATGGAATGCTTTTCGCGGCGTCCCATGCTCTCGATTTCCTCAGCGATATTCTCAAAATCCAAATCGACTCGGTTAAATTCACCTTGGCGCAACAACGCGGCCTGCTGTTGCGTCCATTGGTAAAAGTCGGTTTCGTAGTCAATCTTGGCAGTCATGGCTGGCGTTCCTGTAGTTTCGATCATCGGTTCCAGGATTTTCGCTTTGGATTGAAAAGCATGTCTTGCTAAAGGGCCGACTCCGGCAACGGGTCAGGGTGGGCAAAGCGGACCAGCGTCCCAATTCGCTGTTCCTCCAGGGAATCCCATTCAAACAGCGAGAGAGTTTCGCCCGGCTCCGGCGAATCCGCGTCGAGCTTGACGCCGAGTCGGTTGAGTCGCAGGGACAGCGGGTGCAGATGCAGATACGGTTCCGGTTGACCGATGATCCGCCGGACCTGTTCCAGATAATCATCCAGTGTGGTCAGTGGCTTGCGGGCGTCGGCCAGTTCCTGCTCGGTCTGGGCCAGCCGCTGTTCCAGCAGCGCCAGCCGGCGCTCGTCGGCGTCGGCGCTCGACAACAGCGGCCGCAGCCCCCGGGCCTGACCCCGCAAGGCCTGCAACTGCGCCCGCAACTGCCGCCGCTGTTCCTCCAGCGCGTCGCGTCGTGTCCGCAGTTCGCCGATGCGCTCCCGCGCCCGGCTTGCCAAAAACGCCAGCATCCGCTGCCGCAGATCCCGACGCAGGCCGGTTTCGCTGGCGGCGGGAAAATAGAGCCGATGCTCCGAGAAGCTGACCTTGGTCTGACGGACCTCGCGGACGAGCATGTCGCCTTCCAGCGCCGCGCCAAAAGCCTCGGTTTCCCGCTTGACCATCAGCATCAGGGCGAAACACTCCGAGGGATTGCCGTCCTTGAAAAAGGCTTGAATGCACGGATCGAGGCTCAGCGTGGAGCACATGTCGTCCGCTGTCGCGAAGAAGGCGTTGACCCGCGGGTCGCCGGCCCAGGCGCGCGCGCTGAGTGTCAGCGCCGGCGGCAGTTGCCGGGTTAGTTGCTCGCAATGGTTCAGCGCGGCGTCCACCGCGTCCACCAGTTTGTCGGCGTAGTCGCCCACCAGCCGGATGCGCGGCTCGCTGGCGTCCACCACCTGCTCGATGGCGTCCCGCAGCGCCGCCAGCCGTTCCTGGTGCTGCCGGCGCTCGGCCAACTGTTGTTGGGCGAAGTTCGCAATGCCGTCGAACAGGTGGTGCAGAAAGCCGGAATCGTTGGTCATGCGTCAATCTCCCCGCCGGCGCCGCCCCGACGAATGGGTTCAGAGCAGCCGCGCCAAGCGCTGATGCAGCGGGCTCGACCGGGGAAAGTGGGCGCGGAGAAAGGCCATCTGGTCGGCCAGCACGCGCCGACCTTGCAAATAGACGTATTCCGCGTGATTGGGGGTGAACGGAATCGCCAGCAACTGCATCCCGGCCTGTTCCGGGGTTTTGCCACCCTTGGCGTGGTTGCAGGGCTTGCAGGCGGTGACTACATTGTTCCAGTGGTCGCCGCCACCTTGGACGATCGGCCGGACATGGTCGCGGGATAGATCCCGAAACGGGAACGTCTCGCCGCAATACAGACAGGTATTGCAGTCGCGCCGGAACAGCGCGGCGTTCGACAGTGGCGGCGTGTAGTCCTGGCGAGAGCGCAGCCGCGCGTAGACGCCGCCTTGGGTAGCGATGATGGAATTGACCGCGATCACGCTACGCTGACCGCTGTGGGCATTAATGCCACCATGTACGGTGTACAAAATTATGCCGCAGTTATAGGCCACCTGTCCGGTATAATACAGCCGCACCGCCTGCTGGTAATCAACCCATTCCAGCGGCATTCCCGTGACGTCGGTGTGCAGAACTTGCTGCTCCAGTCCATGCTCCAGTCCATGCATAGTTTCACCTGTTACCTTTTCCCAGAGATGCGCTCCATGGTCGCAGCCAATATGACCTCACATTGACATCCTGTTAGACGCAAAAGCGGGAGGTGGTTTGCAGAGGCGCCTGGAAGGTGTCGTGAGTATTTTGACGGCTTGAGTCTTTGTGATACGCCAAGTCTAGGCTATATTCTAAAGGCTTTCGCCCGCCTTCATTGGCGAGTGCGGATTGAAACTAAAAGTATCGTGCGTTTCCCGCCGACGGCGCGGATGCCTAGCAGCACTCAGCATCACTGAGAAGGCTTCAAGAGAGCCTTTTTTTCGTGCCAGCTTCCGGGCGGGCGGGCGTCCGGTAGAACAACCCCTCAGGAGAACAACATCATGCCTGTTCGTATGGCCGTCCCGAAAGAACTCGTTTCGGGAGAACGGCGGGTCGCCCTAGACCCGACGATGGCCGAGCGTTTCGCCAAGCTCGGCGCAGAAATACTGATCGAGAAGGGCGCGGGACTCAGCGCCTTTTTCGCCGATGATAGCTACACCAAGAGCAGCCGGCTGGTGGATGGCGCCGCGGCGCTGTACGCCGAGGCCGACGTGGTGCTCAAGGTGCAACCACCGAGCCTGGAAGAAGTGGAGTTGCTCAAGGACGGCGCCATCCTGCTCGGCATTTTGCAGCCGCATCGCAACCCGGACCTGGTCAAGCGCCTGCTGGCCAAGAATATCACCAGCTTCGCCATGGAACTGATCCCGCGCATTTCCCGTGCCCAGTCCATGGACGTGCTGTCCTCGCAGGCGGCGGTGGCCGGTTACAAGGTCGCGCTGCAGGCGGCGAATCTGTGCAGTGGCTTCTTTCCGATGCTGACCACCGCCGCCGGCACCATCCGGCCATCGAAGGTGGTGATCGTGGGCGCCGGCGTGGCCGGGTTGCAGGCGATTGCGACCTGCCGCCGGTTGGGCGCGATGGTGGAAGCCTATGACATCCGCCCGGCGGCGCGGCAGGAAATTGAGTCGCTCGGCGCCAAGATGATCGACACAGGCGTCAGTGCGGCCGGTGAGGGCGGTTATGCCCGCGAGCTGACCGCCGAGGAGAAGCAGAAGCAGGCGGACGTTCTGGCCAAGCACATCGCGGCGGCGAACGCGGTCATCACTACCGCGGCGATTCCTGGCCGTCCGGCGCCGAAGATCGTCACTACCGTGATGGTTGAGGCCATGAAGCGCGGCGCGGTCATCGTGGACCTGGCGGCGGAATCCGGCGGCAACTGCGAATTGACCCGCCCTGGCGAAACTTATGAACACAACGGAGTGATCATCGACGGCCCGCTCAACATTCCCAGCAGCTTCCCGGTGCCGGCCAGCGAAATGTACGCCAAGAACCTGTACAACTTCCTGTCGCCAATGATCAAGGATGGTGCTCTGAACCTGGACTGGGATGACGAAGTGATCGCCAAGAGCGCGCTGACCCGTGACGGAAAAATCTGTCACGAGCCGACCCGCAAATTGCTCGAACAATAAGCGTCTGGAGAAGCGTTATGGAAGCAGTGGTTTCGTTCTTCTCTCCTATCTACATTCTGATGTTGGCCGGTATTCTCGGCTACGAAATCATCAGCCGGGTACCGGTCATCCTGCACACGCCGCTGATGTCCGGCACCAATTTCGTCCACGGCATCGTGCTGGTGGGCGCGATGGTGGCCCTGGGCCAAGCCAACACCCCGTTAGAGCAATTCATCGGTTTCCTCGGTGTCTTGCTGGGAGCCGGCAATGCGGTGGGTGGTTACGTCGTCACCGAGCGGATGCTCGAAATGTTCAAGAGCAGCAAGGAGAAGTAAGCGATGGGCTATTTCATCGAAACGACGTATTTCCTGACGGCGGTCCTGTTCATCCTTGGCCTTAAGCGCATGTCGCACCCGACCACCGCCCGCAGCGGTGTTGTTTGGGCGGGCTACGGGATGGTGCTGGCGACGGTGGTGAGCTTCGCCCACCCGGAGATCACCAAACACGTCAGTACCGCCAACTACGCGCTGATGCTGATCGCGATAGCGATTGGCAGCGCGATTGCCTGGTGGGGCGGCAAGAAGGTGCAAATGACCGCCATGCCGCAGATGATCGCGATCTACAACGGCATGGGCGGCGGCGCGGCGGCGGCGATTGCGGCAGTGGAACTGCTCAAGGATCACGGCGCGCACCCGTTGCCGGTGAGCATCGCGATCATGGCGGTGGCGGGCGCCGTGATCGGCGCGGTATCATTCTCCGGCTCGGTGGTCGCCTTCGGTAAATTGCAGGAGCTGAAATTCTTCAAGGATGACGCCAAGTTTCGCTTCCCTGGGCAGCAGAAGGTTAACCTGGCGATCTTCGCCTCCGCAGTCCTGCTGGGCCTGATCATCGCCCTGACTCACAGCGCCAACGGCGGGCTGATCTTCGTGTTCTTCCTGCTGGCGCTGGCCTTTGGCTCGATGATGGCGTTGCCGATCGGCGGCGCCGATATGCCGGTGGTGATCTCGCTGTTCAACGCTTTCACCGGTCTGGCGGTGGCCCTGGAGGGTTTTGTGCTCGGCAATTCGGCGATGATTATCGCCGGTATCATTGTCGGCTCCTCCGGTTCGCTGTTGACCCTGATGATGGCCAAGGCGATGAACCGCTCGGTGTCCAACGTGCTGTTCAGCAACTGGGCGGCGCTGGGGACCGGCGAAGCGCAGGCGGTGACCGGCAGCCTCAAGCCGATGGAGCCGCCGGATGCCGCCATTCAGATGGCCTATGCCTCCAAGGTCATCATCGTGCCCGGCTACGGCATGGCGGTGGCGCAGGCGCAGCACAAGATCTGGGAAATGTGCAAGCTGCTGATCGAGCGTGGCGCAACCGTCAAGTTCGCCATTCATCCGGTCGCCGGGCGGATGCCCGGCCACATGAACGTGCTGCTGGCCGAAGCAGGCGTGCCTTACGACTACATCGCCGATATTGACGAGATCAACGAGGAGTTCGCGACGGCGGACGTGGCGCTGGTCATCGGCGCCAACGACGTGGTCAATCCGGCGGCGCGCAACGACAAGTCGAGCCCAATCTACGGTATGCCGATCCTGAACGTGGATTACGCCAAGAACGTGCAGGTGATCAAGCGCGGCAAGGGCGTGGGCTTTGCCGGCATCGAGAACGCCCTGTTCTTCGCCGACAACACCCGCATGGTCTACGGCGACGCGCAGAAGGTGGTGGCGGCGCTGATCCAGGGCATCAAGGATCTCGGCTAACCGGCACGCGGTAGCGCGCCAGCAACGAGGCGGCCTTCGGGCCGCCTTTTTTCGTGCGGGTTGCGCTATGCTCGTTCGGCATCCTCAACCGATGGAGAGACCGTCATGCATCGCATTGGGCTATCCGGATTATGCGGCGGCGTGCTGTGGGCGCTGGCCAGCGCCGCCGCCGCCCAGGAAATCGGCAGCGTGGATACCGCCTTTCAATGGCTGGGTCCGAACCACAAAATCGTGATCGAAGCCTTCGACGACCCCAAGATCGCCGGCGTGACCTGCTACATCAGCCGCTCGCGCACCGGCGGCGTCAAGGGCGGGCTGGGGCTGGCCGAAGATACCTCCGATGCGTCCATCGCCTGCCGGCAGGTGGGGCCGATCAGCATCCAGGAGAAGTTCAAGGACGGCGAAGAGGTGTTCACCGAGCGCCGCTCCCTGGTGTTCAAGAAACTGCGGGTGGTGCGCTTCCTCGACCAGCCGCGCAACACCCTGGTGTATCTGGCCTACAGCGACAAGCTGGTGGAAGGTTCGCCGAAGAATTCGCTGTCGGCGGTGGCGATGATGCCCTGGGGCGGCGTACCGGCCAAGACGGCGCCGTAGGTGGGTGAGCTGGCGCCAGCTTCCGTCCGCCTTCACCGACCGCTGTTCCCCACCTCCCGCAGTTGTTGCGCCCACGACTGGGCATATCGCCCGCCCCGCGCCAGCAGTTCAGGGTGACTGCCGGATTCGAGGATGCGGCCCTGCCCCATGACGTGAATGACATCGGCGTGCAAGGCGGTGGTGAAGCGATGAGTGATCACGAGGGCAGTGCGTCCGGCGGCCAGGGTGCGTAGCCCCACAAGATACCGGCCATGGCCAGCAGGGTCAGACCGTTCTGCGCCAGATGGCCGAGGTTCTCCAGCAACGCCAGCGGGCGGCTAAGCGCGTCCACCCGCGTCCGGCGCTTGCACCGTAACCACCAAACTATCCACCAGGGTGCGGGTCAGCAGCACCACGGCGACGGGCAGCAGACCCTGCACGATCACCAGCGCCGCCCAGGCCAGTGTCCAGCCCCGGGTCGCGCGCCAGATCAGCCCCAGCGCCCACGGCAGATAGGGCAACTGCGCCAGCGCCTTGCGGAGCCGCTCGGTCAGGTAGGCGGCGTGCGTGGACATGCGTTCAGTCGCCGAAACCGGATTCGTCCTGGTTATTGAAGTTTCGCATCCATCATTTGCGATTGCGCGCCAAACGCTACGCCGCTTCGAGCAAGCCGCTGGCGAGCATCTCGTCCACCAGCCCCAACAGATCAGCCTCCAGTTGCGCTTCTGAGACCTCGAACTCTTCCAGCATTCGGGCGATAACCGCCGTCAACGCACTCTCCGCTTCAAGCAATTCGAGAAAACGGCTACCCACTGGATCGAGACCAAAGTAGGTTCCGGATTCGAGGTTGAGGAGGACGGTCTCGTCGCCCACCTGGCGCGTGACCACCTGATCGGGAATTTTCAAGTTAGCCTGCTTGAGGCACGACATTCTCAAAGACCTCGTCGAAAGGAATCGAGACGTTCAACGTCGGGAAACCGCATTCCCCGCAACCGGGAAGATACTCGTGAAACAACCAGTCGTTTTCCGAAGTGCGCCGGAATGTCTCCAGGCGGCGCGCCTCGATGTCCACCAGCACGTATTCCCGCAACGACGGCAGCGTGCGGTAAGCCGCGAACTTGTTGCCGCGGTCAAAGGCGGCGGTGGACTCCGACAACACCTCCACAATCAACGTCGGATGGGCGATGAACTGGCCCGCCGAGTGATCGCGCGGATCGCACGACACCACGACATCCGGATAGAAAAAGGCATCCGCCGCTTCCACTCGCACTTTCAAATCCGCGACATACGCCTGACAGGGCCCACCGCGCAGCCGTTGCTTGAAAGCCGCGTACAGATTGCCGGACACCACCACATGCTCGCGCCGCGCTCCCGCCATGGCGAACACCTCGCCGGCGATAAATTCATGCTTTTCCACTTGCTGCTCTTCCCAGGCGAGATAAGCCTCGGCATCGAAAGCGATTTGGACAGCCAGATTCGTCATGTCAACCTCCGTAAAAGCCAAACGTCGCGTAGTCAGGCAGGGTGGGCGCCGCTAACCTTCACCGTCCATCCTACACCACCAACATGGCGGACTTTGCCGAGGAGAAGGAAGCCTGGTTGCGGGAGTTTCTGGACCTGCCCAACGGGATTCCATCGCACGATACCTTGAGCGACGTGCTGGGACGGATCGATCCGGTCGCCTTCCAATGCCGCCTTCACTGCCTGGGCCACGGCGGCCTTGCCGGGGTTGGTGGACGAACAGGTGTGCGTGGATGGCAAGGCGGTCCGGGGGAGTAGGGACGGCACGAACCCGGCGATGCACTTGGTGCGCGCCTTTGCCGGCTGGGCACGCTGGGTGCTGGTCCAGCAGGCGGTGGCGGAAAAGCCCAATGAGTTGAGAGGCATTTTTGTACAGTCTCTCGTGAGCTAACCATTTGAAAAGAAACCCTCACCCCTGCCCCTCTCCCGCCTGCGGGCGAAGGGTTTTTAGACAGCCTCTTAATCCTCTGGAAGCCTATCGGGAATTTCACCACTGTTCCTACCCAGGCCAATACTCATCACGCAAAACCTGTTCCAGCGAGAACGGCGCGGTTTCCGGAAAGGTCGCTTTTGGCAAATTCGTTTCACGGACGGCGATCAGGCGCGCGTCCGCGTAAGCTTCCACAAACGCCTCATCCAGACAGGACTTCAGCCCTGGATTTTTCCGCAGCAAGCGTGCAATCCGCTGCCGCTGTTCTTCAATCGTCGCGATCCAGCTATTGCCGCGCCGTTCCGGCTGGAAAATCCACTTCAGCAAATGCGCCATGAGCACACCCAGCCGGCTTTCCAACTCCCGCTCTTTGGCCGCGCCCATGTCTTCCAGTTCCTCGGCGACGTACTCGCAATCGATTTCCGCCAGCCGGCCCTCCCGCACCAGTTGCGCGGTCTGCATGGCCCAAGAGTAGAAATCCAGGTCGTGGTGGACGGCGGTTGTCATCGCGGTGCTCCCTTGAATTCACCTCAAGAACAAGCAAATTCGGTTGTCTACGGAGAAGTGTTTTTGCAAAAGGTCAAAGATCCTGAAAAGCCGAAAAGCGCAAGTTTACGTCCAAGCCATCATTCAGCGCCACGCCATGCAACATCAGCCACGCCTGTGCCAGCACGCCGCGCTCCCCCAGGAAAGCCGCCAGACGATCAACCCGTGTCGCCACAGTCGAAAAAACCGATCACGCATCGCGCAAGCTCCGGCGGAAGATAAGGCGATTTCCGGCAATAAACTGACATGAAATTACACCTAACCACTTATTTTTATACGGTTTACAAGCAGACATGGTATCAGATCTACTCGCCTCGGCTGACCCACACCTCGGCGCTGGCGGTCTGACCGGCCTGATCCAGCACGGTGATCCGCGCCAGCCCCACGCCGTCCGGTGGCCAGAATGCGTCCCGCCGCCACGGGTCCGTCGCCAGTGGCCGGCCGTTCACCAGCCAGCGCAGCGGCTTGATGCCCCCCTTGGCGGACAGCGGCAACTCGGCCAGCGCGCCGTCGCGTTCCGGCAATTCCACCGTCGAGCCGGCCACCGGAAAAGTGATGCCGAGCGGTGGGGCATGAACCGTTTCCAGCGCCGGCCGAGTCCGAAAATACCGGAGTCGTTCCGGCAACTGGTCGCGGCTGACCCGGAGGACGCTGGCGGGCGGCGCGGCGGGCCGGGCTGTGGATTCCGGCAGCAGATCGAACACCCGGAACAGCAGCGGCGCGGCTGTGTTGCGGCCGTAGTGACCGGGGCTGGGCGAGCCGTCCGGCCGGCCGACCCACACGCCCACCGTGTAATCGGCGTCGAAACCCAGCGCCCAGGCATCGCGAAACCCGTAGGAGGTGCCAGTTTTGTGGGCAATGGCGCGTGGTCGGGCGACGCTGGCTGGCCCGACCACGTTTTGCGGGACCGGCGCGTTACGCAGGATGTCGCCCAGATACCAGCAGGCCGTTTCCGTCAGTAATGGCTGGCCTGACCCCTCGGGGTCGGCGGGACCGAACCGCAGCGGCCCCACCGCGCCGCCGTTGGCGAAACCGGCGTACAGCGTGACCAGTTCCTCCAGCGTCATCCCCACCCCACCCAGCACCAGCGGCAGTCCCGGTTGGGGATGTGCCGCGCTCCAGTGCAACGGCAGGCCGACCTCGCGCAACCGCGCCGCCACCCGCGCCGGTCCGACCTGTTCCAGCACCGCCACCGCCGGGATGTTCAGCGACTGTTGCAGAGCTTCGCGCACCGTGAGCTGCCCGGCGTAGGTGTTGCGGAAATTGGTCGGGCTGTAGTCGCCGAAGCGGGTGGGTACGTCCTCGATCAGGGTTTCGGGATGGATCAGCAGATCGTCGAAGCCCAGGCCGTAGACCAGCGGTTTCAGGGTCGAACCCGGCGAGCGCACCGCCCGAATCATGTCCACCTGCCCGGCGCGGCGCGGATCGTGGAAGTCGCTGGCGCCAATGTAGGCCAGCACCCGCCGGTCGCGGTGAGCGACCACGAGGATCGCCAGGCTGCTCTCCGGTTCCAGCGCGGACTGCTGTTGGCGGGCCAGCGTTTCCAGGGTTTGTTGCAGCTTCGCTTCGATGAAGGTGCGATGCGCGACCGTTGCGGGCTGGGCCAGGCGCAGGCGGTCGGCGAGATGGGGCGCTTGGAACGGCAGGAGGCGCAATCGGGCCGGCAACGGTTCCTGGCGGGCTTCGACCACTTGTCGTTCGCTCAGCACCCCAAGCTGGCCCATGCGCGCCAGCACCTTGTCGCGCGCCGCCCGCGCCCGGACGGGAAAGCGGTCCGGTCGCAGCCGCGATGGCGCTTGCGGCAACACCACCAGCAGCGCCGCTTCCGCCGCGGTCAACCGGCTCGGCTCCTTGCCGAACCAGGCCAGCGCGCCCGCGCGCACGCCTTCCAGATTGCCGCCGAATGGCGCCAGGGTCAGGTAGCAACTCAGGATGTCGTCCTTGGAGTAGCGCCGTTCCAGTTGCAGGGCGCGCAGCATCTCGCCGAGCTTGCCGGGCAGGTCGCGCTGGTGTGGTTCCAGCAAGCGGGCCGCCTGCATGGTCAGGGTCGAGGCCCCCGACACCACCCGGCCGTGTCCCAACCATTGCCCCAGCGCCCTTGCCACCGCGAGGATATCCACGCCCGGATGCGAGGCAAAACGCCGGTCTTCGTAAGCCCGCAGCATCTGTAGATAGAGTGGGTCCACATCTTCCGGCCGCGTTGGCAACCGCCAGACCCCCGGTGGCGTGGCGAACGCGCGCAGGATGCGGCCCTGGCTATCCAGCGCCAGCACCGAAGTCTGGCGGGCCAAGTCCAGCGATGGCGGCAACGCCGAGTCCAGCGCCAGCAGCAGGCCAGTCGTCAGGACCAGCAACGCCAACCAGCGGCCAGGGCGCCAACGGGGATAGAACGCCATCACTTTACGCAGCTTTACGCCAGATACGGAAAAACTCCTCTTGAAACCGATCGAGGAGATTTTGGGTGATCAGTCAAGTCGCCTGATCGCAGTAGGCCAGCGAATCCACCTCCGGTTCACGTTCCTCCACAATCTCCGTCACATACGCCACCCCATCCCGCGTTTCCCAGCACACGTTAAGGTTGTACAGCTTCATGCCATGACGTTGCGGCGTGGAGTCGGCGCGTTCGTAGGCCGGGCGGGGATCCTGACGCAGAACCTGGCCGATCAATTCCCGCATGTCGCCACCCGGCCAGGCCGCGCAGAACCCGGTGGCCGCCGGGCTGAACTCAACCGACGGCAACAGCGCCGGTGCATCAGAGGCAAAACCGCCGGTGGCCTTGGCGATACGGTCGGCATAGGGCAGGTAGGGTTTGATGTCCAGTACCGGCGTGCCATCCAGCAAATCCACGCCCGCCAGATGCAACGTCACCCGGCCCCGGTGAATCGCGATACGTTCCAGCTTCACCGCCGACAGGCCGATGGGATTGGGTCGGAAGGTGGAGCGGGTGGCGAACACGCCCAACCGCCGGTTGCCGCCCAGGCGCGGCGGCCGCACCGTCGGCTGCCAGCGCCCCGTTGGGATGCCGTGGAACACGAAGATCAGCCACAGGTGCGAAAAGCCCTCCAGTCCGCGCACCGCCGTCGGCTGGGAACAGGGCGGCAGCAGCTCCAGGATGGCCCGCGCCGCTGGAACCAGCCCCGGCTGGCGGGGAATGCCGAACTTCTCGCGGAAACAGGAGCGGACGAAGCCGATCGGCGTAAAGTGGAACATCTACAACCATCCGGCTTTCTTCAGTTTGCGATACAGCAGCAGGCAGGTTACCGCCACGCTAACCATCACGGCGGGATAGCCATACCTCCATTCGAGTTCGGGGAACCAGCCCTTGAAGTTCATCCCGTAGATGCTGAACACCATGGTCGGAATCGCCAGCAGCGCGCCCCAGCCAGCCAAGCGCTTGGTCGCCTCGTTCTGGCGGGCCGCACCGAGCGACAGGCTGATTTGCAGGGCGAGCGCCAGCGTTTCCCGGATGACGTCCACCGCCTCGTTGATGCGCAGGGCATGATCGTAGACATCGCGGAAATAGGGTCGGATGTCGTCGGGAACGTGGTCGGTGAATACGTTGGTCAACAGATAGTTGCAAACCTCGACCAGCGGCGCGGCGGCGCGGCGCAGCTCCATCAGGTCGCGTTTGAATTCGTACAGCCGGCCGAGGTCGTCCTGCCCGAAATCGCCCTTGAAAAATCGCTCTTCCAATTCCTCCACCGCATCTTCCACGGTATTGAGAATCGGAAAGTAGTTGTCCACCACAAAATCGAGGATGGCGTACAGCACGAACCCTGGTCCCTTGCGCAGCAGGCGCGGGGTGCTCTCGCAGCGGGCGCGCACCGGAGCGTAGGGTGGCGAGGCGCCATGTCGCACCGACACCAGATAGCGCGGCCCGACGAACAGGTGAGTTTCACCAAAATCCACCTTGCCCTCGTTGGTCTGGGCGGTGCGCAGCACCACGAACAGGCAGTCACCGTACAACTCGACCTTGGGTCGTTGATGGGCGTGGTGAGCATCCTCGGTGGCCAGTTCGTGCAGGCCGAACAATTCCTGTACTCGCGCTATCAAATCCTCGTCCGGCTCGCGCAGCCCCAGCCAGACGAAGGCGTCCGACCGGTCGCGTAGCGTCGGGATGTCCTCCAGCGTGATATTGGGCAGCTTGCGGCCGTCGGCATAGGCAGTGCAGTTGACGATCATGGGTTGATCTCCACCGGGTCATCAGTGCTGTTTTTGGAATGTCGTGGAGTGTTGATATAGCGCTTCTATCTGATTTGTGGAATCGTCGCTTCGAACCACCCCGGCGCTGCGCGCCACCTCTCCTTAGCCAAGGAGGGGAAAATTCACAACTCAAATAGGATTGCCATAGCGGCCTGGAATCGTTCAATGCGGATGGTGGTGCGGGTTCGGCTCGGGCCGGTAGGGCTCCTCGCGGTCGTGCAGGTGCATACGGTACTCGACGAAGCCGGGGCTGTCGTCGAAATGCAGGAACGGGTTACCGGCGAGCTGCTCGATCATGGTCGAGGTTGGGGTGACGCCATAGTTGTGACCGGGGCGGATGATCGTGCCGCCCGGCAACCGCTCGCCCAGCCGGCGCAGGCTCTGGTACATCTGCTCCGGGTCGCCGCCGCGCAGGTCGCAGCGCCCGCAGCCGAACACAAACAGGGTATCGCCGGTCAGCACCTGATCGCCCAGCCGGTAGCAGGCTGAACCCGGCGTGTGACCGGGCGTGTGCAGGATTTCGATCTCGGTTTCGCCGATCTGGATGCGGTCGCCGCCGTCGTGCAGGGTCGGCAGATCGGTATAGCGATCCCAGAACGCCGCTTCGGCTCGCAGCAGGTGCAATTGCGCATCGCTGCGGTTCAACAGCGCCTCGACCCCGTTGATGTGGTCGAAATGGCTGTGGGTGAGCAGGATGTCGGTGATCCGCAGACCACGTCGTTCGATCAGGGCCAGGATGTTCGGTATGTCCCAGGCCGGGTCCACCACCGCCGCGCGGTCGGTGGCATGATCGTGGATCACGTAGATGAAATTGCCCATGCTCCCGAGTTCGAGGGCGTGGATCGTATAGGGGGCGGCTTCGGTCATCGGGCGTTCTCCCGGCGGCAACAGCGTTTTGGGGGCAAAAGCGACCAGCAGCGGCTTGGAACATTGCGGGCGTTGCTGACTCTGAAGGGGGACATCATACCGGAAGAATTTATTCGTCCGCGCTCACCGTCGTTTGCTTCGAGGGATTGCCATGCGCTTCAGTTTTGACAGCGACCTGAACCATTATTCCATTACCGGCTATGGCCTGGACTGGGTCAGGGTCAACAGCCAGGAATTTCGCCGGAGCCTGATCATCAGCCCCGAACAGTTGGTGAGCGACTGGCCGCCGCAGACCTTTGGCGATCTGGTGGAGGCGCATTTCGAGATGATTGCCCGCTTGGAACCGGAGATCGTGCTACTGGGCACCGGCAGTCGCCAGCGGTTTCCGCGCCCACCCTTGCTTCGAACCCTGCTGACGCGCGGCGTGGGGGTGGAAATCATGGACACGGCCGCCGCCTGCCGCACCTACAACGTCATTATGCTGGAAGGCCGCCGGGTCGCGGCGGCGCTGTTGCTGCTGGCGGACTGAGCGCGCCGAGTTTCGCTCGACGCGCTCTCCCGATTCCGTTACTCCAAGCACTCCGGCGCCGCGCACCACCCATCCTGATCAATGAGGGGAAAACTCCGGTCCCGCCTATAGCAAATCCTGAGAAAAACCTTGATTTTCAAGTATTTTTCTCATCCGACGCAGGGCGTCGATCTGAATTTGCCGCACCCGCTCGCGGGTCACGCCGATTTCGTTGCCAACCTGTTCCAAGGTGGCCTTTTCCCGTCCGCCCAGGCCAAATCGCCGTTCCACTACAATGCGCTGCTTGTCGTTCAACTGACCGAGCCACTCATCCAGCTTGTCGTTGAGGTCGGCATCCTGAAGCCATTGCGACGGATTGTGGTTGTTGTCGTCGGGAATGGCGTCCAGCAACGACCGATCCTCGTCCTTGCCGATTGGCGTGTCCACCGAGGCCACCCGCTCGTTGAGTTGCAACATCCGCTTCACTTCAACCACCGACTTGCCCATCGCCTGGGCGATGTCATCGGCGGTGGGCTCGTGATCCAGCGTCTGCGCCAGTTGTCGGGCGGTTCGCAGGTAGCCGTTGATTTCCTTGATGATATGGATCGGCAGTCGGATGATGCGGGTCTGGTTCATCAACGCCCGCTCGATGGTTTGGCGAATCCACCAGGTCGCGTAGGTCGAAAACCGGAAGCCGCGTTCCGGATCGAATTTCTCGACCGCGTGGATCAACCCCAGATTACCTTCCTCGATCAGATCGAGCAGGCTCAGGCCCCGGTTCATGTAGCGGCGGGCGATCTTCACCACCAGGCGAAGATTGCTTTCGATCATGCGGTTGCGGGCACTGGCATCGCCCTTGAGGGACCGGCGGGCGTAGTAGACTTCTTCCTGGGCGGTCAGCAGCGGAGAAAAGCCGATTTCGCCCAGGTACATGCGGGTAGCGTCCAATTCCTCCAGGGTGAATTCCCGGTTGGCCACCACGGGCGCCGGCCAAGAAGTTTCCTCTGGCTCCAGCACATCCTCCGCAATCACTTCGTCCTCGGCATCCTCCGGCTTTTCTTCATCCAGCAGAGGATCGTCCATGCGCAGTTCATCCTCGCATACCACCACTTCCAGACAGACGGCGACCCGTCGAGACATTAATAACCTCCTTATGGCTTCGCTTGGTGGGCTTTCGTGTTGGCGCTCGAGCTTAATGCCCGTCGCATCTTTATATTTATTTGTCGCAGATCAGCGTTCGTTTTGGGAGGATTCGCGGAGGTCCGCCCACACGCTTGTGCCGGCGCTGGAACCACGGAATCGCCTTTCCCTGCTCCGTATTCCAACCATCTGATGATGATAAGCTTTTTCCATGTGTTTCGTCCACTGGCGTTGTGTTCGTTCAGTACAACGGAAAACTGCTCTTGATTGGATTGACAAAATCACTCCGCGCGCAACCATTCCGCCAGGGAACCGAGCGCACCATGGCGAGTCAAGTCTACCTGCAATGGTGTGATGGACACATGGCCGGCGCGCACGGCATGAAAATCGGTGCCGGGGCCGGCATCCTGCTCGGGGCCGGATGGCCCTACCCAGTAAATCGGGCGGCCGCGCGGGTCGATGCTCTTGATGACCGGTTCGGATTTGTGGCGGTGGCCGAGCCGGGTAGCCTGGAACCCGGCCAGTTGCTCCCAGGGCAGGTCGGGAACATTGACGTTGAGGATGGTATCGGGCGGCAGCGACCGTTCGCGCAGTCGCCGCACCAGCCAAACGGCGACGCGGGCGGCGGCGTCGAAATGCGCCGGGTGGAGCGCGTTCTGGGATATCGCGATGGCTGGCAGACCGAGGAAGCGGCCTTCCATCGCCGCCGCTACCGTGCCGGAATAGATCACGTCGTCGCCCAGGTTGGCGCCGCTGTTGATGCCCGACACCACCATGTCGGGCTCCTGCTCCAGCAGACCGGTGATGGCGACGTGAACGCAGTCGGTGGGGGTGCCCTCGACGCTGTAAAAGCCGTTGTCGTGTCGGGTGACGTAGAGTGGATTCTTGAGGCTGAGCGAGTTGCTGGCGCCGCTGCGGTCGCGGTCGGGGGCGACCACCGTGATTTCCGCCAGTTCGCTCAGGGCGGCGACCAGCCGCAGCAGTCCAGGGGCCTGATAACCATCGTCGTTGCTGACCAGAATGCGCATGTTGAAGCCGTGCTCCCAAACCGCCCGCCCGCTGGCCGTATCGGGCGCGGGAGTAGCGGCGTTACGTTAGACTATGGGTTATTCACTGTCCTGGCCGGACGCCCCCCGCGTTCTCACCGAGGCGCCCATGACCAAGCCGTTCATGCTCGACCCCCAAGACCGGGTTCTATTTCGTCAGGCCGTCGGCCCGGTCAAGCCGCTGCGTTGCGACCGGATCGACCCGATTGCTCTCCATCCCGCGCCGATTCCCCGTTTCACCGAGGCCGACGAGCGGCAGGTGCTGGCCGACATGATGTCGAACTATTTCGAGCCGGCGGAGCTGGATACTGGCGAGGAATTGTACTACCGCCGGGAAGGGGTGCAGCAGGCGGTGTTGCGCAAGCTGCGCCGCGGCCAGTTTCAGGTTGGGGCGGTGCTGGACCTGCACGGGATGACGGTGGCCACGGCCCGGGAGGCGCTGGCGGCGTTCCTGCACCGCGCCCGCCGCGACAGCCTGAGCTGCGTGCGGATCGTTCACGGTAAAGGTAAGGGTTCCCGCCACCGGGGGCCAGTGTTGAAACAAAAGATTAATCACTGGCTGCGCCAGCGGGACGAAGTGCTGGCGTTCTGCTCGGCCCGTCCGGTGGACGGCGGAACGGGAGCGATTTACCTGTTGCTGCGACGCAAGCTTTGAGAGTGGACCAGCCATGCTGAACTACATCCACGATTACCGCCGACGGTTGGACGATCTGCGCCGGATTGCCGGGGCGGACAACGAGGGTACGCTGTCGGCGGCTTTCGCCGGGCTGCTGGAGGTCTGCGGGCAGGAGCACAAGCTGGTTTTGGCGCGGGAGTGGCCGTTTCGCGGTCGCGACGGCGCGATGTTGCGGGCCGACGGGGTATTGCTGGACCGGCTGCGGCTGGCGCATGGCTGGTGGGAGGCCAAGGATTCCAAGGATCATCTGGATCGGGAGATCGAGGCCAAGCTGAGCAAGGGCTATCCCAGCGACAACATCCTGTTCGAGGACACGGTGCGGGCGGTGCTGTTGCAGAACGGCCAGGAAGTCCGCCGGGTGTTGCTGACCGACGATGCCGGTTTGACCGCGCTGCTGGAACGGTTTTTCGCCTTCCGCCCGCCGGAGGTGGAGCAATTCGAGCAGGCGGCGGCGCAATTCCGCCGCGATCTGCCGACGGTGCTGGACAGTCTGGTTGGGCTGATCGGCCAGCGGGAAGCGGATAATGCGGCGTTCCGCGCCCGGCTGGGCGAGTTTCATCAACTCTGCGTTCGGGCGATTGGCGAGCGGGTCACGCCCGGCCATGTGCGGGAGATGTTGATCCAGCACATTTTGACCGAGCAGATTTTCCGCGATCTGTTTCCGGCCAGCGCCTTTCATCAGGAGAATCATCTGGCGCGGGCGCTTTCCGAGGTGGAACAGGCGTTTCTGCGCGGGGAGACCCGGCAGAATCTGTTGCGGCGGATGGAGCCGTATTACGCGGCGATTCGGCGGGCGGCGGCGAACGCAGTGGCGGCGACCGAGAAGCAGGAGTTTTTAAAGGCGGTTTACGAAGATTTTTACACCGCCTACAACCCCAGGGACGCCGACCGCATGGGGATTGTGTATACCCCGGCGGAGGTGGTGCGCTTCATCATTCAGGGTTGCGATACGCTGGCGCGGGCGCATTTCGGGCGCGGGTTGGCGGACGAGGGGTTGGATATTCTCGACCCCTGCACCGGCACCGGGACGTTTATCGTGGAGTTGCTGGATTATTTGCGCGGCGACTGGGCGGCGTTGGCGCGCAAATTCGCCGGCGAAATTCACGCCAATGAGATTGCCATTCTGCCGTATTACATCGCCTGCCTGAATATCGAGCAGACCTTTGCCGACATTGTGGGCGACTGGCGCGAGTTCGCCGGAGCGTGTTTTATGGATACGCTAGCGAACTGGGGTTTCGAGAAAGCGTATAGCGGGGCGCAGGGCGATTTGCTGGGTTCGATTACCGACGAGAACCAGCAGCGGATTCGGGAGCAGAACGCCCGGCGGATTCCGGTGATTATCGGCAATCCGCCGTATAACGCGAATCAGCAGAACGAGAATGACAATAACAAAAATGCCGCCGCGCCGGAGGCGGATGCGCGGATCAAGGCGACTTATCTGGCCGCGAGCAACGCGCAGAAAACCAAGCTGTACGATCCTTATGTACGCTTTTTCCGCTGGGCAAGTGATCGGATTGGGGAAGAGGGGATTATTGGGTTTGTCACTAACCGATCCTATCTCGATGCGCGAGGTTTCGACGGTTTCCGCAAGGTGGCGGCGCGGGAATTTCAGGAAATATGGATTGTGGATTTGCAAAGTGACGTGCGGCGCAATCCGAAGATTTCTGGCACAAAGCATAACGTGTTTGGGATTCAAACCGGTGTGGCGATTGGCTTTTTTGTCCGCAATCCACGCTGCGAGGGTTGCGAGACTCACTATCTAGCGGTGGATGATTTTTTGACAGCGATTGAGAAGCGGCGGTTTCTAGCAACGCATTCACTGGTGGCGTTGCGAAAACAGGGAGCATTTCAGCGGGTGTTGCCGAATACGGCTGGGGATTGGATTAATCAGTCGAAAAAGGATTGGTTGAAATTGATACCAATAGGTGATAGATCAAAGCAAACACATAATAGACAAGTTTTGTTTGATCTTTGCTCGCTTGGGATCTCAACCAATCGAGATGAATGGTTATATGATATTTATAAGGATGCACTCATAGATAAAGTGCAATACTTAATAAGTTACTATGAAGCTGTTCGCAGCGGTAAAAATAGTGATGGTGGAATCAAATGGTCAGAAGCTTTGAAGCTACGTCTAAGGTATAATAAAAACGAAGAATTTTTAGATAATCACATTATGGTAGTATTTTATCGTCCATTTATTAAGCGATTACTATACCGCTCTGATTTGCTAATTGATCGTCCCGCTGCTGCTAATAAAATATTCCCCGAGAGTAAAGAAAATCTAGCTATTGTTCTCACTGATGCTAATTCTCAAAAACCATTCATGGTTTATGTAACATCAATACTTTTTGATTTACATTTTGTTGGCGCTGCTTCCGGTACGCAATGCTTTCCGTTTTGGCGTTATGATAATCACGGCAATAAAATCGAAAATCTGACCGACTGGTCCCTCTCCATCTTCCAGGACCACTACTCCGACCCCACCCTCGCCAAACTCGACATCTTTCATTACGTCTACGCTGTTCTGCACGATCCCGTCTACCGCGAAACCTACGCGCTGAACCTCAAGCGGGAGCTGCCCCGCATTCCGTTTTATCCCGATTTCCGGCAATGGGCCGCCTGGGGCGAACAACTGATGACGCTGCATCTCGGCTTCGAGAGCATCGAGCCGTGGCCATTGCAGCGGATGGAACGTCCTTATTCCCCCCCTCGATTGAGGGGGGGTGGCGCGAAGCGCCGGGGGGGTTTATTACCTGCCGAACCGGCTAACCACCCCGGCGCTGACGCGCCACCCCTCCTTGAAAAGGAGGGGAATAAATTGATCGTGCCCAAGCCCCGCCTCAAAGCCGACAAAACCGCTGGCCGAATTGAAATCGACGAGGCCACCGTACTCGAAAATATCCCGCCGGAAGCCTGGGAATACCGGCTCGGCCACCGCTCGGCGCTGGAATGGATTCTGGAGGAATACAAGGAAACCACGCCCCGCGATCCCACCATCCGCGAAAAATTCAACACCTACCGCTTCGCTGATCATAAGGAAACGGTGATTGATCTGCTCATGCGGGTTTGTCGAGTGAGTGTGGAGACAGTGAAGATTATCGCGGCACTGGGCCATGCTGCCCGCGCCTAACCGAGTAACACCAGCAACCAACCGAGGAGACCCGCCAAATGGCAAACGAAGGTTATCACGAACCGATTAACGAATTGTCCGATCAAACCCGCGACATGCACCGGGCCATCACCTCTCTGATGGAAGAACTGGAAGCGGTGGACTGGTACAACCAGCGCGTGAATGCTTGCAAGAACCCGGAATTACGGGCCATTCTCGCGCACAATCGAGACGAGGAAAAAGAACACGCGGCCATGGTGCTGGAGTGGATTCGCCGACAGGACCCCACCTTCGATAAAGAGCTGAAGGATTATCTCTTTACCGAAAAAACCATCGCCCACGGCCACGAATAGCCGGTTCAGACAACGCTTGCGGGCGATTCGGCGTCCGCGCGGCCCGCAAGCGCGTTGCAACTCTCAAAGCAAACCGGCGCGGTTCAGCCACAACCATTTCGGCAGAACCAATATCACAATCCCGCCCGCTTGCCGAACCGGTAATGCGACACGCCCCATTCCTCGCCGCCCCGATAGCCGAACAACTCGGCGCAGGCCATGAAGAATACCCGCCAGCGCTGGAACCAGCGTTCCGCTTCTCCAGAGCCGTAGGTATCCCGGAACAGCGCCAGCAATTCCGCGCGATGCCGGTCCTGATTGACCAGCCAGGCTTCCAGGGTGCGCTGGTAGTGGCGACCGTTGAAATGCCATTGCTCGTCCAACGCCAAGTCGCCCCGAAAGCGCGGCAACAGATCGCGCGAGGGCATCAGGCCGCCGGTGAAGAAATAGCGCCCCATCCAGTTGTCCTCGCCTTCGGTTTCAAACGGATAGGCTAACTGGCGGTGGGTGAAGATATGCACGAACAGCTTGCCGCCGGGTTTCAGCCAGGCGTGAATTCGCCCCATCAGTTCCTGGTAATTGCGCATGTGCTCGAACATCTCCACCGACACCACCCGGTCGAAGCGGCGGTCGGTGTAAAAATCGTTCATATCGGCGGTGATGATCTGGACGTTGCCGAAGCCTCGCGCCCGGCATTGCGCCTCAATGAATTCCCGCTGCGAGTTCGAGTTCGACACCGCCACAATCCGCGAATCCGGGTAAAACTCCGCCATCCACAGCGTCAGCGAACCCCAGCCGCAACCCAGTTCCAGGATGTCCTGATCGAAACCCAATTCGGCCCGCTCGCAGGATAGCGCCAGCATCGCCGCCTCGGCGGTTTCCAGATTGCGGACTTCCTCCGGCCACCAGCAGGCGCTGTACTTCAGTCGTGGCCCCAATGTTTGTTGGAAAAAGCTGGCCGGCAGTTCGTAATGCTGTTCGTTAGCCGTCGTGGTATGCAGCGCAATAGGGCTGGCGCGCAGTTCCGCCTCCAGCCGCGCCAGCGCTGCCTCACGCGCCCGTGGATCATGGGCATCCTCGGCCCGCAGTCGCTCGGCCAGCAACCGGCGGATGCCGATCCGGGTCAGCCAGTCGGGGACATAGCCCCGTTCCATCAGGTCAATCGCGGTGTTGAGCATCGGAACTCTCCGGTTTCGGGAACCAGGGCACAAAGGCGCTGGTGCTGCGCTGATAGGCGCGATAGTCGTCGCCGCGACTGGCCAGCGCCTGTTGTTCGGTGTAGGGGATGCCGGTGACCTTGAGCAGGGTGTACAGCATCAGCGCCGGTCCCAGCAGGGTCAGCCACCACTCCGGCGAACCCCAGGCCAGCAGCGGGTAGCTCCACCAGTGCAGCCACTCGAAGAAATAGTTAGGGTGGCGGGAATAGCGCCACAGCCCCGCCCGGCAGGTGCGGCCACGGTGAGCGGGATCGGCCCGCCAAGTGGCCAGTTGTCGGTCGGCCAGCGTCTCGCCGCCCACCGCCAGCAGCCAGATCAGCACGGCGGCGATGGCTACCAACAGTGGCGGACGTTCCGGGGTCATGGCGACCACAAGGACCGGCACGGCAAAAACGGCGGTCAACAGCGCCTGCGCCTGGAAGAAGCCAAGAAACTTGAGTTGGGTGTACTCGCGCCAGTGCGCGCGCAACCGCTGGTAGCGGCCGTCTTCCGGCTTGCCGATCAGCCGGTTGACCAGGATATAAGCGGCCAACCTGAACGACCAGCCGCCGGCCATCACCGCCACCAGCGCCCGCCGCAGCGGATCGCCATCGGCCAGCAGCGCATAGCCCAACGCCAACAGCCCCAAGCCCGCCGCCCAGGTGAAATCCACCACGCCAGCATCGCGGCCGCGCCACTGGACGATCCAGGCGACCCCCATAAGCAGCGCCGCGACCGCCCAGCCGGCCAGGAAGAAGCTGAAGCCGGTCATGGGATGGAGGGGAAGCGAACGCACTTCCCGCCCCCGGCGTGGTCTTGTTGGAACATCATCGTCGTTTGGAGAGCCTTCATGCTGCGCGCCACCGTCGTCGTTTGTGGAATCCTGCTCGGCCTGCTGGTGGCCGCCATCCTGATCGCCAGCAACCATGGCAACGTGCTGGCGGGTTTGCGCCACCTCATCGCCGATCCATGGGGCGTGGTCACGCTGCTGGATCTCGGCGTCGGTCTGCTGTTCGTCGCGGTCTGGCTGGCGCTGGTGGAACCTAGTCCGTGGCGGGCGGCGGTCTGGATCATCGCGCTGTTCCTGCTCGGCAACGTAGTCACGCTGGCTTACCTGCTCTGTCGGACATGCAAGGTCCGACACTGGTCGGAACTGTTTCTGCCATCCCGTTCCAGCGAGTGGCGATAACCAGCAGCAGCGGCATGGCCAGCGTCCAGACCCCGGCCACCGCCAGCAGACTGGCCAGCGGGTTATCCAACGACACTCCACCCAGTTTTGCCCCGCCGTAGTAGGCCAGCGGCCCCGCGACCGCCCCCAGCAGCGCCGCCAGCCCCAGGCGCGGTTTCAGCCAGCGCAGCGAGATATTGAAGGTGGTGGCGAACAGCATCCACATGGCCACCATCCAATACGGGGCAAAGTGCTGGTGGAACTGCCCGGACGGAAATCGCAGTAGCCCGAGTCCGGTCAGCAGCGAATCGGCGACAAAGCCCAACAAGCCGCTCAGCAGAATCAACACCACTTCCGCCCGTGGCCGCGCCGCCCAATAGAGATGCAGGGCAACGATAGCGGCAGTGACTAACGGGCCGAGCCAGGGCCAGCCTTTTGCTCCACCCAGCACACAGGCGAACCAGCCGATTTGAAAGGCAATGAAATTCAAAAACATGATTTGGTTTCCTGTTTCCCCTTGGCGGCGGAAGCGAGAGTGAGCATGAGTGTTTCAGCCCAGCGCCGGCGTCAGCGGTTCGCGCCGGCACTGCGGCTTGGTCAGTAGCAGTTGCACGGTTCCAATCGCCCGCTCGCGGAAACCGCCCTCGCAGTAGCACAAGTAGTATTCCCACATGCGGATGAAGGTGTCTGGGAAACCGAGCGCCCGCACCCGATCCAGATTGGCCGAAAACCGTTCCCGCCAGTGGCGCAAGGTCGTGGCGTAGTGAGCGCCGATGTCCTCCAGATGGAAAACGCGCAGGTCGGTGGCCTTGCCCAGCGTTTCGGCGATAGCGGTCAGCGAGGGCAGGAAACCGCCGGGGAAGATGTAATGGCGGATGAAATCCACTTCGTTCCGGTACTGCTCGTACTTCTGATCGGCGACGGTGATGGCTTGCAACAGCATCATGCCGTGCGGCTTGAGCAATTGGGCGCAGGCCCGAAAATAAGTGTTGAGATGCCGCTCGCCGACCGCCTCGATCATCTCGATGGAGACCAGCTTGTCGAAACTGCCGCGCAGGTCGCGGTAGTCCTGGCACAGCACCGTGATCCGGTCCTCCAGTCCCGCTTCTCGCACCCGTTCGCGGGCCAGTTCGTACTGTTCCCGGGAAATGGTGGTGGTGGTGACCCGGCAACCGTAGCGTTGCGCGGCGTGCAGGGCGAAACCGCCCCAGCCGGCGCCGATTTCCAGCAGATGATCGTCCGGTTGCAATTCCAGTTTGCGGCAGATGCGGTCGATTTTCGCGACCGAGGCTTCCCGCAGACCGGTGTCCGGGGTTGGGAAAATGGCCGACGAGTACATCAGCGTGTCGTCCAGGAACAGCCGGTAGAACTCGTTGCCGAGATCGTAATGAGCGGCGATGTTGGCGCGACTGCCGCCCCGGTTGTTATCGCGGCCAGCGTACAGCAGCCGGAACAGCGGCATCATCAGCCGGGTCAGGCCGTGCTCCAGCCCGAGCAGCGCGTCCTGATTCAGCACGAAGATCCGCACCAGGCTGGGCAGATCGTCGCAGGACCACTCGCCCGCCATATAGCCCTCGCCGACGCCGATGCTGCCGCGCAAGGCCAGCAACCGGTAGGCGTTGGGGTCATGGATGGTGACGGTGGCGCGCAGCGGGTAGTCGGTACTGACCCGGCCGAATTCATGGGTGCCGTCGGCATCGACCACCGCGACGCAACCGCGCGCCAGCTTTTTTAGCCGCTGGAACACCGCGCCGCGCAACCAGCGTTCGGTCTGGCGCAGGCGCGAGGCCGCTGGGGATAAACTCAGGGGCGACGACAGAATCGATTCCTGGCGCATGGTTTAACTCTCCACGGGTTTGCTGGATGTTGGGGGATGCGGGAAGAGCGGAATGCGTTTCCACAGCAACCGCAACGCTTCCCAGTGAATAGCGGCGACGACCTTGAGGGTTATGAGCGGGAAGCGGACCAGCACCCCGGCCATACTCCACCCGTCGAGCGGCCGGCGACGCAGGCTGAGGGTGGCGTCGAGCATCCGCGACTGACCTTTGTGTACGTCCAGATGTACGGCCAGATGGGGACCCGGCGGGGTGGAATGCCAGCCGTAGCGCAGGTCCATCGGCATGAACGGCGAGACGTGCATGGCCTTCTGGAACTCGGCGCGCTGGTTGCCGCCAGTCTGGCCGGCCACATCGAGCACGTAAGCGATGCGCTCGCCCCAGGGGGTGTTGGTGACTTCGGCGATCAGCATATCGATTTCCGCGCCGTCGGCCGTGAAGCAGTAGTAAATGCTGATCGGGTTGATGCAGTAACCGAAGTAGCGCAAATGGGTCAGCAGGCGGATCGGGCCTTGCGGCCGGCGGCCGGTTTGCCGTTCCGCCAGATCGCGCACGCCGGTATCCAGCGGGATGCTGGGGTCGCCGAAGTGGTCCGCGCGGCGGAACCAGGCCAGCGCCGGCCGGCCGGCCGACCACAGCCAGCGGCCGCTAAAGACCGTGTCCAGTTCCGCCAGATCGAGGTAGATCATGAACAGCGTGTAGCGGAACTGGTGCCGGCGCGGAAAAAACCGGCGATGCCGCACATGGCCGACGTAGAGGCAACTGTGCAGGCTGGAGAGGGAGTCGTTCATGCCGCCACCCGCTGCGGTTCGAGCAGAACGCGCGCCACTGCCAGTCCGCTGTTCACGCCGTCCTCGTGGAAACCGTAGCTCCAGTAGGCGCCGCAGTACCAGGTGCGGTTGACGCCGCTGATCTCGTCGCGGCGGGCCTGCGCCCGAACCCCGGCTTCGGTGAACACTGGATGATGATAAGTGGTGCGGTACAGGATGCGCGCCGGGTCGATGGCCTCGCTGCGATTGAGCGTGACACAAAACGTCTCCGGCGCGTCCAAGCCTTGGAGAATATTCATGGCGTAAGTGACCGCGACGCGCTCTCGGGGTTGCACCGGCAGGTGATAGTTCCAGGCCGCCCACGCCAGTTTCCGGCGTGGCAGCAGCCGGGCGTCGGTATGCAGCACCGCCTCATTCTCCTGGTAGGGAATCGCGCCGAGAATTTCCCGCTCACGGACGCTCGGATCGGCCAGCAGCCGCAGCGCCTGGTCGCTGTGGGTGGCGATAATCACCTCGTCGAAGCGCTCCACTGGGCCGCCCCACAGCTTGATTTGTACATGGGTCGGCTGGCGGCGAATCCATTCCACCGGGCAATTCAGGCGGATGCGGTCGCGGAACGGCGCGGTCAGGGGTCCGACGTAATTGCGGGAACCGCCCCGGATGACTCGCCATTGCGGCCGGTCGCTGACGCTCAGCAGGCCGTGGTTCTTGAAGAAGCACACGAAGAACCGTGCCGGCATTGCGCCCATCAGCCCCGGTTCCGCCGACCAGATCGCCGCCGCCATCGGCAGGATGTAATGCTCGGTGAATTCCCGGCTGTAGTTCCCTTCCCGCAGCCAGGCATCCAGGCTGAGGTCGCGCGCCTCGTCGAGCAACGCCGGCGCTTCGCGGTTGAAGCGCAGGATGTCGCGGATCATCCGGTGGAACGAGGGCCGGAACAGATTGCGGCGCTGGGCGAACAGGGTGTTCAGGTTCTCGCCGTTGTATTCCAGTCCGGTGCGTTCGCAGCGGACGCTGAAGCTCATCGGCGTGGGCTGCGAGGCGACGCCGAGTTGCTCCAGCAGGGCGATGAAGTTCGGATAGGTCCAGTCGTTGAAAACGATGAAACCGGTATCCACCGCGTAGCGCCGCCCCTGGACCTCGACGTCCACCGTGTGGGTATGGCCGCCGATGTGGCCATTGGCCTCGAAGATCGTCAGCTCGTGCTCACGGTGCAGTTGCCAGGCGGCGGTCAGGCCGCTGATGCCGGTACCGATGATGGCGATTTTCATGCTTTTTTCCCCGGTTACAGGCGGTTTTTGATGGCGCGGATGATCCCGCCCAGCACCGGCACCCGCTCGTAAATAAAGGCGCCCATGTCGAAATAGTCGTGGTGATAGGACACCTTGCCGTCGTCCCCGAACTTCAGGTGGCTGACGCCGCGCAGTTCCAGCACCTCGCCGCCCCGGAAGCGGGCGTGCTGGAAACGCATGGTCCACACCAGCATTCCCTGCTGGCCCTGGATCACCTCGTCCGCGAACTCGAACTGGCAGGAGATGACGCCGTCGTACAGCCGGCCGTAATAGGCCCGCAGCGCCGGCAGCCCTTGGAGTTCGTGGACCGGATCGCAGAAATAAACGTCCGCCGTGTATATCTCCGCCAGGAGATCCAGCGTGTTCGCGTTCATGCGGTTGAACGCATCCTTGAAATGTTCCAGCGGGCCTGACATTGGCATGTCCTCCTGCGAGCAAGCAGCTTGTCTAAAAATATTAGACACTATTTGTACAACACTGTTAGGATTTGTACAAGTATTATTTACCTTTCACGAACGGAACGGAGGATCGGCAGATGACGACGATAGCATTGGTGACAGGCGCCAGCGGCGGGCTGGGGCAGGCGCTGACTCGGGAACTGCGGCGGGAAGGCTGGACGGTGGCGCTGGTGGGGCGCGACCGGGAGCGGTTGCGGGCGGCGTTCGGCGCGGAGGCGCTGTGCATCGAGGCCGATGTTTCCACGCCGGAAGGGGCGCGGACGGCGGTGGAAAGCTGCCAGCGGGAAGTCGGGTTACCGGCGGCGCTGGCCCACTGCGCCGGGACGACGCTGCTGTCGCCGCTGCATCGGACCCCGCCAGAGATGTATCGCGCCTGTCTGTCGGCTAATTTGGACAGCGCCTTCTTCACGCTGGGCGCGTTCGTGGAAGCGCTGCGCCAGGCGCGCGAGCCGGGCGCGGCGGTGCTGGTGTCGTCGGTGGTGGCGCGGATCGGGGTGGCCAATCACGAAGCCATCGCCGCCGCCAAGGCGGGGGTGGAGGGATTGGCGCGCTCGGCGGCGGCGACCTACGCGCCCTCGCGTATCCGGATCAACGCGGTCGCGCCGGGCATCATGGACACGCCGGCGGTGGCGCGGATCATCGGCAACGACGCCGGCCGCGCCGGAGCAGCGAAGCAGTATCCGCTGCCCGGCATCGGCGATCCGGCCAATCTGGCGCGGTTGATAGCCTGGCTGCTGTCGGACCAGGCCGGCTGGATCACCGGTCAGGTGTGGGCGATGGACGGCGGCTTTTCCAGCGTGCGGCCGCTGGTAAAGTAGGGTAAAGCCGCGAACCGGGCGGTATGCGCCTCGCCATCAACCGCCGCTTACCCCCGAATCAGCGTCCCGATGCCGGCGTCGGTGAACAGCTCCACCAGCACCGCGTGTTCGATCCGCCCGTCGATGATGTGCGCCGCCTTGACCCCGCCCAGCACTGCGTCCAGCGCGCAGGCGATTTTCGGCAACATGCCGCCATGGATGGTGCCGTCGACGATAAGCGCCTCCACTTGGCGGGCATCCAGTCCGGTCAGCAGCTTGCCATCCCTGTCCAGCACGCCGGTGGTGTCGGTCAACAAAATCAATTTCTCGGCGCGCAGCACTTCGGCAATCTTGCCGGCGACCAGATCGGCGTTGATGTTGTAGGACTGCCCATCCGGGCCGACCCCGATGGGTGCGATCACTGGAATGTAATTGCCGGCGGTCAGCGTCTCGACGATGGATTTGTCGATGCTGGCGACTTCGCCGACATGGCCGATGTCGATGATTTCCGGCACTTCCAGATCGAGACTCTTGCGGGTGATGGTCAATTTTCGGGCGTGGATCAAATCGCCGTCCTTGCCGGTCAGGCCCACCGCGCAGCCGCCATGACGGTTGATGTTGTTGACGATTTCCTTGTTGACCAGCCCACCCAGCACCATTTCGACCACGTCCATGGTCTCGCTGTCGGTGACCCGCATTCCATCGACGAAGCGGCTTTCCTTGCCGATGCGTTTGAGCAGCTTGCTGATTTGCGGTCCGCCGCCATGCACTACCACCGGATTAAAACCCACCAGTTTCATTAGCACGATGTCGCGGGCGAAGCTGTTTTTCAGATGCTCGTTTTCCATGGCGTGACCGCCGTATTTGATCACGATGGTCTTGCCGGAAAAGCGGCGGATATAGGGCAGCGATTCGGTCAGAACATGGGCCACCTGGGTGGCGGCCTGGGCGTCGAGAGCCATGGGTCGGTTAACCTCAATTAAGACGTTGTAGGTGTGGGTAGAGCGTGGCGAAACCTATCGCCGTTCCACGGGAGCTAAAAGGGCAGGGCCAGATCCGGTCGCAGCGCCAGCAACTTCCGACGGAACCGGTCCTGAATATCCGCCATGGCGGCCGGATCGTCCGCCTCGAAGCGCAGCGTCAGGCTGGGCGTGGTATTGGAGGCGCGCACCAGACCCCAGCCATGCGGGAATTCCACCCGTAGCCCGTCCAGGGTGATGATTTTCACGTCCGAGCCAAAATCCGCCTGATGCGCCAGCCGGGCCATGAAGGCGAACGGCTCGCCCTCGGCCATGTCCAGCCGTAGTTCCGGGGTGTTGAGGCCGGTCGGATAGGCGGCGAAGAACGCGGCGCTGGAAACTCCGTGCCGGGCCAACAATCGCAGCAACCGGGCGGCGGCGTAAAAAGCGTCGTCAAAGCCGAACCAGTCGTCGGCGTGGACGAAATGGCCGGTCATCTCACCCCCCAGCAAGGCGCCGGTTTCGCGCATCTTGGCCTTGATCAGCGAATGGCCGGTCTTCCACAAGATCGGCCGGCCACCCAGACGCTCGATCAAGCGGGTCAGATGCCAGGAACACTTGATGTCGTAGACGATCCCCGCGCCGGGATGACTGGCCAGCACCTCCTCGGCCAGCGGCATCAGCACCCGATCCGGCCAGATGATCTCGCCGGCGTCGGTCACCACGCCCAGTCGGTCGGCGTCGCCGTCGAAGGCCAGACCGATGTCGGCCCGATGCTCCAGTACCGCCGCCTGCAAGTCGGCCAGATTCTCTGGGACGCTGGGGTCGGGATGATGGTTCGGAAACCGCCCGTCCACCTCGCAGTACAGTTCCACCAAGTCGCAGCCCAGCGCCCGTAGCAGGAGCGGGGCGGTATGAGCGGCGATGGCGTTGCCGCAGTCCACCACCACCTTGAGCGGTTTGGGTAGCCGCAGGGCGTCAGCAATGCGTTGGATATACTCGGCGCGGATGTCGGCGAACCGCTCGCTCCCTTGACCATGGCGCAAATCGCCGGTTTCGATGCGGCGGCGCAGGTCGCGGATGACGTCGCCGTGCAGGGCGATCTTGTCGATGACGATCTTCATGCCATTGTATTGCGGCGGATTGTGACTACCGGTGACCATCACGCCGGCACGGCTGGAACCGAGGGTGTGGGTGGCGTAATACAGCAGCGGGGTCGAAACCGCGCCCAAATCCAATACATCCAGCCCGGCGGCGCGAATGCCGGCCTTGAGCGCTTCGCATAGCATGGGGCTGGACAGCCGCCCGTCGCGGCCGACGATGACCTCGGTTTCACCGTGCTCGGCGGCGAGACTGCCCACCGTCTGGCCGATGTCGCGCACCACCTCGGGCGTCAGGTCGCGGTCCACCACGCCGCGAATGTCGTATTCCCGGAAAATGGATTTTTTCATGCCGGGTTCAATGCCGCCCGGAATGGCCGAAGCCGCCGGCCCCGCGCTGGCTGGGGGTGAATTCGGGGACGATGGTAAAGCGCGCCCGTACCACCGGCACGATGAGCATTTGGGCGATGCGTTCGCCGACGGCGATGGTGAACGGCGTCTGCCCCCGGTTCCAGCACGACACCAGCAGTTCACCCTGATAGTCGCTGTCGATCAGCCCGACCAGATTACCCAGCACGATGCCATGCTTGTGACCCAGGCCGGAGCGCGGCAATACCATCGCCGCCAGCGTGGGATCGCTGATGTGGATAGCCAGCCCGGTGGGGATTAGATGAGTTTCGCCCGGCTGCACCGTCAGCGGTTCCGCCAGACAGGCGCGCAGATCCAGGCCGGCCGAGCCGGCGGTCGCGTAATCGGGCAGGGGAATGTCCTGGCCCAGCCGGGGATCGAGAATCTTCAGTTCGATGGTTTGGGCAGTCACGGGAGTCATTATCAACCGTTGTGGGTGGTCGTGAATTTTACCGCTCCTCTTTCCACAACCGATACCGCTCCGCGATCAGCGCGACCAGTTGTTGTCCGAGCAGCGTTTTATCGGCCAGCGGCAATACCCGCTCCCCGTCTTCCCACAGCACATGCAGCGCGTTCTGTTCGCTTTCGAAACCGCTGCCGGCCACGCCGACCTGATTGGCGGCGATCAAATCCAGATTCTTGCGGCGACGCTTGTCCTCGGCGTAGCGCAGCACATCGTGGGTTTCGGCGGCGAAGCCAACCGTGAACGGCCGGTGCGAGCGCAGCGCGGCGACCTCCGCCAGAATATCGGGATTGCGCACCAGTTCGAGACGCAGCGTCTCCTGGGTCTTCTTGATCTTCTGATCCGCCGGATCGGCGGCGCGGTAATCGGCGACGGCGGCGGTCGCGATAAAAATGTCCGCCTGCCGGACGCGCTTCATCACCGTCTCGTGCATCTCGACCGCGCTTTCCACCTCGATCCGCTCGACGCCGGGCGGGGTGTTCAGGCTCACCGGACCGCTGACCAGCACCACCCGCGCGCCCGCCAGCGCCGCCGCCTCGGCCACGGCGAAGCCCATCCGGCCGGTGCTGCGATTGCTGATGAAGCGCACCGGATCGAGCGCTTCCCGGGTCGGACCGGCGGTCAGCAGCACGGTCAGACCTTGCATCTCGTGCGGCGCGAGCGGCGGCGGTTCCAGAACGGGCGTCTCCGGCCGCGGTTCCGCCAGACTCTCCCGCGCGCCAAGTAAATCGACGACGAGATTGCGCAATTCCAGCGGCTCCAGCATCCGCCCGGCGCCGATTTCGCCGCAAGCCTGTTCGCCGACGCCCGGCCCCCAGATCTTCACCCCACGCCGGGCCAGCAGCCGGCAATTGTCCTGGGTGGCGGGGTTTTGCCACATCATCCGGTTCATCGCCGGGGCGATGGCGATCGGCCGGTCGGTGGCCAGGCAGAGCGTGCTGAGCAAATCGTTGGCCAGGCCGTGCGCCAGTCGGGCGATGAAATCGGCGCTGGCCGGCGCGATCAGGATCAAATCCGCCCAGCGCGCCAGTTCGATGTGCCCCATGCCGGCCTCGGCGTTGACATCCAGCAACTCGGTGCGCACCGGCCGGCCGGACACCGCCTGGAACGTCAGCGGGCCGACAAAGGCAGTCGCCGCCGCGGTCATCACCACCTGCGCCTGGGCGCCGGCTTCGCTCAGGCGGCGGGTCAGATCGGCGCTCTTGTGGGCGGCGATGCCGCCGGTGACGCCGAGCAGGATGCGTTTGTTGGCGAGAGGTTGCAGCATGGCGAAACTCCGCGCGGGATGGGGGATTCGCGGCAAGCTTAGCCCAGCCTGGACCGGTGCGAAAGCCGGCGGATTTTCCGGAACGCGGGCCATAAAAAGGGCGTCCGAATCTCGCATCGTGGTGACACGAGATCGGACGCCATGGTCCGCGACGGCGGCCCCCGTTAGCCGCCCGGATCCGTGCCGCCGCCGAACCCGATTGGGTAAGTGGGCGCGAATCCTTGACGATGTACCTAGCAAATCCATTGCCAATGTTATTAATATTTTGTTTTTAATTTGTTTTATGTTTTGTCGCTCGCGAACCGACCCCGAATCTGGCGCTGGGAGCCAGCCAACGCGCGCCATGACAGTGCTCCGAACCGGGCGATTGCCTTATAACGGGGCAGTGAGGAGTATCGTCAAACGGACCCCGTCGGCGCTTGCGGGATCATCCCGATGCTTGATTGAGCCACCGTTCCCCACCATGCTTGGCGCTGTTGCCAACGGAGGAGAGCGTAATGTCCATTCGTGACTGGCCCGACGACGAGCGGCCCCGAGAGAAGCTGCTGCTACGCGGAGCCGCCGCCCTGTCCGACGCCGAATTGCTGGCGATTTTCCTGCGGGTCGGAGTGCCGGGTCGCAGCGCCGTGGATCTGGCGCGCGACATGCTCAAGCAGCACGGCAGTCTGCGCACGCTATTGGAACTGGATCAGGCGGCGTTCTGCGCGACGCCGGGGCTGGGGCCGGCCAAGTACGTGCAGTTGCAGGCGGTGCTGGAACTGGCCCGTCGCCATCTGGAAGAGACCTTGCAGCGCGGCGACGCCATTCAGAGCGTGGCCGACACCCGCCGCTATTTGGTGGCCCGGATGCGCCACCACCCCCACGAGGTGTTCGCCTGCCTGTTTCTCGATAACAAGCATCGGGTGATTCAGTACGAGGAGCTGTTTTACGGCACCATCGACAGTTCTTCGGTACACCCGCGCCAGGTGGTGAAGCGGGCGCTGTATCACAACGCCGCCGCCGCCATCGTGGCGCACAACCATCCCTCCGGCATCGCCGAACCCAGTCGCGCCGACGAGACGATCACTCTGCGGTTGAAGGAAGCGCTGGCGCTGGTGGATGTTCGCCTGCTCGATCATGTCGTGGTTGGCGATGGGCAGACGGTGTCGCTGGCGGAGCGGGGCGTGCTGTGAAAGCCGGTTCTGGCGCGCGGGTTACGCCAGCCATCATGGCAATACCCAGAGTCCGGGCTAAAGCCCGCGCGCTTCCCGGATGCGTTCGTAGGCGGCGGTGAGTTCGCGGGTCTTCTCGGTGGCGCGCGCCAACTCCGCCGCCGAGGTGCTGCTGGCCGCCAGCTTGTCGGGATGGTGCCGCTTGAGCAGGCGGCGGTAGGCCAGCTTGATTTCATCCGGGCTGGCGTCGCGTTGCAGCCCCAGCACCGTGTAAGCCTGGGCGAGGGAATTGACGGCGGTGGCCGGCCGCCGGCCGTGGGTCTGCCGGTCGTGGGACTGTTCCGACCCGGCCTGGTGGCCCTGACTCTGCTGCTGGGTCCAGCGCTGGGCGCGGAACAGGGTGTGCAGGGCTTCGAACTGCAAGCGGACGATGCCCAGCCGCTCGGCGATGGCCGCGAGCTGGGTTTGCGTCACGGGCGGCGGGCTGCCGCTGGCGTAAGCGATGTTCAACAGCATATCCAGCAGCCGCTGCGCCAGCGCCGGGCGACCACGGCAGGCGTTGCGAAAGGTATCGATCACGGCGTCGACGACGAAGCCCGGCTGTTTGCCCTCGGTGAAGCAGTCAATGGCGGCGCGGCGCTGGATGGCGTTCAGTTGCAGATGGTCCATCATGGCGCGGGCGACGGCGATTTCCGGTTCCGAGACCCGGCCATCGGCCTTGGCGACATAGCCCATCAATTGAAAGGCGGTGGCCAGAAAGGCCGCGCGCGCCCGTTCGTCGCCGACGGCGTCCGGTTCCGCGGTCGCCTTCTGGGTTCCCTGATCGAGATTGTGACCGACCGCCGCGCCGAGCAGCGCGCCAAGCGGGCCGCCGACCATGAAGCCGAAGGCTCCACCCAACATTTTTCCCCACACGATCTGTTTTTAAACCTCGCTGGCTTCACCCGTCGTCAATGATCGGTGCCGGGCCTTGATTTGCGGGACAGGGCTTGAGCCTGACCGAGCACTTTCCGTTCTTCAATCAGTTCTTCAGATAAATCTCGTCGTCATAGGTTTTCAGCCAGTCGGGTTTGAGGCCGATCAGGGCGGTGGTGATCATGCCGTTGAGCAGACCTTCCGGGAACAGGTACAACGGTACGAACGGCAGATAGTCGCCGCTGATGCGGGCGAAGGTATAGGTATCGGTGACCACGAGTAAAATCACCAGGGCCAGCACCGCCGCGCCCGCCGCCAGCATGGCGTTGAAAAAGGCGCACAGAAAAATATAGATAAAGAGGTGGTGAGGGAGGTAGCGGTGGACCAGGACGTAGACCCCGTAACTGGTCGAGATCGGCAGCACCCCGAGCAGCAGGGCATTCAGGGCCAGCGCCGCCCAGTCGCCGCTCATGCAGGTCACCGCCACCGCCACCAGGCTGGCCCCGATCACGCCCAGCGACCAGCCGAACATCAGGGTATACACCGTCACGCACAGGAAATGGAAACCCAGCGCCGGCCGGACGCCGACCTCGAAGATCCACATCAGGAACAGCACCACCGAGGCGCCCAGAAAGACATGCTGGAGCTTGGAATTGGCCAGGAACAGCCGCCACGGCGCGGCGCGCAGGGCCTGCAACAGCACCAGCAGCCAAACGAAGTTGGCGAGGAACAGCAGATCGCCGGGAAGCAGGTTATCGTTGATGTGCATGGTGCAAGCATACCGTATCGGCGGGATGGGCAACATTGTGGAACATCAACGGGTACGCGGCGCTGGACGGCGCACATTCTCCGAATGCCCATCGTGTAGGTAGAATGCGTGACATGATGGTTTCCCCATTCAGGAGTAGTCCGCCCATGTCCGTGTCCACCATCGCTCCGCCTGAGATTGAAAGTCTGCCACTGGTTTATCGCGGCAAGGTCCGTGATTTGTACGCGGTCGACGACCGGCATCTACTGATGGTGGCGAGCGACCGGCTGTCGGCCTTTGACGTGATCCTGCCGACGGTCATTCCCGGCAAGGGCGCGGTGCTGACAGCGGTTTCCAATTTCTGGTTTGCCCGTACCCGCCACATCATCCCGAACCATCTGCAACTCGCCGGGAAGACATTGGCGCAGGCGCTACCTGATCCAACCGAACGTGTCCGCATCGCGGATCGGGCGGTGGTGGCGCGAATGCTCAAAGGCTTGCCGGTGGAGGCTATCGTGCGGGGTTATCTGATCGGTTCGGGCTGGAAGGATTACCAGCGCGACGGGAAGGTGTGCGGTATCGGCCTGCCGGCCGGGTTGCGGCTGGCGGACCGCTTGCCGGAGCCGATTTTCACGCCCTCCACCAAGGCGGCGCTGGGCGCGCATGATGAGAATGTGAGCTTTGATGCCATCGTCGGGCGGATCGGAGCAGAGTTGGCGGAGCGGGTGCGGGCGGTGAGCCTGCAACTGTACCGGGAAGCAGCGGACTACGCCCTGGCGCGGGGCATCATTATCGCCGACACCAAGTTCGAGTTCGGGCTGGACGAGCAAGAGCAACTGGTGCTGATGGACGAGGCGCTGACCCCGGATTCCTCGCGGTTCTGGCCGGCGGATGAGTATCGGCCCGGCATCAATCCGCCCAGTTTCGACAAGCAGTTCGTGCGCGATTATTTGGAAACGCTGGACTGGGACAAACAGCCGCCGGGGCCGGAACTGCCGCCCGAAATCGTCGCCCGCACCGTGGCCAAGTACCGCGAGGCGCTGGAGCGGTTGACGGGGTCGGCGTGAATGTTCGTTCCAACCACCCCGGCGCTTCGCGCCACCCCTCCTTGGCCAAGGAGGGGAGAATCCAGGCCGACCCCGGTTAGACCTGGAGCCAGGTGTTTTGATACAGCTTCTCAGAGACTGTATAGGAACCCCTCGCCCGCAAGCGGGAGAGGTGGCAGGGGTGAGGGTGGTTTTTCAATCGGTTAGCTCACCAGAGGCTGTACAAAAACGCCTCTCATTCAGCAGCGCGGTTCAGGATCGCCTCCAGATCGGCGATGATGGCGGTGGCCTGTTCCAGCGGCAGCCGGGCGGCGTCGAAGTTGACGTGAAGAGTCATCCGGCCGTTGAAGGTGCCGACCGCGGTGAACAGCACGTGGCTGAACATGGGACACAGGGCAAAGGACAGCGCCTCGACCTGGAACGGGGTAGCGGCGGACAAAGGCGCCAAGCGCCCGACATTGCTGACCATGGACACCTGCGGCGCGCTCGCCAACATCTGCTTGAAGGCAGCGATGCCCTCCGGGGTGGCCGGAAACTCGGCCGGGGGCGGGAACAGGGTGAAGAACAGATGTCCGTCGCCGCGCTGTAACTGGCGTTTGAGATCGCCGGACACCGTCCGGGCCAGCGCCCAGAAATCCCCATCCGCCTCAAGCCGGTAGACGCTGGTGATCAGGGTGGCGCACAGCAGCGGCGACTCGTCATCCAGCGGCTCCCGCAGATGCGCCCGCAGATCGGCGGGCGTGGTTAGACCCAGGGTGCGGGGTTCGGCGTCCCCGAACGCCCGATGCAAAGCCAGCAGTTGCGCGGCGCTGATCGCCCCGTGGATCGTCGCTCCGGCGGCGCGGCAACGGTTCGTCAGACGCTCAGTCTGCTCCGGATCGAACCGCAGGGTCTGGAACCGGGGCTGGGTTGTCGGCGCGTGGCGGTTAAAGCCGGGAAACTCGTCGAACTGGCCGTGCCGCTGTAACTCCTGTTTGCGCTGCGTCTTGAAGTTCTGGATGGCTTCCTGACCCGCCGCGCCGGTGTAGGCTGGGGGATAAAGAGTATGCAGGGGCGGATAGCCCGGATGCGGTGCGGAGGGACGATCCGGCATGGCGGCATTGACCAGGATCTCCGCCAGCAACCGGCAGCCGGAACGGCCATCGCCGGCGCTGTGATGAAAAATGAGCGCCACCACCCAGCGCCCATCGTCCCGGTTGAGGCGCAACGCCCGGACCAGCGGCGCGCTGTTCAGCGGGAACGGTCGCACCATTGCTTCCGCCAGCGGCGTTTGCCACTCCGGCCCGGCATCCATGACCGTGTAGTCCATCGGAGCGTCGGGAGCGGGAACCCAGATCAGGCGGTGTTCCGCGTTGGTGGAAATTCCCGCCCGCAGTAGCAGGTGTTCCTGTTGGGCGCGAGCCAGCGCCGCCTGTAGCGCGTTATCGCCCAGATCCCCCGCGCCTTCGGCGATCACCGCGAAATTCATCGAGGAGACATGATCCAGAAACCAGAAGAACGCCTCGGCTGGATCGAGCCGGCGGGGCAGCGCGGTGGAGTGGGAATGGGGGGAGTGCGGTACGGTCATGGTGGTGCGGTCTACCAGCAGGGAAGAGGTCAATGGCTATAAAAGGTAAGAGTTGGACGGCCTGATTGCTTGTGCTTTTCAGCCTTCCACCAACGCCGGAACCCGATGATTGTGTTGTAATGATAATTGATCTTTTTCTGGCAGTGCGGGCGTCTCGCCCACCGGCCAAAGCGCCCCATCCGAACTCCAAACAGAACAGGGATCATCACGCCGCAGTGCCAAAGCTCATCCTGGTCAGTTGGATCGGCCATGCCGACCTCAGGGCCGCCGAGGGCGATGTCGGGGCGGGCATCGGCCCCATCGCCCAAGCGGTGGCGTTCAAGGATTTCGCCCGGATCGTCCTGCTCAGCGACTATGCCGAAACCCGGACGCGGGGCTATCTGGAGTGGTTGAGAGGACGCACTCGCGCCGGGTTGGGCGTGCGACCGATCACCTTGTCCAGTCCGATGCACTTCGGCGAAATCTACCGGGCGGCGCGGCAGGTATTGGGCGAACTCGCCGCTGGCCCGTCGCCCGCGCCGGCGCTGACGATTCACCTCAGCCCCGGCACGCCGGCGATGGCGGCGGTGTGGATCATCCTGGCCAAGACCCGCTTTCCCGCCGAACTCATTCAATCCTCGGCGGAGAAGGGCGTCGAGATCGCCTCGGTGCCGTTCGACATCGCGGCGGAATTTTTGCCCGATGTCTTGCATCAGGCGGATCGGCGTCTGGGCGAATTGAGCGCCGGGGAGCCGCCCGAACGGGCGGAATTCAGCAGGATCATTCATCGCAGCGCGGTGATGCGCCGGCTGTTGCGGCGGGCGGAACGGGTGGCGCCGCGGTCGGTGCCGGTGTTGATCGAGGGCGAGTCGGGCACGGGCAAGGAGTTGCTGGCGCGGGCGATTCATGCCGCCAGTCCCCGCCGTGACCGGCCGTTCATCGCCGTCAACTGCGGGGCGATTCCCGCCGAACTGGTGGAATCGGAACTGTTCGGCCACCGGAAAGGGGCGTTTACCGGCGCGACGCAGGATCGGAAGGGCGTCTTTGAAGAGGCGGACGGCGGGACGCTGTTTCTGGACGAAGTGGGCGAGTTGCCGTTGGCCGCGCAGGTCAAACTGCTGCGGGTGGTGCAGGAGCAGACAGTGACGCGGGTGGGCGCGGCGCAACCGGTGTCGGTGAATGTGCGGATCATCGCGGCGACGAATCGCCTGTTGGTGACGGAGATTCAGGAAGGGCGGTTCCGCGAGGATCTGTTTTACCGGCTGGCGGTAGCGGTGTTGAAACTGCCGCCGTTGCGCGAACGGGAGGGCGATCTGAGCCTGTTGATCGAGCGGTTGCTGGCGCAGGTCAACCAGGATGGCGAGGAAGACCCCGGTTATCAGCAGAAAAATCTTTCTCCCGGTGCAAGGAATCTGATGCTGGCGCACCACTGGCCGGGGAACGTGCGCGAGTTGCTGAACACCTTGCACCGGGCGGCATTGTGGTCGGAGGGGACGACCATCACCGAGGAGGATCTGCGCGAGGCACTGCTGCCGTTTCCGAACCGGGATGACGACAGTGTGCTGAAGCGACCGCTGACGCCGGGGTTCAACCTTCAGGATTTGCTGGGGAAAGTCGCTCGGCATTACCTGCAACGGGCGTTGGCGGAGACGCAAGGCAACAAGACCCGCGCCGCTGAGTTGCTGGGCTTCGCGAATTACCAGACGCTGGGTAACTGGTTGAAGAAGTATGGGATTGCGGAGTGATGAAGACCGGATCGATGAGCGCTGTCGTGTTGTCGTTCCTCTATTGGGGTCTATAATTCCCAATATGGGAACGAAAATGACCGGTCTGGCGGATGCGCTCTTCTCCAAAGTGCAACAGCGTGTGTTGTCGGTCTTGTTTGGCCAGCCGGATCGGAGTTTTCACAGTCGGGAGATCATCCGCCTGGCGCACTCCGGGGTCGGCGCCGTGCAACGCGAACTGGCGCGGCTGGAGGCGGCGGAACTGGTGACCGTCGTCCGGATCGGCAACCAGAAACACTATCAGGCGAACCGGGTTGGACCGATTTTTGGCGAGTTGCGCGGGATCGTGCTCAAGACCTTCGGCGTGGCCACCGTGCTGCAACAGGCGCTGGCCGGGCTGGCGGATCGGATTCGGGTCGCTTTCATCTTCGGTTCGGTGGCCAAGGGAGAGGATACCGCCAGCAGCGATGTGGATGTACTCATCATTGCTGACGGGCTGGGCTACTCCGAGGTTTATGCCGCGCTCACTGCCGTGGAGCCGCAACTGGGTCGCCCGGTGAATCCGACGCTCTATGACTGGGCGGAGTGGCGGCGGAAACAGGCTGAAGGCAGCGCCTTCGTCACCCGGATAGCGGCGCAACCGAAAATTTGGATCGTGGGTACTGAAGATGACCTCAGTCGCACTGGATAACCTGGTCAACATCGGCAAGCTGAAGCTTGAACCCGGCGATCAGATCGAATTTGACGGTCTGGTGCGGTCGGGGCGAACCCGACTGGCCGATGCCCGCAACCTGGCGCTGGCGCTCGAAAGCCGGTTCGATCTGGCTTACAACGCGGCGCATGCGCTGGCCTTGGCGGCGCTGCGCTGGCACGGCTATCGGCCGGATGCGCGCTACCTGGTGTTTCAGGTGTTGCCGCATACCTTGGGATTCGGGCCAGAGGTTTGGCGGATACTCGCCAAATGCCACGAGAAGCGTAACTTGGCTGAATATCAAGGCTTTGTCGAGATAGACGAACGTCTGACGCTTGATTTGATCCAGGCGGCGGAGTTGCTTTTGTCCGGCGTCGAAAAGTTGGGTGCGCTGCCTCGGTGATGCCTGCCCTGAATCGTTTTCTCCCTGCTTTTGCCACGAGTCGCCGACGAGGAGGAACTGGCGCAACCGGCGCTCGTAGCATAGCGGCGACTGCATCAACATAAAGACCTTTCTCCAGGCGCAAGGAATTTTATGTTGACGTACCCTTGCCTTGGGAGCGTGCGTAGCGATGGGCACCGTTGGAGTCAGAGGCCACACCCATTACAGGGTAGGATGTGCCGTAGGGCAACCTATGCTGACGGCGGAGTGCTGGGACGATGGGCAAAATGGGTCTTGGGTTGATGGCATGAGGGTTGCTAATCAAGGCACGAGAGCTGAAAATATTGCGGTGGAAAGGTTATCACGAAATCTATCGAAGTTGGGGTAGTAATTTATGAATGAAATCAATAAAAGAGATATAATAGTTGAGTTGAAAGAAGAAATTGCTTTAAATTCAACTAAAGATATTTATTACTTACGGAGAGGTAATGCATATATCAGGGAGGGATATGATGATGAAGCTATTAAAGATTTTACTACGGCATTAGAAATTAATCCTAAAAGAGCTTATTCATGGGGAAGACGTGCGCGTATTTATTATAATAAACATAATTATGTCGAAGCTGTAAACAATTTAACAGAGGCAATTAAATTAGGTACTAAGCCATATTCTATTTATTATTATACACGCGCATTGTGCTATATAGAAATGCAAAACTATGTTCAGGCTATTAACGATCTGACAGAGGCAATTAAACTTAATCCTAATCATCCTTTTTACTATTTATTGCGTGCATCAACTACTATAAAAGCAGGAGACATTAGTCAATCTATTCATAATCTTTCTCGAATTCTTCGAGATCTTTGTCAAGCAATCAGGATCGAATCAAAATTAAGTTATGAAGATATTACAAAAATGTGTTTTTTTCAACTTTATAAAAATTGCAGTTTATATTACTTAAGAAATCAATACTATTATAAAGCAATTAATAACCTTAATAAAGCAATTAAGATTGCACTTACAGAACGGTATAACAGCGATATAAGTAATACTCTGTATTTTCTACGAGTATCTTGTTATGAACAAGAAAATGAGTTTTTAAAAGCTATAAATGATATTTCGAAAATTGTAGCGCAAGGGTGGGAATCAGATATTTTAAAGCATCTTTTAATAAAACGTGGTTATTTTTATCGGATGGTAGGAAAATATAATGAAGCTATAAATGATTTAAATATTATTGAATACAGAACCTCATCCTTATATTTTATAAATTTGCTTAGCATACGTAGTGCTTGTTATTACGAAGTTGGAGAATATAATAAAGCATTGGAAGACTTGCGTCTTCTAAAAAAAGAGTTCGATTCTAATAAAAAACCTGAAAAAATATATACTTTATTAGACGATAAACTTTCTTCTGTTCTTGGCATTTCTAAAGAAGAAATTTATAAATTTGAACAACGAAGAGAATTATTTAAGGGTTTAATATACAAATCAATAGATCATAATTATTTTATTGGTATAATAAGAAATGAGAATTGCCCAATTAGTTTTTTTCTAGAAGTTTTGGAAATACTTTTTGAGTTAAATAAATTTAAATTTTATAGACAAAAATCTGAGGAATTAATGACAGAAGCACATCTTTTAGATTTCTTTATAGACAAAGAAAATTCAGAAAAAAATTATAGCGATTTTTGCTCCATAAATAAGCAAAAAAATACAGAAAATCTGATAAAAAAATATGAGTCTTTGAAAAGAGACTTAGAAAAAAATGGTAGTAAGATTTTTTTTGCTAATGTAAAGATAAGCTTGTTAGAAGCTATCGCGGGCGCTTTTATAGTAGAGACACTTTCGTTACCAAAAAATGAACGTACAGCAGATAGATTTCACCAACAATCTAACTTCATGCTCATTTTCTTTAAAATTCAAAAAGTTTTGCAAGAAAGATACCAAGAACTTCTTGAAAATAAAGAACATGAAAAAGCCCAAGCTAAAATTGAAGAGCGGAATAAAGTAATTGCCGATTTATCTCACTCAATTAAAAATCTTATAAGCACTGTTATTGATCCACTTGAGAATATGAAAAAAGAGGCGGTTGTTAAACAACCAATTATTGATAGTGCCATACGAGGAGCCAATCTAGTACGTGAAATCGTTAATGCTATGAATTTATCTTATAAAGGCTCAATTGAGGATTTTCGTTATGATGCCAAAAATAATAGTGGAAATGATAAGCAAGATATCAAAATGATGATATTGGAATCGCTAAAGAGTTCTGTGGGAAATATGTATGATGGAAAATATTTTTCTGCTTTTCAGGAAGGATACTTTCAATTAAAACAATCTTTTATTAATGCCAAATTAGATTGGAATGCAGACATTTCACAGTCTAAAAATTTGGAAGAAATTTCTGGGTTTCTGAAAAAATATTTTTTTGAACTTTTTATCGAAATTGCACAAACAGAAAATTTTATAATTGGTAATGAAAGAGGTTCAGCAGTCAAGCTTCTTATATTATTCGGTGAATTAATTTTGAATGCCATAAAATACTCTGCATTTGTCGAGAGAGAAAATCGATTTGTAAAAATTGAAATTTTGCACAATCCAAAACAAATTTCTGTTCTTATTGAGAATCGCTACAATCCAAGAAAAAATATAAAGACAACCGGACTAGGTAATGTGGTAATAACCAACTTTGCAAAACTTCTTAATACTTCTCCTATGATTAACAGAGAAAACGACATTTACTCTGTTCAAATTACTTTTGAAAACTTTTGGGAAAAAGGCTCTTCTGCATGAAAATTCTTTACGTTGAAGATGAATTATCTAAAAATATTCCTCGAATTATTCGGTTGTTTTCTAATTACCTAAGTAAAAAACAGAGGAAATCACTTGAGTCACTAATTGAAAATGAAACTGGTTTTAGGATAGATCCTCAAGAAGTAAAAGGCATTATTGAAGATGCTCCTATAATTGAAGTTGAATGGCGTTTTCCTGATGCATTAAGGAAAATCATTCAACCTGCCAAGAAATATGACCTATTTATTATCGACCGAAATCTATCGGAACAAGATTATGAATATGAAGAACTTAAGAATATCGACCCCTTATATAACAAGACTCTTTATAATGATTTTTTTGAAAGAGAAGGTGATTATTTTCTCCATAAACTAATTTATGATATTGATGTCGTAAACAAATTTTACTTTTTGACAGCTTACTCTGCTTCGGATGAGCTTCGGAATGGCGAAGATATTAAAAGATTTATTGATTTTGGGAAATTTACAGATACTAACTTTATAGAAAAAGGTAATGAGAGCCATATTAAGCGTTTGCAAGATATTATGAAAAGTAGTAATTCCATAGAATTAAGAAATGCTAATCAACTATACTTGGGTATCTTATCTAAATACCTTGGGGAAGAGGCTGATAATAACTTTTTTAAAATCATTAAGGAAAAAGGTAGTTATGAAAGTATTGTCGATAATTTGATGAGGATGAGGAATATCTATGAACAAATTTTGAGAGAGTGTGTGAGAAGAATTCCAGATATGAAAGCTAATTGCTTGAATGAGCGTGGTGATATTATTTTATCTGGTCAAACCATTGAATGGTTAAAAAGCAATCAACATATTAGTAATATGCAAAGAGATTTCTTCTTTTCTATCGTGAAGAATACCAGTGATCAAGGAAATCATCGTAAATTAGAAGAATCAAAGCCAACAATAGAAGCAATCAATGCGCTTATTTATCAGCTTAAAGATATTACTTTGTGGTTTGGTAAAATTTGTGAAAAATATTCAAATAAAATCTTATCTAGCTGAAATCAAAATTTAAATTAATTTAACCTGTTGGAGAGACACAATGATTCATAGATATTTGAACCTTATGTTCCATATAGACACAAATAGAATAAATGCTCGACGCAACCTCCGTTGGATAAACATACTTGAGCAATGGGATGGATCTGGTATTATTATGCTAGGTATTTCTAAAGTAGCTCAGCGAGAAGCTATTGCAGGTAACTCCCAACTTAGAGAAGAAAAAGCATATTCTCTTATAGCATCACATACTTTAGCTAATACACCAGATGAGAAATGCCTTCTTCAAAAAATAGAGGAAATACTTTTCCCAATGGGAGCTAATAGTAAAAACGATCAGAATGATGTTGAGATAGTATTTACTGCAAGTAAGTATTTTAGAATACTTATAACTGATGATGGTGATTCTAAAAATCAGCCTAGAGGAATACTTGGTTGTGCGGATGACTTACGTAATATTTTGGGAATCCAAGTTATGCGGGATTATCAAGCTGTTGATTTAGTTAACAAAGAAATTATAGAGCGTGATAAAAATGCCTCAAACTGGTGTAAGCTTACACAAACACCTTTACCTGGTTGGATAGATAAAGACAATATCTATTAATCAAGATTTTACCGATCTGTTCGGGCTAAAGCTGAATTGATTTTGTCACCTACAGCCGAGCCAGTCGCTCGACCGTATCCGGGTAATGTTCAACCAAGCGGATCAATAAGGCCGCTTGTGCATTCGGTTTTGCCCTCCCCTGTTCCCAATTTTCGAGAGTGCGCGGGTTGGTACGCAAATAGCGGGCAAACAAGGGACGCGACAGGCGGAGGCGCTCACGAAGCGCGACAATGTCGGCAGCATGAATGCTCAGGGCCGGCAACCTTTCCACTTCGTGGGTCCGTAAAGTCCTTTTTCCCGCTCGTTCTTCGGCCAGCGCCTCGAAACTTTCAGCAATTTCGGCAAACAGGTTGCGTTTGGTCATCTCTTGCCTCCAACTCACGCTTGAGCATTTCCTTCAGCGTTTTTCGCTCCCGCTGCGATAAATCACGCGCTTCCTCCTTAGTCATACAGGGTGAAGAGCAGAATCATTGGAAATATATACGCAAGCTGCGTTTGTTTGGCAACAACCCGCTCCTTCTTCACGGCTTGGCGCATCTGTTACCCAACATTGCCTGTTGAACGGAGCCACAATAATAAAATTTCCTATCACATAATAAATTTTATTGTTCCAGCCACTCCCACCATTACACCCTGTCAATCGTTTGACCGCACATCTCATTGTTTTTAAATTTAAATATATTGATGCCGCCTCTTGGCACACCCCCTGCTAAGGAACAATAAAGCCACACCAGGACAGACCCAGGGGGAGCGCATGAATCGCCCGCAACAGGTTCGAGCCGTGTTTCAGGAACTCCGCCGAGCCGTAGGCGACCGGTTCAACGCCCGGGAGCTGTTGGAACAAGCCGCCGCCCTGGTTGACCTGTTCACCGTCCCGGAAGACAACACCCGCTTCGAACTACGGACGGGGGGCGTCCCCTTTGAAGAATGGAGTCTGGATGTGGCGATGCGCGATGGGGGTTGGCGGATACTCAATTATGAGTACTACCAGGAACCGGCTTTTTGGCCGGATGAATCGTAGGACAGGCTATTCCACAACGGGTTAACCCGCTTAGCTACTTGGAGTAACGAAGAGTGAACCCTAACCCAAAACATGGCATGACCTTGGCGGTGCGCGAACATCTCGCCGCCGGTCAACCGATCACCCGACTCGAAGCCCTGGTGCTGTACGGCGTCTCGAACCTGACCGGCCTCATGTCCGACATGCGTCGCCAAGGCTGGGTCATCGAATCCCGCTGGATTCCCTACGCCATGGCCGTGCGGCGGATCAACGAATATGCCGTGCTGCAACCGCCAGCCAATCTGCCGGTGCGCGAGATCCAACTGACGGAGTACTGGGTGAAAACGTGAGACGGCGACCCCGAGCTATCGACCGGCGCTTTGCGAACCCGGCAACTGGAGAACAAAGTTAAATCATGCGCAAACTCAGACCGTGGCAACAGAACGCGCTGGCGAAGGCGCTCCAGTGGTTGATTGAAAATCCGCAAGATCACCGGTTCCTGATCAACGCGGCACCGGGTGCGGGCAAGACCCGCGTCTCCTGTGCGATTGCGCAGACTTTACTGGCCATCGGCGAAATCGACCGAGTGATCGTCATTGCCCCGCGCGCCGAGGTGGTCAACCAGTGGGCCGACGACTTCCGGCAGGTCACTGGACGCTACATGAGCAAGGTCACCGCGCGGGATGGCGATATCCACCGCCTCGGCCTGGATGTCTGCGCGACCTGGGCCGCCATTCAGGGCTTGCAGGATGCGCTTCAGGCGATGTGCCGCGCGACCCGAGTGCTGGTGATTTGCGATGAGCATCATCACGCCGCCGTGCAGGCCGCATGGGGCGAAGGCGCGGACAGCGCGTTTGCCGACGCCCGGTTCGCCCTGGTGCTGACCGGCACCCCCATCCGTTCGGACGGGGCGGAATCCGTATGGTTGCCTTACGACGATGCCGGGGCGATTGATCATCCCGAGGGCGGCACCTACACCCTGACCTACGGCCAGGCGGTCGATCTCGGCTATTGTCGGCCGGTGACGTTCCACCGCCACGAAGGTCGCTTTACCGTGGACCTGGAGGATGGGCAGACGATTCAGGTCTCCGGCCAGCAATCGGCAGCCTTCCCCCGGCCACTGGCCCGGATTCCCGGCTTACAGCGGGCGCTCGACTTCTACCGATTGGCCTGTACGCCGCAGCATGAACCCGATGGGCGAACCCCGCTGGCCACCGGCTATCAAGCCACCATGCTGGACAGCGCTGCCCAGAAACTGGACGACCTGCGGCTGCGCTTGCCGAACGCCGGCGGTCTGGTGATCGCCCCCACCATCGAAATGGCCGAGTACCTGGCCCGCTTGATCGAACGGGTAGAAGGCGAAGCGCCGGTGCTGGTCCATAGTCAGACGCCCAGCCCCGATCTCAAGATCAAAACTTTCAAGAACACCGACAAGCGTTGGCTGGTGTCGGTAGCGATGATCTCGGAAGGCGTGGACATTCCGCGCCTGCGAGTGCTGGTTTATTTGCCCAATGCCTTAACCGAGTTGGCCTTCCGCCAAGCCATCGGCCGGGTGGTGCGGACCTACGGTCCCGACGACGACACCCGCGCCTACGTGGTCATGCCCTCGTTCGAGACCTTCGAGCGTTATGCTCGACGGGTCGAGGACGAGATGCCCGCTTCCGTGAGAGCCGACCGTGAACCCCACAGGAAGCGCTGCCCGATCTGCGGCAATGAATGTGCGCTAGGCGCGCGGGAATGCGCCGCTTGCGGTCACGAATTCCCCGTAATTGCCGTCAGGTTCAAGCCCTGTGCCACCTGCGGGGCGCTGAACCCCCAGAGCGCCGCCACCTGCGGAACCTGCGGCGCGTCATTCAACACCGGGTTCACGCTGACCCTGGACGAGGCCCTGCGCACCGGTGCGATTGTGCGCGGGATGGATCTGGATGAAACCGAAGTTCGTGAGTCGGAACAACTGGCTCCGGTCATCCGCAGCCGGATTCTGCAAAGCGGGGATGAGAAACTGGTACGCATCCTGAAAGTCCTGCCTGATGAAAGCTTTACGCGGTTGCGAGATATTCTGTTGTAGTCAGAAATATACGGTTGTGGGGTGATGGTATGGGGTTATCGGCTGCCGCAATTGCTAGAATCCAGTCATGGCCATTTGGCCCAGAAAACTCCAGCCATGAAAACCGACAAACAGATTCACGCCCTGCTGGCCTCCAGCCCGGAGGCGTTCCGTTTCCTAACTGGGGGAATCGAACTGCCCGGTCCCTACCAAGGGCGCTCGGTGGCCTTCAAGGAACTGGAACGGCGGGCCGACCATGTGTTCGAGCCAACCAGTGGCGATGGCCCCACCTACATCATCGAAGCAAAACCTACGCGGAGTTTCTACACATGTTGCACGTACTGACCCCTCTGGAAGAAACCCGCGCCTACCGGGAGCTGGTGGGCATCGGAATCGAGAAAGGCAAAAAGGAAGGCAAAAAGGAAGGCAAAAAGGAAGGCAAGGAGGAAGGTGAAAAGCTGGGTCGCCAGAAAGAAGCCCTGACCATTCTGAGCAAGCAGCTTCGTCGGCGCTTTGGCGCATTGCCCCTCTGGGCCAGCGCCCGCCTGCGCCAAGCGGATGCCGGACAACTGGAAGCCTGGGCCGAGCGAATCTTCGATGCGAACGATCTGACGGATTTGCTCGGTCCAAAGCCAGATTGATCGCGCCTATCCCTGGGCAATGTCGTCGCACTCAAAAGGACTAACGCCTTGATCGCCCAGACCAAGGAAACCGACGCCCGCATCCTGATCGACGATCAGTTGCGCGCTGCCGGTTGGAATCCGGCGGACAAGTCGCAGGTGCTGACCGAGTTCAAGACCTCCGGCGCCTTTCACAGCGTGGCCGAACCGGAATCGCAAAGCATCGTTCTCTCCACCCAGGACGGCGACGCCATTCCCACCGGGCGGGCGGATTACGTCCTGCTGGATTCACGCGGCCGGCCACTGGCCATCATCGAAGCCAAGCGGCAAGCGATTCAACCCTATGTCGCAAAACAGCAGGCGTTGCCTTACGCCAAGCAGATCGGCGCGCCCTTCATCTTCCTGACCAACGGCGAACTCATTTACTTCTGGGATTACCAGAACGACGACGCGCGCATCGTCCAGTCGTTCTTCTCGCGCCGGGATTTGGAGCGCCTGGTCCACATGCGCGGCACACGCCAGCCGTTGGCCACGGTTTCCATTCCGGAAACCTATTTCCGTCAGGGTGAAACCCGGCAGTTGCGTCCTTACCAGACCGGGGCCATGCAGGCGCTTGATCGCACCGTGGAACTCGGTAAACGCCGCTTCCTGATCGAACTGCCCACCGGTTGCGGCAAAACCGATCTGATTGCGCTGTACCTCAAGCGTCTGATTGAAGCCGGCCATGCTGAGCGGGTGCTGTTCCTGGTCGACCGGGAGCAATTGGCCAAGCAGGCCATCGAGGCCATTCAAGACCTGTTGCCGGGGCATTCGAGTTATTGGCTCAAGTCCGGCATGGTGCGCCAGGAACAGCAAATCACCGTGGGCCTGCTGCAAACCATGATCAGCCGCTACCCGGAGTTCACCAGCGGCTACTTTGATGTCGTGGTCGCCGACGAATGCCACCGCTCGATTTACGGCGCATGGCAAACGGCGCTCACCTACTTTGATGCCCTGCACATCGGTCTCACTGCCACGCCAGCTTTGTATATCGAGCGCAACACCTTCCAGTTTTACCACTGCAAGGACGAAACGCCGGATTACTCGTACCCCATTCAACAGGCTTTTAAGGAAGGGTATCTCGCGCCCTACCGCTTCGCGACCGGGATCACGACGCTGGTGTCCAAGGGCGCGGAGGTGGACGATGAGCATTACGACCCGGCTGAATTTGAGCGGCAGTGGACCAACGAGGCCAGCAATCGGTTGATGATGGAAGAGTTCGACCGCCTCGCCTGGGCGAACTATCGGGAACTCGCGCCCGGTCAGCAAACCGGTCCCGGCAAGGCGGTATTGTTCGCCATCACCAAGCATCACGCCGCCCGGTTGACCCAGTACCTGAACGAGTTGCACCCGGAGCATCAAGGGCGCTATGCCGAGACCATCACCTCGGATGTCGCCAACGCCGACGATCTGATTCGCCGTTTCAAGCAGGAAGAACTGCCCATGGTCGCGGTCAGCGTCGGGATGCTGGACACCGGGTTTGACTGCCGCGAACTCCTGCACCTGGTGATGTGCCGCCGGGTGCGCAGCCCGATTCTCTACCAGCAAATGCGGGGTCGCGGAACCCGCCCGGCGCCGCATATCGACAAACAGCAGTTCGTCATTTACGACTTTTTTCGCAATCACGAGTATTTCAACGACTCGGACACCGACATCTTTGCCGGCGGCGGAGGCGGCCATGTTTCCCAATCCGAGCCCAGCAAGGCCAAGACCGCCCGCGAATTGATCGAGTTGGGTCTGGAAGACGAATGGCTCGACGCGGTCCATTACCTCGAAATCGGCCCTGACGGCGAGCGGGTGGACAAGCGCGACTATGTGACCGACTGGGAGCGGGCCGTTGGCCAGCAGGCTGACCATGATCCCATTCTCGCCAAGATCAAGGCTGGCGAGCCGCTCACCGGTGAGGAAGAAACCGAGCTGGCGCAGCGCCTGAACCAGCCCCAGCATTATTTCAACGAAGACAACCTGCGCCGCGCCTATCGTAATCCGGGTGGCAATCTGGTGGACTTCATCCGCGCTGCCCTCGGGATGCTCAAGCTCAAGAGCCGCGAAGAGCGTGTTGAGGAAAACTTCCGCGCCTGGCTGGTGACCCGGAATCTCACCGCTGAGCAAGCGCAATATCTGGCGCTGCTCAAGAATCGGGGTCTGGTCAAAGGCCAGGTCTCGCTCGACGATCTGTTTACCCCGCCGCTTTCGATCCTGAACGCCGCCAATATCGGTATCGAACTGTTTGGTGAAGACGGTCTTAAATCGATGATGAATGAAATTAATCAAGCCGTGCTGGCGGCTTGAACCCTCAGGACACCAACGTGAATTCACAACTGCGCCGCAAGCTCGATCACATCACCGACATCCTTTGGGCCGGCGGCGTGACCAATCCGGTGACCTATATCGAGCAGATTTCCTACCTCATCTTCCTGAAACTGCTGGACGAGGAAGAATCCGACCGGGAGCTGCGGGTGCGGCTCGGCGCGACCGGCGGCAACGCCAAACTGCTGTTTGCCGCGCAAGCTGAGCGTTACCGCTGGAGCCACTGGCGCTTCAAGAGCGGCAACGCGCTGCGCGATTTCATCCGGGATGAGGTGTTTCCCTACATGGCTTCGCTCGCCAGGGATGAGCCGGAGGTGGCGGAGTATTTCCGCGATGCGGTGCTGGAGATCGTTGATCCCAACGTCCTCAAGCAGGTGATTGACGAACTGGACGGTTTTGAATTCCGCAAGCTTGGCCCGGATGTGAAGGGCGATATTTTTGAATATCTGCTGGTGCATCTGGGTTCCAGCTCGCTCAACGGCCAGTTCCGCACCCCGCGCCAGATTCGCGCTTTCATGGTCGAGATGGTCGATCCCGATCTTGGCGATTCCATTTTTGATCCCGCCTGCGGCACGGCGGGTTTTCTGATCGACGCGGTGGATTACCTGCTCGCCAAGTATTCCGATCACATCAGCGAATACCCGATTTACGGCGAAGACTGGCTGGAAAAGAAAGGCCAGACGCTCGCCGAGATCAAGGCCAGCATTCCGAAACTGCAAACCTATCGCAAGGGTGCCGGGGAAAAGATTCCCGATTGGAGCCTGCTCGAAGCCTCGGTCTTCGGCACTGATGTCTCGCGCCAGATGGTGCGGATCAGCATGATGAATCTGGTGCTGCACGGCATCCGCCACGCCCGGCTCAAACGCGCCAATTCGCTTTCTGACATGGGCGGGCTGTCCGAGGACGATCTGCGCCGCCGCTACAAAGTGATCCTGGCTAATCCGCCGTTTGCCGGTCAGTTGCCCAAGGATTCGATCCGCGCCGACTTGCCCACCAACTCCAAGAAAAGCGAGTTGCTGTTTTTGGCGTTGATGATGCTGCACCTCGCTCCCGGCGGGCGCTGCGCGGTGGTGGTGCCCGAAGGGCTGCTGTTTGGCTCCACCGGGGCGCATGTCGATCTGCGCAAGAAGCTGATCAACGACTTTGATCTGCTGGCGGTGGTGAGCCTGCCAGCGGGTGTGTTCAAGCCTTACGCCGGCGTGAAAACCGCCGTGCTGGTGTTTCGCCAGCCTGCTTCCGTGAGCGCCGCCCGGCTGGATAAAGTCTGGTTCTACGAGGTGCGGAACGACGGTTACGACCCGGACAAGGTCGCGGGCGGCGGTCGCGTGGAAACGCCGGACAAGAGCGACATTCCCGACCTGCTCGCCCAGTGGAAAATCTACAAGGCCGGCGGTTTCAAAACCCCGCCGGGACTGGAAGCCAATACCCTATTGCCGCACGGCAGCGTTGAACCGAGTTGCTGGTGGGCTACGAAAGAGAAGATCGGCAATGCCGATTACAACCTTGGCGCTGGACAGTGGAAGCCGCGAATCACGGAGAAGGTCAGCGACGATGATCCGCGTGAATTGGTGAAGGAAGTTCTCGCTGATTACCGGCAAGTAGTGGCTGGATTGGAAAAGCTGCTGATGGAGTTGGCGGAATGAGGCTTGGCTCTGTTCCCTTCCTGAAAGCCGTCGAGGATGTGACGGGTGGCAATAACAAAATCCAGCGCAAAGATTTTCAGCAGGCCGGTATCCTCCCCGTAATTGATCAAGGGCAAGAAGAGATCGCAGGCTACACTGACGATATGGAAGCAGCTTTCCAAGGCCCCCTGCCAGTCGTTTTATTCGGAGACCATACCCGAATCTGTAACTACCAACGTATCCCACCCGAGTGCCATGGATTTGCCCTGGGTTGGGACGGGTGAATGGGGTATCGGTCGGGTAGGAATCCGGTTGGCGAGGTGGGCGACCGCCCACGCGCCACC